>Ga0326735_1000399_pt1 | contig 10653 bp, 7 predicted proteins | sample 37_GP2_1092_FD_207945 | JGI IMG/M metagenome (GOLD analysis project Ga0326735, IMG submission 207945) | Glacier ice microbial communities from Ngari, Tibet, China - 37_GP2_109.2 | ecosystem: Environmental > Aquatic > Freshwater > Ice > Glacier | place: China: Ngari, Tibet | collected 2018-07-31
ACTGGCAGTACCGATGTAACTTACTTCTTGGCCGCCGCCGCGCGCTTCACCGGTGCTTTCTTGGCCGCCACTTTTACCGGCGCCTTCTTTGCCACCGCCTTCTTTGCCGCCACCTTCTTCGCCGCCGGCTTGATCGGCGCCGTAACCTCGGCCGCCCCATCGCCCTCGTCCGCCACTGGCTTGGCCTTGACCTTGGCACCCGGCTTGGCTTTGCGTTCCTCGAACTCGAAGCTGATCTTGCCATCCTTGCCCTTGACCAGGAAGGCCTTGAACGGACGGCGCGTGCGCTGCGAAACAAAGCCTGGCATCAGGTCGGTCTTGCCGTCATTGAGCAGCTTGACCATTTGTTCCGGCAAGATCTCCTGCTGCAAGATGATGCGCCCGCTGCGGAAGTCGCATGTCTTCGGTTTCGCCACGCTCGCCTCGCACACATACGCCAGGCCCATCTCGTACACGCCGCCATTGCATTTCGGGCAAGGACCGAGCGGCGTCTGGCCGGTGAAATCGACGCCCTCGCCGTTTTCGCCTTCCTCGTCGTTTTGGCCGAAATCGAATTCGAGCTTGCAGTTGTTGATATCCTCGTCGCGCACGATGCGCAGGATCGCCGCGAACGGCCGCCCCATCTTCGAGCGGAAGCCCTGCATCGGGCCGATCGTGCGGTTCTTGAGCAACTCCTCGACTTCGGCGATTTCGAACTGCCGGCTGCCCGGCGTCTTGCTCATGTTAAATTCGCACTTGGAGCAGGCGAAGCGGCGGTAGTTTTCCTTGACCACGCCGCCGCAGTTCGGGCACGGCGTCGTCAACGTCGCATAGTCGCCGGGGATGGTCTCGTTATTGTATTCCTTGGCGCGCTTGACGATGATCTGGGTCATCTGGGCGATCTCGCGCATGAATTCTTCGCGCGAGATTTTGCCTTTTTCCATCTGCGACAGCTTGTATTCCCACTCGCCCGTCAGTTCCGGCGCCGTCAGTTCGTTCACGCCGAGGCCGCGCAGCAAAGTCATCAGCTGCGCCGCCTTTGCCGTCGGAATCAGCTCGCGCCCTTCGCGCAGCAGGTAACGCTCGCCCAGCAAGCCCTCGATGATCGCCGCCCGCGTGGCCGGCGTGCCGAGACCCTTGCCGGCCATGGCGTCGCGCAGTTCGTCGTCGTCGATCAGCTTGCCGGCGCCTTCCATGGCCGACAGCAACGTCGCCTCGGTGTAGCGCGCCGGCGGCTTGGTGACCAGGCCATTGGCGGTGACTTTTTCGGTCTGCACCTTCTCGCCTTTTGCCACCGGCACCAGGTTGCCGCCGGTGCTGCCTTCCTTGTCGTCATCGGTCGACGCTTCCTTGCCGTAGATCGCCAGCCAGCCCGGATTGGTCATGACCTTGCCTTCAGTCTTGAACTGATGGCCCGACACTTCGGTAAACCGGGTGGTAACCTGGAACTCGGCCGGCGGGAAGAACACCGCCATGAAGCGCCGCGTCACCAGGTCGTACAGCTTTTGCTCCGGCTCGGACAGGTTCTTCGGCGCGATCGGCGTCGGGATGATGGCGAAGTGATCCGAAATCTTGGTATTGTCGAAGATGCGCTTGTTCGGCTTGACCCAGCCCTTGGCGCTGATCTGCTTGGCGAACTGGTGGTAGTTGTTGTTCTCCGCCAGCGACGTCATGGTCTCCTTGACGGTGTCGATGTAGTCTTCCGGCAGGTGGCGCGAATCGGTACGCGGGTACGTCAACACCTTGTGCTTTTCGTACAACGCCTGGGCCAGGCCGAGCGTGTTCTTGGCCGAAAAGCCGAAACGGCCGTTCGCTTCGCGCTGCAAGCTGGTGAGATCGAACAGGCCCGGGGCCATCGAGGTGGTCGGCTTGCTCTCTTCGGTAACTGCGCCCTGGCGGCCCTTGCAGGCCATCGCGATGGTATCGGCCGCAACCTTGCTCCACAAGCGCTCCGGACGGCGCTCGGGGTCGTTCTCGTCCTTCTTGAACGACTGGTCGAGCCAGCGGCCTTCGTAGATACCGGCCGCGCAGATGAACTCGGCGCGCACTTCCCAGTAATCGCGCGACACGAATTTTTTGATTTTTTCTTCACGCTCGGCGACGATCGACAGGGTTGGCGTCTGCACCCGGCCGACCGTGGTGAGATAGAAGCCGCCCTCTTTCGAGTTGAACGCGGTCATGGCGCGGGTGCCGTTGATACCGATCAGCCAGTCCGCTTCCGAGCGGCAGCGCGCGGCGTCGGCCAGCGGCAGCATCTCTTCGTCGCTGCGCAGCTTGGTGAAGCCTTCGCGGATCGCGCCCGGCGTCATCGACTGCAGCCACAGGCGCTGGACCGGCTGCTTGGCCTTGGCGTTCTGCTGGATCAGGCGGAAAATGAGCTCGCCTTCGCGCCCGGCATCGCAGGCATTGATCAGGGCGGACACGTCCTTGCGCTTGATCAGTTTATTGAGCACCTTCAGCCGCGCCTCGGTCTTGGCGATCGGATTGAGCGCAAAGTATGGCGGAATCATCGGCAGGTGGGCAAAGCTCCATTTGCCGCGCTTGACGTCGTGTTCTTCCGGCACGGCAATTTCGAGCAGGTGGCCGACCGCGGACGACAACACGTACTGGTCGGACTCGAAGTACTCATCGTGCTTGGTGAAGCCGCCCAGCGTCTTGGCGATATCGTTCGCGACAGAAGGCTTCTCGGCGATGATGAGGGTTTTTGTCATAGGGTTTCTCGTCGTACTTATAAAGTGGTTCGGCAGGCGCATGATACATGGCTTGGCCCAGCGGGATGCATTTGCCACCCGTGAGCTGCTTGCTAACAGTCAAAAGGTGCGGCCAATGATAAGCGGGTTGCGCGCAAATTCGCAAGCGGCCTGTGCATCGGCAGGGCCGGCGCAACACCATGCGTGAAGCCGGGCGGGAAAAGCGCGAGGATTGGGCGCCTGGGTGCCTGCTAGCTTAATGCAGCAGGCGCGGCGTCTGCTCGTCGTCGGCGCCGAACAGGTCGTCGAACATCAGCGCGTCCGGTTCCTTGCCCTGGCTCCAGAGCAGCATCAGCACGATGATCTTCAGTTTGCCCAGGCTGACGGGCGATTCGCCCAGCGCCAGCGCGCGCTCGATGACGATTTCGCGCTGCAGCGCGCTAAGCACCTTGGCGCTTTCGAGAAACTGGATGAAGCCGACCGCACCGCTGCCGAGCACATCGAGTTCCTGCACCACGTAAAATCGCGTGCCGGTCGAGGCGACAACGTCGTTGTGCTCGGCGCCGGCCATCGCGGTCAGGTCGGTGAGCCAATCGAGGGCTTCGGAAATTTCGACGTCGTCGAACCCGACCGCCGACAGCTTGCGCGCCAACGCCCCCGGCTCGGGACAGGCGTCCGGCCGGTAATAGGTTTCGTAGAGGTAGACGAGGATATCGAACATGGCTCTACTCTATCAGTTAAGTTCGCTCCGGCACAAGCCCTGCGCAGCGGCATCACCGATTCATGCGCTGGAACAATCCTCCCGGCAAGCGCTCGACCTGACCGGACAGCTCCAGCTCCAGCAGTACCAGGCTCAATTGTCCCGGTTCGGCCTTCGGTTCGGCTTCATACAGCCGCGCCAGCGCGTCGGCGCCGACCGGCTCGTGCGCCATCGCCGCCAGCAGCGCCTGGCCGGCGCCGGAAATGGCTGCGGCAACCACCGGGTTTGCATAGGCTGCCTTCGCCATCGCAACCAGCGGCGACATGCGCAGTTCGCCCAGCACGTCGGCGGCCGACTCGACCAGCTTGGCGCCTTCCTTGATCAGCTTGTGACAGCCCTTGGCCAAGGCCGAATGAATCGAGCCGGGGATGGCGAACACGTCCCTGCCCTGGCTTGCAGCCAGTTGGGCGGTGATCAGCGAGCCGGACTGGGCCGCCGCCTCGATCACCAGCACGCCGGCCGACAGCCCGCTGATGATACGGTTGCGACGGGGAAAGTTGTGCGACAGCGGGGGCGTGCCCAGCGCGTACTCGCTGACGATGCAGGCTTGTTCGGCGATGCGGTGGGCCAGAGCACGGTTGCGAGCCGGATAGACGATATCGGCGCCGGTGCCGATCACCGCCACCGTCGCGCCACTGCCGTCGAGTGCACCCTGGTGAGCCGCCGCGTCGATACCCAGCGCCAGGCCGGAGACGATGGTCAGCCCGGCGCAGCTGAGTGCATGGGCGAACACCTCGGCGTTGGCCTTGCCCTGCATCGTCGCGTTACGGCTGCCGACGATGGCCAGCATGGGCGCGGCCAGCAATTGCGGCCGGCCTTTTACATACAGCAGCGGCGGCGGGTCGGGAATCTGCGCCAGCGCCGCCGGGTAAGCGGAGTCGTGCAGCGTCAGCAAATGGTTGCCGGGCCGCTCGAGCCAGGCCAGCGACAGGCCGATCTGGCGTTCAATCGCGCAGGACGGCGGCTCGCATAGCGCGCGCGCCAGCGGCGCGGGGACGTGAATGCTCAGCGCGCGGTAACCGGCGTTGAAGACTCGCTGCGGGGAACCGAACTCGGCCATGAGCGCGCGCAGCGTAGCGCGCCCCAGGCCCGGCGTCTGCTCGAGGCGGATCCAGCCGGCAAGATTGGCAGCATCGGCCGGGGTGGCGCCGCGGGGATGGGGGCGAAGGTCCGTGTCCTGCACGGCGATGTTACTCCGGTGATTTGGCGACGTCGCCGACTTCCACTGGCTTCGTCACTTGCATGATCAGGCCGTAGGCAACATGCTTGAACACGCGGAAGATAAACAGGTTCCCGATTTGTTCATCGGGCAGCTTGATCATCGTTTTGCCCAGGCCCATCACGCCCTGCTTGCCGCCCGGGTCAGCGACAGTCTGACCGAAATGATAAAGCTGCAGCACGGCGCCGACATCGAGTCCGTCAAGCGAACCGCGATTGACGCTGACGACCTGGTTCTGGCCGGCATAGGTAACGCCTGAATAAATCGACAGCACGCGCGCATTTACCTGGCGCTGTGGCGGGTGCGGCACATAATTGCGCAGCGGCGTAGGCGGCGCCGGCATCAGGCGGTCGCCCACGCCCATCTCCTGGGTCGAGCTCGACACCGTGAACGTATGCACGTCGACACCCGGTTTCGCCTCGGCCTGCAGCTTGACCGTGCCCAGGTACACCGCCTCGTAGGCGAGCAGGCGGCCGGTCTCGGGGTCCTTCAACGCGCTACCCGGGCGAAATACCTGGAACGACGTTGCGCCGTGAAGGACGCCGCGCACGTACAGCTTGTCGTCCTTGCCGAGGTAGACGTGGTTGTCCCCGATGGCGGCAATCCGCGGCGCGCTGTTCAGTTCGCCTTCTTCGACGATCAGCGGCCTCGACAGGAAGGGCTCGATCGCGCCGGCCGAAATCGATTGCACGGCGTCGTTGCCCAGGCCCTCGGTGCGGATCTGCGGCGACAGCCGGGTAGTTTGTTCAATGCCGTCGCTTGGTGCGTCCGGGCGCGACAAACTCAGGCGCCGGTTGAGCCGGTCGAAATACACGGTCTGCCCCGGATAGATCCAGTGCGGGTCGCGGATCTGGTCGCGATTGATGCCCCACACCTGCGGCCAGCACCAAGGATGCTCGAGGAACTGACCGGAAATATCCCATAAGGTGTCGCCGCGCACTACCAGATGCTGATCCGGCGCATTCGGACGGAACTCACAGGTAGCGGCCTGGACGGGAGCGGCCAGAACAGACGCAAAAACCGCCGCGACAGCACCGCGCGCGCCGACTGTGATAAAATTTTTCATCGAGATGTCCGTAAAGTGCAGCGTGAAAACGACATTCCTGGCTGCAGCCGCTCCAGGCCCCGGAGGCGCGGAGGCCGGCTCAAACCAGCGCCATCCATCCGGCAAACGGATGAAAAGTTGCCGAACTGGATCAAATTCTGCACACAAATCCTTGAACTGGCAAGACAAACCACGCTCGGCCACCCTGCCGACCTGTTGCGTTTTTGTTGATTCAGGGCATCACATGCGCGTGCTGCGTCACACTGCGGTTATGTCCATTGCGGGTATACCCATTGTTAACCATTGTCCGCTTGATACCGAATTCTTAACGAGTTGTCCTACCCTATGGCCTTACTGAATATTCTGCGCTACCCCGACCCCCGCCTGCACAAGGTGGCCAAGCCGGTCACCGAATTTGGCGATCGCCTCGGCACCCTGGTGGCTGACATGGCCGAGACAATGTACGACGCACCCGGCGTGGGCCTGGCCGCCAGCCAGATTGACGTCCATGAGCAGCTCCTCATCATCGACACGTCCGACACCAAGGACGACCTGAAAGTATTCATAAATCCGGAAATTACCTGGGCCAGCGACGAAAAGTTGATTTACGACGAGGGCTGCCTGTCGGTGCCAGGCGTTTACGACGGCGTCGAGCGCCACGCGCGCGTCAAGGTGCGCGCGCGCGACCTGCACGGCGCGGCGTTCGAACTCGAAGCCGACGGCCTGCTCGCGGTGTGCATCCAGCACGAGATGGACCATTTGCTGGGCAAAGTGTTCGTCGAATACCTGTCGCCGCTCAAGCGCAACCGCATCAAGGCGAAGATGGTGAAAGAAGTGCGCGGCCTCGAGCGCGAGGCGGCCTTGAAAGCCGCCGGCCGTCGCTTCTGATGAGCTTGGCCACGAAGGAATCGATGAAAATCGTCTTTGCCGGCACGCCGGAGTTTGCCGCGCTGGCGCTGGCCAGCCTGCACGCGGCCGGCGTCGAGATTGCCCTGGTGCTGACCCAGCCCGACCGCCCCGCCGGCCGCGGCCTGCAGCTACATGCATCCAGCGTCAAGCAGTTTGCCATCACCCATGGCATCGAGGTACTCCAACCGTTGTCGCTGCGCCAGGACAGCGCGGACCCGGTACGCGCCGAACAGGCGCGCGCCGTACACGCCCGCCTGCTGACCACCGACTACGACGTCATGGTGGTGGCGGCCTACGGCCTGATCCTGCCGCGCGCCACCCTCGACATCAAGCCCTGCATTAACATCCACGGTTCGCTGCTGCCGCGCTGGCGTGGCGCCGCGCCGATCCACCGCGCGATCGAAGCGGGCGACGTCGACACCGGCGTCACCATCATGCAGATGGAGCAAGGGCTCGACACCGGCCCGATGCTGGCGATGGAGCGCGTCGCCATCTCCCGTTTTGACACCACCGCCAGCCTGCACGACACGCTCGCGGCGCTGGGCGCGCGCATGATCGTCGACACGCTGCGCAAGATGGAATCCGGTCCCCTGGAAGCGGTGCCGCAACCGGATGCCGGCGTGACCTATGCGGCCAAGATCGGCAAGGAAGAAGCGCGTCTCGATTTCACCCTCGGCGCGCAGCAACTGGAGCGCAAGATCCGCGCCTTCAATCCGTTCCCAGGCGCCCACGCCCAGGTCAACGGCGTCACCCTCAAGATCTGGGGCGCCCAAACGCTTGCGACCGACAGCGGCGCGCGCGCCGGACAGGTGCTCGCCGCCGACGCGGCAGGCGGCATTGTCGTCGCCTGTGGAAGTGGTGCCCTGCGCTTGACGGAACTGCAAAAACCCGGCGGCAAGCGGCTCCCCGCCAGCGAGTTCCTCAAGGGTTTCGCGCTGGCGAACTGCTGTTTCGATTAGTTCGGCTCGCTGCCGGTTTTGTCCTGGTGCTGCGCCATATACTGGCGCAGGATCTGGTTGATCCGGGTCTGGTAGCCCGGCCCGGCGCCCTTGTACCATGCCAGCATGTCGGTATCGAACCGGATCGTGACGATCTGCTTGTGCGAAACCACGCTGGCCTTCGGCGCTGCGGCGCGCGGTTCCACCGGCTCCGGTGCATCCCATTGTTGTGCGTATTCTTTGTTCATCTGGTCTTTCGGTACCTGCATGTAAAAGCGAAGTGGATGGCGAATGCTTCCACCAGACAACGATTCTGCTGCCGGCATGTATCACGAAGATTGCTGGCTTCCCGTTAATTGTATCGTTATGTAACAATTGACGCGCCGAAACATAATGTTACAAACACGCGGCAACGGCGGCGTGCGCCCTGCCGGCAACCAAACTGACGCGATGCCGTATAATTTCAGCCCTTCCCCGCGCCTGCCGGATTTCCCGCCGCGCCTATAGAAAGCAATCGATGACCACCGCCACCGCCGCTGTTTCTCCGACCGAAATCGCCTTGCGTGACATCTTATCAACCCGGATCATGATTCTCGACGGCGCGATGGGCACCATCATCCAGCAGTACAAGCTGGGCGAGCAGGAATACCGAGGCGGCGCCGACGGCCGTTTCGCCAGCTTCGCGGCGCCCGGCGGCAGCGGCGCGCGCGAACTGTTTGTCAAGGGCAACAACGAACTGCTGACCTTGACCCAGCCGCACATCATCCAGGAAATCCACGAACGCTACCTCGCGGCCGGCGCCGACCTGATTGAAACGAACACCTTCGGCGCTACTTCCATCGCCCAGGACGACTATCACATGGGCCACCTGGCCTACGAGATGAACGTCGCCGCGGCCAGGCTGGCGCGCGCTGCCTGCGACAAATTTTCCACGTTTGACAAGCGCCGTTTCGTCGCCGGCGCGCTCGGACCTACGCCCAAGACCGCCTCGATTTCTCCGGACGTCAACGACCCGGCCGCGCGCAACGTCAGCTTCGACCAGCTCGTTGCGACCTACCACGAGCAAGTGCGCGGACTGGTCGACGGCGGCGCCGACGTGCTGCTGGTCGAGACCATCTTCGACACCCTCAACTGCAAGGCGGCGCTGTTCGCCATCGACCAGTATTTCGACGAGCATCCCGACATCGTGCGCCTGCCGTTGATGATTTCGGGCACCGTCACCGACGCCTCCGGGCGCATCCTGTCCGGCCAGACCGTGCCGGCGTTCTGGAACTCGGTGCGCCACGCCCGGCCGCTGACGATCGGCCTCAATTGCGCGCTGGGCGCGGCGCTGATGCGCCCCTACGCCGAAGAGCTGTCGCAGATCGCCGACACCTTTGTCTGCATCTACCCGAACGCCGGCCTGCCCAACCCGATGAGCGACACCGGCTTCGACGAGCTGCCGGCCGACACCTCGGCGCTGCTGCGCGAATTCGCCGACGCCGGTTTCATCAACATCGCCGGCGGCTGCTGCGGCACCACGCCCGAGCACATCGCCGCGATTGCCGCGCTGCTGGCCGACACCGCGCCGCGCGTGCCGCCGGAAGTACCCGTTGCACTGCGCCTGTCGGGCCTGGAACCGTTCACGGTCGATGCCGATTCGCTGTTCGTCAACGTCGGCGAGCGCACCAACGTCACCGGCTCCAAAGCGTTTGCCCGCATGATTTTAAACGAGCAGTTCGACGAGGCGCTGTCGGTGGCGCGCCAGCAGGTCGAAAACGGCGCCCAGGTCATCGACATCAACATGGACGAAGCGATGCTCGACTCGCAAGCGGCGATGAGCCGCTTCCTGAACCTGATCGCCTCCGAGCCGGACATCTCGCGCGTGCCGATCATGATCGATTCGTCGAAATGGTCGGTGATCGAGGCCGGCCTCAAATGCGTACAGGGCAAGTCGATCGTCAACTCGATTTCGATGAAGGAAGGCGAGGAAGAATTCATCCGCCAGGCGCGCCTGTGCCGGCGCTACGGCGCCGCCGTGATCGTCATGGCCTTCGACGAACAGGGCCAGGCCGACACGTTCGAGCGCAAGACCGCCATCTGCCAGCGCGCCTACAAGGTGTTGACAGAGCAAGTGGGGTTCCCGCCCGAAGACATCATTTTTGACCCGAACATCTTTGCCATCGCCACCGGCATCGAAGAACACAACAACTACGCCGTCGACTTCATCAACGCCACCCGCTGGATCCGCGCCAACTTGCCGCATGCGGGCGTGTCGGGTGGCGTGTCGAACGTGTCGTTCTCGTTTCGCGGCAACGACCCGGCGCGCGAAGCGATCCACACCGTGTTCCTGTACCACGCCATCCAGGCCGGCATGACAATGGGCATCGTCAACGCCGGCATGATGGGGGTGTACGACGACCTCGCGGCCGAACTGCGCGAGCGTGTCGAAGACGTGGTGCTGAACCGGCGCATCGACGCCACCGAGCGCATGATCGACATCGCCGGAACGCTCAAGGCCGGCGGCGCCAGGCAGGACGCGCAGAACCTCGAATGGCGCGACGCCACGGTGCAAAAACGGCTGTCGCATGCGCTGGTGCACGGCATCACCCAATGGATCGTCGAAGACACCGAAGAAGCGCGCCAGCAATTGCTGGCGTCAAACGGACGGCCGATTCACGTCATCGAAGGGCCGCTGATGGACGGCATGAACGTCGTCGGCGACCTGTTCGGCCAAGGCAAGATGTTCCTGCCGCAGGTGGTCAAGTCGGCGCGCGTGATGAAGCAGGCGGTGGCCCACCTGATCCCGTTCATCGAAGAAGAAAAGCAGCTCGAGGAAAAGCGCACCGGCATTGTCGCCAAGCCGAAGGGCAAGATCGTGATTGCGACGGTGAAGGGCGACGTCCACGACATCGGCAAGAACATCGTCTCGGTGGTCCTGCAATGCAATAACTTCGAAGTCGTCAACATGGGCGTGATGGTGCCTTGCTCCGAAATTTTGGCGCGTGCCAAGGTCGAAAATGCCGACATGATCGGTCTGTCCGGCCTGATCACGCCGTCGTTGGAAGAGATGGCCCACGTCGCCAAGGAGATGCAGCGCGACCCGCATTTCCGCATGCTCAAGATTCCGCTGC
>Ga0326735_1000400_pt1 | contig 10653 bp, 12 predicted proteins | sample 37_GP2_1092_FD_207945 | JGI IMG/M metagenome (GOLD analysis project Ga0326735, IMG submission 207945) | Glacier ice microbial communities from Ngari, Tibet, China - 37_GP2_109.2 | ecosystem: Environmental > Aquatic > Freshwater > Ice > Glacier | place: China: Ngari, Tibet | collected 2018-07-31
GAATGGCGCCGGGTGTTGCGTCTGGACGGGTTGCTGATGTTTTCCAATTTTGGGCCGGACACCTTGCGCGAATTGCGCGCGGCGTTCGCCGAGCTCGACGGACAGGCACGCATGTTGCCGTTCGTTGACATGCACGATTTTGGCGACCAGTTGGTCGACGCCGGCTTTTCCACCCCGGTCATGGACATGGAGCTCATTACCGTGACATACGATTCGGCGCAAGCCTTGCTGTCCGATGTGCGCGCGCTGGGCGGCAACCCGCTCGCGACGCGATCGCGCGGCTTGCTGGGACGTGCAGCTGGAACGCGGCTGTTGACGGCGATCGAGCGCGGTCGGCGTCTTGATGGCAAGCTGGGCTTGACGTTTGAAGTCATTTACGGCCACGCGTTTCGGCCGGCGCCGCGCGTAACAAAGAGCGGCGAGGCCATCATGCGGTTCCAGCCGCGCCGTTGAGCGGATGTGCGGGAGGGCCGCGCGGGTTGTTTGGCTGAACACAAAACTGACGCCGTTTCCCGGCAAAACGGCGCTGCAAAACCCCGGGTAAAATGGATTTTTTCTTGATGATTGAGCCACTCAATGAGTATAATCAGCAATTAATTTTGCCGACTGCGCAAGGGGTGCAGTAAAGGCGATGCGCCTTGATCGCTAGTGACACATGGGGTTGGCAGCGGCAATAGCAAGTCAGGCAAGTGAGCGTTCATCAGTGGCGGTGGTGCGCGCTGATCGTGGTGCATGGTTGCGGTCGTCGTCGACGCACTTCGGTGCGGCCGGCACTGGCGCGGTGGCGTTTTGCGCGATGGGTTGGGAAAAGCGGCGGTCGAAGTCTGGCGCGTTGACGATAAAAAATAATTATTATTTTTGGGTGGGTTGAGGAAAACATGACATATGCAAAGCGACTTCACGCCTTCATGCTCGGTCTGGCGATCACAGCCAGCATCCCGGCCATGGCGGCGCCAGAGCTGATCGGCCGTCCGGTGGAATACCAGTTGAACCTGCAGGCGCCAGCGACGCAAATTGCCAGCGAAATCTACGATCTGCACACCTGGATGATGGTCGTCTGCGTGGTCATTTTCGTCGCCGTGTTCGGCGTGATGTTTTACTCGATGTTCAAGCACCGCCGCTCGCTCGGTCACAAGGCGGCCACGTTTCACGAATCGACCGCGGTCGAAATGGCCTGGACCATCGTGCCATTTTTGATCGTGATCGGGATGGCGCTGCCGGCCACCAAGACCGTGGTGGCGATGAAGGACACCTCGAACGCGGACCTGACCATCAAGGCCACCGGCATGCAGTGGAAATGGGGCTACGATTACCTCAAGGGCGAGGGGGAGGGCATCGGTTTTCTGTCGAACCTGTCGACCCCGCGCGCGCAAGTCGGGTCGCCCGGCGTGCTACCAACCGAAGTGCGCGGCGAAAACTACCTGCTCGAAGTGGACAATGAAGTCGTGGTCCCGGTCAACAAGAAGGTGCGTCTGGTCCTGACCGCCAATGACGTCATTCACGCCTGGTCGATCCCGGCCTTCGGCGTCAAGCAAGACGCGATCCCCGGTTTCGTGCGCGATACCTGGTTCAAGGCGGAAAAAATCGGCACCTACCGCGGCCAATGCTCCGAACTGTGCGGCAAGGAGCACGCATTCATGCCGATCGTCGTCAAAGTCGTCTCCGCTGCGGATTACTCGGCATGGGTTGCCGGCAAGAAAAAAGAGATGGCTGCGCTGGCCGAGGATCCGTCGAAAGTGTGGACCATCGACGAACTCAAAATCAAGGGCGAAAAAGTCTACGCCGCCAATTGCGTCGCCTGCCACCAGGCCGGCGGCAAGGGCGTGCCGGGCGCTTTCGCCGCGCTTGACGGCTCGGCCGTGGTCAATGGCCCGAAAGCGGAACAGATCAACATCTTGTTGAACGGCCAAAACAGCGGCAAGTACCCGTCGCAAATGCCGGCATGGAAGCAACTGTCCGATGCCGACGTGGCTGCGGTCATTACTTTCACCCGCAACAACTGGTCGAACAAGGCCGCGGAAAACATCGTTCAACCAGCCGAAGTCCTGGCTGCACGCAAGTAATCAGGAGTCAGCAATGAGCACAAGCACAGTAGATCACGCACACGGCCGCGCCCTCGATCCATCACATGGTCAAGCGCACGACCATGACCACGGCCATCCACACGGCCTCGCCCGCTGGCTGTTTGCCACCAACCACAAGGACATCGGCACCTTGTACATGTGGTTCGCCATCGCCATGCTGATGTCCGGCGGCGTTCTTGCTTTGATGATCCGCACCGAATTGTTCCGCCCGGGCCTGCAGTTCTTCCAGCCCGAATTTTTCAATCAGCTCACCACCATGCACGGCATCGTGATGGTGTTCGGCGCCATCATGCCGGCCTTCGTCGGTTTCGCCAACTGGATGATCCCGCTGCAAGTGGGCGCCTCCGACATGGCGTTTGCCCGCATGAACAATTTTTCGTTCTGGCTGCTGCCGCCGGCCGCGCTGCTGCTGACGGTGTCGTTCTTCGTGCCGGGTGGCGCCACCGCCGCCGGCTGGACGCTGTACGCGCCGTTGTCGACCCAGATGGGACCCGGCATGGACCTGGCCATTTTTGCCTTGCACCTGATGGGCGCCTCGTCGATCATGGGCTCGATCAACATCGTTGTCACCATTTTGAACATGCGCGCCCCCGGCATGACCTTGATGAAAATGCCGATGTTTTGCTGGACCTGGCTGATCACCGCCTACCTGTTGATCGCCGTGATGCCCGTGCTGGCTGGCGCGATCACGATGACCCTGACCGACCGTCACTTCGGCACCTCGTTCTTTAACGCGGCCGGCGGCGGCGACCCGGTCATGTACCAGCATATTTTCTGGTTTTTCGGCCACCCCGAGGTCTACATCATGATTTTGCCGGCCTTCGGCATCGTCTCGCAGATCTTGCCGGCCTTCGCCCGCAAGCCGCTGTTCGGCTACGCCTCGATGGTCTACGCCACGGCGTCGATCGCGATCCTGTCGTTCATCGTCTGGGCGCACCACATGTTTGCCACCGGCATGCCGGTGACGTCGCAGCTGTTTTTCATGTACGCCACCATGCTGATCGCGGTGCCGACCGGCGTCAAGGTGTTCAACTGGGTCGCCACGATGTGGAAGGGCTCGATGACGTTCGAGACCCCGATGCTGTTCGCGGTCGGCTTCATCTTCGTATTTACGATGGGCGGTTTTACCGGCCTGATCTTGGCGGTGACGCCGATCGACATCCAGCTGCAGGACACGTATTACGTGGTGGCGCACTTCCACTACGTGCTGGTGGCCGGTTCCCTGTTCGCGCTGTTCGCCGGCTTTTACTACTGGTCGCCGAAGTGGACGGGCCACATGTACAGCGAATTCCGCGGCAAGATGCACTTCTGGAACTCGCTGATCTGGTTCAACGTGACGTTCTTCCCGATGCACTTCCTCGGCCTGGCCGGGATGCCGCGCCGCTACGCCGACTACCCGGCGCAGTTTACCGACTTCAACATGCTCGCCACCATCGGCGCATTCGGTTTCGGCCTGTCGCAGGCGTACTTCCTGTTCTTCGTGGTCATCCCGACCATCCGCGGCGGTGCCAAAGCGCCAGCCAAGCCATGGGATGGCGCCGAAGGGCTGGAGTGGACCGTGCCGAGCCCGGCGCCGTTCCACACCTTCGAGACACCGCCGCTGGTGAAATAAGCCATGTCTGATCCGAAAAAGCCGAACAATGCAAGAACCGGCCTGATCCTAGGTGCTCTTGCGCTGTTTTTCTTCGCCATGGTGTTCATCAAACGCATCTGGTTGAGCTGACGTGGGTACCGAGACGCGCGGCCTTCTGCGCCTGAACCGGGCGATGCTGGGAAAACTGGTGGTGGTGGCCGTGGTGATGTTCGGTTTCGGCTACGCGCTGGTGCCGGTGTACAAGCAGATGTGCGAGCTGCTCGGCATTAACGTGCTGACCCAGAAAGACGGCATGGTGGCGCGTCCGGTCAACACGCAGATCGACACGAGCCGCACCATCACGGTGGAACTCGATGGCAATGCGCAGGGGCCGTGGCGGTTTCGCCCGACCACCCGCAGCATCGATGTCCACCCGGGTGAACTCATTACGGTGATGTACGAAGTGGTCAACACCCAGGACCGCACGGTGCAGGCGCAGGCGATACCGAGTTACGCGCCGCAGTCGGCGACGCCGCACTTCAAGAAGGTCGAGTGCTTCTGCTTCAAGCAGCAAAGTCTGAAAGCGCACGAAGCGCGCCAGATGCCGGTGGTGTTCTTCATCGATCCGGCATTGCCGCGCGAGGTGAAGACGATCACGCTGTCGTACACATTTTTTGAAGTGGCCGGCGCCCAGGCGTCGAATTGAAAGACGCGATGGCACCATTGAAGCACGACGACGGGCGCCAGGCATCGTTCGCCACCACCATGAAAGCGGTGTTCTGGTCGTTTTTCGGCGTACGCAAGCGCAGTGCGCACGATGCGGCGAATTTGAAGCCGCTGCACCTGGTGATCGCCGCGTTGATTGGTGTTGCGCTGTTCATCGGGCTGCTGATCATGCTGGTCAAGATCGCGCTGGCGCATTAGAACGATTGGCGGGTGGAGTAAAACCGGAGTGCGATCCGCAAGGTCAAATCCAATATGTCCGAGTACACAACATGTCCGAATACACAGTTTGATCTAGGAGACGAAGATGAGTTCACCACACGCCGCACCGTATTATTTCGTGCCGGGCCCTTCCAGGTGGCCGATGTTCGCCGGCATTTCGCTGCTGGTGACGATGCTCGGCGCCGCCGGCTGGGTCAATGACGCCAGTTGGGGCCCGCTGCTCAACATCGCCGGCATTTTGGCCACGATCCTGGTGCTGTATTTCTGGTTCGGCGACGCCATCGGCGAATCCGAAGCGGGCCAGTACAATGCGCGCGTCGACCTGTCCTACCGCTGGTCGATGAGCTGGTTCATCTTCTCCGAAGTGATGTTCTTTGGCGCGTTCTTCGGCGCCCTGTTTTACGCGCGCGCCATTTCCATGCCCTGGCTGGGCGACCTGGACCACAAGATCATCTGGCCCGACTTCGCGGCGCACTGGGGCAACGTTGGCCCGGCCGGCACGGTCGCGCAATTTTCCACCATGGGCCCGTTCCCGATCCCGACCATCAACACGGCGCTGCTGCTCACATCCGGCGTGACCTTGACCATCGCCCACCACGCGCTGCGCGCCGGGCACCGCGCCAAGACCGCGATCTGGCTGGCCGCCACGGTCTTGCTGGGCGCCACCTTCATGGGCTTCCAGGTCTACGAGTACATGCATGCGTACAGCGAACTGAATTTGAAAATGACGTCGGGCATTTACGGCTCGACCTTCTTCATGCTGACCGGTTTCCACGGTTTCCACGTGACGATGGGCGCCATCATGCTGTCGGTGATACTGTATCGTGTCATGAAGGGCCATTTCACGCCCGAGCAGCACTTCGGTTTTGAAGGCGCCGCGTGGTACTGGCACTTCGTCGACGTCGTCTGGCTCGGCCTGTACGTCGTCATTTATTGGCTGTGATGCGGCTGTAAGGTTGGTGGCAAACGCCGCCGAAAAAAAGCCGTGCCGAATAAAAAAGCCGCGCCGAAAAAAGCCGCAAACGGGAGGCTTCCCGCGTGCGGCTTTTTTCTGCAGGCGCGCTGTCAGCGCAAACCGGTGGGTGCGATCCAGCCCATCTTGTAGGCTGCCAGCAGCAGCAGGAACAGGGTGACCGACAGGCCGACCCGCATCGCCAGCGCATTGACCGTGCGGTTGCTTTTACCCTTGTCGCGCATGAGGAAAAACAGGGCCGAAGCGAGACTGCCAAGGATCAGGATAAAAGCGATGGCGACGAGAATTTTCATGGCATGGTCGTCCGTGTTGGAGCAGAGTCGGTGAAGGAATCATTGTAATGCGTATCCGCTTTCGCTTTCGGCCCATCGCGCTGGTGGCCACCGTGCTGCTGGTCGCGCTCGGGGTGTCACTGGGGCAATGGCAGGAACGCCGCGCCGCCCAGAAAACCGCCCTGCAGGACAAGCTGGCCGCGCATGCAGCCCACGCGCCGCTGGCCATTGGGGCGGCGTTGATGGCGCCCGCTGCGCTCGAATTGCGCCGCGTCACGGTGCGTGGACAGTTCGTCGCGGCCTACCCTTTGTTCCTGAACAACCGCCCGCTCAATGGCCGCGCCGGCTTTTACCTGGTGATGCCGCTCAAGATCGACGACTCCGACACCTGCGTGCTGGTGGCGCGCGGCTGGCTGGCACGCAACGCTTTTGATGCCGCAAAAATAGCGCCGTACGCGACACCGGCCGGCAGCGTGACGGTTGAGGGCGTCGTCAAGACCAGCATTGGCCATATCATGGAGCTGGGCACGCCCGAACCGGTGCGCCCCGGCGCCATCGTGCAAAATATCGCACCGGCGCAATTTGCCCAGGCCAGTGGCTTGAGCGTGCAGCCGTTTTTCATTGAGCAAAGTGAGGGCGCAGGGGCGGGCGCCGCCGATGGCCTGGCGCGCAACTGGCCGGCGCCATCGCTCGGGGTGGAAAAGCACCAAGGCTATGCTTTTCAATGGTATGCGCTGGCCGTGATGGCGCTCCTCTTTTTTGTGATGACAGGATTTCGACGTGGAACAAATCAAGACAAGTAAGGCTCAGCAGAGCGGCAACTCCCAGCAGCAGAAGCGGCAGCAACGACGCGGTCGCTGGAAACTGCTGATGGTGCTGGCCGTGTGCGCGGCGCCGCTGATGTTTTCCTACCTGACCTACTATGTGATCAAGCCGGCCGGGCGCACCAATTTCGGCACCCTGATCGATCCGCGCGCGCATCCGATGCCGCCCTTGCAGGCGACGACGCTGGATGCGAAGCCGGCCACGCTGGCTGCCTGGAAAGGCAAGTGGATCATGCTCAAGGTCGGTCCAAGCGCCTGCACCAAAGACTGCCTGGAGCAAATGTTCGCGCTCCAGCAAGTGCGCTCGATGCAAGGCAAGGACATGAAGCGCATCGAGCGGGTCTGGCTGCTCCTTGACGACGCGCCGCTCGACAGCGCGTTGCTCGGCCAGTTAGATGAGGTGAACCTGCTGCGCGCGCCGGCGCAACTGGTCGGTGCATGGCTGCCGGTCGAACCGGGCGCCAGGGCGGAAGAGTCGATTTTTTTGATCGATCCGCTCGGTAACCTGATGATGCGTTTTCCGAAAGTGCCATCTGAGGCGAGCGAGGAGCAGAAGGTGGCGCATTACGCCAAGATCAAGAAGGACATCGCCAAGCTGCTCAAAGCGTCGGCGATCGGCTAAGCGATGCAAACGGCCACCCTGATTCAACTCGCGATCACTGCCCTGTTGGCGGCAAGCTTGCCGCTGGCGCTGGTCTGGATGTCATCTGACGCCAACAAATACCGCAAGCTGGTGTGGGTCACGGTGTTTTTCACGTTCGACCTGATCGTGTTCGGTGCCTTCACGCGGCTGACCGATTCGGGTCTCGGTTGCCCGGACTGGCCAGGGTGCTACGGCCTGGCCAATCCGTTCCAGGCGCATGAGCAGATCAGCGCCGCCCAGACCCTGATGCCGGGCGGCCCGGTCAGCGTGATAAAAGCCTGGATCGAAATGATCCACCGCTACCTGGCGATGGGCATCGGCGTGTTGATCCTCACGCTGATGGCAAAGGCCTGGCTGGAATGGCGCCGCACCAGGGTCGACGCGTTTGCGCCAGCCGTGCCCACGCTGCTGTTCCTGTTTGTCTGCCTGCAAGGCGCGTTCGGCGCCTGGACCGTGACGCAAAAGCTGCAGCCGGTGATCGTCACAGTGCACCTGTTACTGGGCATGGGTTTGTTGGCGCTGCTGACCTGGCTCGGCGCGCGCGAAGACCATTTGCTCAAGCCGCCCAAGCCGCGCCAGCCCGGCGGCAATGGCAGCAACGGCAGCAATGGCGCCGCGCTGAGCGCGTTGCGCACGTTGCATACGTTGCGTACGCTGGCGCTGATGTCGGCCGCGCTGCTGCTGTTGCAGATCGCGCTCGGTGGCTGGGTCAGCACCAACTACGCGACCCTGGCCTGCCTTGACTACCCCTTGTGTGGCGGCCAGCTGGTGCCGCCGATGGATTTTGAACACGGCTTTACGCTGTGGCGTGCATTGGGCAAGACCGCCGCCGGCCACTACCTGCCATTCTCCGCGCTGACCGCGATCCACTGGGTGCACCGCAATTTTGCGATTCTGGTCGCCTTCGGCATCGGCTGGACCGTCTGGCGCGCCTGGGCTTTGCCGGCACTGCGCGCGACCGCGCGCAGCATCGCCATCGTGCTGGCGCTGCAGTTTGCCAGCGGCCTGGCGACGGTTTTTCTTAACTTCCCGCTCGCCATTGCAGTGCTGCATAACGCCGGCGCCGCCCTGATGGTGCTGCTGGTGACCATGTTAAACTATCGTATCATGGTCGAACGCGACATCGCCCGGCGCACAAGCACGCGCTCCCCGGCACCGGCGCCGACATCGGCCCAGACGCCGGCACGATCAGCACGCAAGATCAGCACGCAAAACAAGCACGCAAAATAAGCACCCATGACTAGCCAAACCGCACTACAAAAGCCGCACAAGCGCAGCAACCGGATCGCCCAGTACTGGGCGCTGACCAAGCCGCGCGTGACCCAGTTGGCGGTGTTTTGCGCCCTGATCGGCATGTTCCTGGCCACCGACGGCTTGCCGCCGTGGCGCCTGGTGGTTGCCGCCACCATCGGCATCTGGCTGCTGGCCGGCGCCGCGTTTGCCGTCAATTGCCTGGTCGAAGCCGAGATCGATGCGCGCATGGCCCGCACCGCCCGTCGCGCCACCGCGATGGGCGAACTGAGCCGACGCGACACCATCGTGTTCTCAGCCATCATCGGTGGCGCCGGCATGGCCGTGCTGTATTACCTGGTCAATCCGCTCACCATGTGGCTTACCGTCGTCACCTTTGTCGGCTACGCGGTGATCTACACCATGATCCTCAAACCGGCCACACCGCAAAACATCGTTATCGGCGGCCTGTCGGGGGCCATGCCGCCGGCGCTCGGCTGGGCCGCCATCGCCAACGACGTGCCAATGCAGGCCTGGTTGCTGGTGCTGATCATTTTCGTCTGGACCCCGCCGCACTTCTGGGCGCTGGCCATGTACCGGCGCGACGACTATGCGAAGTCCGGCCTGCCGATGCTGCCGATCACCCATGGCAGCAATACACCGGTTTCCAAGTCTGGTTGTATGCGATCGCGCTGGCCGCCACCACCATGCTGCCGTTCGCGGTGCACATGAGCGGGCTGATTTACCTGGCGGCGGCGGTGGTACTCAACGCCGTGTTCCTGTGGCACGCGTGGCGCGTCCACCGCCATTACACCGACCAGATCGCGCGCAAGGCCTTCACCTGGTCCATCATCTATTTGTCGCTGCTGTTTGCCGCGCTGCTGCTCGATCACTACCTGAAATTTTAAAATGAAAAAACGCGCGTTCGCCTTCGTCCTTGTCCTTGGCCTCGCTGCCGCGCTCGGTCTGTCCGGCTGCGACAAGCTCGCCAGCAAGCCGCCCAGCTTCATGAACACCGACGTCACCGGGCTGCCCTATGCGCTCGACTTCGCGCTGACCGACCACCACGGCCGTGCGCGCACCCTGGCCGACTTCAAGGGCAAGGTCGTGCTGATGTTCTTCGGCTACACCCAGTGTCCGGACGTGTGCCCGAGCACCATGGCTGAAATGGCCGGGGTCATGAAGGAACTCGGGCCGCTGGCCGACCAGGTGCAGGTGCTGTTCGTCACGGTCGACCCGGAGCGCGACAGCGCAGCGCTGCTGGCGCAATACGTGCCGGCATTCGATGCGCGCTTTCTCGGCTTGGTTGGCGACGCCGCCGCCACCGCCAAGGTGGCCAAGGAATTCAAGGTGTTTTATGGCAAGGTGGCCGGCAAGGCGCCGGGCAGTTATTCGATGGACCACACCGCCGGCAGCTACGTGTTCGACAAGCACGGCAAGGTGCGCCTGTTCGTGCGGCACGGCCAGGGCGCCGCGCCGATCGTGCATGATTTGAAGCAACTGCTGCTCTGACGCCGATGGCGCCAACACCGGACACCCGCTTTGGCAAGCATTATGCGCAGCTGGGCGCCGTGCTGCTGCTGGTGCTCGGTTGCGTGCTGGTGCTGCGCCCGTTCGTGGCCGCGATCCTGTTCGCCGCCGCAGTGGTGATTTCGTCCTGGCCGCTGTACCTGCTGCTGCTGGCGCGCCTGCGCGGCCGGCGCAACCTGGCTGCGCTGAGCATGACGCTCAGCCTGACCTTGCTCGTCATCATGCCGATCGCGCTGGTGGCCTACAACCTGGCCGATGACATCGCCGGCTTGTTCGAGCAGGCCAGGGCCGCCATCGAACACCATGGCATCCATGCGCCGGCCTGGCTGCGCGAGGTGCCGCTGGTTGGCAAATGGCTCGATCAGTACGTCGCTGCCTTGATCGCCAGCCGCGAGGAAATGACCGAGCTGGCCAAGCGCATGCTCGAGCCGGCCCGCCACTTCCTGATGAGCAGTGGCCTAGTGCTGGGCGGCGGCGTCGTCCAGATGAGCCTGGCCGCCTTCGTCAGTTTCTTCATGTACCGGGACGGCGCCGCGTTGCTGCGCGTGCTGACGCTGACGATTGCGCGCGTGCTCGGCG
>Ga0326735_1000401_pt1 | contig 10646 bp, 13 predicted proteins | sample 37_GP2_1092_FD_207945 | JGI IMG/M metagenome (GOLD analysis project Ga0326735, IMG submission 207945) | Glacier ice microbial communities from Ngari, Tibet, China - 37_GP2_109.2 | ecosystem: Environmental > Aquatic > Freshwater > Ice > Glacier | place: China: Ngari, Tibet | collected 2018-07-31
ACCTTCCTTGGCAGGCGCCACCCCTGATAGCGGATATGCTGCTGTCAGGCGCGCCGCTCTCGGCCTACCTCGACGCGCCGGTTAAGGTCGAGGCTAACAAGCTGTACGCCTTCTGGACCAAAACCTTGGGCGATATGTTCCGAGAGCCTAGCCGCCTACTGCGGCGCGGGACACTCTACAACTGCGGCACGTTCTTGCCAGCCCTGCAACCGGGGCAGCGCGCGCTGCGGTTCTGCCGCCCAGCCGGGCACCCGCACTACCTGTCCGAGCAGTCCGGCGTAATCCTCTCACTTGAGGTGGCGCATGCGGCGCGTACGTCGCTACCGCTCCGTGACTTCGTCAGCGACGACAACAGCTACTACGCTGTGCTATCCGACGACCGGATCATCGGGGTTAGGGACGGCTTGCCGTACGGCAACACACCTTGGCAGGAAGACTGCTCAGGGCAGATCCCGGACCTGCTGCGCATGCCGCGCGGCGAGCCGGACTACGCGTGTCGTTACGATCAGATCGCGGCGCTACGCTCGGTGCTGCATGTCAACCGCAAGGCATTCCCCGAGAACTTCGAGGCGCTCGACCTGGCGCTGCAGAGCTTGCGCGTCCTGTCTTTCGGAGGTTACTGTCCGGCGCTCATTGACGAGATGTACGTGGCGCCCATGGATGTGGCCGATCTGAGGGTCAAGGAGCGCGCGCTGCGCTCATGCCTGGAAATCCTTCCGGTCATGATGAGCGACCGCAAAAAGCTGCAAGCCATGCACGACGCGCTGGTGCCGGAAGTGCTGTCGGAGACTTCGTTCAAGCGCTTTATTTACAGCGGCGAGCAGTTCCCGTACACCCTGGTCACAGGGCGCCTTGACGCTATCGGGGCGTGGTTACTAGAGCAGTATCAGAGCCGGGTACCGGCCGAATTACAACAACTGAGGGAACAGAAATGAGACACGTAGGTATTGCTGGCAAGGCCGGCGCAGGGAAAGACACCATAGCCGACTACCTGGTCGCGCACTCCGGCTTCGTGAAGCTGTCGATGGCAGGCCCGCTCAAGGCCGGTCTGGCCGCGATGGGCTTTCCGGAGCCGGCCAACCGCGACGACAAAGAGAAGGTAATCCCGGGCTTTGATTTCACTTGGCGGCAGGCGGCGCAAGAGCTGGGTACAGGCTGGGGCCGCGGCCTCGACCCGCTGATTTGGCTCAAGCTGGTCGAGCGCCTCATCATCACTTCGACGCAGCCGGTCGTGATCTCTGACATCCGCTTTGAGAACGAAGCGGCGCTGATCCGACGCTTGGGCGGCACGATGCTGTTCATCCAGGGCCGTGCTGCGGACCTGGGGGATGCCGCGGCGCACATCTCGGAAGTCGGGGTGCTGTTCTACCCGACGCGCGACAAGTTGATCGACAACCGCGGCGCGCTTAAAGACACCACGGCGCAAGTTCGCCACGCACTGGAGTTGCAAGGATGACTTACGAAAAAGTAGCCGACGAGCTGGAGCACGCAGCCCACCTGCAAGACCAGCTCAATATCGCTGGCGTGAAACACGTACGCAAGGCGCTGGCGCCTGAGACACCGAAGGGCGTCGACGGCAGGCACATCAAGCAGTTTATCTGCATAGAATGCGAAGACCCACTACCGCCGATTCGTATGGCGATGGGGCGCCTCCGCTGCACTACCTGCCAGGTAGAGAAAGAACGGCTCGCTAAATTAGGGAGGGCGTGATGCTCTGGTTCTGCTTAGGGATGATGCTCTTTGGCACGGCGATGACGCTGCTGAATTACCCAAAGACTGAGAAAGAAGACCGCAGCTGTTTCTACTACTGGAGCACGCACGTCAGCATCTGGGCGGCCACGATTGTCATAATCTGGGAGATCAAATGAAAAAACGCATTCTCCGCTGCTTTGACATGAGCTCGTTCATGTGGACCCACCTCTCCGTAGGCAAGGACGGTGAGAACGGTGTCGAGGTTGAGCACGAAGGCAAGAAGGTCTACGTCAACAGCGCCCAGTACGGCTTCGACAACTGCATGACGCGCATGATCGACATCCTCAACAAGTACAAGATCGTGCCGATCGACTGCCTGATGGTGTTCGAGGGCGCCATGTCAAAGTCGCAGCGCCTGCTGATCTGCAACACCTACAAGGGTGGCGGCGGCCCGAGCCGGCCGCCAGAAGCTTACCAGCAGTTCGAGAAGCTGCGCGACATGCTCAAGCAAACCTGGAAGGACCTGGGATCGCAGATCATGGCGCAGGACTACGCCGAGGGTGATGACACCTTGGCCTGGCTGGCACACGAAACTGAAGACGACCTCGTGGTCTACACCTTCGATAACGACTTGACGGTGCTGAACTTCACCAACCAGCAGGGCGCCAGTGTAAGCACCTGGATCAACCAGCACGTCGCCTTCAACAAGTACGGCCACTTCGACTACGACCTGGTGCTGGCTTACAAGTCGCTGATCGGCGACGCAACCGACAACATCAAGGGTTGCAAGGGGTTCGGCCCAGCGAAGTGGGAGCACCTGATGGCCACCATCGGGGAAGACGGCATCCGCGAAATCCAGACCATGCTACACCGCGCGAACTTGCGCCCGCTGCAGGATTGCGTGCAAGGTGACAAGGTGCTGCAGATGATCGTGGACCAGGCACCGCAAGTGATCCAGTCGTTCGACCTGGCCCGCCTGCGCCCTGAGTGGGTCAACACCATGCGCCGCCCGCTGGAATGGGAGCCGGGCATGGTGCGCCAGTGGCGCGAGGGCGACGACCGCCGCCTGAAGCAGTGGTACGGCGTCACGACGCTAGTCACCGCCGAGAATTTCGAAGCGGCTGCGGCCTGGGCCGTCAAGCACATCGGCGTATCGCGCGAGATCGCGCTCGACATCGAGACCACCACGCCGGACGAATCGGATGAGTGGCTGGCGTTGCTGGACGATCCAGACGGCGTCGATGTTTTCGGCTCCACTCTGTGCGGCCTGGGCCTGACGTTCGGCACCAACAACCAGTACACGCTGTACTTCTCGGTCAACCACGCGGACACGGATAACATCAGCAGCGAGGCGCTGCGGCAGTTCATCGCCGCGATCCCGCGCCACATCCCGCTGGTGATCCAGAACGTATCGTTCGAGCTGGCCGTCCTCTTTAATGAGTGGGGCGAGCGCCAGATGGACAACGGCTTCCACGGCTTCCTGCCGAATGTACTTGACACGAAGTTCGAAGCGAACTATGTCAACGAAAACATCAAGGTCGGCCTGAAGGAGCGCTCGCACGGAACCTTGGGCTACCGCCAGCAGACGTTCAAGGAAACCACCATCTTGACCGAGCCGCCGGAGGACTTGTTCCCGGGCGGGCGCCTACTGTCGGTCCAGTGCAAGACTGCGCTGGTCGGCACCGGCAATTTCGAGCCGCTGACGCAAGGCGAGATCGACGACGGCGTGGTGCCGACCGAGATGATGAAGCGCGTCGATGTGCTGGCGCCTTCAGGCCGCACGCTGACCGCGCGCTGCGATGTCACGACATTCAAGCGCATCGAGTATGTCTACGCCACCGAGGAAGAGATCGAGGACAGTAATGACCTCGACCCTTCCGACCAGGTGCCGGAGATGGTGCGCGTTGTCGATACTGAGACGCGCCAGTACAAGATGCACGAGCTGCCGGCCTGGCATGTGCTTGGGTACGGTGCGGACGATCCGATCTGCACCATCGCGCTGCACAACTACTACCGGATGTTCATGCAGTTCGAGCACAGCTGGAACGCCTACCTCGAAGTCGAGATCAAGGCTGCCTACCAGCATGCGAAGAACTACATCGACGGCGTCGAGGTGTCGATCGAGCGCTGCAAGCAGCTCGAGGCGGAAGACGACGAGACCTACAACAAGGCCTGGCCAGTCGTGCGTGACTACCTGATCGAGCAAGGCTGGGCTGGCACCCAGCCGCCGCGCTACACGATCAGCATCACGCCGGCCGAGGTGAAAGAAGCCTTTGAGACCGTGACCGGGCGCCCCCTGGCCACGCAAATGCGAACCTTGTCCAAGATCGTAACGCACATCCGTGAGGTCGAAAACGAGCCGCAGTTCGCTGGCATGCTTGAGCAGCTGGTGAACATCGCCTCGGCCAGACCTGAATCGCTTGACCCGTCGCTGATCCTGCCGGCCGAGAAAGCCTTCACCGATTACGTCTGCAAGTTTTTCAAGGGCGAACCGCAGTTCAACAAGAACTCGCCGCCGCAGATGAGCCGCCTGATGTACGACGTGATGGGCCTGCCTGTCCGTGTGCGCGGCAAGCCGACCGAGATCATGAAGAAGGCTGGCATCCGCGAGGGCAACCCGAAGGCCAACCTGCTGGCCATCGCTTATGCCTTGCAGGAATGCTCGCTCGACCAGGTCCCGGTGCTCGAGTCCCTGAAGCTGATGGGCATGGTCATGACGCGCCACGGCCTGTACTACGACAAGTACCCGTACTTCCCGCACTGGAAGGACGGTAAGGTTCGCTCGCAGCACAACCAGTGTGCTGCTGTCACCCGGCGCGCCACGGAATCGAAGCCGAATAAGACTCAGCTGCCCAAGCACCAGAAGATCGAAGGGCAGGAAGCTAAGTTCCGCGAAGTCGTCGTGCCGCACAAGCCAGGCGCTGTCGTCGTGTCACTCGACTTCGACTCGCAAGAGATGGTGCTGATCGCTTACCAGTCGCAGGACCCGAACGCGCTGTCGTGCTTCCAAGGCGAGAAGCGCAAGTCGCCGCACACCATCACCGGCCTGGGCATCATCCGCGAGGAAGAGGGCCTGGACTGGACGTACGAAGACTTCGAGGCGGCACTGAACGGCGCCGACAAGGTGTTGGCCAAGCACGTCAAGGATGTGCGCGGCTTGGGCAAGAAGGTGAACTTCACTGCCGAGTACGGGGCGTTTGCTGAGAAAGTGGCGGAAACGCTGATGATCTCGGTCGAGCGTGCGCAGCTGTTCCTCGATGCGCGCGAGGCGATGTACCCCGTCGCCCAGCAGTGGAAGGAAGACATCAAGAGCGAGGTCAAGTTGACCGGCGTGGTGCGTACCTTGATGGGCGGCGTGCGCCACCTCGGCGACATCTTGCAAAACGGCACCTCGTTCGAGAAGTCGAAGGCCGAGCGCCAGGCTGTCAACTTTAAGGTGCAAAGCCCCGCAGGCGAGCAGACCAAGCTGGCCGAAGGCCGGGTATGGGAAGACAACCTGTGCTACGACTTCGACGCCGTCTGCTACGGCCCGATCCACGACGAGCTGGTGTTCTCGGTGATGGCCGAGCAGCTGGTGGACTTCCTGCCCCGCGCGCACGCCGCCATGACGGCGCCGTACGCAACGATGGACCTGGAAGTGGTGTCGACGATTTCGTTCGGCCCGAACTTCTACCGCCAGACCGAGATCGGCGCATACCCGACTCGCGAGGCAATCGAGACCGGCCTGCTGGAAATGCACCTGCAGATGATTGGCCGTGGCGAAACTGAATGGAGGATGGCAGCATGAGCAGCTCCGTAGAAACATGCAACTGCGATCTGTGCGTGGACCTGCGCCGCGCGCTGGCCGACAATGGCATCACCGACCTGACTGAGCGCAGCTACGTTTATCGCCTGGCGGTCCTTAACCTCGAGATGTGCGACGTGATGAGCGAGGCCGACGACGAGGGGTTTGACTTGTCCCGGCCCGCTGTAGAAGCTTGCCTGACCCAGATGTTCCCTGAAGACGAAGACACACCCACCCACCACTGAAAGTAGAGAATGACCCAACTGCAACCAACATCAGCCATCAAAGACGAATTCAACCCTGACGCGGACGTCTATCCGTTGATGGGCTTCACTAAAGTCGACGGCGTGCGCGCCTCTCGCCTGCAGCTTTTCTTCCACGGTCGCTCGATGGACCCCTTCAAGAACTTGGCGCTCAACGCGAAGTTCTCGCACGACATCTACAACGGCTTTGACGGCGAGCTGACCATCGACGGCCTGCTGACCGACGTCGGTGTGCCGCTGGACAAGGACGGCGAAGAGCAGAGCCTGTGCAGCGCCACCACCGGCCTGACCAATCGCTCGAAGCTGAAAAAGGGCGAGACCGAGATCCCATCGAACGGCTACTGGAACCTGTTTGATCTGTTAGACGAGACCACCCTCGACCTGCCATACCACGATCGGTATGAGGCGCTGAAGGCGCGTGTCGAGACCGCCAGCCCGCCGCACGTGCGCGTGCTGCCGTTCATCTGGATCTACACCACTGAGCAGGCGCGCGCCTTCATCATCTGGTGCCTGGACAACGGCTATGAAGGCGCCATCTTCCGCGACCCGAGGGCCAAGCACAAGTCGGGCCGCGCTGCCGCATCGAAGAATGACTTCTGGCGCTACAAGCCGGTATCGGACAAGGACGCGATCGTGATCGAAGTCTACGAGGCCATGGCCAACAATAACGAGAAGACGATCAACAGCCGTGGGCATTCCGAGCGCTCGTCGCACAAGGAAAACAAGGTTGCCAAGGGCACGGCCGGCGGCTTCATCGCCTATGACGTACTAACTGGCAGGCTGGTGCGCATCCCTTGCGGCCGGCTGACGGCGAAGCAGAAGCTTGAGGTCTGGGAGAACCGCGCTTCGTACCCGGGCGTACCGTTCAAGTACGAGTCGCTCGACGTGGGCGTCAAGGACGAGCCGCGCCAGGCCCGCTGGATCGCTTGGCGCTCGCTCGAGGACATGACGCCAGCAGACCGCGCGCTGGTGGCCAGGCTGCAGGTGGCAGCATGAACTTCGGCCCTGCCGTGGTGATGGCGTAATGACCTGGCGCCCTAAACCCGCGAATGAAGGCAAGCCGAAGTACACCAAGCGTCTGCTGCCTTTCTTCGATGCCGCGAAAGCGGAGCGCAGTTGCTTTTCCAAGGTGCGCCATACCAGTGAAGCAGTAGCGCGGGCGGTGGGCGTGGAGCAGCGACGCAAACCGACTACCCCGCCGCTGTTCGTGTATCACTGCCAGCTGTGCTTTGGCTGGCACCTAACTCGCAAAGACGTCGGCGCTGCTGCCGCTGTCGAGTATTTTATAAAGGAAAAGGAAAAGCATGAGCCCTGATAACCAATCCTACCTCGAGCTGGGCTACTGGATCGGCTTCCTGGCCTCAGTCACCACCTACTTCGTCGGCATCGGTGTGCACCGACTGCTTGACGCTTGGCATGCCTCTTATTTGAAACGGAAAGAAAAATGAAAACCGCTGAAGTTGCAACCCTCTCCGCTACCGATGTGCACGAAGCGCTCAACGACTTCGTCAAAAAACACACCGGCAAGATGGCCGGCCGTGTCCAGTTCGAGCGCAGCACTGTCGGCCAGCCGGTCTGCTTTATGAACGAGCTGGCCGCGACCGTCGAACTCGTCTCCCCACCTACAAGGAACTAATATGCGTCAGTATTTAGACTTACTCCAAGACATCCTCGACAACGGCATCCGCCAGGGCAACCGCACTGGCATCGACACCTTGACCCTCCCGGGCGCCATGCTCAAGTTCGACCTGCGCGACGGCTTCCCGGCCGTCACGACCAAGCAGCTGTTCTTCAATGGCATCAAGGGCGAGCTGATTGGCTTCCTGCGAGGCTGTACATCAGCCGCCGAGTTCCGCGCGTTGGGCTGCAATGTCTGGAACAAGAACGCCAACGAACACGGCACCGACGCTCAGGGTAATTTCGTCGAAAACAAATGGCTCTCTAATCCTGCGCGCGATGGTGAGGATGATCTGGGCCGGATCTACGGTACCCAGTGGCGTGATTGGGCCGGCGTTGCGGACGACGGCTCGCCAGCGAATGTCGACCAGATCGCCGTCGCCCTCGACACCGTGCGCAACAATCCTGAGTCGCGCCGCATCATCGTCAACGCCTGGAACCCGGCGGAGCTTGGCCTGGCGGCCTTACCACCGTGCCACGTGCTGTTCCAGCTGCTGCCGCACGTCGAATCAAAGACGCTGCACATGACCATGTACCAGCGCAGCTGCGACATGTTCCTCGGCGTGCCGTTCAACATCGCCTCCTACGCCCTGCTGCTCGAGCTGTTCGCTGCTTGGACTGGCTACACGGCCGGCACGCTGACGATGTTCTTGGCCGACGCTCACATCTATGTGAACCACATCGATCAGGTGAAAGAGCAGTTGACGCGCGAGCCGCTGCCGCTGCCACGCATCGAGATCGATCATCCGGTGATGGTGGCCCAGCGCGGCATCAACCTGCTGGTGGACACTCTGCATCCGGACGACATCCGTCTGGTGGGGTATGAATCGCACGCCGCGATTAAAGGGGAGATGGCGGTATGAGCGCCATCGACAAGATCGGCAAGGCCACCGAAGCCTTGCGCGGGGCGCAGCGGCAGCTCCACGCGATGGAGGAAGCCGCTAAGCGCGGCCTTAGCCTGGCTACAGTGCTTACCGTAGCCGAGCAGGTCGACGACAAAATACATGAGGCCCTTGAGGCCTTGGGAGAATAGCATGGCAAGTATTGGACAGCGCGGCAAGTGGGCTGAAAAGCAGGTCAACACGTGGATGAAAGCGCGCAACGATGCTGCGGCGCGTTTCGCCTTTCTGAGGTATCCGGATGCGCGCGCCGGCTCGCTGCAGACCGCACCGTCAGACTTCCTGGCCACGTCGAACGGCGTGCACTACAAGGTCGAGGTGAAAGAGGTCACCATCCCTCCGACGCGGAAGACTCGTCTGCTGCCACAGGCTAACTTCTCATCGGACAAGGTCTCGCGCATGGCCAAGTGGCGGCTGGCCGGCGATACCTGCATGGTGATCGTCTGCCACCTGCCGATGCGGGAGTGGCGGCTCGTGCCACTGTCGGTGTTCCTCGGGCCGAAAGTCCCGTCCTGGGACCTGACGGAGCACCAAGCATACAAAACACATGGCGAGCTGCTGCTCGCCCTCTTTGGAGAAATTTAAATGAGCCTCACCTTTATCAACGACCCGCATATCGGCGCTGTGCGCAGCGCTGGCACCACGCCGGCGACGGCGTACCAGCTGCGTCTTGACCTGCTCAGCCAGGTCGAGGAACTGCTCTATACGATCGACACCGACCTGTGCATCGGCGGTGACTTGTTCGACGGCCCGGACATCAGCAAGCAGGACTTGCTGCGCACCTACCAGATTCTTGACGCCTGGCTGGTCCGCACTGGCAAGTCGCTCTACCTTATGAATGGCAACCACGACCTGTCGAAAAACTCGACCAACTTCAGCAGCTTCCAGTTCCTGGCCGCCCTGCTAAACGGCGAAGGCATGTATGCCGGCACGGTGTACCACATCACCGAGGGCACCATGACGCCGCACGGCTATATGCTGCCGCACGTCGTCAATCAGGAGCAGTTCGACGTCGAGCTCTCGAAGGTGCCCGAGTGCGATTACCTGTTCGTCCATTGCAATTACGATAACGAGTTTGCGGTCGAGTCGGACCACAGCTTGAACCTGTCTCGCGCGCAGGCCGAAGCCTGCCCGGCGCGGCAGATCGTTTTTGCGCACGAGCACCAAGGTCGCGAGGCGTTGGGGGGCAAGGTCATCATCGTCGGTAACCAGTTTCCTTCGTCGGTGAGCGATTGCCTGGGTAACAGCACCAAGCACCTGCTGCAGATCGTTGACGCTGGCCCTACCCGGGTCTCCCGCCTGCACCCGACCTGGCAGGCCGAGGGCGACTACAGCGAGCAGGACTGGCGCGAGCTGGTCGATACCGGGCGCTTCATCCGCGTCGTCGGCGAGGCGGCAGCCAGCGAGGCGGGCGCCGTCACGACGGCGATCAGCCGCTTCCGCGCGGCGGCCAGCGCCCTGGTCATCACCAACGCGGTAAAGATCGCGGGCATCGACGACGCCGAGCAGCTGGCGCTGTCGCACGAAGAGGTCACGGCATTCAGCGTGCGCGACGCCTTGCGCCCGCTGCTGACCGACGAAGAAAATAACAAGATCGACAAACTGAGGGAACAAAATGCTTAACTACATCACCCTGTCCAGCTTCAGGAAGCACGTCGACTTGACGGTGCGCTTCACGCCTGGAATCAACGCTATCCGCGCGGCGAACGAGCAGGGCAAGTCCACACTGCTTGAGGCTGTGGCCTACGCCTACTTCGGCACGGCCGGCCTGAAGGAATCGATCGACGACGTGGTGACCTACGACACGCCGGTCAGCAAACTCAAGGTCGAGCACGGCTTCACCCTGGCCGGCGTCGACTACAAGATCGTGCGCACCGCCAAGGGCGCCGAGCTGACCTTCGGCCGCGAGACGGTCACCGGCCAGAAGGAAGTGACCAAGTTCGTCGAGAAGCTGTTCGGCGCCAGCCAGGCCATGTCGGCCAAGCTGATGCTGGCGCGCCAGAAGGATCTCGGCGGCGCGCTGGCCGAGGGGCCGACGGCCGCAGGCAAAATGATCGAAGACCTGGCCGACCTGGACTTGATCAACCAGCTGATCTCTGGCATTGGCGAGAAGCTGCCGTCCGGTAACACCGACGTCCAGAAATCGGTTGTGTCCACGTTACGTGAACAGGCAGCCGAGCCTGAACTCGAGGATGTCGAGGGCCTGCGCGCCGCCATGCACGCAGCAAACGACGCGCATGGTGAAGCGCTGGTGGCCTACTCTCTGTCGCAGCACAAGCTCGACGAGCTCGATGTCGAGGCGGCGCGCAGGCCCTCGACATCCTCGAGTTC
>Ga0326735_1000402_pt1 | contig 10641 bp, 9 predicted proteins | sample 37_GP2_1092_FD_207945 | JGI IMG/M metagenome (GOLD analysis project Ga0326735, IMG submission 207945) | Glacier ice microbial communities from Ngari, Tibet, China - 37_GP2_109.2 | ecosystem: Environmental > Aquatic > Freshwater > Ice > Glacier | place: China: Ngari, Tibet | collected 2018-07-31
AAGAGTGAAATAATTGATAAAAAATACAATTGCAAGGAGGCTGCCATGGCACGTCCAGTTACCCCAACGCTCACCGATTCCGAACGCAAGCTGCTCGAGGTGCTGTGGAAGCGCAAGGAGGCGTCAGTGCGCGAAGTCACCGACGAACTGTCGCAAAAAACGCCGATCGCTTACACGACGGTGTTGACCTTGCTGAGCCTGATGAATAAAAAGGGCTTGGTATCGCATCGCCAGGAAGGGCGCGCATTTATCTACAGCGCCGCCATCAGCCGCAGCGAAGCGCTGGCCAAGGCGGTCGAGCACTTGCTCAAGCAGTTTTTTAACGGCTCTCCGCACGTGCTGGCCCAGCATCTGGTCAAGGAGCACGAAGTCGATCCGGCCGAACTGGAGGCGCTCCAACAGATCGTCGCGGCTGCGCCCGACAAGGACAAACACTGATGAATCCCCAATGGATCGATACGCTCGCCGCGCTTGCCACCCAGCATGTGTGGCAAAGCGCGATGCTGTTGTTGCTCGCGATCGCGATGTTTCGCCTGTATCCGCTTAATGCGAGTACCCGTTCCTGGGTCTGGCTGGGCATGCTTGGACTAGCTGCGTTGGCACCGCTGGCCGTGTTCGCTCCTGGGCAGGCCGAACTTCTGGCGGTATTGCCCGCCCCGGCTGCGCAAACGCTGCTGGTGCCGGCCGCCGCAGTGGCGCTCGCCGCGCCTGGCGCGGCGCTCCAGCTTCTGCCGGTCGCAGCGCCCACCGGGGTACTGGGCGGGGCTTCGGCCATGCTGGCCCCGGTTCTGGTGCTGGTCTGGCTGGCCGGGCTCCTGTGGAACTTGGCTCAGCTCGGGCGCGGCTGGCGCGCCGCCGTGCAGCTGCGCCGCAGCGCCGCCCCGGCCCCGCGCCTGGAACAGTTGATGCGGCGTGAACTGCCCGGCGGTGCTGTCATCAAGGTTTCCGACCAGGTCGCCACGCCGATGGTCGTTGGCCTGTTACAAGCGTGCATCCTGGTGCCGCGCACCCTGGCCGACGACCTGTCCGAGGCCGTGCTGCGCGATATCATCAACCATGAAATTGCCCATATCCGGCGGCGTGACCTGTGGGTTTCGCTGGCCCAAAATGTGCTGATGGCCGTTTTCTGGTGGAGCCCGGTACTACGCCTGATCGGCAAACGGCTGGATCTGGCGCGCGAGATGGCGTGCGACGAACACGCCGCAGGACGCGCCGGCACGGGCAAGACCTATGCCCAGTCGCTGCTGGCGAGCATCGAGCGCATGACCATGATGCGCCAGCCACCGGTGATGGCCCATGGCATGTTCAGTTCGCGTAGCAGCATCGGTCAGCGCATCAACGGCTTGCTGCACCTGGACCAGAAGGGCCAGCAAAGGGCGCGTCGCTTTTCCGTCATCGCCTGGGGCGCGGTATTGATCACCGCCGTCACCGTCACCTTCGCCGCCACCCCGCGCATGGCGGGCAACAGCGTTGGTGTGGCAGGCGGCAAAGCCGACGCCGGCCCGGTGCTGCAGCTGGTTGAGGCAGCCCGCGCCGGTAATCTGGCGCTCGTTGAGCAACTGCTTGCCGAAGGCCACAGCATCGACGCCGGCGCCGATGGTGACGGTACCGCGCTGATCGCCGCCGCCGGCGCCGGAGAACTGGCGATGGTCGAAGCCTTGCTCGCAAAACGTGCCGGCATCGACGTGGCCTGGAGCGGTGACGGCAATCCGCTCATCGCTGCTGCCCGTGGCGGCCACATGCAGGTAGTCGCGCGGCTGGTCGCCGCTGGCGCCAACGTCAACGCCAAGTACCTTTACGACGAAACGCCGCTCATCAATGCGGTACGCGCCGGGCGGCTTGACGTGGTGACGTACCTGGTCCAACACGGGGCCGACGTCAATCTCGGCGTGAGGGCCGATGCACAGCGCTGGCGCAGTCCCCTCAACCAGGCGCGTGGCGCCGCTGTGCGGTCCTACCTGGTGAGCATGGGCGCGCGCTAAGCGCAGCGTACGCTCCTGCCACCACACTGCCGGGCGCCCCGGCGGTCCCTGCACGACAGTTCCGACAGTTCCGACAGTTCCGACAGTTCCCACAGCTGCGCCCGCAAGGGCACGGCGCGGACCAACTCGCGCTGCGCGCCCGTCGCAAGGGCGGCGCCGAGCCGGCGCAACATGGCGCTACCTCTTTTTAAACGATGCTGAACGTTTTATCAGTGAACACTTTGACAGGAACAGCATGAGATTTCCCTCCCTATTGTCGTGTGCGGCACTCATCATGGCCGCCGCGCTCTCTTGCAACCTGGCGCAAGCTGCGATCAAGGTTGACGGCAAACTCGACGAAGCCGAATGGGCCCAGGCCACACGCTTCGACGCGTTCCGGATCACCGAACCATTCATTCTGTCCGCGCCCGACGCCGGCACTGCCACCGTGGCGCGCATGATCGCAACCCCACAGGGTATCGCGGTCTCGTTCATGCTCGAGCAGGACACCTCGATCAAGCGCGTCAAGCCGCTGCTGCAGCGCGACGACAGCACCAAGGCTGACCGGGTCAACTTCATTATCGACTTCGACGGCGACGGCCTGTCGGCTTACAGCTTTACGGTTGGCCTGTCCGGCTCGGTCAGCGACGCCGTCATCACCAACGAGAATTCGCAAAATCCCGACTGGGATACGGACTGGAAGTCGGCGGTCACGGAGTCCGATACTGGTTGGCAAGTCGAGCTGCTCATTCCGTGGACCGTGACCACCATGCGCAACACCGACAAGCCCAATCGTACGGTGGGCGTCTACTTCGGGCGTCTGCTGGCCGGCAGCGACGTGCTGCTGGCGAGCCCGTCGATCACGCTGCAGCGCGGGCGCTTCCTCTCGATGCTGACCCAAGTCCACATCGCGCAGTACAAGACGGCCCTGTTCCACTACTGGCCTTACGTCACCGCCAATCACAACTTTGTCGATAACAAAACGCGCACCCGCGCCGGTGTCGACGTGTTCTGGAAACCGAACCAGGACTTCCAGCTCAGCGCCACGGTCAATCCCGATTTCGGCCAGGTCGAATCAGATGCGCTGGTGATCAATTTCGACGCGCTCGAGACGTTTTTTAGCGACAAGCGCCCCTTCTTTACCGAGAACCAGGGCATCTTCAATGTGAATACGCCCAACGGCGGGCGGCTGGTTCACACGCGCCGCATCGGCGGGCCTGCCGACGACGGTTCCGGCGCCAGCGATATCGATGCCGCCGTCAAGCTCAATGGCTCGTTCGGACGCGTCAATGTCGGGGTTCTGGCCGCTAGCGAATCGGGTTCGGCGGGCCGCACATTTTATATTGGACGCTTGCAGTATCCGGTCTCGCCCGAACTGAGCGTGGGCTATTTGGGTAGCCTCACCGAACGTCCCTTTCTTGAGCGCAGCGCCATGGTGCAGGCCGTCGACGTGAAATGGAAGCCAAACGAGATGCTCGCATTCACGGGCCAGGTGCTGGGCAGCTCCGTCAAGACGGGTGCGACCCGCGTCAACGGCAGCGGCGCCTGGTTCAAGGCCACCCTGGCGCCATCGGCGAACTGGAACCACGAGCTCGAACTCACCCACTTCGACAGCGAGCTCAATTTTAACGACATCGGTTACCAGCGCCGCGCCAGCGTCAACACCGTGGCGGGGGTGAGCGAATACGTGCACCGCTTCAGCGCGCCCGACTCGGTGTTGCGCAGCAGCCGCTGGCAAGCCCAGCTCCAGGGCAGGAGCAACGACCATGGCGATCGCCTGCCCTCGACCTTTACCCTGACAAGCTATCAGAATTTGCGCAGCGGCGACCTGGCGTTTTTGCAAGTTGGCCTGCAAAGCGAGGGCGCGGACGATCTTATTTCCCGCAATAACGGCTTGTGGATAAAGGAGCGCCGCGCCAGCGCCGAAGCGCAGTTTGTCAGCCGGCGCCATGGCGACTTTTCTTTCAGCGCGGTACTGAGCTTCCAGCCGCGCGGCCTGTCGTCCGACTTGTCGCGCCTGGCTGGCGTGACGCTCAACTGGTTTCCCAGCAATGCATTGAAGGTCGTGGCCAGCTTTCAGCCCGAATGGGGCGACGATTGGCTGCTGTGGGAAGGCGGGCGCAAGTTTGGACGCTATGCGCGCCGCAGCGATTACGCGAACCTGAATGTGAGCTGGTTCCCGAAAGCGCGCCACGAAGTACGCCTCAAGGCCGAGTGGGTTGCCGTGCGGGCCCGGGAGGGCCGCGCATATTTGCTGCAGCCGTCTGGCGAGATGCTCGACAGTAACTTGGTGCGGCCAGCTTTTTATATCAATAATTTTGGCTTGCAGTTGCGTTACCAGTACAAGCTCGCCCCTGAATCGGACCTGTTCGTGGCGTATTCGCGTGGCGGCTCCGAGCGTCTGAACCACATGATCGGGACGTCCGATTTGATCAGCGATGCATTGCAATTGCGCAAGTCAGACCAGTTGTTTGCAAAGCTGCGGTATCGGTTCTGATCTTACTTCGTGACGGTGGTCAGGGTGGTCGCGGCCGAGCAGGCCAAGGCCTTTGCCGGCACCAGCCTGGGCAGCGCGTTTGCAGTGGCCGATGACCCGCACCTGTACACCGCCGGGCCTCGTACAGGTTGCGTTATCGCGATGAATTCGACGGAGTCTGACGGACTGGATTGGACATTGTGGCGCGTGTGAGAACTGCCGTAACGATCACCAATGCACAAATTACTAGCGCGATGCGACTGCGTTTTGGTGGCTCATTGAGTGCACCGAGCTTAGCCGCCAACCATGACTGTGGCCAATCCCATCACCACGCTGCCGCCGTGGGCTGTGGTGTCGCCCATGCGCGCGGCCGGCTTGCCGCCGATGAGCACGGTGGCGCTGCCATTGACGATTGTGTCCGCCGGGCCGACGCAGATGCACATGTCGCCCACCACGGCAGCCGGCAAGCCGCCAATTAGCACAGTCGGCACGCAGGGGCCGGCAATCGGGCCGCCCACGTGAGGAATCGGCGGCAGGGCCGGGCTCACCATCGGGCAAATGTGCATATCGGTAGTACGGGCGGCGGCTGGCATGGGCATTTTCCTGAGCATTAATTAATCAGTACCAGCGCAGCCTTGACGGTTGTCTGGCCTGCTGCCGACAGCTCGGCCGTTGCGGCGCCCCTGGCGACAAAGCCGATCTTGGCGGTATTGTTGATGTTTGTTCCGCTCACCATGACGTCTGCCATTGCCGTCACCTCGACGTTTTGCACGGCGGAAATGCTCACCTTGCCAGCCGCCTTGATGGTGATGTCCTTGGGACTGTCGAGCAGGATGCCGCTCGGGCTAAGCTCGACCTTGTTGTTGTTCTGGTCCTGCAGCAAGATCGACTGCGCATCGTCGCTGATGACCACCTTGTTGTTGCCTGGCGTAATAAAGGTGATGACCTTCTTGTCGTCGTCAAACTCCATCTTGAGCTTGCTGCGCGTGACCAGCGCCTTAGAGTTGTTCTCGGCCGTCAACTCGTAAGGGGGCTGATGCTTGCTGCTGTAGAGGCTGCCCAAGATGACAGGGCAGGACGGATCGTTGTTGAAAAAGCCCAGGATCACCTCGTCGCCAACTTCCGGGATTACGAAGGCGCCAAAGCCGGCTGAGCCGTAGAAGGTCGACAAACGTGCCCACACGCCGGCCGTGCTCGCCTTCATTAAGGGCATTGACACCAAGATCTTGTACTGGCCTTCCGGGTCGGCGTCGAGCTTTAACACCAGGCCGATGTGCAGGCCGGCGATGCCGGCGGTCCAGCCCGACGCTTCGGGCGCATGCAACCGGTGCTCGTCGGCGAACCAGTAACTGGGCATGCCAAACTCGACCTCAGTGGTCCAGCTGCCTTGCGCGACGCGATGGATGACGTTGCTGGCGATGACATTGCCATTAAAATGCGCACCCACCCCGGCCAGCGTGATCAGCACGCCGGGCTTGGCGAGCTCGCTGCCCTGAAACAGCATGCGCCCGCGAATGCGCGCCAGTGCAGCCTTGGTTTGCTGCGCCTTGGCCCAGGCCGCCAAGGATGCGCCGTCCAGCGGCGCGGCCGTTTGCAAGCCGAAGTCGCCTGCGTCCAGCACTGCGGCCAAAGTGGCCGCGGTGGTGTCGCCTTGCCCGGTCAGGGTCAGTGGCTTGGCGGTTTGCTCGAGCACCGCCAGGGTCGCCAGATCCCAGCTCGTGGCGGTGACCGAGGCCACTTGCCTTCGCGCGTCAAGCTCGGCCTCGAACTCGATGATGTCGGTGCCGTAAGTGAGGGTGAGCACCGGCGCAGCGCTTGCCGCCGGCGCCGCCACCGTTACCTTGCCGGCGTCCACCATCACCAGCAAGCCATTGACCTCGGCACGCGCCATCATGTAATCCCAGTCGGTGACGTAGTACTGCACCAGTTCCTTGTAGGCGATGGCGGTACTGTCGACCGCGGCGCTCAGGCCGGCATAGCCAGAAATCAGGGCCGAGATGATCTGGTCGTCGGTCTTGTCAATGTGGTTGGCGTTCTTGCGCCCGACCGTCATGGCCAGCGCCTTGTCGCGGCATTCGATGACCAAGCGCGCGTCGTTGTCGCTGTTGATCTTGACACTGTGGCGCACCACCACCCCGCTGTAGATGGGCTTGACGGTCAGGCCGTAGCCGGCGCTGATGACCACCAGCGTGCCCGGCTTGAAGTTGCCCTTGTCAGCCACTGGAAAGGCAGCGTTGGGCAGATCGCCGTCGAGCACGGTGATGATGGCCGACGGGATACGGTTGGCGCTGTGATTGGTGTCGATCGACACCACCTGCACGTTATCGGGCAGCGGTATGCCGTCGCAAGTGATGGTGAAGGCGAGCACGTCGTCGCTACCGGTCAATGGTGAGGGGGTCATAGATATTGTTCGCCATCGAGTGGGGCGCCAGTGGAAATTCGGGGGATAGGTTCGGTATGTTGGCCTCGGTAAATGTGGATATACCAGGGGCGAGAACCGTATCAAGTAGCGCGGGATTCCATGTAACGGCCATATCGAGAGCTGAACCTTTTGCTTATCTTAGGATTGACATCGAGTTGTCAGCTTTTGGCCGAACTCGGCCGAAGGAGCACCGATAACATCTCGACAAAACAAACCTACTTACCAACTTTGTCACGCGGTCGGAAATAACGAAGCAACAGCAAAGCAAGAGAAGCTCCTGCCCAGACACACACAATAGGCTCTGCAGCAATCAATAGTCCATTCCATGATGCGGAAGACCCTCCCATCCCAAGCAGGAGGCTGATCGCGGTCACCGGCGCACAATACGCTATAAGCAGGCGGAACCGAAGTTGCCCCACCAATCTCAGGGAACCGAACAACAGTACCGCGTACGCTACAAGCCTGGCCCACATCCACACCTTGGAAGACACCTCGCCGCCCATAAGAAAGTACGGATATAAAGTAACTATTCCTAGTATGAATGCCGCAAAGTAGGTCCCCATTTCCCGGCTTGACATGGTAGCTCCCATGGTTTGACACTGTAAGGCCCGTATCGGGCAGACTACCCGACCAATGAGCGCTTCTGGCCGTTCTCTGTCGATTGTACTGGGCGGCGAGGCGGCCCTTCAAGCGGCCCACTCCCGCCCTGCAGCAGACAGCAAACGAGTAGATCATTGGTACCGCGAGGGCGTGAGGGAAGTTGGCCGGGTTACGCGCTTGAGGAATCTCCCAGCGTAAGTGTGGGTCGCCTTCCCGTGTTCAAGCACCAGCTGGCCATTGACCCAAACGCTATGCACGCCCTCGGCTGGCGCTTCCGGATGTTCATTGGTTGACCGATCCGTGAGCTTTGCAGCGTCGAACAAGAACAGATCGGCGAAGGCGCCAGGAACGATCCGGCCGCGCCGGGCCAATCCCATATGCTGCGCCGACAGTGAGGACATCTTCCGAATGGCTTCTTCCATCGTCAGCCGTTTTTGCTCCCGGACATACACCCGGAAGATCTTGGCAAAGCTGCCCACGCCGCGCGGATGCAAGCCATGCAGCTCGCCATCCGAACAGATATTGGTATGCGGCCATGCGATGAAATCGGCAATATCCGCTGGCGCCATCGAGGTTCCAATGACGCGGTCGGAATCAACTTGATCCGGATGGGTTTTTCCATAGGCTTCCGCCTGGCGCAGTAGGTGCAGATAGGTCGTCACGGCGTCGGTGCCGCGCATTGCGGCAATTTCTGCAATGGTTTTTCCGACGATGGAAAGGTCAGCTGGAAAGGCCGCGATTTTCATGCCTTGCGGTGTGCTCAGTTGGGTGAGCGCCACAGTGCCGGCGGCGACGTCATTGAAGTCGCGCTTGGGCATCAAGACTGACAGATTGGACATCCATGCCTCATAGGGATAGATATCGGCACTCACCTGTATGCCTTCTGCCCTGGCTTGATTTAACTTGCGCAGCACCGAGGACGCCTGACCCCAGCGGTCAACCATGGCTAACTTCAGATGGGAAATCTGCACCGGGATACCAGTTTGACGGCCGATGTCGAGCAATTCGTCCAGCGCAGCGTCGAACTCCACATCTTCGCTACGCATATGGCTGATATAACGTCCACCCAGCCGACCCGAGGTCCGGGCCAGTTGCAGTACTTCCTGCTGAGTGGAATAGATGCCGGGATCGTATTCAAGTCCGGTGGATAATCCGAGCGAGCCTGCCGTCAAATCGGCGGTGAGCAGGGCATCCATGCGGCCTACTTCTGCCGCCGTAGCTGGACGTTTGTAATCCGATCCCATGACCAGGCCTCGAATATAGCCGTGACCGCTGTAGCTCGCTACATTGACCGTTGTGGGTGCGGCCGCGTAGCGCTTGACGGTGTCGGCAAGCGGGCCGCTTCCATGACCATCCATCCCGATCACGATGCTCGTCACACCCTGCCGCAACAAGGGCAACATATCGCGTTCCTTGAAATTGCCTTCGTCATGATGGCTATGCGTATCGATCAATCCCGGCGCTAGTACCAGGCCTGCTGCCTGGAGCACACGGTCGCTCTTGAGTCGCTTGAGCTTGCCGACGCCAACCACGTAGGCGCCGTCGATGCGGACCGAAATCGATTTGGCGGGTGCTCCTGTGCCATCGACCACACGTGCGCCAACGATGAGCGTTGCGGCAGTGCCCGTTCCTGGTAATCCCAAGCTACCGAGCAATAAACAGATCGTTCCGGTCAGTATTTTCATGCTATCGATGTTCGCTTTCTTCACTATATTTTGAATTTGCAGCGCCATCGCTGTTGCGAACCCGTTCACTTGCACTTGCCCCGCGCAGCGGCAACGACGAGAAAAGGCAACACCAGGATTCCGCCGAGTGCAATCGGCCCGATCTTCGGTGGCTGGTGCCTTAGCGCGTCCGGTCCCAGGCATCCGGGCACTTCGGCCTGTTCAAAACGCCGGGCAAAATTTTCGTACTTGTCCTCTCTGCGAGGGCCGCCGGAAAACCGCTGCGCCGCAGCCTTCTCTTCATTTGCAAATGACTCCGCGACGATCTCCCTGATTGCCACTCGCGTCAACCGCGCATCGTACGGGGCACTGGCCCAGTTCGACGGTACATCTGCTGCCGGCATCGGCCCCGACGCCGGCGTGGTGGTGGGCGCCGCGGCAAGCTGCGCAGCCAGCAGGCCCGCAGCAAAATAAATGGACATCCTGATCCTTTTGTATTGTCAGCACGTTAGTGGCGAATGTACACGATCCCTTAACCTTTATGCTAGTTTTTTCCAACGCATGCGACATTTTGCGCGTGTACAATCGCCTTGCCCATTCCACACTGGACCGACCATGAAAACCTTCCTCTGCGCTTGCTGCCTGTTGTTGATCAGCCTGAGCGCCCATGCCACCGCACCGCCATCGGATGCTGCCTACCGCAAGCAGATCAACGCCTTCGTGGACGAGTGGCATGACGACGCCGCCAATGCGCGCCTGGCTTACTTCGACAAGATCGCGCCAAACGGCATCTACATTGGCACCGACAAAACCGAGCTATGGAACCGAGAACAGTTCAAGGCCTGGTCCAAGCGCTTTTTCGAGCGCAAGTCGGCATGGTCGTTCAAGGCGGTCAAGCGCAATGTGTACATGTCGGCGGATAAAAATTTCATCTGGTTTGATGAATTGCTCGATACGCAGATGGGGCCATGCCAGGCCAGCGGCGTGATCCGCAAGACCGCCAAGGGCTTTGAAATTGAGCACTATCAGCTGTCGATCGCAATCCCGAACGATGTGGCTGACAAGGTCAGCAAAATCGTGAAGGATTTCGAGACCAGGCCGGACGGCAAGGCCGAAGTGACGCCTGTTTCCAACTGACTTGCCGATGGCGCAGCGCGACTACGTTGGCCGCTTTGCGCCTTCGCCAAGCGGTCCCTTGCATGAGGGCTCGATGGTGGCCGCCCTGGCCAGCTACCTCGACGCGCGCGCGCATCACGGCAAATGGCTGCTACGCATCGAGGATATCGATGAGGGGCGTAGCGTGCCCGGTGCGGCCGAGGGCATCGTCACCTTGCTCGATTCGCTCGGCATGCAATCCGATGGCGAGGTGGTGTGGCAGAGCGCGCGCAAGAGCCTGTACCAGGCGGCTTGGCAGCGCCTGGCTGGCTGGGGCTACCCGTGCGGTTGCAACCGGCGCGAGATCGCTGATTCACGGCTGGGACTGGCGCCTGATGGCGCCGCCATTTACCCGGGCACGTG
>Ga0326735_1000403_pt1 | contig 10626 bp, 7 predicted proteins | sample 37_GP2_1092_FD_207945 | JGI IMG/M metagenome (GOLD analysis project Ga0326735, IMG submission 207945) | Glacier ice microbial communities from Ngari, Tibet, China - 37_GP2_109.2 | ecosystem: Environmental > Aquatic > Freshwater > Ice > Glacier | place: China: Ngari, Tibet | collected 2018-07-31
GTCACAGATCTATATCTGAGCGTTTGTAGCGGGGGCTTTTACTGGAAGATGCGGGTTGAAAAATAAGATCAAAAAGGTAGCGATTGCCGTAGATACAGCTTGCTTGGCGAGTGGCGACTTTGATTCTCAAGCGAACAGTCAGAGTGAGGTAGTTATCGTTGGATCAAGTAGCCTCAGTTCTGTCACTTGCCACAACCACGTCTCTTTTTCAGAAGAGGTGGTTCCATGAGTCTACTTGTCACTGGCGGTGCCGGGTTTATCGGCAGCAACTTCATTCTGGACTGGATCGCTCAGTCGAATGACCCAGTCATTAACCTCGATAAAATCACCTACGCAGGCAACATCGAGAACCTGCAAAGTCTCAACGGTGATCGCCGCCATGTCACAGGCGTTGGCTATAGCGTGCTAGATGTCGTGAAGGCGTTTGAAAACGCCAGCGGCCTACGTGTTCCGCACAGGATATCCCCCCGGCGACTCGGTGACGTTGCAACCTGTTATGCCAAGCCTGCTTTAGCTGAACAATTTTTAGGATCGAAGCCTGAGCGCAACCTTGCCGCTATGTGCAAGGACCACTGGTGTTGGCAAAAACAAAATCCGCAGGGTTACGTATGAATCCACATGCTGCGCCATCGATATCACCTCTGCAAATAGTCAGTTCGATTACTTCGAATAAAAGTCTGCTTTACGGTCTTATCAAACGCGAGATCATTAGTCGCTACCGCGGCTCCATGCTGGGCTTGTTGTGGTCCTTTTTCAACCCGGTATTAATGCTGGCGATCTACACCTTCGTTTTCAGCTTGGTGTTCCAGGCGCGCTGGGTCGGTGGATCGGGATCGAAGGCTGAGTTCGCCATGGTCCTGTTTTCCGGTTTGATGGCGTTTAATCTGTTTGCCGAAAATATCAACCGGAGCCCTTCGTTGATTCTTGGCAATGTGAACTACGTCAAGAAAGTGGTCTTCCCGCTGGAAATCTTGCCTGTCGTTGTTCTGGGTTCTGCAGGTTTCCATTTTCTTGTCAGCTTGCTGGTATGGCTGATTTTTCACTTGGTGTTTTTTGGTTTGCCTCCAGTAACAGTTCTCTGGTTACCGGTGGCCGTGCTTCCTATAGTGTTGCTGTCGCTGGGGTTTTCTTGGTTTTTAGCCTCATTGGGCGTTTTCCTGCGCGATATTGGCCAGATAGTCGGGGTGCTGACGATGGCGCTCATGTATATGACACCGATTTTCTATCCTGTGTCCATTCTGCCCGTCGAGTATCAAAGCTGGATGAGCCTTAATCCGCTTACAAATAGCATTGAGCAGGTGCGCAACGTCATGATGTGGGGTCGTGGCCTTGACTGGTCTTCTTGGATGTTGGAAATGATGTTGGGGTTGGTGATCGCCTGGCTGGGATTCACATGGTTCCAGAAAACACGTAAGGGGTTTGCCGATGTCGTCTAAACTTGCCATCAAGATTGATAGTCTAAGCAAATGCTATGAAATCTACGACACACCGCGCGACAGATTGAGGCAGATGATCATCCCCAAGCTGCAGAGGCTTGTCATGCAGTCGCCGGGGAAATACTACAACGAATTCTGGGCGCTCAAGAACATCTCCGTTGGTATCAAGAAGGGTGAGGCTGTTGGTATCGTCGGCAGAAATGGCAGCGGCAAATCCACTTTGCTACAACTGATCTGCGGAACGCTCTCACCAACGCAGGGTCTGGTTGAAACCAATGGACGCATCGCTGCACTATTGGAGCTAGGTTCCGGCTTCAATCCGGAATTCTCCGGTCGCGAAAATGTTTATTTGAATGGATCGGTTCTTGGAATCAACAAAGAGCGTCTGGATGAAAAATTCGCTGATATTGTGAAATTCGCCGATATCGGGGACCACCTTGACCAACCGGTGAAAACATACTCCAGCGGTATGTTTGTGCGGCTTGCTTTTGCCGTCCAAATGCATCTTGAGCCCGAGATCCTGATCATTGATGAGGCGCTTTCTGTTGGCGACCAATTCTTTCAGGCTAAGTGCTATGCAGCAATCCGTTCGATGATGGATAACGGAACGACGGTGCTGTTCGTCTCCCATTCCGCAGCTACAGTCAAGGCACTTTGCCCGCGCGCTATCCTCCTTAGTCACGGAGAACTTGTTGTGGATGGCCCGGCCAGCAAGGTTTTGGATCGTTACTTTGTACTTGGGTCGCTGGAGGCAAACGCTGCGAGATCTGCGCAGCTTGTGCCGCATCCCAAATTCGCGATAGCAACTGTGGCGTCTACGGAGTCAACGGTTACGCCGACCGTCTCAAGCCTGCAACCACCATTTGAAAGTCGTGTTTCACATCGTGTAGGCACAGGGCAAGCCCAATTTGTGGAATGTCGAGTGTTGGCTGACTCTGAAGAAGCCATCATCGTGGAAACTGGGGCAACGCTGCGCGTGCAAGCGGTGCTGGATGTACTTGATGATTGCCCTTATGAAGGTGAGGTGGGTCTGGTGGTAGCTACGACTGAGGGTATTGAGCTGTTTGCCATCAATTCGTTTTTTCAGGGCGTGAGCGTACCTGCGATGAAAGCGGGCGAAAAACGTGTGCTTGAATTCGAATTCGTTTCACCACTTTCCAGCGGAGCCAGATACCGGATTGACCTAGGCTACCGCATGCCAGTGCAGGGAGAGTATGTAGACAAGATTTTTGCGGCAGCCGGTTTCAGTGTGGTCAACCAAGGCGACCGGATCGTCCCATTGCTGTTCGATGTGCCCGGAACCGTCCGTATTGGGTTGAGCGCACAATGAAAACTTATCTTCCTGAACTCAGCATTTCCGATCTTGTGCACGCATTGGTGTCTCAGGACTGGGGATCTGTTGAGGAAAAACTCAGCCGTCAACAGTATGAGCGCCTCGGGCTCGATCGCGCGCTGGCTATTGCTTCGGACCTGCTCGCGCGCCATCAGTCGTTGTCAGGCCTTCGGATTCTTGACGTCGGCTGCAATAACGGGCTAGTAGCCAAGGTGCTTTCTGCCCTTGGTTGTTCCGTTGTCGGGATTGACAACGGTGACGTTGACGGCCAAGGGATTTATTCCGATCTGCAGAGTCAGACCCAGTTTGCAGGGTTTGAGTTTCACAGCAAGGGCGTTGCCGAATTCTTGGATGTCGAACGCCGCCACTGGGATTGCATCCTCCTGCTAAGCGTAACGCATCATTGGGAAACCGGCTATGCCATGTCGGGCAAGCGACACTATTCCGACGACGATATCCGGCGTCTGCTAGCCACAATGTTCCGGCGAACCAGACTGAGCATCTACTACGAATGCCCGTCCAGCGAGCCGGGATTCGAAGCCGGCTTCGGGATCAATTTTCTGCTTCGTTATTGCAGCGAGCTACCAAAAACAAGATCGCTTGGACACACGATCGGGCCAAACGGCTATCTGCGTGAGTTCTGGGCACTGGACATGGAGTAATAGGTAATGCCAATCAAGAGTTTTGCAGACAATCTGCACAGTAAAACGGAATTTTCTATCGGCCGCGATGTCGTGCTTCACTTTTGTTCGGATACTTGTCTTCTCAGAGATATCGACGACAGCTCTCGTGTAGTGCGAACTGGACAGACCGATGCAACTGCGCTGACGGTAATCCTCGGTGAGGATAATCTTCTGGTTCCGCTTGCAGGTGCCCGTCGCACAGACGCGCATGTTCTTGGCGCGCAAAACGGCCACAAAAAGGGCCGTGAAAACTGGGGAAAGTTGATCGGTTGCAAGTACTCAGCACTGATGCCGGTTTATGGGGTCTGCGATTGCATGGCTGAGGTTCAGATCCTTGACGGTGAGGCGTTCGAGGATGCTGCGACGACGCCAGCGTGGAAGAAGGTTCGCGGTATCGTCGGCAAGGCATCCAGTTCAGGTCTGAAAAACCAGCCAGTCGCGTTCGATCAATGGCGCAACTGGATGTGTGAGCTTGCGAACGGGCTTGATGAACTGGAAAAAATGGGCCTTGCGCACGGTGACCCGTATCCATTCAATGCTATCTGCACCGGCGCAGGGGCTACCTGGGTGGATTTCGGTCACCTGACGGATGATCCAGCCCAACACTTTAAGGACGCGTGGGCTTTTGTGCTGTTTACAGTCCTGCACACCCTAGGCAAGAGCAGAGCATATAGCCCGACCTTGTTGAAAAATCTAGCTGAGGCGTTGGCTGTTGCCGAGCAACCTAGAAGATTTGACAGAATGCAAAAGGCATTATCAGAGTCATATTCAGATATTGTGCCTATCAGTGATGCACGTGTTCCTTCTCTCATATTTGCGGAGGCTGTCGCTGAGCAATCACAGAAAATATTTCAAAGTCCAGATTTATCCAAGCTTTTGCTCAAGTCTGTGGTTCAGTATTATTCTGATTTTCTGCACCATATTCAGCGCGGCAACCAATATTTAGCTGGATTTAATTTTGAGAAACAGCGTCACCATTTTGTAGAACAAGAGATGTTGAAGCTCACAGTTCCTTTGGCCGAGCATCGAAGCCAGATCGCCAGCCTCAGCCAGGCGGTTAGAGAGCGTGACGGGCAGATCGCCTGCCTCAACCAAGCGGTGGGAGAGCGCGACGGACAGGTCGTCAGCCTCAACCAAGCGGTGGCCGAGCGCGACGGACAGGTCGTCAGCCTCAACCAAGCGGTGGCCGAGCGCGACGGACAGGTCGTCAGCCTCAACCAAGCGGTGGCCGAGCGCTACGGGAAGCTCTCAGACCTAAATAGAGTCGTTGAAGAACATGGAACTCATGTGCTGCATCTCACGCAGGTGGCAAATTCTTACTATGAACATCTTACCAAATTGCTGGCTAGCCGTTCTTGGACGATCACACGTCCCATGCGCGCCGTGGTTCGCTTCAGCAAATGGAATGGATTGACGAATAGTGATCGCGGTAGGCTCTATAACCGTGCAAAGCGTATTTATCACCGAATTCCTGTCTCCTACGAAACCAAACTCTTGTTCAGGGAGTATTTTCTGAAGATGACAGGTTGGACGCCTGCTACACCTGTTATCGCGAAGGCCGAAAACGCGATGCGCGTGACACCTGCCGTAGCCGTTGTTTCGGGCGTCGCGGGCGGTGCTGCGACGCAAATATCGGAATCGGTGTCAAGGCTAGGTACGTTACTTCAGTACCAGACAGGAGACAACCGGGTTCCCTATTTTGGCGTGCGACGCCAAGAAGGCCGCCGTAGCGTCGCAATCTTGACCAATCAGCTTTTGGACTGGAATGATGGACGCCTTCGCTTTGGTGGCGGTGAGCGCTACGCGCTAGAACTGGCTCGACTTCTCAAGGAACTGTCGTTCGATGTCACTTTCTACCAGCCGAGCTTCCATGCACCTGGCGAGGGTGAATACTATGGTTTCAAGGTAGTCCTGCTGCGTACAGCGGATTCGATTGGCGAGTTTCACCACGGCCTGTGCACTGAATTCACTGAACTGACCAAAGACTTTGATCATGTCTACTATCACTTGCCCGAATATGCGTCCGGCAAAGTACGCGAAGACGGGCTGATGACCTGTCACGGCATTTGGTTCGATCATAACAATTACCCCGACTCCATTTTCCGAACACCAGAGTGGTTTCAGCAGCTTTACTCTGCGTTTTCGAGCCCTCGTTGCGTGGTCAGCGTGGACACCAATTCGATCGGTGTCATCCGCAGCCTTTGGCCGGAACTAACGGCGAACATGCGTTTTATTCCGAATTTCTACGACGCGACTTCATACTTTCCTCGCCCCGAATTACGCAATCAGGAACGCCTCACAATCTTGTTCCCGCGCCGCAGTCAGATCAATCGTGGTTCACGCATTTTTGGCGAGATCGTTTCGCTGCTTCCTCAGGGTGTGGAGATTATTTGGCTCGGTGAAGGGGATCCCGTGGACACACAGATCGTTAAGGACGTCTGCAAGAAAGACCCGCGAGCCAGTTTCGCCGTGGCTGATTTCGATCAGATGCCGCAGTGGTACCAGAAGGCGGACATTGCCGTCATTCCGACCATCGCCTGCGAAGGTACAAGCTTGTCATGCCTTGAGGCTCTGGCTGCTGGCTGTGCAGTGGTGTCCACCAACGTCGGTGGCCTCCCAGATTTGGTTTACGACGGTATGAATGGCCTGTTAGTGGACCCAGATGCTCGCAGTATTGCAGCAGCAATCAATCGCCTGATTGTCGATCGCGAGTTGCGCGAGCGCTTGCAGAGGAGTGCCAGCGAAACAGCGCATCATTTCGAGCTCAAGAACTGGCGCGAGCGCTGGGTGGACGTGCTGCATGATTATGGCTGGGTTTCTGACCGAGCCATCGATACTTGGAAGGTCCAGCAGGGTTCTCGTGGCCTTCTCAAAACCCGCCAGTCCGATAATTGGTTAATTCTCACACGCAATGCGATTCATGGCGGCGTGGAAAGCCTGATACGCGAAGAAGCCAAAGGACTGAAGGCGCCAGTTGTTGTGTGTGGCGGGCACGACCGAAAGGACAACTGTCCCTTCGAATACACGCGCGCAGATAACCCTAAGGCGCTGGAGCGGGTGATCGCCGAATACAACATCATCCTCTACCACTGGCTGCCGGACTGGTGTCTTGACGTGCTGCGTCGCTCGGGCAAACGTTGCATTGAGTTTGTGCACCGAACAGACACGGCGGATAGCGATAAGACCGTGCCCACGGCGCTAGTGACGCATTCGGCGTTTCTAGCACGCTACATTCATGAGATCAGCGGCCGCTCCTGCCGTGTTGTCGACCACCCTATCGCGATTGATCGGTTCAAACCACAACGACAGAAGGGCCAGTTTGTTGGAGCCATCACCAGCTATTACGATACAAAAGGTATTGATATTTTCCTGCAAGCTTGGGCTGAGATAAAGAACCGTTTTCCGGACTACGGAGTGCGTTTCTATGGGGCCGGAGACGATCTACCCAAGTTCCGCAAACTTGCCTGCGACTTAGGGTTAGATGTCGATTTCAGGGATGCGACTCGCGAGCCGTGGGAGGCAATGAAAGACTTCGCGTGCTTCGTGGTTCCATCGCGCATTGAAGGCCTGCCTGTCGCTATTTTGGAGGCTTTAGCGATGAACATCCCGGTGGTAGCCAGCGACCTGCCTGGCATGGTGGAGTTCAACCAGCTTTCTGAGGCCCGCGGCTATGCACGCTTTGTGCATCTGGCCAGAGCGGAAGACCCGGAGGATTTTGCTGCCGTGATGGCGCAAATCCTAGAGCGCGGCATCGAACATAACTCAAGCGCTTATATCAACGACTATTACAGTCCCGAAAAGCACTGCAACGACCTGGTAAGTATTTATCGGGAACTTTGCCATTAGATGTTCCATGCCCAACCCCGTGAAATCTTTGACTCCTACTTCCTCGCCTCAAAAACGATCGTTTGTGAGCATGAAAACTGAGAATTTATGCGGCACCAACGGCAACATAGAGGTACGAGGCTCTCAAAAGTCATTCTTGAAACATCTCGCCGGCTTCGCTGAATTTTGAGAATGCCCTTGGACGGTGGCAGAAGGATTTCGCAGGGTTGGGCGTTGAACACCTATTAGTCTAAGCAAATAGGCAAACTAACATTTGGATCAGTATGAAAAAAATACTATGCGTTATTGGTACCCGCCCCGAAGCTATCAAAATGGCGCCGGTGATTCTTGCATTAAAAAATGAATCTTGGGCAAATGTTCGAGTGTTGGCAACAGCTCAGCATCGTCAAATGCTAGATCAAGTATTAAATTTTTTTGGTATTAAACCTGATATCGATCTGGATATAATGCGTCCTAATCAAGCACTGGCGACACTGACAGCTCGATTGATGTTGGAACTGGATGAAGTGCTTCAATTAGAAAAGCCGGATGTTGTCTTGGTGCAAGGTGATACAACTACGGTAATGACAGCGGCATTGGCCTGTTTTTATCATCGCATCCCCATAGGGCATGTTGAGGCAGGTTTGCGTACTTGGGACATGCAGAACCCATTCCCAGAGGAGGCCAATCGTGTGATTACTGCTCGATTGTCTCGCTGGCACTTTGCGCCGACGGAGAGTTCACGTCAGAATCTGCTGCGCGAAGGTATTTCTGATAAGCATATTATGGTTACGGGCAATACCGTGATCGATGCCTTGCTGATGACTGCATCCAAAGATCTGGAATTAGGAATTGAAATCGATCCATCAAAGCGTCTTGTTCTGATTACCTCCCACCGTCGTGAGAATTTTGGTGAACCGTTCCGCAATATTTGTCGGGCATTGCAAACCTTGGCAGAACGCAATCCGGACGTTCAATTCCTCTACCCAGTACATCCCAATCCGAATGTATCAGACGTGGCGCATGAAATGTTGGACGGTTGCCCAAATATTTATCTATGCGCGCCGTTAGATTACGCGCCCTTCGTTGCTGCCATGAAGCGCTCGTATCTGATCATAAGTGACTCCGGTGGAGTGCAGGAAGAGGCGCCTGCGTTGGGCAAACCCGTGTTGGTTTTGAGGGATGAAACCGAGCGGCCTGAAGCAGTTGATCAGGGAGTAGTAAAGCTGGTTGGTCCCAATTACGATAGGATTGTAGAAGAAGCACAACGCCTGTTGGACGATGAGTCAGCATACCGAGAAATGGCCCGCGGGATTTCGCCTTATGGTGATGGCCGTGGTGCTGAGCGTATTGTGAAGGTGCTCAGGGAGCATTTCACCTGATGAGACTGGTATATTTCTCGCCGGTACCTTGGACAAGTTTTACTCAGCGGCCCCACAAGTTTGTAGAGTGGTTTCATGCAAGGTGCGGTGGAGATGTACTTTGGATTGATCCTTACCCTACTCGATTCCCGGAACTGGCAGATTTTCGGCGTGTAAAGGCTGCGAGAGTGAATGTGAAAACGCTAGCTGAAAAGACAACTGCACCCGTTTGGTTATCTGTTCTTCGCCCACGTTCATTGCCGATTGAGCCGTTGCCAGGCGCTGGTGCGCTTAATCGTTGGATCTGGAACGATATATTGCAAGCAATTCACGCGTTTATTGAGGAAGGGGAATGCCGACTCGGAATTGGTAAACCCTCCGAGCTCGCGCTGCAGGTGCTTGCCCGGCATCCCACTACTTTTTCGCTTTACGATGCCATGGATGATTTTCCGGCATTTTACCGGGGGCTGTCGCGAATAGCGATGGGGCGAAGGGAACGGAAGGTCGCAGCTCAGGTTACGCGGATATTGGTTTCTTCTACGGCGTTAGCCGATCGGTTTTCCACTTATCACTCAAAACTTACTCTTGCGCTTAACGCCTGCACGATTGAAACCCTGCCGTTCCCCAGTGCCACAACTAAAAGATCAGGCAAGCCTATTCTCGGCTATATCGGTACGATCGGTCACTGGTTTGACTGGCCTTTGGTGTTTGACTTGGCAGAGGCTAATCCATCCATGTGCATCCGCCTGATTGGTCCCATCTATACCTTACATCCTAGGCGTCTGCCTCGCAATATCGAGTTGTTGCCAGCTTGTGACCATGCGACTGCGATGAAGTTTATGCAGGAATTTTCGGTTGGATTAATTCCCTTTAAGCATACCAACCTTACGGCATCGGTTGACCCAATTAAATACTATGAATATCGTGCGTTGGGCTTACCGGTTCTCTCCACTAGTTTTGGGGAGATGGCCTTGCGGGATGGGCAGGCGGGAGTTTTTCTTATGAATAAGCATTCTGATCTGGCCAACCTAGTCAGAATAGCTCTGGAATCGGAATGTCGAATAGATGAGATGCAAGGATTTCGAGCAGAAAACTCCTGGGCGGCACGTTTTGACGCAAGCGGCATCCTTGCTTGATGCAACTGTGCTCATTGTTAGTTACAACGTAGGTTTTGACAATTAAACAAATGTACCGGCAATTAGATATGTTGAGAAAAGCAACATGAGCGCAGTCATTTCAACCATCATCGTCAATTACAACGCCGGTCAGTTCCTGCGCGACTGCGTCGACTCGTTGCTCGCGTGTCCGCTGGCCATCGACATCATCGTCGTCGATAATGCATCGACCGACGGCAGCCTGGCGGCGTTGCAGGAGTTGCCGCGCGTGCAAATCATCCGCAATCCGGTCAATCTCGGTTTCGCATCGGCTTGCAATAGCGGCGCGCGTGCTGCTACGGCGCCATTCCTGTTGTTTCTCAATCCTGACTGCTGCTTCGAGCCGGGTACTTTGGTGACCTTGCTGGAAACGATGCATGCCGACCAGCGCGTAGGGATGGCGGGCGGTTTGCTGACCCATGCGGACGGGACCGAGCAAGCCGGCGGGCGGCGCGCCATTCCGACTCCTTGGCGCTCTTTTGTGCGCGCTTTCGGCTTGAGCCGCTTCGCCGATCGCTGGCCCAAGCTGTTTTTTGATTTTCATTTGCATAAACAGCCGTTGCCGGATCGGCCGATCGAGGTGGAGGCAATTTCCGGCGCCTGCATGCTGGTCAGGATTGAGGCGGTGCAGCAGGTTGGCTTGTGGGACGATGGGTATTTTTTGCATTGCGAAGACTTGGATTGGTGCATGCGTTTTCGGGAAAAAGGATGGAAAATCCTGTTCGTGCCAAAGGCGCGCATCACGCATGCGCTGGGCGTTTGCGGTCGCAGTCGCCCCATTTTTGTCGAATGGCACAAGCACAAGGGCATGCTGCGTTTTTACAACAAATTTTT
>Ga0326735_1000404_pt1 | contig 10613 bp, 6 predicted proteins | sample 37_GP2_1092_FD_207945 | JGI IMG/M metagenome (GOLD analysis project Ga0326735, IMG submission 207945) | Glacier ice microbial communities from Ngari, Tibet, China - 37_GP2_109.2 | ecosystem: Environmental > Aquatic > Freshwater > Ice > Glacier | place: China: Ngari, Tibet | collected 2018-07-31
ATCACCGGGTCGACGCCGCCGCCAACAAACGCCTGGGTCAGCTGGTCGAGCCGCTGCTGGGTTGCGCCGGCATAGCTGGAAATCGATTCGCCCAGGCGCGCCGAGTGGAAGTGTTCGCGGTTGGTCAGCGCGGTGGCCAGCAGCGCGATGCCGACCGAGCCGCCCAGGTTGCGCGTCATGTTGAACAGGCTCGACGCCGACGCCATGTTGTGCGGCGAAATGCCCTGCATGGCGAAGTTCGACAACGTCAGCATGATGAACGGCGTGCCCAGCGCGCGCACCACCTGGGACCACAGCAGCTGGTCGTAGCCGGTGGTGGCGTCCATGTGCGCGTTCATCAGGCACGACACGCCGAACAGCCCCAGGCCGATCGAGCACAGGACGCGGTTGTCGACCTTCGACGACAGCGCGGCGGCAAACGGCATCACCAGCAGTTGCGGCAGGCCGGCCCACATGATCACTTCGCCGATCTGCATCGGCGTGTAGCCGGCGATCTGGCCAAGGTACAGCGGCAGCAGGAACGAGGCGCCGTACAGGCCCATGCCGACGCAGGCCGACAGCGCCGTCGCCACCAGAAAATTGCGTTCGCCATACAGGCGCAAATTGACGAACGGCTCGGTGCGCGTCATGCTGGTGCCGACCCAGCCGACGATGCCGGTCAGCGCCAGCGCGGCAAACGTGGTGATGAAGCCGGAATCGAACCAGTCTTTCGAATTGCCTTCTTCGAGAAAAATGGTCAGGCAGCCAAGGCCGATCGCCATGAAGGCGATGCCGATCCAGTCGGCCTGCGCCAGCGTTCTGAGCGCCATCTTCTCCTTGTCAAGGCCCCACCAGACGCCGAAGATCAGCAGCAGGCCTGGCACCCAGTTGATGTAAAAAATCGACGGCCAGCCATACAGTGACGACAGATAGCCGCCCAGGGTCGGGCCCATGGTCGGCGCCAGCGTCGCGGTCAGGCCGAAAATGGCCATGCCTGCCGCGCGCTTGTTCGGCGGCAGCCGCGTCATCACCAGCGTCATCGCCATCGGGATCAGGGCGCCGCCGCTAAAGCCCTGCAGCATGCGGAACACGATCATGCTCTCGAGGTTCCAGGCCCACCCGCACAGGGTCGAAAACACCAGGAACGCAGCGGTAGTGCCGAGCATGTAGCCGCGCATGGTAAACACGCGCACCAGCAGCGCGGCGAGCGGGATGACGACGATTTCAGCGCACAGGTAGGCGGTCGAAATCCACGAGCCCTCTTCCTGGGTGGCCGACAGCGTGCCGAGGATGTCCTTGAGGGACGAATTGGTGATCTGGATGTCGAGCACCGCCATGAAGGCGCCCAGCATGCCGGCGGCGACCGCGATCCAGGTGCGCAGGTCGACGTTCTGGCCGGCGCCGGCCGGCATCAGCGCGCCGCGCGGTTCTTGTGTCGTGCCCGTCATCGCGGCTCGCTCAGTGCGTCGCGGCGACGGCGGCAGCGGCCGGTGGCGCCAGTTTCTGGTGCAGTTCGATTTCGGCCAGCGCCGACATGCCGGGCACCAGGCGCCCGCCAAGCTGGCGCACGTCGGCGGCGGCAAGCACGATCTTGACCGGCACGCGCTGGACGATCTTGGTGAAGTTGCCGGTGGCGTTATCGGCCGGCAGCAGCGCGAACTGGTTGCCCGACGCCGGCGAAAAGCTGTCGACGCGGCCAACCAGCGGCTGGCCCGGCATGGCGTCGACGACGACGCGCACCGCCTGGCCCGGCGCGATGCCGGCCAGCTGGGTCTCCTTGAAGTTGGCGGTGATCCACACGGCATCCTGCACGATCGCGGCGAGCTGCTGGCCGGGCTGCACGCGGGCGCCGACTTCGACGCTGCGCCGGCCGATGCGCCCGGCCACGCTGGCGACGATCTGGTTGTAGCCCAGCTGCTGCGTGGCGTCCTTGAGCTGGGTCTGCAGCACCAGGACCTGCGCCTTGAGCACCTCGCGCGCCGCCTCGGCAACAGCGATCTGCGCCGTGGCGGCGAGCGCGTTGTCGCGCCGCGCGGCCAGGTCGGCGATGGCGCCGGCGCGCGCCGCGTTGGCCGCGTCCAGCTCCGCCTTTGAGACCGCCTTCATCTGGGTGGTGTACAACTGGCCGTAACGCTCGGCGTCCTGATTGGCCCGCACCAGCTGCGCCTGCGACTGCGCCACCTGCGCCCCGGCGCCGCTGGCCTGGGCCTTGACCTGGGCGATGGTGGCGCTCGATTGCAGCACCTGCTGCCCGGCGCTGGCTATTTGCGCCTGGATCTGTTCGACCTTGACGCGCTGGTCGGCCGGGTCGAGTTCGGCCAGCACGTCACCCGCCACCACGCGTTGGTTGTCTTCCACCAGCACGCGGATGACGACGCCGGGAACGCGGGCCGACACCGGCGTCACGTGGCCCGACACGTAAGCGTTTTCGGTCTCGACAAAGTTATGGCTGCGGTACCACATGCGCCCGCCGATGCCGAGCGCGACCAAAGCGATCATCGTCACGATGCCGATCACGCGCTTGTTCGACGCTGCACTGGCTGCGGCCGGCACTGGCGAAGCGGCGGCTGCTGGCTTGGGATCGAGCTTGGCGGGCGTGGCGGACATGATACAACTCCAGGAAATAGGGAATGGTGGCAGCGCATTATTGGAGAAATTGCCGGCCCTGTCAAGAAATGAAACGATTGCATTTCATTTTAAATTAGACTACAGTGTGCCCATGACGACAGCCCTGCAGATCCCTTCCAACGCCAACACCAACGCCTGCCCCAAGTGCGCCGGCCGCCCGCGCAGCAGCGAGCGCGCAGCGCGCCTGCACGAACTGGTCCAGACCGCCGGGCGCTTGTTTCTCGAACACGGCTACCGTAACGTCAGCCTCGAGATGCTGGCGCGCGAATGCCACGTCGCGGTACGCACCATCTACGTCAAGTTCGGCGGCAAGGCCGGCCTGCTGCACGCGGTGCTGGTGGCCAACCGCGAGCGCTTCTTCAACACCCGCGGGATGGAACAGGACCAGCGGCCCTTGCGGCAAATCGTCAGCGATTTCGGCGCCCACTTCCTCGACCTGGTGAGCATGCCCGACGCGCTCAGCATGACGCGCATGGTGATCGCCGACGCCCCCGGCAATGCGGAACTGGCGCAGACGTTTTTCGATGCCGGACCGAAGCCGACGCGCGACATGCTGATGCGGTTTTTTGCCCGGCCCGACATTCGCGCCCAGTTGCGCGACGACGTCGAACTCGATCTGCTGCCGGTCTTCCTGCTCAACTGCATCAGCGGCGACCAGGTCAGCTACCTGATTTTCGGGCCGGCGCCGCAGCCGCGCGCCGAGGCGCTGCGCCAACTCGAACTGCGGCTCGAGCTGTTTTACCGCAGCGTGCTGCGCGCCGCGTGAACGGCGCTTACGCCTGCGTGCGTGAGCGTACCGAACTGCGTTGAAAACTGCGGCACGCTGGCGTGACCATTTTCAGGAGGCGCCATGAAATCGAACGTTGAAACCCGCCAGGTGCTGGCATGAGCAAGTCGACACGTTACGAGTGGTGCGACCAGCAGGCCGCGCTCAATGAACGCATGAAGAATTTTCAGCTGAACCCGGGCGTCGAACAAATGGAAGCCGTGCTCGCCGGGATGCGCGCGTACGCCGAAGCTGCGCGCAACGGCAACATCGACATTCCGCAGAGCTGGACCAGTTACAACTGATTGGAAACGGCGGCGTAAAAAAACCGGGATACGTCCCGGTTTTTGATGTGTGAAACCGTAAAGTGACGTATGTCGTCCCCGCGCCAAAAAAAATGGCAGCAACGACGTCAATTCCCTAGCGCTTGCGCGGCGGCGGCAAGTCGGTGCACACGCCTTTGTACACTTCGGCGGCCATGCCGATCGATTCGCCCAGGGTCGGGTGCGGGTGGATCGTCTTGCCGATATCGACGCCGTCGGCGCCCATCTCGATGGCCAGCGCGATTTCACCGATCATGTCACCGGCATGCGTGCCGACGATGCCGCCGCCGACGATGCGGTGGGTGTCGGCGTCGAACAGCAGCTTGGTGAAGCCTTCGTCACGGCCGTTGGCCACCGCGCGGCCGCTCGCCGCCCACGGGAAGTGACCTTTTTCCAGCTTGACGCCCTTCGCTTTCGCCTCTTCCTCGGTCATGCCAACCCATGCCACTTCGGGATCGGTGTACGCCACCGACGGGATGACCTTGGCGTCGAAAAACGCCTTTTCGCCATGCGCCGCTTCCGCCGCGACGTGGGCCTCGTGCACGGCTTTATGCGCCAGCATCGGCTGGCCGACCAGGTCGCCGATGGCGAAGATGTGGGCGACGTTGGTGCGCATCTGGCCGTCGACCGGGATGAAGCCGCGCTCGGTCACCGATACGCCGGCCTTGTCGGCGCCGATCCTGGCGCCGTTCGGGCTGCGCCCGACCGCCACCAGCACCATGTCGTAGAGCTGCGCTTCGGGCGCCGCGGCGCCGGCTTCGGCTGCTTCGAACGTCACCAGGATGCCTTCCGGCAGCGCTTCGACGCCAACCGTTCTGGTTTTGAGCATGATCTTGTCGAAGCGGTGCTCGTTGAACTTCTGCCACACTTTGACCAGGTCGCGGTCGGGGCCTTGCATCAGGCCATCCATCATTTCGACAACGTCGATGCGCGCGCCCAGCGTCGAATAGACGTGGGCCATCTCGAGGCCGATGATGCCGCCGCCGATCACCAGCATTTTCTTTGGAATCGCCCGCAGTTCGAGCGCGCCGGTCGAATCGACGATGCGCGCGTCTTCCGGCACGAACGGCAGTTTCACCACCGACGAACCGGCCGCAATGATCGCTTTCTTAAAACCGATCACTTTTTTGCTGCCGTCGGCGCCAGTGACTTCGATGTGGTTTGGGCTGACGAACTGGCCATTGCCCTGCACTACATTGACCTTGCGCGCCTTGGCCATGCCGGCCAGGCCGCCCGTCATCTTGCCGACGACCTTATCCTTGTAGCCGCGCAAACCGTCGATGTCGACGTCCGGCTTGGCGAAGCTGACGCCGTGCTTGCTCATCGACGCCGCTTCATCGATCATCGCCGCCACGTGCAGCAGCGCCTTCGATGGAATGCAGCCGACGTTCAGGCACACGCCGCCGAGGGTGGCGTAACGCTCGACGAGCACCGTGTCCATGCCGAGGTCGGCGGCGCGAAAGGCTGCCGAGTAGCCGCCGGGACCTGCGCCGAGCACCATCATCTCGCACTCGACGTCGACGCGGCCGGCGTAAGTACCGGCGTGCGGCGCCGGCGCGCTGGTCGGCGCGGCCGGGGCCGGGGCGGCCGGTGCGTACGACTCGGTGTTCGACGTCGGCGCTGGCGCGCCAGCCACGGCCGGCGGGCTGACGGCGCTTGACGACGCCGCCGCAGCCGGGGCCGGGGCAGCGCCGGCGCCGGCGCCGGCGCTTTCATCAAGGATCAGCAGCAGCGAGCCTTCGGCCACCTTGTCGCCGACCTTGATTTTCAATTCCTTGACGACGCCGGCGTGGCTGGCCGGAATTTCCATGCTGGCCTTGTCGGATTCGACCGTGATCAGGGACTGGTCGACCTTGATCGTGTCGCCCACCTTGACCATCAGTTCGATCACTTCGACTTCCTTGAAGTCGCCGATGTTCGGGACTTTTACTTCAATAATGCTCATCGTGCGCTCCAATCACAGCAAAGTTTTGCGCAGGTCGGCCAGGACGTCGGCCAAATACGTGGTGAAGCGCGCGCCCATCGCGCCGTCGATTACGCGGTGGTCGTACGACAGCGACAGCGGCAGGATCAAACGCGGCTGGAAGGCCTTGCCGTCCCACACCGGTTTCATCGCCGTCTTCGACAAGCCGAGGATCGCCACTTCCGGCGCGTTGATGATGGGCGTAAAGTAGGTGCCGCCGATGCCGCCCAGCGACGAAATCGTAAACGTCGCGCCCTGCATGTCGCCCGGCTTGAGTTTGCCGTCGCGCGCCTGGGCCGACAGCTCGCCCATCTCGGTGGCGATCTGCGACACCGTTTTCTTGTCGGCGTCCTTCAACACCGGCACCACCAGGCCGTTCGGCGTGTCGGCGGCAAAACCGATATTGTAGTACTGCTTGAGGATCAGGTTGGCGCCGGCGGCGTCGAGCGACGAATTAAACGCCGGGAATTTTTTCAGTGCCGAGACACTGGCCTTGATGACGAAGGCGAGCATGGTCAGCTTGACGCTCGACTTCGCTTTTGCCAGCGCGGCGTTCGAATCGACGCGGAACTGTTCAAGGTCGGTGACGTCCGATTCGTCATACTGCGTCACGTGCGGGATCAGCACCCAGTTGCGGTGCAGGTTCGGGCCGCTGATCTTCTTGATGCGCGACAGCGGCAGCAGTTCGGTTGGGCCGAACTTGGAAAAATCAAGCGACGGCCATGGCAGCAGGTCGAGTCCGACGCCGCTGCCTGTACCTGTGCCACCGGCAGGCTTGGCCGCTGGCTCGGCGCCGCCGGCCATGATGCCCTTGACGAAGTTCTGCACGTCTTCCTGGGTGATGCGGTTTTTCGGTCCGCTGCCCTTGACGCGCGCCAGCTCGACGCCGAGTTCGCGGGCGAACTTGCGGATCGACGGCGAGGCGTGGGCGATCGCACCGGTCACCGCTGCCGCTGCCGCAGTTGCGGGCGCGGGAGCGAGAGCAGGTGCGGGTGCGGGTGCGGGTGCGGGTGCGGGTGCGGATGCGGGTGCAGCGGCAGGCGCAGGAGCGGCAGCGGCAGCGGCAGCAGGTGCAGGAGCTGCGGCAGACGCAGGTGCCGCAGGTGCCGCAGGCGCAGCATCGGCCGGCGTCGCGGCGTCCGCCGTTTCCAGGATCAGCATCAGCGAGCCTTCTGCCACCTTGTCGCCGACCTTGATGCGCAGTTCCTTGACCACGCCGGCGTGGCTGGACGGGATCTCCATGCTGGCCTTGTCGGACTCGACCGTCACGAGCGACTGGTCGACCTTGATGGTGTCGCCCGGCTTGACCATCAATTCAATTACTTCCACTTCCTTGAAGTCACCGATATCCGGGACCTTGACTTCCACAATGCTCATGGGATTACTCCGTTATTGTTTGTTTTTTAAGTCCACATCCTGCAACCTGCCAGTCCCGCCATTGGCGGAACTGACTTCCCGCGCAGGCGGGAATCCCAGTTCTGCGCTGACCTGAGAAAATGGGGTCCCCGCTTTCGCGAGGACGACAACCTGTTACTGCGTGACAGGATTCGGCTTGTTCGAATCGAGGCCATATTTCGCCACCGCTTCGGCCACCACCGACAGCGCAATCACGCCGTCGTCGGCCAGCGCCTTCAAGGCGGCGACCGTAACGTAATAGCGGTTCACCTCGAAGAACTCGCGCAGCTTGACGCGGGAGTCGGAGCGGCCAAAACCATCGGTGCCAAGGGCAGTGAAATTGCGCCCCTTTGGCACATAGGCGCGGATCTGTTCGGAAAACGCCCGCACGTAGTCGGTCGTCGAGACGATCGGCCCGCTGCTGTCTTGCAGTAGTTGCGTGGCGTACGGCACGCGCGGGGCAGCGGTCGGGTTGACCAGGTTCCAGCGCTCGCAGTCGGCGCCATCGCGCGCCACCATCGTCAGCGACGGCGCCGACCAGACGTCGGCGGCGATGCCCCAGTCGTTCTGCAGCAGTTCGGCGGCGAACATCGACTCGCGCAGGATGGTGCCCGAACCGATCAACTGCACGCGCAGCTTCGATTCAGCCGGGCCTTGCTGCAGCAGGTACATGCCTTTCAGGATGCCCGCTTCGGAACCGACGCGCAGGCCAGGCATCGGGTAGTTCTCGTTCATCAAGGTGATGTAGTAGAACACGTCTTCCTGTTCCGTCACCATGCGGCGCAAGCCGTCCTGCACGATCACCGCCACTTCGTGGGCGAAGCTCGGGTCGTACGGCATGCAATTCGGGATCGTCGCGGCAAAAATATGGCTGTGGCCATCTTCGTGCTGCAAGCCTTCGCCGTTGAGCGTGGTGCGCCCCGCCGTGCCACCCATCAGGAAGCCGCGCGCGCGCATGTCGCCGGCGGCCCATACCAGGTCGCCGATGCGCTGCATGCCGAACATCGAGTAGAAGGTGTAGAACGGGATCATGACCCGGTTGTTCGACGAGTACGACGTCGCCGCGGCGATCCACGAACTCATGCCGCCGGCTTCATTGATGCCTTCCTGCAGGATCTGGCCGGCCTTGTCTTCTCGGTAGTACATCACCTGGTCCTTGTCGACCGGCTCGTACAACTGGCCCTGCTGGTTGAAAATGCCGATCTGGCGGAACAGCCCTTCCATGCCGAAAGTGCGCGATTCGTCGACCAGGATCGGCACGATGCGCTGGCCCAGGCTCGGGTCGCGCAGCAGGGTCGAAATGATGCGGACAAAACCTTGCGTGGTCGAGATTTCGCGCCCTTCAGGAGTGGCGTCGAGGACGTTCTGGAACGCGCTCAGGGGCGGCACGATCAACGTTTCGTCTGCTTGCATGCGGCGCTGCGGCAAAAAGCCGCCGAGCGCCTTGCGGCGCGCGTGCAGGTAGACCATTTCGGGCGCATCGTCGGCCGGCTTGAAGAACGGGATGTCGGCCAGTTGATCGTCCGGGATCGGGATGGCGAAACGGTCGCGCATTTCGCGGATCGCTTCGTCGTCGAGCTTCTTGGTCTGGTGGGCGGTGTTGCGCGCCTCGCCCGACTTGCCCATGCCAAAACCCTTGACGGTTTTCACCAGCAGCACGGTCGGCGTGCCCTTGTTTTCCTGAGCCAGCTTGAAGGCGGCGTAGATCTTGTGCGGATCGTGGCCGCCGCGGGTCAGGCGCCAGATGTCGTCGTCGGTCATGTTGGCAACCATCTTGAGCAGCTCGGGGTGCTTGCCGAAGAAGTGCTTGCGCACGAAAGCGCCGTCCTTGGCCTTGTAATTCTGGTATTCGCCGTCGACGGTTTCCATCATCACGCGCTGCAGGATGCCGTCCTTGTCCTTGGCCAGCAGGGCGTCCCAGCCCGGGCCCCAGACCACCTTGATGACGTTCCAGCCGGCGCCGCGGAAGTCGGCTTCGAGTTCCTGGATGATCTTGCCGTTGCCGCGCACCGGGCCGTCGAGGCGCTGCAGGTTGCAGTTGACGACCATCACCAGGTTGTCGAGGCGCTCGCGCGCCGCCATGCCGATGGCGCCCATCGATTCCGGCTCGTCCATCTCGCCATCGCCGCAAAACACCCAGACCTTGCGGTTTTCAGTGTCGGCGATCGAGCGCGCGTGCAGGTACTTCAGGAAGCGCGCCTGGTAGATCGCCATCAGCGGACCCAACCCCATCGAGACGGTCGGGAACTGCCAGAACTTCGGCATCAGTTTCGGGTGCGGGTAGGACGACAGGCCGTTGCCGTCGACTTCGCGGCGGAAATTGAGCAACTGGTCTTCGGTCAGCCGGCCTTCGAGGTAGGCGCGGGCGTAGATGCCGGGCGACGAGTGGCCCTGGATGTACAGCAGGTCGCCGCCGTGCTCTTCGGTCGGGGCGTGCCAGAAGTGGTTGAAGCCGATGCCGAGCATGTTGGCAAGCGAGGCGAAGCTGGAAATATGGCCGCCAAGGTCGCCGTCGACGCGATTCGCCTTGACCACCATCGCCATCGCGTTCCAGCGCATCCACGAGCGCAGCCGCTCTTCGAATTCGAGGTTGCCGGGGCAGTGCTGTTCGAGGTGGGCGGGGATGGTGTTGACGTAGGCGGTGTTGCTGGAAAACGGGATATGGGCGCCGCGGCGACGCGCCAGGTCGACCAGGCGCTCCATCAGGTAGTGGGCCCGCTCGGGGCCTTCGTTTTCGATCACCGCTTCAAGCGCTTGCAGCCACTCGGTCGTTTCGAGGGTGTCCGGATCGTTGGCGGCTTGGGCCGTCAACTGGTCGAGTTGTGCTGACATTAGTGCGTCTCCTGGTTTATAGGCGCCCTGCGCATCGCAGGTCGGCAGTTCGCTGGCGCCGGTTGAACTGATTATTTACCAATAATAAAAGTTTGTGGGGGGATTCTAACAGCAGTTTCGCAAAATTTCAAATTACGGTATTTGATTTCACAATGTGATATTAAGGCGCGGGCCAGCCTGCACCAGGCCGGCAAACGGCGTGTCCAGGGCCGCCATTGCGGCAATATGCAGTCGTTGCGCGATCGGCGGCGCGCAATAACGGCAGCGGCTTTATAATCCGAAGTTCTTCCAGCCTTCCACCACTACCAACCCATGACCGCCCAACTGATCGACGGAGTCCTCCTTTCCCAACAACTACGCGCCGACATCGGCCAGCGCGCCGCTGCGCTCACAGCGCGCGGACGGCAGCCGGGACTGGCAGTGGTTTTGGTCGGCGAAGATCCGGCCAGCGCGGTCTACGTGCGCAACAAGGTCAAGGCCTGCGCCGACGTCGGCTTTCATTCGGTGCTGGAAAAATACGACGCCGGCCTCGCCGAGGCCGCCCTGCTCGAGCGCATTGCCGCCCTCAACGCCGATCCCGCCATCCACGGCATCCTGGTGCAGATGCCGCTGCCGCGTCACATCAACCCGCACAAGGTCATCGAAGCGATTTCGACCGCCAAGGACGTCGACGGTTACTCGGTGCTGAGCGCCGGCGAACTGATGACCGGGCTGGCCGGTTTCCGAC
>Ga0326735_1000405_pt1 | contig 10604 bp, 8 predicted proteins | sample 37_GP2_1092_FD_207945 | JGI IMG/M metagenome (GOLD analysis project Ga0326735, IMG submission 207945) | Glacier ice microbial communities from Ngari, Tibet, China - 37_GP2_109.2 | ecosystem: Environmental > Aquatic > Freshwater > Ice > Glacier | place: China: Ngari, Tibet | collected 2018-07-31
TCCACGCCACCGAAAACAGGTTGCGCTCGTCACGTTTCAGGATGCGCACCCGCACCGGCTTGCCTTGGTCCGGGAAGCGCACCGATTCATGGAAGCCGCGGCTGGTCTTGCCCGCTTCGTCGGTGCTGCGCCATTCGCCGAAGATCGTCGAAAAGCCGCGCGAGTACAGCAGGTCGCCGGTCTTGGGATCGACCACTTCGACCATGTTCTGGCCGCGGTTGGTGTTGTCGACGTTGTGCGCCAAATTGCCCGGCCACGTCAGCGGCTCGACCAGCACGCGCTCGAGCGCATAGGTGTCGGCCAGCGCATTGCCGCTGTGAAGATAGTCGACGCGGATGGTGGCGGGGGCTTGGGCAAGTGCCTGGGCGGCGGCGGCGGCCAGCGCCAGCGCACAAGCGAGGAATCGGATGGGTGACACCGGCATTGCTGCTCCTGGCGGGGATGGGATGCGTGAACGAGCATTGTAATCCCGGCCGCCGTCATAGCCTTCGTGCGGCCACGACGGCGAAGTTCAATCGCCGCCCTGGCGCGCCAGCGTGTTGTTCTCCTGCCGGCCCTCCCGCTTGTACTCGTACAGCGGCAGCCGGATCCGGATTGGCCGGATGTCGAGCCGCACGTTGTAGACCGAGTACGCCTCCGACGACGCCGACAGGTAGCCGACGCTGTCGCGCGCGCGGCTGAAGCGGAACTCGAAGCCGAGGTCGGGCTGGTCGCTGCGCGGGCTGCCAAGGGTGAGGCCGATGGCCTCCGGCTGGTCGCTGTCGATCAGTTTGCCCATCAGGTCGACCACGGCGGAGTTGCCGAGGATGTCGGCGTTAAACAGCGGCTCGCGGTAATGCGGCCTGGCCGGATCGAGCTTGCCGTCGGCCTTGTCGGGCGCTGGCGTGAAAACGCCACTGGCGATGTTGAAGCGGTCGCCGCTGTCGAGGTAGCTGACCTTGGCGTTGGCCAGGTTGAAGGCGCCCGGTTCGGTCGTGACCGACGCCAGGTCGATCAGCAGCGCGCCCTTGTAGCCGATCACCTCGACGTCGCGGTTCGGGCCCACCACCATGGCGGTGTTCTCGTCGATCCCCAGGCCCAGCTTGTAGCCTTTCTTGAGCATGGCCGGCAGCATGCGGGCGAAGCGCCCGCGCACCAGCAGGTGCTGGTCGACGAAGACGTCGGCGCCGATGAAGCCGAGCCCCGGGGCGATCTCGTGGCCGTCGGCGACGCCTTGCTTGAGGATGGACAGCACGTTCTTCGGCGCGGCGAACATGGTGCTGCTCATGATGGCGGCGCCGGCGCTGGAACCGGCGATCACGCCGCCGCGGCGGTACATGTCCCACAGCGCGTCGAGTACCAGCGAATTGCTGCCGTCGGGGCGGCGCAGCGCGCGCGTGATGCGGCCCTGGTCGCCGCCGGCAAAATAGGCGCCGCCGGCCTGGCGCACGCTGGCGGCGAGCACCGGGTCGTCGGCCGCGGCAAGGTAGTCGGTGCCGGCCAGCTTGACGGCGACCGGGATGAAGAAGGCGTCGGCGCCGTAGCGCTGAAGCAGGTCCATGTTGTACCTGGCGGCCTGTTCGGGGCTGGACGAGGCCGATGCGAACACCGCAATGCGGGCGGCCTTGCCGCCGGCTAGGCGCACGATGCGCTCCCACACCACGGCGTTGTCGGCGCGCAGCGCACCGCCGGCGATGACGAGCGAACCTTGCGGCGCGGCCGGTCTGGCCGCTTGCACCGGCGCTCCGGCAGCCATAATCAACAAAAACGCGGCACGGTACAGGAATTTGAACATGAGGTTTCCTTCAGGGCGGGTGATGGCCTGGGTCGTCGCCTACTACGACAGAATACGCACTCCCAACAGCTTTTGTCGCAGGCTTGGCCACGTTCCAGAATACGCGCCGCTTGCGCACGAGATTTGCCTGCGCGCAAACCAGTCCCGGTCCCGCCTATGCGGCACAGCGCGCGCCACCGGCTTGTCGCCGGGCCGAGGTGTATGCCACACTGTGCACTTGACCTTTTCTCTGACCGGCGCCCACCATGCAAGCACAGCGACACCAGATTTCAAGCGTCGAGAGCGGCGCGAGCTATCACCTGGCGAGCTTTCATTTCGGCATACAAGGCCGTGGCAAAAAAGTCTATATCCAGGCCGCGCTGCACGCCGACGAAGTGCCCGGCATGCTGGTGGCGCAGTTCCTGCGCACCGAACTGACGGCGCTGGAAGCGCAGGGCAAGCTGCTCGGCGAAGTGATCCTGGTCCCGGCCGCCAATCCGCTGGGGCTGGCGCAAGCGATCATCGGCGCACCGTTCGGCCGTTTCGACCTGTCGACCGGTACCAATTTCAATCGCGCCTACAAGCACGTGGCCGAGGACCTGAAAACCTCGCTCGAAGGCCGGCTCGGGCCCGATTGCGCCGCCAACGTCGCGCTGGTGCGCGACCACGCGCGCGCGTCCGTGGCCGCCTGGCGGGCGTGCACCGACGCCGAGGCGCTCAAGAAAATCCTGCTCGGGCTGGCGATCGACGCCGACATCGTGCTCGACCTGCACTGCGATAACGAAGCGGTGGTGCATATTTATACCGGCACGCCGCTGGCCGACGCGGTGGCGCCGCTGGCGGCCGTGATGGGCGCGCAGGCGGTGCTGCTGGCGCTCGAAGCGGGCGAAGAGCCGTTCGACGAAGCCTGCAGCCGTCTATGGTGGGATCTGGCCGCGCATTTCGGGCCAGGGTATCCGATCCCGCCGGCATGCCTGTCGACGACCATCGAACTGCGCGGCGAAATGGACGTCAGTTATGACTACGCGCGCAAGGACGCGCAGGGTTTACTGCAGTTCCTCGCCCACAGCGGCGTGATCGACATGGCGCTGCAGCCGCTGCCGGCGCCGCTGTGCCAGCCGACGCCGCTCGAAGGGGTCGAGCCGATCGTCGCCCCGCATGCCGGCGTGCTGGTGTTTACGCGGAACCTGGGCGAGATGCTCGCCCTTGGTGACGCCATCGCCGACCTGATCGATCCGCTCAGCGGCAAGACCACCACCTTGCGCACCGCGGTGGCCGGCGTGTTCTTTGCGCGCAGCGCCCACCGCCACCTGCTGCGCGGCATGGCGGTCGGCAAAATCGCCGGCGCCAAGGCCTTCCGCACCGGTAAACTGCTCGGCCAATGAGACCGCGGGCCGCCACCAGGGGCTGACCTCAAATCAGGACAGGTAGATGTTCGGGAAGTAGCGTTCCATCAGCGTCTCCGGGCGCTGCGGCGGCGCGAAGCCGAAGTGTTCGAACAGTTCGTGGGCGTTGCCGGTGGCAAGGGTGAAGCGGCGCAAGCTCTTCAGGCTTGGATGGCTCATCACCGCCGTCATCAGCTCGCTGGCGTAGCCATTGCCGCGGTATTCCGGGATCACGAAGACGTCGACCAGGTGGCCGAAGGTGGCGAAATCGGTAACCACCCTGGCAAAGGCGATTTGGCGGCCATCGACGTAGCCGCCGAAGCAGAGCGAATTTTCGATCGCCCGGTCGACCACGACGCGGGAGATGCCGACCGCCCAGGTCGATTGCTCGCTGAGGAACCGGTAAATCAGCGGAACGTCGAGTTCCCCCCTGTCGGTACTGATCTGTAGACTGGACATGACAATAGCGTCTCCCAAAAACGCCAATTCTACCGTCCTTTAGGCAATCGGGAATGCCTGATTTTCGGCGGGTGCGAAAGATGATCGCCGCCCCCCAATCTGCTGAGCGCCTGCCGGATCATTGGGCAAATCCCGGCAAAAATCACGCCAGCCCCGCTTCCTTGTTTATAATCAGGTAAATCAACAGGGCCCCACTATCATGACTGCACAATTTTCCAACAAGGGCGAAGCCTGGTCGGCGCGTTTTTCAGAACCGGTCTCCGACCTGGTCAAACGCTACACCGCTTCGGTGTTTTTCGATAACCGGCTGGCGATGGTCGACATCGCAGGTTCGCTGGCGCACGCCGAAATGCTCGCCGCGCAGGGCATCATCAGCGTGCTTGATCGCGCCGACATCGAGCGCGGCATGGCCCAGATCAAAAGCGAGATCGAGGCCGGCAGCTTCGAGTGGCTGCTCGACCTGGAAGACGTCCACCTCAATATCGAGAAGCGCTTGACCGAACTGGTCGGCGACGCCGGCAAGCGGCTGCACACCGGCCGCTCGCGCAACGACCAGGTGGCCACCGACATCCGCCTGTACGTGCGTTCGGCGATCGACGACATCGTGCTGCTGCTGCAGTCGCTGCGCGGCGCCCTGCTTGATCTCGCCGAGCAGCATGCCGACACCATCATGCCGGGCTTTACCCACATGCAGGTGGCGCAGCCGATCACGTTCGGCCACCACATGCTGGCCTATGTCGAGATGTTCGGCCGCGATGTCGAGCGGATGCAAGATGCGAGGAAGCGCGTCAACCGCCTGCCGCTGGGCGCCGCCGCGCTGGCCGGCACCACCTTCCCGATCGACCGCCTGCGGGTAGCAAAAACGCTCGGCTTCGACGACGTCTGCCACAACTCGCTCGACGCCGTCTCGGACCGCGACTTCGCGATCGAATTTTGCGCCGCCGGCGCGCTGGTGATGATGCACGTGTCGCGCATGTCGGAAGAACTGGTGATCTGGATGAGTCCGCGGGTCGGTTTCATCGACATCGCCGACCGCTTCTGCACCGGCTCGTCGATCATGCCGCAAAAGAAAAACCCCGACGTGCCGGAACTGGCGCGCGGCAAGACCGGCCGCGTGTACGGCGATCTGATGAGCCTGTTGACCCTGATGAAAGGCCAGCCGCTGGCCTACAACAAGGACAACCAGGAAGACAAGGAGCCGCTGTTCGACACCGTCGACACCGTCGTCGACACCTTGCGCATCTTCGCCGACATGGCCGGCGCCATTACCGTCAAGCCGGAGGCGATGCGCGCGGCCGCGCTGCAGGGCTACGCCACCGCCACCGACCTGGCCGACTATTTGGTCAAAAAAGGCCTGCCGTTTCGCGACGCCCACGAAGCGGTGGCGCGCGCGGTGCGTGCCTGCGACGACGCCAAATGCGACCTGTCGGAAATGTCGCTCGAACGCCTGCGCGACTTCTCGCCGCTGGTAGCCGACGACGTGTTTGCCGTGCTGACATTGGGAGGCTCGGTTGCCGCGCGCGACCATGTTGGCGGCACCGCCCCGCGCCAGGTGCGCGAGGCGATCGCCCGCGTACGCGCTCAGCTGGCGTCCTGACGGCATAGCTTTCGCCGTCGCCCAGCAATCTCACAGCCCCGCCGGAGCCGCCCGATGTTTATGCCCATCTCGCGCCTGATCGACGCGCTGAACGAAAAAATCGCCAACGCCGTGAGCTGGGCGTTGCTGATCGCGGTGATCATCTGCGCCGGCAACGCGCTGGTGCGCTACCTCTTCAAGATGAGTTCCAACAGCTGGCTCGAGATCCAGTGGTACCTGTTCGCCGCCCTGTTCATGCTGGCCAGCGCGTACACCCTCAAGCGCGACGAGCACGTGCGCATCGACGTCATCACCAGCCACTTTTCCAAGCGCACCCAGGTCTGGATCGACCTGCTCGGCTACCTGCTGTTCCTGCTGCCGGTGTGCCTCGTGATCGTCTACTACGGCATCCCGTTCGCGCGCTATTCGATCAGCACGGCGGAAATGTCGAGCAGTGCGGGCGGGCTGATCGTCTGGCCGGTCAAGCTGTTGATACCGGTCGGCTTTGGCCTTTTGGTGTTGCAAGGGGTTTCGGAGATCATCAAGCGCATCGCGTTCCTCGCCGGCCACATCGACGGCCACGAATTTGCCAGGCACGCCAGCACGCCGCAACAAGAGATCGAGGCGATCAAGGCGGCCAACAAGTTGTAGCAACTGCAGTAAAGCAAGTGCGCAAGGGCTATCGGCGCCGGCCCGCAATCATAGAAGCACCCTTGGGGAACCATGGAACAATTTATCATCGCCAACCTGGCGCCCATCATGTTCGGCGCGCTGGTCATCTTCCTGCTGTCGGGCTTCCCGGTGGCGTTTTCGCTGGCGGCCAACGGCCTGTTCTTCGGCTTCGTCGGCATTGAACTGGGGCTGATCAAGCCCGAACTGCTGAACGCCCTGCCGAACCGGATCTTCGGCATCATGGCCAACGACACGCTGCTGGCGATCCCCTTCTTCACCTTCATGGGCCTGATTTTGGAGCGCTCGGGGATGGCCGAGGACCTGCTGGATACCATCGGCCAGCTGTTCGGGCCGATCCGCGGCGGCGTCGCTTACGCCGTCATTTTTGTCGGCGCCCTGCTGGCGGCAACCACCGGGGTAGTGGCCGCTTCGGTGATTTCGATGGGCCTCATTTCGCTGCCGGTGATGCTGCGCTACGGTTACGACAAGCGCATCGCCTCCGGCGTCATCGCCGCCTCCGGCACGCTGGCGCAGATCATCCCGCCGTCGCTGGTGCTGATCGTGATGGCCGACCAATTGGGCCGCTCGGTGGGCGACATGTACCGCGCCGCCTTCTTTCCCGGCCTGATACTCACGCTGATGTATGCCGGCTACGTGCTGGCGCTGTCGATCTTCAAGCCGCTGCACGTGCCGGCGCTGCCGCCGGAGGCGCGCAACCTGAAGCAGCCCAACGGCGACAGCGGCGTGGTTTCGCTGCTGGCGCTGCTGGCGGCCACGGTGGCCATCGGCTACGGCTTCGCCGCCTGGTACGGCGCCTTTCACCCGTCACTGGCCGCCGACGAACTGGGCATTTTTTCGGCGGCGGTGGCGATCGCTTTTGCCTTCCTGTTCGCGCTGGCGAACCGCCACCTGAACATCGCGCTGCTCTCGCGCATGGCCGAAAAAGTCGTGTTCGTGCTGATCCCGCCGCTGGCGCTGATCTTCCTGGTGCTGGGAACGATTTTCATCGGCTTGGCCACCCCGACCGAAGGCGGCGGCATGGGCGCGGCCGGCGCGCTGATCCTGGCGATTGCCAACGGGCGCCTGTCCTGGAGCCTGGTGCGCCAGGCGATGCACTCGACAACCAGGCTGTCGTGCTTCGTTATCTTCATCCTGATCGGCTCGACCGTGTTCTCGCTGGTGTTTCGGGGCGTGAACGGCGACCTGTGGGTCGAGCACCTGCTCACCAGCCTGCCGGGCGGCGCCACCGGCTTCCTGGTCGTGGTCAACATCATGTTCTTCGTGCTGGCCTTCTTCCTCGACTTCTTCGAGCTGGCCTTCATCCTGGTGCCGCTGGTCGGGCCGGTGGCCCACAAGCTCGGCATCGACCTGATCTGGTTCGGCGTGCTGTTAGGGGTAAACATGCAGACCTCGTTCATGCACCCGCCGTTCGGCTTCGCGCTGTTCTACCTGCGCTCGGTGGCGCCGAAGGAAGTCAAGACGACCGACATCTACTGGGGCGCGGTCCCGTTCGTGCTGATCCAAGTAGCGATGGTCGCCCTGATCATCGCCTTCCCGCACCTGGTGTCGATCGAAAAAAAGGTCGACATGAACGAGCAGCTCGAACTCAAGCTCGACGTGCCGCAGGAAGGCATGGAGGCGCCGTCGTACGATTCGGAATCGAAGTAACTCGGTAAGAAATAAACCCGGGGTCAGTTCCGACATTCTAAATAAACCCCGGGGTCAGTTCCGACATTCGGACACGATCTCAGCGTTAGCGCATGACAGCGGATGGGGCCGTGTCCGAATGTCGGAACTGACCCCAGGGGTATGCGCCGATCACGTAACGGCGGGCGGGGCGTTCATTCGGCAACAGGCCGCCGCTTCCAGGGTGGCGCCACGATCCGCTCTTTCGCCACGTACGCCAGCAAAGCGGCGCTGCCAGCAATAACCGCCACCACCGCCAGCGCCGATCCTTCTACCCCGAAGGCGCCGCCGGTGAGCCAGTTGGGGCCGGTTAGCACGCCCTGGATCATGCCTTTGGCGGGTTGGCCGGACACCGGCACCGAAAACAGGCCGCCCTGGGTGAAATTCCAGCCGATGTGAATGCCGATGCCGAGCCATAAGCGTCCGGTCAACATATAGGCCGCGCACAGCAGCAGTCCAGCCCCCGCCACCGAGGCCAGGGCAATTGCCGAGACGCCCTGGTTAGGAGCATGGGCCAGCGTAAAAATGACGACCGAGATCAGCACGGCGATCCAGCTGCCCAGCCACCCCTGCAAGATCCGGAACAGGATGCCGCGAAAAAGGATCTCTTCCAACAAACCCACCACGACCATGCCGAACAATGGGCCGATCATCACGGTCCAGGGCGCGGTCGTCGTCACCCGGTATGCCCCCACCAGGTACAGGGTACCCAAGGTCGCACAAAAAAGCAGCGATCCGCCCACCACACCCAATCCCGTTTCGCCGGCGGCGTGGCTACCCACCAATTCCGCCACCGGCCGGCGTTCGATTCTGCGCACGTAAAGAACGTACATCGCATAGCAGCAAGCGGCCGACAACAGGGCCGGCCACACCTTCATCAGCTGTTTGTCGATCGGCAGTTTTTGCAGGACGATCTGCAGGAGTATGAAGGGCAGCATGACAAAACCTGTCGCGACAAGAATGCGCACCAGGGGCCAGCGCAGCCAGCGTGGTCCGGTGTCCTCGACAGGATTGTTGACAGGCGCGGCGTCGATCATGAGTTTCCGTTCAGGTTGTTGCAAGAAATGCAAATAGTATAACTCGGCTACGGAGTAGCTTGACCTAAATGTTTCAACTCGGAAAAAGCGCGGGCGTCGCGTCAACGCTTAAGTAGTGATATTTACAACTTGTATATAGGAATTTTGAACACCCTGTTTTACTATCAGCATCCTTGGCCTGGTTTTCAACGACAACTTCGGGTGCGCGCATGGAAGATATCGGATTGACAAAGGAAACGCAGGCGGCATCCCCCGCCGGCGATGGCGTGCTGGCCGTCCTGCTGGCTGGCGGCTTGCTCACCGCCTGCGGCGGCGGCGGTTCTACTTCTACCCCTTCACCGGCACCGGCACCGCTGCCGGTGCCGGTGCCGCCCGCGACCGCCCCCACTGCCACCGAAGCGTCGCGCTTCCTGGCCCAGGCATCGATGGGCGCCACCCGCGAACAGATCGCCCGCGTGCAGGCAATCGGTTATGGCGGCTGGCTCGACGAACAGTTCGCCATGGCGGCGTCAGCTACCCGCTGGGACTGGCTGGTCTCGAAAGGCTTCGACGCGCTGACCAACAAGAACGGCGAAGCCGGCGCCGACCCGGCCATCTGGCGCAAGATGCTGTCGTCGCCCGATACCTTGCGCCAGCGCATCACGCTGGCGCTGTCGGAAATTTTGGTGACCGCGGTGGCGGGCTTTAACGGCGGCTGGAAAACGTTTTCGGCCGCCGCTTACCTCGACCTGCTCGAAACGCACGCGTTCGGCAATTACCGCACCTTGCTGCAGCAGGTGTCGACCAGCGCGCCGATGGGCGAATACCTGACCTTCCGCGGCAACGTCAAATTCAACGCCACCACCGGCGCGCTGCCGGACGAAAACTACGCCCGCGAGCTGATGCAGCTGTTTACCATCGGCCTGGCCCAGCTGAACCTCGACGGCACGCCAAAACTGACCGCCGGCGCGCAGCAGGAAACCTATTCGCTCGACGACATCACCGGCCTGGCGCGCGTGTTTACCGGCTGGAACTACGACCTGGCCGGCTTTGATACCAATACGCCGGATTTCAAGCGCCGGCCGATGACGATCACGGCCAGCCGCCATGAGAGCGCCGGCAAAACTTTTTTGGGCACCACCATCCCGGCCGGGACAAGCGGCGAGGATAGCTTGCGCCTGGCGCTCGACGCCATCTTCGCGCATGCCAACGTGGCGCCGTTCATCGGCCGCCAGCTGATCTTGCGCCTGGTCTGCAGTAATCCGAGCCCGGCTTACGTCGCCCGCGTGGCCGGCGTCTTCAATAACGACGGCGCCGGCGTCAAGGGCAACCTGAAAGCGGTGATCAAGGCGATCTTGCTGGACGACGAGGCGCGCGACAAGGCCCGCCTGCTCCAGCCCGGGTTCGGTAAACAGCGCGAACCGGTATTGCGCCTGGCGGCGTGGGCGCGCGCATTCAAGGCCGATTCGGTCAACAACAGCTGGACGGTGGGCAACACGTCCGATCCGGCCACCCGGCTCGGCCAAAGCCCGCTGCGCGCGGGCAGCGTATTCAATTTTTTCCGGCCCGGCTATGTGCCGCCGAACAGCGCCATCGCCAGCGCCGGCATGGTCGCACCGGAATTCCAGCTCACCAATGAGTCGAGCGTGGTCGGCTACCTCAATTACATGCAGACGGTGGTCAGCAAGGGCGCCGGCGACGTCAAGGCCGATTACGCCAGCCTGATGCCATTGGCCGACACCCCCCAAGCCCTGCTTGACGAAATGAACCTGCTGCTGGCCGCCGGCCAGCTCTCAAGCGCCACGCTGGCCTTGATGCAAACGGCAATCGGCAGCATGGCCGCCGGCACCGATTCGGCGCGCCTGAACCGGATCTACGCGGCGCTGGTGCTGGTGCTGGCCGCGCCGGAATTCATTATCCAAAAGTAAAGGGTTACTATGAAGAACGCTCCCATGCACAGCAAACCAGACACCGCCGCTTCGCGCCGCGCCTTCCTCAAGCGCGCCTCGGCACTGTCGGTGGCTGGCATCGCAGCGCCGTGGGCGCTAAATCTGGCG
>Ga0326735_1000406_pt1 | contig 10588 bp, 12 predicted proteins | sample 37_GP2_1092_FD_207945 | JGI IMG/M metagenome (GOLD analysis project Ga0326735, IMG submission 207945) | Glacier ice microbial communities from Ngari, Tibet, China - 37_GP2_109.2 | ecosystem: Environmental > Aquatic > Freshwater > Ice > Glacier | place: China: Ngari, Tibet | collected 2018-07-31
TTCCGGGCGTGATCAAGAGGACCGCGGCGCGGGCAGCTTTGAATCCGGTTCGGTCCACGGAGGAGGCGTAAAGGCTGTTGTGTCGCTATCACCCTTCCGAAATCGCCCGATCTGGCGACCCGATCTGGTCTAAAGCCGCACAGTCACTTTCAAAAACGTCGCGCCAATTCTTGTAGTCCCGTCGGTCGCCGTGTTCTGGGCATGTGCCACCTCAAGTAACTGCGTCAGCAATTCCTGTTCTCGGCCATTTTTAACAGCCGCATCGAATGCATTCATCGTCGGACCGTAATATTTTCGAAAGGTCCCGATAAGCTGGTCGGCTGTCATTGGCGCAACGAAAAAAAACCTGTCCTTTACCATCGAGATGTTTTTTTCCGGGACGCCTGCTTTGCCAAAACGCTCCAGCACATGGGACTCGACGCCCCACGTCATCGGGCTGATGAAGCCGTCCGGTGGAGGCGGAACGAATGCCGCACTGATTTTCAGCACTTGCGAAACGAATGAGGTTGGGTCATTCGGAATCCAGTTTCCCATCACGATCTGACCGCCGGGCCTGGTCACCCGCACCATTTCATGAGCGACATCAAATGGTCGTGGGGCAAACATAGCGCCGAATATCGATACCGTGAGGTCAAAGCTGGCGTCGGGCACACCATCGAGCTCGCAAGCGTCACCTTCCCTGAAGTGAAGATTGTTCAAGGCCGCTTCGGCCGCACGCCGGTTTCCGGCCTCTACCAAATTGCGGGCAAGATCAATTCCGAGAACCTCCGCGCCGAATTTCGCCAATGGAACGGCGGTCGTACCGTCGCCGCATCCGAGATCCAAAGCTCTCATTGGCAGATGCTTGTCAATGCCCCTCACCAGCGCTTCGCCTGAATCACGCATCGTTTCAGCGATTTTGGTGAAGTCGCCCTTTTCCCATAAGTCTTTGTTCGGATTCATACTATCTCCAGCTAAAAATAGTAAAACGAACGGCGACCCCAACTACCTTTCGCACGGGTACCTTTCGTGTCGTTGATACCTTAGGTAACCGCGTGGCGGTCACGACGAGATCGTACTCCCAGTTTATATCCGTATGGGTAACAATAACCGTGGACCAACCAGGAGTTGATCGACTACCCGATCAGGAAAAATTATGCGTTTTAATGCGGTGAGCGTCGCCGATGGCGTATGGAACGACACGTTCCAGACGCCGCGCAAAGCGCAAAGCGCATGGGGCATGGGGCATGGGACGCAGCGCGTAATACATAGCACTTATACCTCGCCTTTTAAATGGCACAACCGTGTCCTATACTAAAGTTTGTTCCCGAGTGAAATTGCTTAATTAATAACAACCATGGAGACTGACATGCCCAAATATGTTATCGAACGTAACCTTCCAGGCGCTGGGAAATTATCTGCAGGTGAATTACAGCAGATTTCGGAGAAATCCTGCGAAGTTCTCCGAAAACTAGGGCCGGAAATCCAATGGCAGGAGAGCTTTGTGACAGACGATAAAATTTACTGCGTTTACATTGCGCCTGATGAAGAAATGATCCGTACCCATGCGCAGCAGGGAGGCTTTCCTATTACGGGGATTGCTGCGATACGGCGAATAATTGATCCCACCACTGCAGAAATGCAGACATAGGAAACGAATTGTTGCGTTGGTTCGCGTTGGACTGGAACTGTTGATCGAACGTTTTCCGGAAGGAGAAGATCGTGGCACAAACTGATTGGAGATTGGAGATTGGAGATTGGAAGGCGAATGGCTGAAAAGTTGTACGTGAGCGTGGGGTTGCCCATGCGACTTTAATGCCAAGCCAACGAACGGCGACTACAAGGGCTTTGTCGGCATGCACGTACCATGGACACGTCAAAAGTACGAGCCTTGACGGCCTCACGCTTTTTGTCGTGGTGCACTTTCCAGGCACACTGCATGAGGGCAATGACGAAGCACAGCCCGTTATGGATGAGAGGGCAACGCCGGAGCAGCGCGATGCGCTGTTCCGGATCATGTCGGGAAAGCACTCTGCAGAAGGCACACTGTTTCATATCTTCAGCCTGATCGTCACAAAGATGCATGATCCACTTTTTGCAGCGATCACTTTCGACTTTGACAAAGAAGCGCGTACTGCCCGTGTTGCCGCGCCAGGAATACTTGAGTCGTACACCAGACCGATCACAAACCCAATCACCGGATTACCGCACCGTATCCGGGTCGTCATGCCAGAAGGCTTCGAGCATATCGAAGGCGAAATTGCTTCGGCGGATATCCGAAGCACCGGCGCAATCGTATTCGACAGAAATTGGGTGCTCTACCGCGCCAGCGAAAACCTGTCGAGCAACGCGGTGAGCGCGGTGCGATATGCGGCGCCTGACACGCCAACACACATCGTCATCGATGAGCTACACGACCGCCTGATGCTTTTGGTTCATCGTGTGCTCAAATTTTACGGGCTACCCATTCACCCGATAAGCGCTTTAATTACTATTTATCCGCAGCGTCAAACCGGTCAAGATTCATCACTTTGACCCACGCTGCCACAAAGTCCTGCGCAAACTTCTTGCCCGAATCGGCAGTCGCGTATACCTCCGCAATAGCACGCAGCTGTGCATTCGACCCAAAAATCAGGTCCACCCGCGACGCAGTCCACTTCCGTTCCCCGGTCCGACGGTCCCGCCCTTCAAACTGTTCCGCAGAAGCCTGCGCCGGCTTCCACTCCGTCCGCATATCGAGCAGATTCACAAAAAAGTCATTGCTGAGCGCGCCGACGTTGTTCGTAAAGACGCCCTCCTGCGTCAGCCCTGCATTAGCCCCCATCACCCGCAGCCCGCCGATCAGCACAGTCATTTCCGGCGCAGTCAAGGTCAGCAGCTGCGCCCGATCGATCAGCAGCGCCTCGGCAGGCACGCTGTAGCGCGTCTTCTGGTAATTCCGAAAACCGTCCGCGATCGGCTCCAGCGGCACAAACGACTGCACATCGGTCTGCTCCTGCGAAGCGTCCATGCGACCAGGGGCAAAGGGAGCATCCACGTCGTAACCCGCGTTCCTGGCGGCCTGCTCGACGCCGGCGGTCCCTGCCAGCACGATCAGGTCGGCCATGGACAGTTTTTTACCGCCCGACTGAGCTGCATTGAATTCGTTGCGGATGCCTTCCAACGTCCGCAGTACCACAGCCAGCTGCTCCGGCTGGTTGACGGCCCAATCCTTCTGCGGCGCAAGGCGAAGGCGCGCGCCGTTGGCCCCGCCACGTTTGTCCGAGCCGCGAAACGTCGATGCCGAGGCCCAGGCTGTCGACACGAGCTGCGCAACAGTCAGCCCCGATGCAAGCACCTTCTGTGCAAGCGACGCGATGTCCCGATCGTTAATCAGCGCATGGTCTACAGCGGGAATCGGGTCTTGCCAGAGCAGCACTTCAGCCGGCGCCTCGGGACCGAGATAGCGTGTGCGCGGCCCTAGGTCGCGGTGAGTCAATTTGAACCAGGCACGGGCAAAGGCATCGGCAAACTGATCGGGATTCGCCAGAAAGCGTCGCGAAATCTTTTCGTAGGCAGGATCGATCCGTAACGCGAGATCGGTGGTCAGCATGGTCGGGCGGTGACGCTTCGCAGGATCATGCGCGTCCGGGATCAGGCCTTCGCCGCCCTTGGCCACCCACTGATGCGCGCCGGCAGGGCTTTTCGTCAGTTCCCATTCGAAGCCGAACAGATTCTCGAAGAAGTTATTGCTCCACTGCGTAGGGGTCGCCGTCCAGGTTACTTCCAGGCCGCTGGTGATGGTGTCGCCGCCCTTGCCGCTGCGGTAATTGTTTTTCCAGCCGAAGCCCTGCGCCTCGAGGTCAGTCGCTTCAGGTTCTTCCGCAACATGCTCGGACGCCGCTGCGCCATGGGTCTTGCCGAAGCTGTGCCCGCCGGCGATCAGCGCGACCGTCTCTTCATCGTCCATGGCCATGCGCGCGAAGGTATCGCGAATGTCGACGGCTGAGGCCAGCGGGTCGGGCTTGCCGTCCGGGCCTTCCGGATTCACATAGATCAAGCCCATCTGCACGGCAGCCAGCGGATTCTCCAGGTCGCGGGTATGCGGCACTTCGCTATCGTCGTCCTTGTCCAGCACGCCGTGGCCTGCTACGCCAGGCGAACCTTGCGAGTAACGCACGTCACCGCCGAGCCACTTGGTCTCGCGCCCCCAATACACGTCGTGATCCGGTTCCCACACATCGTGGCGTCCGCCGGCGAAGCCGAAGGTCTTGAAACCCATGCTTTCCAGGGCCACGTTACCAGTCAGGATGATCAAGTCGGCCCAGGAAATCTTCTCGCCGTATTTTTGCTTGATCGGCCACAACAGGCGGCGCGCCTTGTCCAGGTTCACGTTGTCCGGCCAGCTGTTGAGCGGCGCGAAGCGTTGCTGGCCGCGGGATGCGCCGCCCCGGCCATCGCCGATGCGGTAGGTGCCGGAACTGTGCCAGGCCATGCGCACGAACAGTCCACCGTAGTGGCCAAAGTCAGCCGGCCACCAGTCCTGCGAATCAGTCATCAAGGCCGTGAGATCTTTTTTCAGGGCGGGCAGGTCCAGGCTGTTGAAAGCTGCGGCGTAATCAAATCCCTGGCCCATCGGGTCGGACTTCGAGGAGTGCTGATGCAGCAAATCCAGGCGCAATTGCTGCGGCCACCAGTCACGGTTAGTGGTGCCGACGCCGGCGGCTGCGCTGAACGGACATTTTGCTGCGGTATTTTCGGTGGTCATCTAACACTCCTGAAATTAACATTCGGAAATAAATAAGCTCGTCGAATTATATGGCCTGGTTTTCTAACTATGGATTGGCAATTCCAATCGGAGAGATAGTCTAGCATCCGAACGGCTGGATAATCTGCGGCGCCGGCAGTGTCATAGTTTTTGTCACGGCGCCCCATTGGCATTTTTAAATTGTACGCTATTGAATAGTGCACTATATTAATTTCATGCGAAATGAACACACCCCTGTGAAGCAAAGCCTTTATCTCGAAAGCCAATTGTGTTTCGCGCTTTACTCAACGTCGCTGGCCATGACGAAAATGTACAAGCCGTTACTAGATGCGATCGGGCTTACCTATCCGCAGTACCTGGTGATGCTGGTGCTGTGGCAGGACACCGAATTAACCGTGTCCGAAATCGGCGCACGTCTGTTCCTCGATTCGGGCACCCTGACTCCACTGCTGAAGCGCATGGAAACGGCTGGGCTGTTATCCCGGCAGCGCGATATCGACGATGAACGCCGGGTCCGCGTCAAACTCTCTGCTGCAGGCAAGCGTTTGAACGCGAAGGCAGCCAGGATACCGCCGTGCATCCAAGAAGGCACCGGATGTTCAATGGCAGAAATAACGTCTCTCGCTCAAAAAATTCAATTGTTTCGCCAACGCCTGATGCGTTGATCCATTTTTACTCTCACTTTATAAACCCAAGGAAAACAAGATGACGACCAAACTCGATAAAGTTATGTACACCGCCAATGCACGCACGACTGGTGGCCGCGATGGCCGCTCGGTGAGCGATGACGGCCTGCTCGATGTAAAACTGTCGCCGCCAAAGGCGATGGGCGGCGCCGGCGATGCGACCAATCCCGAGCAACTCTTTGCAGCCGGTTACTCCGCCTGTTTTATGGGCGCGCTGAAGCATGTCGCCGGCATGAAAAAGGTCACCGTTCCTGCTGACGCGGCCATCGATGCGAGCATCGACATTGGTCCTATCCCTGCAGGTTTCGGAATCGCCGCCAAGCTGGTGGTGCATTTGCCTGGTCTTGACCGTGCAGTCGCGCAGGATCTGATCGATTCTGCGCATCAGGTTTGTCCGTACTCGAATGCGACGCGCGGCAATATCGACGTTCAGCTGACGCTGGCCTGACTGTAGCTTGCTGCCCCATCCACCAACGATTCCGGAGGCCTGATATGCCTATGCTCAAAGTTAATCCCGCTGCTCGACACCCCGTGGAAATCTATTACGAAGATCACGGCGCCGGTAAGCCAGTCGTGTTGATCCACGGGTGGCCGCTGAGCGGGCGCTCGTGGGAATCACAGGTCCCGGCGTTGGTGGCAGCCGGCCATCGCGTGATCACTTATGATCGACGCGGCTTCGGCTGGTCCTCACAGCCTTGGGAAGGGTATGACTACGACACCCTGACTGCCGATCTGCACAGCCTGATGACGCATCTCGACCTGAAGGACGCTACGCTGGTTGGATTTTCGATGGGCGGCGGCGAAGTCGCCCGCTATGTCGCTACGTATGGCACGGAGAGGGTCGCCAAGACGGTCTTTGCCGCAGCGGTGCCGCCGTTCCTGTACAAGAGCGCCGACAATCCCGAGGGCGGCCTGGACGATGCGACGATTGCGCACTTCAAAGCCGGCGTCAGCACGGATCGCATGGCGCTCCTGGAAACGTTTACCGCTAACTTCTTCAGCGCCGGCGGCAAACTGCAGGTCAGCGAGGCGCAGCGTGTTTATGCCCGCAACATCGCGGCATTCGCGTCACCCAAAGGCACGCTGGATTGTATTCACGCTTTTTCTTACACGGATTTCCGTGCAGACTTAGCCAAATTCAATCTGCCGACCCTGGTGATTCATGGAGATTCGGACGCCATTGTTCCGTTTGAAGTAAGCGGCGCCCGGACGCATAAAGCCATTGCCGGCAGTCGGCTTGAACTGATCAAGGGCGCACCGCATGGATTCAATCTTTCGCATGCGGCGCAGTTCAACAAGGCCTTGCTGGAGTTTTTGGCTGGCTGAAGCGGCGGGGATCCCGGCTGCCATGCAGATCACCTGCTGCGACCTGCGTAATGTAAATTTAGGCTTACCTTACTTACTCGCGCGGGATGTTAGCCGCGCGAACTATCTTGCCCCACTTTTCCAACTCGGACTTGGCAAACGCCTCCAGCTCAGCCGGCGTGGATGGCGCCGCTGTATTCCCGCCCTTGCCAAAAAACGCGGCAGCGTCCTTCGAGGTCAGCGCCTCGTTAAACAATTCATTCACCCGATCGATCACCACCTTGGGCGTCTTGGCCGGCACATACGCCGCCGTCCATGTAAACAAATCAAATCCGGCCAAACCCGCCTCGCTCATCGTCGGCACATCCGGCAAGGCCGGATTACGCGCAGTCCCAGTCACCGCCAGCGCGCGCAGATTGCCTGATCTGACCTGCGCCAGCCCAGTCGCCATGTCCGGATACATCACATCTACCTGACTGCCGAGCAAATCGGTCAAGCCTTGCGGAATGCCCTTGTACGGCACATGCAACATCTCCGCGCCCGTCAGCTGACTGAATAACTCGCCGGCGATGCGCGAGGTCGCATTCCCGCTCGCGAAGGCTAGCTTGCCTGGCGTTTTTTTGGCTAGCGCGGTGAGATCCTGCACGGTCTTGAGCTCGATATTCGTTGCGCGCACTACCAGCAGCATCGGCTGCATCGAGATGCGCGTCACGGGCGCGAAGTCCTTCACAGGATCGTAGGGCAGTTTGTTGTACAGCAGCGGATTCAGCACCTGCGTGGTCGCAGCGGTGACGAAGACGGTGTAGCCATCCGGCGCTGCGCGCGCGACGCCTTGCGCGGCGATGAAGCCGTTGGCGCCGGGGATGTTCTCGACCACGACTGTCTGTCCGGTCTGCTGCGCGATTTTCTGGCCGATGAAGCGCGCGGTGGAATCGATGCCGCTGCCGGCCGGGAAGGGAACGATAAATTTGATCGGCTTGGACGGGTACGGTGACTGGGCCTGCGCGGCGAGCGGCAATATCGCGCTCAGGGATACCAAGAAGGTTACAAATCGTCGGGCTGCGTGCATGATGTCTCCATATTATTTTTATGTTCCGAAAATCTATGCGACTTTGCTGACTGCATCAAAGATTCCACCATTGTAATGTCGGTTTAGTCGTTCCACCTGCCATCAAAAAACAAAGGCCAGGCATGACCATCCTCATCGTCGGATTATTGATCTTCCTGGGTACCCATTCGCTGCGCATGTTTGCCGGCGGATGGCGCGCGGCGCAGATCGAGCGGCGTGGCGTACAGCCTTGGAAAGCGATCTTTTCAATGGCGTCACTGATCGGCTTTGGCCTGATCATCTGGGGCTACGGGGAAGCCCGGCACACTCCGCAGGTTTTATGGAATCCACCGGCCGCGATGCGCCATATTGCCGCCTTGCTAACCCTGGTCGCATTCATCCTGCTGGCGGCGACTTACATCCCACGCAACGCCATCAAGGCCAGGGTCCATCATCCGATGGTCCTGGGCGTTACAGTGTGGGCATTTGCACATTTACTGGCGAACGGCACCTTGGCGGATTTGATCTTGTTCGGCAGCTTCCTGGTCTGGGCGAAGTTATCGTTTCTCACCGATCGCAAACGCGATCGGATGGACGGGACACAGTACGCGGCAGGGACGCTGTCCGGCACGCTGACCACGGTCGTTGTGGGCATCGCGGCGTGGGCGCTGTTTGCGTTCTGGCTGCATCAGGCATTGATCGGCGTGCGGCCATTTTCGTAATGCGCCAGTAAGGCCGTATCGAACAGCGGCTCGGCAGGATACGCCTGCGCGGCGACAGATATATGTTGGCCAGCGCATGAATGAAGCGCCGTCACGCATCCATACTGGTTTTCCCTGCGCAAATTTGAATTCTGGAGAATCGGATGCAGTACCCTGACCCGCGCCATGCCCGCCCTTCCATGATCGACGATGAAGTTCCGACCGCAGCGCCGAAACGCACCCTGCGCGTCGAAATCACGCCGCTGACCATGATCTTCGCGGTGATGATCGCGGGGGCCATCTGGGCGCTCGGCAAGCTGGTGCCGGTGATTTTGGTGCTGATCGCAGCGCTGATGATGGTAGGCACATTGAATCCCGCCGTCAAATGGCTGGAGCGGCGCGGTTTGAGTCGCGCCGCGGGCATTGCCATTGTCTTCACCGCCATGATGATCGTGCTGGCAGCCGTGGTGACATTGACGATCCCCGCGCTGATCGGCCAGATCGCCAGCCTGATCAAGCAGGAGCCGATATTGCGCGAGCGCGTGGCCGCCTTCCTGGCCAGTTATACCGCCACCGAGCCGCTGGCGATCGGGCTGCGCAATATCGAATACGCCAATCTGTTCAAATCTTCCCAATCGCAGATGCTGGCCGCGACCATGGGCGCGGTGGAGGTGGTGACTTACTGCCTGGGTGCGATCTTCCTGGCGCTGTACATCATGATCGACGCTGAACGACTGCGCGGAGCGGCCTTTGCCGTAGTGCCGCGCTCGCACCATATTCGTCTGTCGCGCGTCCTGCTGAATCTGCAGACCATCGTCGGCGGTTATCTGCGCGGCCAGTTGATTACCTGCGTATGCATGGGCGTCGTAGTGTTTGTCATACTCACCGTGTTCGACGTGCCGAATGCATTGGCGTTTGCCGTATTCGGCGCGGTAGTGGACGTGCTGCCCTTCGTCGGCATCTTCCTGATGATGATTCCGGTCGTGCTGGCGGCGCTGGCGGTCAGTCAAACCACCGGGATCATCGTCTTCGTGCTGCTGCTGGCGTATGAAGAATTCGAGAGCCGCGTGCTGATTCCGCTGGTGTACGGGCGTGCGCTGCGACTGCCCTCTTCGGTGATATTTTTCGCGCTGCTGATAGGCGGCACGTTGTACGGCGTGATCGGCGCGCTGCTGGCCCTGCCGGTCGCCGCGGCAGTGGTAATGATGATCGACGAACTGCGCGTTGAACTCCCGGGCGAGGAGCAGGATACGGTCGCGCAGGAGCGCAAGGAGGAGGATGAGCGCACCGAGGCCGAATATGTGCGCCGCACCGAAGGTATGCCGGCAGAAGCGGCGGCCGCGATCGCAGTGGAGATCTCGGATACGCGCAAGCATGAAGAGGCTCGGGTAGTGGCAGTGGCAGTGGCCGTGGCGGCCGAGGCCGGGCCTGCCGTCGAGGCCGAAATAGAGGCAAAGGCAAAGGCAGAGGCAAAGTCGGAAGCAAAAATAATTGCGGCAGAGGTCGTGAAGGACAATCCAACGACCTAGCGAATCGGCAATCGCTGCGTTCAAACGCATCGGCAGGCATGTCGAATTGGCAAAGAAATAAATTTATAAAAGATGTAATTTCCGGTCGTCCGATCTCGGCAGTGGTGCGTTATCTGCCTTGTCGCGCCTCAACTCCCGGAATGATCATGAACATTCAGACAAAAACCCAGATTGAACTGGCTGTGCAGTCGTTTGCGTATGTAGCAGGGCAAATCGCCAAGTCGCCCTGCGCGCAATACGACCAGATCAGCAGCGAAGCGGAAAAACACCGGCAGGCCTTGAGGGTGCTGCTGCGCGATGTGTTCGAAATGACCCGGGAAAAATTACGCAGCCAGGCGATCACGCAAAGGGGCTGCCAGCGCATGCGCAAGGCGGCGACTTATTCTATCGGGCAGGCAGAGGCGGCGATCACGCGCATTGCTGCACAATATGAACCGCAGAAGCTCGCCGCCTGATTTTTTCCTCAGATGCCGCACCGCGGCATTGGAATTCATCGTTGCGCGGATGGTCGTGCATGGCAGGGTTCGGCAGTCACGCCGATCTGGTCTTCGCTGACCCAATCTCGCCTAACAGCCAGGCCAGCGCGGCAGTAT
>Ga0326735_1000407_pt1 | contig 10586 bp, 10 predicted proteins | sample 37_GP2_1092_FD_207945 | JGI IMG/M metagenome (GOLD analysis project Ga0326735, IMG submission 207945) | Glacier ice microbial communities from Ngari, Tibet, China - 37_GP2_109.2 | ecosystem: Environmental > Aquatic > Freshwater > Ice > Glacier | place: China: Ngari, Tibet | collected 2018-07-31
GCGCGCTGGCGCTCGAAGCTCGAGTAGTTGCCCGAGTAGCGCTTCAGCTTGCGCTCGTCGATGTGGACCACCACGTTGACGATCTCGTCGAGGAAGTCGCGGTCGTGCGAAATGATGATCAGGGTACCGGCGTAGCGCTTGAGCCAGTCTTCCAGCCAGATGATGGCGTCGAGGTCGAGGTGGTTGGTCGGCTCGTCCAGCAGCAGCAGCTCGGATGGGCACATCAGTGCTTGCGCCAGGTTCAGGCGCATCCGCCAGCCGCCCGAAAAACTGACGATCGGCTGCTGCATTTGTTCGAGCGAGAAGCCCAGGCCGAGCAGCAATTGCTCGCCGCGCGACTGTACCGTGTAGGCGTCGGCGTCGGCCAGTGCGCTGTAGATGTTGCCGATGGCAATGCCGTTTTCGTGCGTTTCCGGTTCGTTTTCCAGGCGCGCCAGTTCGGCTTCCAGTTTGCGCAGCGTAACGTCGCCGTCGATGGCGTAATCGAGGGCGGCGCGGTCCAGCGGCGGCGTTTCCTGCGCCACGTAAGCCATCCGCCATTTGGCCGGGAAGTCGATCTCGCCCTGGTCGGCGTGGATTTCGCCGCGCAGCATGCCGAACAGGCTCGATTTGCCGGCGCCGTTGGCGCCGATCAGGCCGATCTTGTCGCCGGGGTTCAGGGTCAGGTCGACGCCTTCGAGCAGCGGCTTGGTGCCGCGCATCAGGCTAACGTTGAGGAAACGAATCATGCTGGTCTTTTCAATCTAAGGTAAATATGAAGCGGGCGGTGCCGCAGGGGTCGGACCCCGGTGTTGATGTTAGGGGTCTGCCCCCTCTTGCGATTACTTTTTTAGCTGCTCAGCCGTCAGCAAAAACACCATGTCGTCGCCCGCGCTGGTGGTCAGCCACGTCAGGCCGAGGTGGCCGAACGCGGCCTCGGCGTACTCGCGTTCATTGCCGATTTCGACCATCAAAATGCCTTCCGGCGTCAGGTAATCGGCCGCGCCGTCGATGATCTTGCGCACCAGGTCCATGCCGTCGGCGCCGCCGTCGAGCGCGATCTGCGGCTCGCACAGGTATTCCTGGGGCAGCTGGCTCATCGAGTCGGAATTGACATACGGCGGATTGGTGACGATCAGGTCGTACTTCTTGAACGGCACGTTCTGGTACAGGTCCGACGCGATCGGATTGACGCGGCCTTCCAGTTTGTAATCGCGGATATTGTGTTCGGCGACCGCCAGCGCATCGAGCGAAATGTCGACCGCATCGACCAGGCTGTTTTGGAACGCGTCGGCCATCATGATTGCCAGGCAGCCCGATCCGGTGCACAGCTCGAGGATGTTTTCGACCGCGTCCGGATCGATCACCCATGGGCTGAACCGTTCCGGCACCAGTTCGGCGATGAACGAGCGCGGAACCAGCACGCGCTCGTCGACGTAGAAGGCGTAGGTGCCGAGCCAGGCTTGGTTGGTGATGTAGGCGGCCGGCACCCGGTCCACCGCGCGCCGCTCGATCACGGCCAGCACCTGCAGCACTTCCCCGGACAGCAGCCTGGCGTCGAGGAAGGGCTCGAGCTTGTCGAGCGGGAGTTTGAGCGTGTGCAGGATCAGGTAAGCCGCTTCGTCGAACGCCTCGGCGCTGCCATGGCCGAAGAACAGCTTGGCGTCGTTGAAACGGCTGACGGCGTAGCGCAGCAGGTCGCGCGGGGTGGTAAATTGAGTCGTGGTCATGGCCTGGTTCTCGGTTGGGCGCGCTTACGCCAGCAGGTTTTCCAAGGTGCGGCGGTAGATATTCTTCAGCGGATCGATGAAGCGCACCTCGATATGCTCGTCGATCTTGTGGATGCTGGCGTTCGGAGGGCCGAATTCTATCACCTGCGGGCATATCCGCGCTATGAAGCGGCCGTCCGAAGTGCCGCCGGTGGTGGACAATTCGGTGCGAATGCCAGTCTCGGCCAGGATGGCCGCCGAGACGGCGCTGGATAACGCGCCGCGCGGCGTCAGGAACGGCAGGCCGGAGAGGGTCCACGCCAGGTCGTAGTCCAGTTCATGGCGATCGAGAATCGCATGGACCCGCGCCTGCAGCGATTCGGCCGTGCTGGCGTTCGAAAAGCGGAAATTGAAATCGATCGCCAGTGCACCCGGGATGACGTTGTTGGCGCCGGTGCCGGCATGGATGTTCGACATCTGCCAAGACGTCGGCAGGTAATAGTCGGTGCCGCTGTCCCACTGCTCGGCAACCAGTTCAGCCAGCGCCGGCGCCGCCTGGTGAATCGGGTTGCGCGCCAGCTGGGGGTAGGCGATGTGGCCCTGGATGCCGTTGACGACGAGGTGGCCGGACAGCGAGCCGCGCCGGCCGTTCTTGATCGTGTCGCCCAGGGAGTGCACCGAGGTGGGTTCGCCCACCAGGCAGTAATCGATGGTCTCGCCGCGTTGTTCCAGCATGGCGCAGACGACGACGGTGCCATCTTTGGCCGGGCCTTCCTCGTCGCTGGTAAGCAGGAAAGCGATCGAGCCCTGGTGCGCCGGGTAGGCCGCGATAAATTCTTCGCAGGCGACAAGCATTGCCGCGATCGAGGTCTTCATGTCGGCCGCGCCGCGTCCATACAGCTTGCCGTCGCGCCGGGTCGGCACGAACGGCGGTGATTGCCATTGCCCGACCGGCCCGGTCGGCACCACGTCGGTATGGCCGGCAAAGACGAACAACGGCGGGCGCGTGCCCTTGCGTGCCCACAGATTGGTGACGCCGTTCGAGGCGATGGTCTCGCACGCGAAGCCGAGCGGGGCGAGCAGTTCGATGAGGCGGCGCTGGCATCCCTTGTCGTCCGGCGTAATCGAGGACAGCGCGATCAGTTGTTCGGCCAGCGCCATGGTGCGTGACGGCGTAGCGTCCACACTCATGGCTGCGCCTGGCGGTCGAGCAGATCGACGTAGCGCTGCTCCGAAAAACCGACGCTGAGCGTGTCCGCCCGGGCCAGCACCGGGCGTTTGATCACCGACGGCATTTCCAGCATCAATGCGAGCGCGCTGGCCTTGTCGATGACGGCGGCGCGCCGCTCCTCGGGCAGCTTGCGCCAGGTGGTGCCCTTGCGATTGACCAGCACTTCCCAGTCCAGTCGTTCCAGCCAGGCGGCGACGGTGGGGCGTTCGAGGCCTTGTTTCTTGAAGTCGTGGAAGTCCACATCCTGGTTATGCGCGGCAAGCCAGGCGCGGGCCTTTTTGACCGTGTCGCAATTGGGAATGCCGTACAGCGTTGTTTTTATGGTCGACATGGAGGGCGCCGCACCAGATGGGCGGACAGGGTCATTGCGGGGAAGGCCGGAGCATAGCATACGCTGACGTGCCGCGGATTGTGGCGCACGATGGGGTGACGATTCTGCGACTTTTGCCATTTTGCGCTACTGTGAGGTGGCGATCATCATCCGTTGGAGCAGCGTGTATGGACGAAAATGCAACCTCAACTGCAGCCTCGCCAGGACTGTCCGATTTCATTCACGCCAACCTCGATACGATACTTGAACATTGGGAGCAGTTCGCGCGCGGCATCCGATCGGCCCACGGCATGAACGCCGACACGCTGCGCGACCATGCCGCCGGCGTGCTGACCGCGATAGCCGACGATTTGGAGCATGCACAGACCAGCTTCGAACAAGCGGAAAAATCGAAAGGGCGTGCGCCGCGCGAGGCGGCCGTGAGCAATGCGGAGCTGCACGGCGCCGACCGGGTCGCCAGGGGATTCAGCGTCAACGACACTGTTTCCGAATTTCGCGCCCTGCGCGCGAGCGTGCTTCACCTGTGGCGTGAGGCAGAGGGTGCGGCATCGCCCGGCGCCGGCGAACAGCTGATCCGCTTCAACGAGGCGATCGACCAGGCCCTGACGGAGTCGATGGAGCGCTATGCGGTCGAGAAGGAAGAAACCACGCGCCGCTTCGACACGCTGCTGTCGTCGTCGCCAGACCTGCAATACATCCTCGCTGTCGACGGCAGCCTGATCTACGCCAACAAGGCCTTCCTGCACCTGTGCGAGCCGTCGGCACAGCTTTTGCCGCGAGATAACATTGCCCGGCGTTGTCCGACGATCGGCCCGCAGCTCGCGCGCGAATTGCCGCACGTGATCGAAACGCGCGCGCCGTGTTCGGGCGAACTCTCCTGCGCGCAGCTGTCCGGTCCGGCGCTTACCTATCGCTACGTGCTGATGCCGGTCTTGAACGACGCCGGCCAGGTGGAGTCGATCACGGGGACGGCGCGCAACATCTCCGAATTGCACGCCTCGCGCGAAGAGATCTACAAAAATGCCTATTACGACAGTTTGACGGAATTGCCGAATCGGCGGCTGTTCCTTGACCGCCTCGAGCAGGACGTCAGGCACGCGGCCCGGACCGGCAATGCGCTGGCCCTGCTGTTCGTCGATCTCGATTTTTTCAAGGAAGTCAACGACCGCTCGGGGCACGCCGCCGGCGATCTGTTATTGCAAGAAAGCGCGCGGCGAATCGCCGCATGCGTGCGCGCAACCGACACGGTCGCGCGCATCGGCGGCGACGAATTTACCGTGATCCTCACCGAGGTCAACAAGCTCTCGCATGTTGAAATCCTGGCCCAGGAGGTGCTCGACGCGCTGGCCAGGCCCTTCAGGATCGACCAGAAGGACGTCCACGTTTCCGGCAGCATTGGCGTCACGCTGTACCCGCAGGACGCCAGCACCCCCGGCGACCTGGTCCGCAATGCCGACCAGGCAATGTATGTTGCCAAGCAGGCGGGCCGCAACCGCTTCAGCTTCTTCACAGTCGAAATGCGCGAGTCCGCATGGGTGCGCCTGCAGATGATCGATGAATTGCGGCATGCGCTGGCTAGACAGCAACTGGACGTGTTTTACCAGCCGATCGTCGACCTCGACACCGGAGTCATCGTCAAGGCCGAGGCGCTGGTGCGCTGGCACCATCCGCGGCACGGCCTGGTACTGCCGGAGGAATTCATCGGGCTTGCCGAGGAAACCGGACTGATCGACGACATCGGCGCCTGGGTGCTGGCGCAGGCGGCGGCGTGCGCGCGCGCGTGGAGTGCCCTGGCCGGTGCGCCGTTTCAGATCAGCGTCAACAAGTCGCCCGCTGAATTTACCGGCCGGGCCATGATCCAAAGCTGGGACAACGACCTGGCGCTGTTCGAACGCGCGGGCAAGCAGATTGCTGTCGAGATTACGGAAGGGTTGTTGTTGAATGATACACCCGGCGTCCAGGCAAGACTCGGCCAGCTTGCACAGACCGGCGTGCAGTTTTCGATCGATGATTTCGGCATCGGCTATTCGTCGATGGCCTACTTGAAGAAATTCAAGGTCGACTTCCTGAAAATCGACCAGTCGTTCGTGAAAGACATCGCGACGAATCTGAACAGCAGTGTTTTCGCCGAAACGATCGTGCTGATGGCGCACAAGCTTGGCCTCAAGGTGATCGCGGAAGGAATCGAGACGGCCGAGCAGCGCGATGTCCTCAAGACGATGGGATGCGACTATGCGCAGGGCTTCCTGTTTTCGAAGCCGGTGTCTTCGGCATCCTTCGAGCGCTTGCTTGCTGGCAATGGGAACCGGGCGCCAGAGTGAGCGGCGCCGGCCCGGCCGCAGCTGCGGCCCTAAGCTTAGTTCCCGGCAACTAAGGCCGCTGCCTCGATCCAGCTGTTCAGATTAGTATAGCCATCGTCCTTGAACCAGTCGTAGACGGGATAGGCGAGCGATCCGCTCCGGGCGGGAACCAAAGCGTCGAGCGGATTGGCGCCGCGCGCGGTGGTAATGCCTTTGCTGTTTTTAATCTCGTGGATGTAAATACCGAGAACGCCGTTGCCTCGGGCCAGGCTGGCGTTGATTTCATACTCGATCCACTTGCTTTTGGCAGTATCGATACCGATCAGGACGACTGTGACGGAGGTGTCGCGCAATTGTTCGTCGATCCAGGTTGCGATGACCGAATCGGCTTGCCGCTTCACGCCTTCCCACTCGGTCGGCTCGAAAAAGCCGGCAACTGTACGCTCATTGTTGGTCCAGCAATTGCGCACGTTGATGGCCCGCCAGTAATCAGGCTCATGCCGAAACGAAAAAAATGCCTTGCACGTCATATTGTCATCCTTTAGCAACCATGTTCGCTCAGCGATCCTTATCGCCACTGCATTATTTGATGATTAAAACATGCTAATTATGTAATAGGATAATCCTTTTATAAACAAGCGGAAAGTTAATTTTGCGCCATTTGGACTATCGTGGATGTTGCTAGGGAAAAACAAAAATGATTGCAACGGTAGTTGCCGCAGGGAATTGATGTACACTTTCGTTGATGAATACTTCGACTCTTTTCAGGCGCAAATGCCGGGCCCGTCTGGCCTGTTCGGCAACCCTGGCGCTGGCGGCGCTGTCGTCCGCCTGCGGCGGCGTCAGTTCCGCCGGCCAGCCCGCGGCGCCTGTTGCGGTCGTCGCAAACTCGCCAGGTTCGGTTCCAGCGGCGCCCATGCCTGCCGCCACCGGCACCGTTACCGACCCGGCCGGCGCTGGCGTGCCTGGGCTGCCCGCGGCGGTCCCTTGCGCCGGGCCAACGTGCGCCGCGCCGATTGGCGCGATCGCCGCACTCCCCGATTGGGCTGGCGCGCCGGAATCGGATGCGCCAGGGTACCTGGTGCCTTCGACGCCGTTGGTCACCACGGCAGGGGAGGCACCCTATCCGGACCTGCGCGCTTTGCCGACCCGGGTCCTGCCATTTCAGGCGACGGCATTTGGCGACATGTCGGTCTTCAGCGTCGCTTTGGTGCGTTAAAGCGCACCAATCCCGGATTCACCGGCCGGCTCGGCAGCAGCAAGCGCCGTCCTGCCACCTCACATGGCCGTGGTCGTGCGTTGCCGCTTGGGCGAGCAGTCCGTCGAGCGCGTTGAAGAGATCGTATTGGTCCCACTGATGCGCGCCATCGCCAAGACTCCCAAGGTCAAGAGCATCAACGGAAATGCCACCCGCCGACGTGTCGACGTTGAAATTCAGTTCGATGGAGCAGCAACCGAGGCAGACCTTTCAAGACTTAGCGGGGGACGGTACCAACTCGCAGTTTCTCGACATCCGCCACCTGCGACTGGCAGCGCGCCAAATGATTTTTTGGGCACCCGACACATGCTTGGCACTTCAATGGGGTAGGCTACGGTTTGCCTGCGAAACCTGTTCACCGACGAGCCAATATGAAAATCAATTCCTCCCCATTCCGGTCATGGTCATGCGCCGTGGTCCTGTTTTCCTGCGTGGCGGCAAGCCAGGGTGCAGCGGCCCCGGCCAGCGCGCAACCCAAGCTGGTGGTCGTCATCGTCGTCGACGGCCTGCCGAACGAGCAATTGCAGCGCTACCGCGATCAATTTGGCCAGGGCGGCTTGCGCCGCCTGCTCGATCAGGGCGCGTCGTTCAGCAACGCCCACCAGGCGCATGGCGTGACGGTGACGGCGGTAGGCCATGCGGCGGTCCTGACCGGCGCCTATCCTTATCAGCACGGCATCATCGGCAACAACTGGATCGATCCCGCGACGAAAAAGTCGCTGTACTGCACCGAAGACACGGCGTACACCTATATCGGCGAAAAAACCAACCCCGGCGACGGCACCTCGCCGGCGAACCTGCGTGTCGGCACGCTCGGCGACGAGATGCGCTACGCCAGCGGCAACCGGACCAAGGTGGTCACCGTGTCGGGCAAGGACCGGGGCGCCATTTTGTTGGCAGGCAAGAGCGGCACCGCCTACATGTACATGGACGCGACCGGCAACTTCGCCAGCAGCACCTATTACATGCCGTCGCATCCGCAATGGGTGCAGCGCTATCGGGCCGGCCGCCCGCAGGACCGTTATTTTGGCCAGGCGTGGACGCCGCTGCTGGCCGATTCAGCGTATGCGCTTGACGCCAGCAACGCGTTTTACCCGGACAAGGAGGGCGTCAGCCAGCGTTTTCCCTTCCTGTATTCCAGCAAAAGCGGCAAACCCGACACCGAGTATTTCAAAAGCCTCAAGACCGGCCCTTACCTCGACGAGTTGACCCTGGCGTTCGCGCGCGCCGCCGTCGAAGGCGAACACCTCGGCAGAAATCCCGCCGGCGTGCCGGATCTGCTGGGCGTGAGCCTGTCGGCGCATGACTACGTCAACCACGCGTTCGGGCCGGAAAGCAAGATGTCGCACGACCATCTGCAGCGGCTCGACCGCATGCTGGCCAGCTTCTTCGGCTACCTCGACCAACGCCTCGGCATGGACAACGTTGTCGTCGTGCTGACGGCCGACCATGGCTTCACCAACACGCCGGAGTTTTCGCGCTCGCGCCACATCGACGCGCAACGGCTCGACGGCAAGAAAATGATCGCCGCCTTGAACGCTCACCTGTCGGCCAAATACGGCATCGATGAACTAGTGGTCGCCACGTCGCTGCCGAATGTGCATCTCGACGGCGCAACGATCGAGAAACGCGGATTGCGCCGCGACGACGTCGAGCAGGCCGCCGCCCGCTTCCTGCTCGACTACGCCGGCGTGGCCCAAGTCTATACCCGTACCCAGTTCGACACCGGCGCTGTCGTCGACACCCGCATGGGCATCCTGATGCGGCGCGCGTGGAACCGCCAGCTTTCCGGCGACCTGATGGTGGTGGTCAAGCCGTACTGGTACTTCGGCACGGGCACGACCGGCTCGTCGCATGGCACGCCATACACGTACGACACCAACGTGCCGCTACTGATCATGGGCAAGCGCTGGATCAGGCCGGGCGACTATGGCCAGTACGCGGAAGTGGTCGACATCGCACCAACGCTGGCCCACTTGCTGCGGGTGCGTCTGCCAGCGGGCGCGGAAGGACGGGTGCTCACCGAGATCGTGCGATGAAGCCGGTGCGCTAGGCAGGCCTATAGCATCAGGCTGCCCTCGATCGAGTCGTCCAGGGTTTTGCCGAGCACCGCGCCGGCCAGGATCTTGGCGCCCGCGACGGCGTTGCCGTGCTTGTTATCCCAATAGTAGGCACGCGCCGGCACCACTTTGATGGCGGTAATGCGCGCATCGTCTTCGCCGTCGGTAAACCAGTTCTTGAGCAGGAAGCTCCACAGCTGCTTGATGCGCGCCTTTTCGCGCGTGATCGTCGCGACCCCTTCCAGGGCCAGCAAATCGGCATGCGGCGAGCCCTGAAAATAAAGTTTGACGTTGGGGTTGGCGGCGATGGCGGCATTCTTGGCGCTGTCGGAGGAGCTCAGAAACCACAGGTTGCCGGCGTCGTCGACCAGTCGCACATTCATCGGCCGCGTAGCGCAGGTGGCGCCACCCGCTTCGCCGGTCGAAAAAAAGCAGGTCTCCGCCTTCCTGACGACTTCTCTCAGCTTGTCGACGGCCGCTTTACCGTCGAGGTCTTGGTGATTTTGTTCCAGCTGGTTCTTGTTGATCGAATCCATGTGAATTCCTCGTCCTGAAGGATATCCAATAGTACGTCGATGCGTGCGGATCCAATGTTGGATACTTAACAGAGTTCGGCAACGATCCGTGCCACCCTCCGTGTTCAACGAGAGCGAAAGGGAGAACATGTCCGACAATCCATTGGAGCCGGGGCCGCGCGATTACGACCGCATCAACGTGCTGGTCGAGTCCGAGATTGCGTATTGGTCGAAGGAACTGGGAGTCCCGCGCGAGCGTCTGGCGCGGGCTATCGAGCAGGTGGGGGAGAAGGTCACCGATGTGAGGAAGCACCTGGCGCTGGGATAATCGCGCTGTCGTATCTTCATCGCGGTCCGGATCGAGCGAGCGCGGCGTTTTCGTTGGCCTGCTTTGCCGACTGGCCCGGCCCGATTTACGGGCAATGCCGGGGTTGCCGGCGTCGTTCCGGTTCAGGATCGCGGACAAGCGCTGCAGGTCTGTCCTGATGGCCGCGGCGCCCCTGATGTCGGCTACCGAAGCGGCGCCGATACCAGCCGGCCGACGCCGTATTCGAGCCATTTGGCGCGCGAGCGGAGCATGGCGGCGATCAGCTCGTTGCATGTGGTGACGAGCAGGCTCACCAGCAGGAAGACAAACACCACGCCGATGACAGTATCGAGAACGCCGGATCCAAACATGCAGTCTCCTGGTCAGAAGAAACAGGTGTCGCGTCGGCGTTGACGCAGCTTAGCCCGAGCCTTCGCTCAAATATAAGTATAAATTGCTAAAACAATATTTAAAAAAATGATGGGAGCAGCGTGTTTCGGCAGGCGAAACTATCGGCTATCCGGGCTGGGTGAATATGGGATGGCATCAGGTGTCGAGCGTGAACTCGGTAAACGACGCACCTTGTTCGGCCGGTTTGGCCGGCTCGACGTCGAGCGGCTGGCTTTTGCAGTCCGGCCCATTATTGAGCAGCCACAGCAGGTTGGTCGCCGAATCGGCGTTGGCCAGTGCTTCCTCCTGCGTTACCAAACCGCTCTTTACCAGCTGCAGCAGCGCCGTTTCGAACGTCTGCGAACCGGACGAGAGGCTCTTTTCCATCGCTTCCTTGATCTCGCCGATCGCGCCTGTTTCGATCAGGTCGGCCACGTAGCGGGTGTTGACCATCACTTCCACCGCGGCCTGGCGGGTGCCGCCGGCAAACGAGCGCACCAGCCGCT
>Ga0326735_1000408_pt1 | contig 10579 bp, 9 predicted proteins | sample 37_GP2_1092_FD_207945 | JGI IMG/M metagenome (GOLD analysis project Ga0326735, IMG submission 207945) | Glacier ice microbial communities from Ngari, Tibet, China - 37_GP2_109.2 | ecosystem: Environmental > Aquatic > Freshwater > Ice > Glacier | place: China: Ngari, Tibet | collected 2018-07-31
TAGTCTGAGGTCATGGTCACCCTTACTGAAATCCGCAGCCTCGATTTGTGCTTTTCACCGGCGCCAGGTCGTGCGCGCCACTTGAGCGCAGCCAGCGGTCTGGTGCGGGTCGGCGCATTCTTGTACGTGGTGGCAGACGACGAACATCACCTTGGTGTTTTCGAAGCCGAAGGCAGGGAGCCCGGTCGCTTGATCCGGCTCTTGCCGGGGGATTTGCCGGATGCGCATGACGCGCGCAAGGCGGCCAAGCCCGACTTCGAAGCGCTGGCCTTGCTGCCCCGTGCTGAGTACCTGCCGTTCGGTGCGCTATTCGCTTTTGCATCAGGATCAAAGCCCAATCGACAAACGGGAATCCTGCTGCCGTTCGACGCAGCAGGAGCGTTGGAACCGCCGCAAAGCATCGATCTCTCGGGCCTGTATGCGCTGCTGCGCGAGCAGCTGGGTAAATTGAATATCGAAGCGGCAGTGATGGCGGGCGACCGCATGGTGATGCTTCAGCGCGGGAACAAGAAAAATGCAGTCAATGCCTGCATCTCGTTCCGCTGGGCTGCATTCATCGACGCGCCGCGCGGTGGCGTGCTGACCGGCGCTGCGCTGGACCTGCGTGTCGACTTGCATGAACTGGGCCAGGTGAATGACATACCGCTGAGTTTCAGTGACGTGACGGCGCTGCCGAACGGTGATTTGTTATTTGCCGCGATTGCTGAAGATACGGACGATAGTTACGTCGATGGCGCGTGTGCCGGCGCAGCACTGGGCATACTGCAGCAGGGAGGTCAGCTGTCGCACATCTGGCAGCTGGAACGCCCGTGGAAAATTGAAGGCGTCGATGCGCGGGTAGAGGGCTCGAGTGTGCATCTGACGCTGGTGACTGATGCCGATGACGCCGGTGTGGCCGCAGTCATGCTGTATGCGCGGCTCGACGGCTATCCGTTTGGGAACGCCTTTGATCAACGCGGAAAATGAGCGCTATTCTTCGCTATTGATGCCGTGACACGAGGTCATTCCACGCGCCGCAGCCGCTGGCCGTAGATTCCCCAGATCACCTCCAAGCCATCGACCTGCCCGCTCAAGGCCCAGCCGTTGCCGATTTTTTTCGCCGCGATTTTGTTGCCGGTTTCTTTGCTCACGCGTTCCGCCCACAAGGACGCGGCGCCCTGGCCCTTGAAGAAGTCGTTATCGTCGACGGTGATGGTGGCTTCGAACACGGACATGGAGAATACGGAGGTCATTGAATTGTCCTGATGAAGTTGGAAGCGGCGACCCGGCGTACTCGCATTTGACTGGCCGGCGCTAAACGGCAGTGCCGGGGTCGTGACAACACGACGCCCGGCAGTCGCCATCCCGGTTATTTTGTGCGCGTCACAAAGATATCGTGAAATAGCGCCTTGCGTTTGTCATTCAGATCCACTGCCTGCACCGGTTCAATGAACCGAATGCCTTTCTTCTTTGCCTGGTCATACGAATTGCTGGTGGCGATCGCATGGTGCTTGGACATGACTTCCTGTCCCTCGTTCAGCATGAAGTCGAAGAACAGCACGGCAGCGTGCGGATGCGGCGCCTTCTTCGCCAGGCCTAATCCCTGGAAATGACCGATCGGCTCGCCGATGTGAAAGCGCTCGATGGGGCCGCCTTTTTCTTTCATCTGATCCGCGCCCCAGCTATACAAGCTCAAGCCCACCGGTACTTCGCCCTGCGCCACCATATTGGCCAGCAGTGAATGGCCCTTCCGCACCGACATGCCGTTGGCGGCGACGATATCGCGGAACAGACGCGTGCCTTTTTCTTCACCGAGGTCTTTCAGGACATACGAGAACCAGGTTTGGTCTTCGGCTTCCACGCCCAGCATGCCCTTCCATTTTGGATCGAGCAGGTCGGCCCAGGTCTTCGGCAGGTCTTCTTTCTTCACTTTTTGTGTGTTGTAGGCGGCCGTGAACATGTCGATCGAAATGCCGACCCACTCACGGTGTGCCGGCACGGCTTGCGGCAGCAAATTGCTGATGTACGGCGAGCGGATTTCCTGCAGCATTTTTTCGCGCCGCATCGCTTCCATTTCCGGCGCATTGTTTTCAATCAGGTCGACTTCGGCTCGGCCGCCGCGCGCTTCAGTGACTACGCGTTGCAGCACTGCTTCCGAGCCGGCGCGCCAGACGTTTACCTTGATGCCGTACTTTTTCGTGAAGGCGGCAGCGATGGTCGGAACGCTGGGATGGGCCAGGTAAATCATCAGTTCACCTTCCTTTTTGGCGCCGTCGATCAGCGTTTGAAGGCGGTTTTCTCCCTGCAGGGCGGCGACTTCGGCCACGCTTCTGGACTGGGCGAATGCCGGCGCGGCGGCGGTCAGGCTGGCGCCGGCGACCAGGGCGCTCAGGCAGAATTTTTTCAGTAATGTTTTCACTTTTATTCCTTGTAAAAGGCGAGGCACATGAATTTCTTCGGCAGGGCAGGCCCGACTTAGTGCATAACGGCGCCGCCGTCCACTACGATGACCTGGCCGGTAACAAAATCGCTTTCGGGCGAACACAGGTAGATCAGGGTCCCGCACAAATCTTCCGGGGTGATCTCGCGTTTGATGGCCCGTGAATTGACCGTGCCCTGCATCTGGGCCGGCGCCCAGTTATTCTTGACGTTCTCGCTCATGACCAGGCCCGGCGCCAGCGTGTTGACACGGATGCCGTCGCCGCCGAGTTCGCGCGCCAGGCTGCGCGTCATGGCCACGATGGCGCCTTTCGAAGCCACGTAATGCAGCAGGTGGGTTTGGCCCTTGAACACGGTGCCCGAGGCGATGTTGACGATCTTGCCGTACTGCTGGCTGCGCATGGTCGGGCTGACTGCTTTAGCGCATTCAAACGCGCCGCGCACGTTGACCGCCATCATGCGATCCCACTCGGCCGATTCGATTTCCTCGAAAAGTTTGCGCTTGACATTGCCGAACAGCGCAGCGTTGTTGATCAGGATATCGATCCGGCCGAAGTGTTCCAGCGCCACGGCGACCATGGCCTGCACGGAAGCCGCATCGGTCACGTCGCAGCTGACCGAGACTGCCTTGCCGCCGCCGTCGCGGATCGCCGCGGCGACCGGGCTGGCGTCGGATACATCTGCGACGATCACGGCCGCGCCTTCGGCGGACAATGCGCGGGCGTATTCGGCGCCTATGCCCTGCGCTGCGCCAGTAATGATTGCTACCTTGCCTGCCAGTCTTCCTGTGCTGCTCATCTGCTCTTCTCCTGTTGGTTCATTATTGATCGCTGGGGTGCGACGGTTAAGGGTTGTTCATGCCGGAACGCCGGTCGCGTCCTGTTCCTGGCGTATGCGTTCGTTCAATGCACGGATCATCTGCACCCGCGCAACATCGGAATTGATGTCGAGCAGCTTGCTTGTATCAAAATTCTCCAGGCGCAGCTGCTGCTGCTCGAGCATGTGGGCGTCTTCCTTGAACACGTCGGTGGTCGAGGCCCAGGTGCGCGACCTGCCCGGGTCTTCGAATCGGGCGTAGCCGTCGGCCTTGTTGAAAAAGTAGAAGCACGACTTCTCGGTTTCTGGCGTCACAGTGTGCAAGGTCCGGATCAGATGCGCGCCACTACGCACGCCGGCATCGTACTCTCCGGCGTTCACGCCCCCGCTGAATTGCAGCACGGAGTTGGGCGCGACGTATTCAAATTCCGACCAGCGGTCGATCTTTTTGCCGGTCGGGTAGCGCTTCAGCCAGTTCGCCGGCGCATCGGCATTGCGCATCACGCGCAGAAACCGCATGCCGCCCGGTGTGCGCGACACATCCATCTGGGCGTTCGCGCTATCGTTCTCGGAACTGCCGATGCTGTTCTTGTGCAGGTAGGACAGGTGCGACAGGTCCATCAGGTTTTCCAGCACCATGACGTAGTTGGCTTTCAGATGCAGCATGTCGTGCGCGCGTGGCCAGTTGACCTGGTCGTCGGGCGGATAATTCGTCACCGCAGCAGGATCGGCCAGCTCGGGTGCGCCCATCCAGATCCAGACGTAATCGCCCAGCTCGACTACCGGATACGACTTCACTTTGGCGCGCTTCGGAATGATGGTTTGCCCGGGAATCGCGATGCAGGCGCCGGTGCGGTCGAACTCCATGCCGTGATAGCCGCAGCGGATGCCGGCCTCGGTCGGATTGCCGAGCGAGAGTGGCGCGCCACGATGGCAGCAACGATCTTCCAGTGCACAAACTTCGCCCTGGCCATTCCGGAACAGCACGATCGGCTCGTTCAGGAGCGTGCGGGCCAGCAGCTGGTCGGCGATTTCATTCAAGGTGGCGGCGACATACCAGGCGTTACGGACGAACATGGGGTTACTCCATTTTGAAACAATTAGATATCGAGAACCAGTTTTTCGCTCAGCGCGCGCGAGCAGCACAGCGTCATCTCGGTGTTGGCTGCGTGTTCTTCATCGGTCAGGTAGCTATCATAGTGATCGGGCAGACCATCGATGACCTTCGTCAGACAGGTGCCGCAGATGCCGCTTTCGCAGGACAGCGGCACGTTGATATCGGCGCAGATCAGCGCTTCGGCGATCGATTGGTCGGGCTGCACGGTGATGGTCTTGCCGCTGCGGCGCGCTTCGACGAGGAATGATGTCTGGGTCATTGATAAGCTTCAGGAAGGCAGGGCGGAGCGGAGCACGGTCGCGGAGAATGATGCGCTGCGCGGGAAATGCGCCACGCAAGCGTGCGACGCAAGCGTGGGACGCAAGCGTGGGACGCAGGGTGATAATATCCGCTACGATTTTTAGTCACCACTAACTTTTGCTTCGTGCAGCCCAATGCTTTTGTGCGGGCTGTGCGGATGGGCGTAACAAAACAGCAATGTCCCTGCGCCAGCTCCGAGGAGATAACGATTCCATCGCTTAGGCAATTCCAATACTTCACCCGCATCGTCGAGCTCGGCAGCATGACGCGCGCGGCCGAGCAGTTACATGTCGCCCAGACGGCGCTCGGTGCGCAGATGCGCCAGCTCGAGGAAGAATTCGGCACGCCGCTGCTGCACAGGCATTCACGCGGCGTGTCGGCCACCGCCGCAGGGCAGGCGCTGTATCTGCGCTCTCAGCAAATCGTCGAACTGGTGGCGCAGACCGCGCGCGAGATCGGCGTTTTCCGCACTGGCCAAAGCGAAACCATCACGCTCGGCATGTCGCCCAGCCTGGTGCATCTGGCCGCCTCCGACCTGCTGGCCCGGGCGCATACGGCAATGCCGAATGTAGCCCTGCGGCTGGTCGAGGAAACCAGCCTGGTGCTGCTGGATGCGCTCAAGCGCGGCGAGCTGGACATGCTGCTGGCGCACGAAGTACCCGAGAGTGCTGGCCTGACCTGCACACCCTGGCTGCGCGAGGAACTGCTGTTCGTCACCGCGCCCGTGCCCGGCAGCGCGGCGCTGAAATCTGCCTGGGATATCGTCAGTACCATTCCGCTGGCGCGCGCGTTGGAGACAGATCTGGCGCTGCTGCTGAGGCTGGACGGCATGCGCAAGATTATCGACAGCACCGCCGAACCGCTCGGTCTCAAGCCGCGCGTGGCCTTTCAGGTGCAGTCGGCGCAGGCGCTGAAGCTGTTGATCGCCGATCACGCGGTGGCCAGCATCCTGCCTTATGGACTGGCATTTCCGGAATTGCGCACCGGCGCATTGGTCGCCCGTCGCGTAGTGGAACCGCCGCTGACGCGCACTTTATATATGGTGCGCACCGAGAAGCGCCTGTCCGGGGCCAACGAAGCTGCATTGAACACGCTGCTGGATTCGATACGGCTGCGACTGGTCGACTTGCTCGGGCCGCTGGCTACACCGGTGAGTGCCAGCGGCGATCCGTTGGGCGTCAATCCGCCGGCGCTGTCGGACGGACTTCCCTGACTCGTCCTGTTACGGCGCAACCCTGACGTTCCTGATGCCCAGCGTCGCCAGCGCATCAGCCATGTCGTCGATCTGCAGCTGCAAATCGCTCAAGGTATCCAGTGGCTTTTCCGCCGCGACCAGCAGGCGTGCCGGCGCAGCGCCGTGCAGCTCGACGCGCAAGACTTGCGCGCCCGGGCCCGCAGCGGTAATCACAGCATTGGCCTGTGCCGGTTCTACATTTGCGTTCTGTAAACCCTGATTCAACTGCGCCATCATCTGCAGGGTGAACAGTTCGGCCATGCCCAATTCCTTGGCGCCGAAGAACACGTCCTGATACAGGAAATTCACTTCGAGTTCGCGCCCAGCCGGCGCCAGCGAGCGCTGCACCAGAGGCCCAACTTGCCCCGACCAGGCTTCAAAGCGCCGCGCCCGTTGCGTGTACCAGGCGTTCGCGGCGGCTTCTTCTTCCGGCACGGAATAGAAGGGATCATCTCTGCGCGCCAGTGTGAAACCCAGCAGAAAGCGCAGCTCGACAGCCACATCCTCAGGCGTAAAATCGCGCTCGGGCCAGCCGCTCATGCTGCGCTCTATGGCGGGTGTGGCGATTATTTTCTTGTCGGTCATCGAGGTCGCGGCTTCGCGCACGATTTCGTTCAGGTGGCTGTAGGTAATGCTGTCGATTTCATCGAGGTGGTAGGCGTGATTGATCAGCACCACGCGCGCATCCGGGCTTTCCAGCGCGGCCGACTGGAAGCTGGCGGTCAGCGCTTCGAATGCGGGCTGATCCTGGAAGTCGTCTTGCGCATGCAAGCCGCCGGTGCTGCGCACGAACAATGGAATCGCAAATGCCTGCGCTTCGCCGCGCGGCAGCGCCACGGTCTGGGCCGCGTCTTCGACTGCGTCGCGCAGCAGGCGGCAGGCGTCGAGATCGGCGTCACGCGCGCGTTCGATGGCGTCGTACAGAACTTCATCCTGTTTTTGCAGCAGGCTCTTGCGGACCATCTTGTTCAGCTCGGCCGTCTTTGCAGCCAGCGCGGCCGGATCGGTGTCTTCCTGTTCCGCCAGTTCCAGCGCCAGGTCGGCCAGGCGCTGGGTCAGTGCGTCGTCGTCTTCATCGATGACGTCGCCGGGGATTTTTGCAGGAGGTTTTTTGGGCATGATGATGGCTAAGGCAGTGGAATTCGTTAGGCCGCAGGCGCGACGGAAGGAGCGTAATGCTCCTCAGTGTGGGGCGAATTATGCAGGAGTTATGCCAAGCCCGAGCACAGCGCCGATATGCTGTCCCGCAGCATAATACCGCATTATGAAATGGAATTTCGTAATTTGGAAATTCGTGGGACTGCTGGTAAAATCCGCTGCGAACCAGCGTAGATTGCTGAACAATGTTTTCGATTTCCCCGTGTTGAATTCGACAAAAGGCGCGACAATAAGTGCGTCGGCAAGCGCGGTTACAGCGCATGGCAGTGAGGACTGCCACCGGATTCAAATCAGCCCCCATACAGGAGACGCACCATGGCAGCCCAGCTCGACCAGATTTTGACGCAAGCCGCGAATGACCCCGATTTGATAGAAACACAAGAGTGGCTGGACGCGCTCGAATCCGTGATTGAAAACGAAGGCCCGGAACGGGCCCATTACCTGATGGAACGCATGGTCGACCTGGCCCGTCGGCGCGGCGCGCACATTCCGTTTTCCAGCAATACCGCCTACGTCAACACCATCCCCGCCCACCTCGGCGAACATTGCCCGGGTAATCTCGAATACGAAGAACGCCTGCGTTCGTGGATGCGCTGGAACGCGATGGCCATGGTGGTCAAGGCCAACCGCGCCGACGGCGACCTCGGCGGCCATATTTCCAGCTTTGCATCGCTGGCCAACATGCTCGGCATCGGCTTCAATCATTTCTGGCATGCGCCGACCGAAGACCACGGCGGCGACCTGCTTTACATCCAGGGCCATTCGTCGCCAGGCATTTACGCGCGCGCCTTCCTTGAAGGGCGCCTGACTGAAGACCAGATGCTGAACTTCCGCCGTGAAGTCGATGGCAAGGGTCTCTCTTCGTATCCACATCCAAAACTGATGCCGGACTTTTGGCAATTCCCGACGGTGTCGATGGGCCTGGGCCCATTGATGGCGATCTACCAGGCGCGCTTCCTGAAGTATCTGCACGCGCGCTCGATTGCCAAGACCGATAACCGCAAGGTCTGGGTCTTCTGCGGCGACGGCGAGATGGACGAGCCGGAATCGATGGGCGCGATCGGCATGGCCGGCCGGGAGAAATTGGACAATCTCGTCATGGTCGTGAACTGCAATCTGCAGCGCCTCGACGGCCCGGTGCGCGGCAACGGCAAGATCATTCAGGAACTCGAAGCCGATTTCCGCGGCGCCGGCTGGAACGTGGTCAAGGTCATCTGGGGTCCCGGCTGGGACGACCTCCTGCGGCGCGACAAGGATGGCATCCTGCAGCGCGTGATGATGGAAACCGTGGACGGCGAATACCAGAATTACAAGGCCAAGGATGGCGCCTTCGTGCGCAAGAACTTCTTCGGCAAGCATCCCGAGCTGCTGAAGCTGGTGGCCAACATGTCCGACGATGACATCTGGCGCCTGACCCGCGGCGGCCACGATCCGCACAAGATCTACGCCGGTTTCAAGGTCGCGCAGGAAACCAAGGGCCAGCCGACCGTCTTGCTGGTGAAGACCGTCAAGGGTTTCGGCATGGGCAAGTCCGGCGAAGCGCGCAATACCGCGCACAACACCAAGAAGCTGGACGACGAAGCCGTGCGCGACATGCGCGACCGCTTCGCCATTCCGATCGCCGACGAAGATCTGCTCGATGTGCCGTTCTTCAAGCCATCGGACGATACGCCGGAAATGAAATACCTGCACGAGCGCCGTCAGGCACTCGGCGGCTACCTGCCGCAACGACGCTCTCAGGCCGATGAAAAATTTACCGCGCCGGACCTGTCGGTCTTCAAGGCAGTGCTTGATGCGACCGCCGAAGGGCGCGAGATTTCCACCACCCAGGCTTATGTGCGCGTGCTCTCGATCCTGTTGCGCGACGCCACGCTCGGACCGCGCGTCGTGCCTATCCTGGTCGACGAAGCGCGCACTTTCGGCATGGAAGGCCTGTTTCGCCAGATCGGCATTTTCAATCAGCAGGGTCAGCTGTACGAGCCGGTCGACAAGGACCAGGTCAGCTACTACCGCGAAGACAAGGCCGGCCAGATTCTCCAGGAAGGCATCAATGAAGCGGGCGCCATGAGTTCCTGGATCGCCGCAGCGACCTCGTATTCGACGAATAACCGCATCATGATTCCGTTCTATACCTTCTACTCGATGTTCGGCCTGCAGCGCATCGGCGACCTCGCCTGGGCCGCCGGCGACATGCGCGCACGCGGCTTCCTTCTGGGCGGCACCGCAGGGCGCACCACGCTGAACGGCGAAGGCTTGCAGCACGAAGACGGCCACAGCCATGTGCTGGCGTCGACCATCCCGAACTGCATTCCCTACGATCCAACTTTTGCGCATGAAGTCGCGGTCATCATGCAGGACGGCTTGAAGCGCATGATCGAGCAGCAGGAAGACGTGTTCTATTACATCACGCTGATGAACGAGAACTACAGCCATCCTGGCATCAAGCCAGGTCAGGAAGCCGGCATCCTGAAGGGCCTGTACCTGCTGCAGCAGGGCGCCAACACGAACAAGCACCGCGTGCAGTTGCTTGGCTCGGGCACCATCCTGCGCGAAGTGATCGCCGCTGCCGAACTGCTGCAAAACGACTGGGGCATCGACGCCGATGTCTGGTCCGCGCCTTCGTTCACGCTGCTGGCCCGGGATGGCCAGGCAGCCGAGCGCTGGAACATGCTGCATCCGACCGATACACCGCAGGTCGCGCATGTCACGGCCAGCCTGGCCGGCACGACCGGTCCCATCGTGGTGGCGACCGATTACATGCGCACGTTTGCGGAACAGGTGCGCGCCTTCATGCCAAAGGGCCGCAGTTACAAGGTGCTCGGTACCGACGGCTTCGGCCGATCGGATACCCGCGTCAAGCTGCGCGAGTTCTTTGAAGTGAACCGATATTTCGTTACGATTGCTGCCCTTAAAACGCTGGCTGACGAAGGCGTACTGTCAGCCTCGGTGGTGGCGCATGCGATCAGCAAATATGGCATCAATCCCGAGAAGCCGAACCCGGTGACGGTGTAAGCGCAGCCGGCCGGTTTGGCTGGCGTCGGGACGAACGGAAAAATAACAAAATGCGCGGTCGGGCCGGAATCATCGGCTGGCTGCGCGCCCCCTCCGCAGGGAGGGGAACATACGGAGCGGAAGCCATGAGCGTAATTGAAGTCAAAGTGCCGGACATCGGCGATTTCAAGGAAGTCGAAGTAATCGAATTGCTGGTCAAGCCGGGCGATGTGGTCAAGGTCGATCAGTCGCTGGTGACGGTCGAGTCGGACAAGGCCAGTATGGAAATCCCGAGCAGCCAGGCGGGCGTGGTGAAGGAAATTAAGGTCAAGATCGGTGACAAGATTACCGAGGGTTCGCTGCTGCTGATATTAGAGCCTGCTGAGGCAGGCGCGGCTGCGGCAGCGCCTGCAGCACCACCCGCGGCGGCGCCTGCAGCACCACCCGCGGCGGCGCCCGCAGCGGCACCGACTGCAGACGCAGCTGCCGAAGCCCCTGCCGCGGCTGCGCCTGCTGCCGCTCAAGCGCCTGCGACTACTACGGCG
>Ga0326735_1000409_pt1 | contig 10560 bp, 9 predicted proteins | sample 37_GP2_1092_FD_207945 | JGI IMG/M metagenome (GOLD analysis project Ga0326735, IMG submission 207945) | Glacier ice microbial communities from Ngari, Tibet, China - 37_GP2_109.2 | ecosystem: Environmental > Aquatic > Freshwater > Ice > Glacier | place: China: Ngari, Tibet | collected 2018-07-31
CATGTCGGAAAGTGGCGTGTAATCTTGCCCCAGCGCCGCCATTGCGCGCAGCAGGGTCTCCTCGTTCCACAGCTGTCCGTCGAGCGCAGCTTCGGCAGCGCCGGCACGTTGCGGCGTCGCCGCCATGCCGCCGAAGGCGATCCGCGCTTCACGGATGGTATCGCCGCTCAACGTAATGCAGAAGGCGGCGCACACGGCCGAGATATCCTGATCAAAGCGCTTTGCCAGTTTATAGGTGCGGAAGCGACGCGCTGCATTGGGCAGCGGAATGCGCAGTGCTTCGACAAACTCATCGGCCCGCATATCCTTCTTTTGATAGCCCAGATAAAAATCTTCCAGAGCCAGCACGCGCTGGCCGGCGGCGCTGCGCAGGACGACGCTGCTGCCCAGCGCGATCAGCCACGGCATCGAATCACCGATCGGCGAGCCGTTCGCGACATTGCCGCCCAGCGTGCCGGCATGACGAATCGGCAGCGACGCAAAGCGCTGCCACATTTCCGTCAGCTCGGCAGGGTAGTGGCGGCACACGGCCGCGTAGGCATCGTTCAGGCTGACGCCCGCGCCGATGACGAGCGCGTCGGTTTCCGTGTGCAGGGTTTTCAGGTCGCTTACCTGACCGAGATAGATAATGTCGCCCAGGTCGCGCATTTGCTTGGTGACCCACAATCCGACATCGGTCGAGCCGGCCAGTAGCGTGGCGGCAGGATGGCTGCTGCGCAGCGCGATCAATTCGTCCAGCGAGCGTGGCGCAAAAAACTGCTGGCCGTCGCATTCATAATCAAACTCGCTTTCGCGCCGGATGCGCAGCAGTTGTTCGACCACCGGAACGCGATCAAACTCGACGCGCGGCATTCCGCCCATCCGCTGCGCAGCGGCGATGATGGGATTGTAGCCGGTGCATCGACACAGATTGCCGGACAGCGCGTCATTGATCTGCTGCCGGCTGAATGCGGCGCTGTCGCTACCTTGGGCGAGATACAGCGACCACAGCGACATGACAAAGCCAGGCGTGCAAAAGCCGCATTGCGATCCATGGCAGTCGACCATTGCCTGCTGCACCGGATGCAGTACGCCGTTGTGTTGTTTGAGGTCTTCGACGGTGAACAAGGCCTTGCCATCCAGCGCCGGCAGGAACTGAATGCACGAATTGACCGGCTTGAGCGTCAACCCGCCATCGACCAGTTCGCCGATCACTACGGTGCAGGCGCCGCAGTCGCCTTCAGCGCAGCCTTCCTTGGTTCCGGTGCAATGCAGGTCTTCACGCAAATGCTGTAGCACCGTGCGCGTGGGCGCCGCATCAATTACGCTATTGAGCGCGCCGCGATAATAAAAACGGATAGCGTCGGACATTCGGATGCACCTCGATAAACCGGCGACTCAGCTTACCATTAAGCCGTACGATGCTTGCATGGTGGCGCCGAGCCCTACAAGACCGGGGGCCACGCTCAATGCAATTTCGACAGATGCCGCTGCACCGAAAGCATCGCCCCTATCAGCCCGAGCAAGGCGCTCAGTGCCAGCAAGCCGCCGGTCGCCAGCAAGGACAGCGGCGCCAGGCGGAACTGCGAACCATACAGACGGGCGAAGTCGCCAATCGCGCCATTCAGCGGCTGCAGGCTGAGCGCGACGGCGCCCAACGCCAGTGCGCCGGCGCACAATCCAAGCAGCGCACCGCTGTAATAAAACGGCCGGCAAATATACGCATCGGTCGCGCCGACCAGCCGCGATACTTCAATTTCGTCGTGCTGATTCAATACCTGCAGGCGGATCGTGTTAAACACGACCGCGATCACCACCACGCCCAGCGTCACGGCCAACAGCAGCAGCGCCAGGCGCAGGATGTGCAGCAGCGCGGCCAGGCGTTTGACCCAGGCTGAATCGACTTGCACGGTCTCGACGCCGGGCAGCGCTTTCAGATCACGCGCGATGGCGTCTATGCCTTCCGCCTCGGCGGCGCTGCGAAAGCTGGCCAGCTTCAAGACATAACTGTCCGGCAGCGGATTGCTGCCCAGCGCACCGATTACATCGGCCATGCCGGTCTTTTCGTTCAACGATTTAAGCGCGGCTTCACGCGGCACGAAATCGAGTGTGCCCTTGCTGCCGGCATCGCTCAGGATGCGGCGGATTTTCGGCGCCAGCGCGCTGGCCTGCGCGCGCGGCGTGTCCTGCGTCAGGAAGATGCTGATCTCGGGATCGACGGCCAGCTGTTCAGACACCGGGCGCACATTGTCGAGCAGCGTCAGCCCGGCAAACGGCAGCGCCAGTGCGATCGCCACGACCAGTACATTCAGGAGAAATCCACCGCCGCCGCGGCGCAGGTGGCGCCACGCATCGCGTACTGCTAAAACGTGTTGTGCAATCCAGGTATTCACGCGGCGCTCCCTTCAGGAGCGGCGCCGCCATCGATCAGGCGGCCCTGTTTCAGGTGGATCACGCGCCCGGCGCGCTGCAGGATTTGTTCGTCATGCGTGGAAATGATGCAGGTCACGCCAGCCGCGTTGAAGCTGGTCAGCGCATCGATCACGCGTTCGGCTGCGGCGCGGTCGAGATTCGCAGTCGGCTCGTCGGCCAAAATGATTTTTGGACGATTCACGATGGCGCGGGCGATCGCCACGCGCTGTTGTTCGCCGCCCGACAGGCTCATCGGCAGCGACGGCGCCTTGTCCAGCAGGCCAACCCTGTCGAGAGCGGCACGTGCACGCGTGGCCGCATCGTTCGACGACGTGCCGCTGACCAGCAGCGGCAGCATGACATTCGCCAGCACCGAACGATCCTGCAGCAGGCTTTGCTGCTGCAGGATCAGGCCCAGACTGCGACGCAGGAAGGGCAGGCCCGAGGATTTTAGTTTGCCGAGGTCCTGGCCGTTGACCTGAACCCGGCCGTCGCTCGGACGCTCGATCGCAGCGATCATTTTCAGCAGCGTCGACTTGCCTGCGCCCGAGGGGCCGGCCAGATACACCATCTCGCCGTGGCTGATCGACAGTGACACGTCCGACAACGCGGTGGCATCTTTGCTGTAATGCTTGGTGACGTTATGGAATTCAATCATGTTGGGCGGCGTCTCAATCATGGTAACAGGGCGTCCACGAATTCCTGGGCATTGAAGGCTTGCAGATCCTGGATCTGTTCGCCCACGCCGATGAAGTACACCGGGATTGGCCGGGTCTTGGCGATCGCCGCCAGTACACCACCTTTGGCCGTGCCGTCCAGCTTGGTAATGACCAGACCGGTCAAGCCCAGCGCATCGTCAAAAGCCTTCACCTGCGCCAGTGCATTTTGGCCGGTATTGCCATCGATGACCAGCAGGATTTCTTGCGGCGCGGTGGCCATGCCTTTCGCGATCACGCGCTTGATTTTTTTCAGTTCTTCCATCAGGTGCAGCTGGGTCGGCAGGCGGCCGGCGGTATCGATCATCACCACATTCGTGCCGCGTGCCTGGGCTGCGTTCACCGCATCGAACGCGACTGCGGCAGGGTCGCCCGACTCCTGCGAAATCACGGCGACGTTATTCCGTTCGCCCCACACCGTCAGCTGCTCGCGCGCCGCGGCGCGGAAGGTGTCACCGGCGGCCAACAGGACTGACTGGCGATGCGCCTGTAAATGCTTGGCCAGCTTGCCAATGGTGGTGGTCTTGCCCGCGCCGTTCACGCCGGTGAGCATCATCACCAATGGCTGATGACGGCCCAGTACCAGGGATTTTTGCAGGGGTTTCAGGAGTTCGAACAGCAGGGTGCGCAGAGCCGTCTTCACCTGCGCGGCGTCGGTCAGCCGTTCGTCCTTGACCTTGCGCTTGAGCGCGGTCAGCAGCGACTGGGTTGCATCCACGCCGGCGTCGGACATCAGCAGCGCCGATTCCAGTTCTTCGTACAGTTCGTCGCCGATTTTCGCGCCAATGAACAGCGTGCTGAGATTGTTCGAGGTCTTGGACAGGCCGGCTTTCAGGCGTGTCAGCCACGAGCGCTTTTCTTCTGCGGCGACCGGTGCGGGGACGATTTCTTCGACATATTCCGGCTCGGGAGCGGGGACCGGCGGCGGCACTGCGATTGGCGCTCGCACCGGTACAGGCGCAGGCGCAGGCGCGTTCACGGGCTTGGGTGGCGCAAAAGTAGCAGGAGCTGGCACGCTCGGCGGCGGAGGTGGCGCAGGTGGCGCGAAGGCAGCAGGGATTGGTACGGTCGGAGTCGCAGGTGGCGCGAAGGCAGCAGGAGGCGGCGTCGTCGGAGCGGCAGGTGGCGTAGCAGCAGGGCTGAATGCTGACGAAAAACCCGGCCTGAACGAAGGCCGCGCACCAGGCCGCACGCTTGGCTGGGATTCCACTGGTGTCGCAGGCGGCGGTGTAACAATCGCCGGCGGCACAGCGACCGGCGGCGCGACAGGCGCGACCTGCGCCAGCTCAACAGCAGGTTCTTTCGGCTTTTTCTTAAAGAAACTAAACATGGGGAATGGGACTCTGAGTGGCTTGCGGCCTTGCACCGTCAAGCAAAAAATCGGGAATACTATACGGGCACGGCATTCCTGCCCGCATCGACGCAGTATTCTAACAGAGCCATGATGATCAAAATTCGCATTGCAGGCGCGGCGACCGCGCTGTTGCTGACGTTTTTATGCGGCCCCGCATGGGCTGCGCCCGCCGCTGAATTCAAGCTGAAGAACGGCATGAAGCTGATCGTGCGCGAAGATCATCGCGCGCCCACGGCAGTGCACATGGTCTGGTACAAGCTTGGCTCCATGGACGAAATGAACGGCACGACCGGTGTCGCGCACGCGCTGGAACACATGATGTTCAAGGGCACGCGCAAGCTCAAGTCAGGCGACTTCAGCCAGCGCGTCGCGGCCATGGGCGGCCAGGACAATGCCTTTACCAGCAAGGATTACACGGCTTACTTCGAGCAGATTGAAAAGTCCCATCTCGAAGCAGTGATGGCCCTGGAAGCAGACCGAATGACCAACCTGACATTCGACAAAAAGGAATTCGACAACGAAATCCGCGTCGTCATGGAAGAACGCCGCTGGCGCACCGACGACCAGCCGCTGTCGCTGCTGAACGAAGCGCTGATGGCGACTGCCTACATGGCCCATCCTTATCATCATCCCATCGTCGGCTGGATGGACGACCTGCAGAATATGCGCATGGAGGACGCCAAGGCCTGGTACCGGCGCTGGTATGCGCCGAACAACGCGACCCTGATCGTCTCCGGCGACGTCGATGCACAAAAAGTCCGCGCGCTGGCCGAGAAATATTTCGGCCGCATTCCCCTGCGCCCACATACCCCGGGAAAGCCGCAGCATGAGCCGATTCAGCGCGGGGAGCGGCGCGTGGTGGTCAAGGCGCCAGCAGAGAATCCTTATGTCGCCCTGGCTTTCAAGACGCCCTCGCTGCGCAATGTGGAAAAGGACAGCGATCCGTATGCGCTGGAGGTGCTGGCCGCGGTCCTGGACGGCTACGATAACGCACGCCTGAATGCGCGCCTGGTGCGCAGCGCGAAGGTCGCCAACAGCGCCGGCGCCAGCTATTCCGCGCTGGCGCGCGCGCCGATAGTGCTGTTCACGCTGGAGGGCATGCCGGCCGAGGGCACCAGCACGGAACAGCTGGAAAAACTGCTGCGCGCCGAGGTCACGCGTGTGGCGAAGGAGGGCGTGTCGCCGCAGGAACTGAGCCGGGTCAAGGCGCAGCTGGTCGCGCAGCAAGTCTACAAGCGCGACTCGATCTTCGAGCAAGCCATGGAAATCGGCAGCTTTGAAATGAGCGGGCTGTCACACCGCAATATTGATCGGTATATCGACAAGCTCAAGGCAGTCACACCGGCCCAGGTGCAGGCAGTCGCGGTCAAATATTTCGGTGACGATGGCCTGACAGTGGCCACGCTCGCGCCGCTGCCGCTGGTAGAAAACAAAACGCCGCCGCCGCAGTTCAGGCATTAATTTCTCTTTTTCCGAGTAACCCATGCGTCAGAAAATTTTCCTCGTCGTGATCCTCCTGCTGGCCTTGCCGGCCCACGCTGCGTTGCAAATCCAGTCATGGACCCTGGCCAATGGCGCGCGCGTGCTGTTCGTCGAAACGCGCGCCGTGCCCATCATCGACATCAACGTGGAGTTTGACGCCGGCGCCCGGCGCGATCCTGCCGGCAAGTCTGGCTTGGCGAGCCTGACGAATGCCTTGCTGTCATCCGGCGTTCGCGCTGGCGCCGAACCGGCCATCAGTGAAGCGCAGATCTCCGACATCATTGCCGACACTGGCGCGCAGCGCGGCGAGGAAGCCAGCAGCGACACCGCTGGCATGAACCTGCGCACGCTGTCCGCTCCGGCAGAACGCGCTCCGGCGATCGCCTTGCTCGGCCGTTTGATCGCCGAGCCAGCCTTCCCCGAAGAGTTTTTCCGGCGCGACCAGGCGCGCAGCATTGCCGCCTTGAAGGAAGCGCTGACCAAGCCGGAAGTCCTGGCCGATCGCGCGCTGCGACGCATGATGTATGGCGCGCATCCCTATGCGCTGGAAGCCAGCCCCGAGTCACTCGCCGCGCTAAGCCGCGACGACCTGCAGCGCTTCCACGCCGCGCATTACGTGGCTAACCGCGCCATCGTTTCGATGATCGGCGACATGACGCGCGCCGAAGCCGACGCCATCGCGCAGGAAGTCACGCGCCGCCTGCAGCCGGGCGCGCCGCTGCCGCCCTTGCCACCGGTCGTGCCGCTGAAGGCGCGCGAGGAAACCATCGCGCATCCGGCCTCGCAGTCGCACATCCTGCTCGGCGCGCCGGGCGTGGCGCGCGGCGATGCCGATTATTTCCCGCTGATGGTCGGCAATTACGTGCTTGGCGGCGGCGGCTTTGCCTCGCGCCTGATGCGCGAAGTGCGCGAGCGGCGCGGCCTGGCGTACAGCGTCGACAGCCATTTCGTCCCGCTGGCCCAGCCCGGCCCGTTCGAGATCAGTCTGCAGACCAGCCGCGAGCAAACCACGCCGGCGCTGACCCTGGTGCGGGCCACGCTGGCAAGCTTTCTGCGCGACGGACCGACTCCGCAGGAATTAACGGGCGCGAAGAAGCACCTGATCGGCGGCTTTTCCCTGCGCATCGACAATAACCGCAAGATTCTTGCTAACATCGCCGCCATCGGCTTTTATAATCTGCCGCTCGATTACCTCGATATCTGGACCGCAAAGGTCAGCGCCGTCACACTGGCCGATATCCGCGCTGCATTCGGGCGCAAGGTCGCGCTCGACCGTCTCGCGACTGTCGTGGTCGGCGGCGCGCCCGCTTCACCCTGAAAGCATATTCAATAGCATGGCAAAAACAGCAGTCAGAAAGCCCGGCGTAAAGCTGGCGCCGCGGCGTGCCGCACTAAGCAATTCGGTGCGCATCATCGGCGGCCAATGGAAGCGCACGCCGCTGCCCGTATTGGCGGCCGAAGGCTTGCGCCCCACGCCCGACCGCGTGCGCGAAACAGTCTTCAACTGGCTGGCCCACCTGCTCGACGGCGATTGGCAAAACGCCGATTGCCTGGACCTGTTCGCGGGCACCGGCGCGCTCGGTTTCGAAGCCGCCAGCCGCGGGGCGCGGCGCGTAGTGCTGGTCGAAGCCAGCAGTGCTGCAGTCGCGCAGATGGAAGCAAACCGGCAAAAGCTGAACGCCGCCAACATCAGCATCCTGCGCGGCGACGCGCATGCGACCGCCCAGCGCATGCGTGGCGCGCAACGCTTTCACGTTATTTTCCTCGATCCGCCTTATCATGAAGGCTGGCTGCCCAGGACGCTGCCGGCATGCCGCGATCTGCTTGCGCCGGGCGGCCTGGTGTACGTCGAATCAGAGTCATCCTTTCTTGACGCAGACGCACCGGAATGGCTGGCCGACTGGCATATAGTCCGCGCTGACCGCGCCGGCACAGTGTTCTATCATTTGCTGCAATGCAAGGCAGGCCCGGGAACTGAGGCATAATGCGCATTCTTCGGATTCGCCGACGCTGAAATACATTCTTTGGAGCTGCCATGGTCACAGCCATTTATCCCGGGACGTTTGATCCACTGACACGCGGTCACGAAGATCTGGTGCGGCGCGCGTCCGGGCTATTTGGCAAACTCGTGGTCGGCGTGGCTGACAGCAGGAACAAGAAGCCGTTCTTTTCGCTAGACGAGCGATTGACCATTGCAAACGAAGTGCTGGGCCATTATCCGAACGTGCAAGTCGAAAGCTTCTCCGGACTGCTCAAGGATTTCGTGCGGCGCCATGATGCGCGCGTGATCGTGCGCGGCTTGCGCGCCGTATCCGACTTCGAATACGAATTCCAGATGGCCGGCATGAACCGTTATTTGCTGCCGGATGTCGAGACCATGTTCCTCACCCCATCCGACCAGTATCAATTCATCTCGGGCACCATCGTGCGCGAGATCGCCATTCTCGGCGGCGATGTTTCCAAGTTCGTGTTCCCCTCGGTGGAGCGCTGGCTGAAAGAAAAGATCGCCGTGCAGGCAGACAAGGCGTAATTCCTTCCCCCCCATGGCGCTGATCATCACCGACGACTGCATCAACTGCGACGTATGCGAGCCCGAGTGCCCGAACGAAGCGATTTACATGGGCCCGGAAATCTACGAAATCGACCCGAACAAATGCACCGAATGCGTTGGCCATTTCAGCGAACCCCAATGCCAGCAAGTCTGCCCCGTAGCCTGCATCCCCTTCGACCCCGCCTGGCGTGAAACCCCCGAGCAGCTAAAGCTGAAGTACGACCTGCTGACCGCCGCCCGCACAAATTAATTAGGGTCAGAGTCGATTTAATTAAATAGGGTCAGAGTCGAATTAATTCATGGATATTGCTCGGATGCTGCACAGAATTAAATCGACTCTGCCCCTAGTTAACTCCTAATCAATTTCCCCATGAAGATATTTCTGTAGAGATAAATCGACTCTGACCCTATTTAAATATGTAGGGTCAGAGTCGATTTAATTTTTGATATTACTGAAGCGCTATTCCAATTTATTCGCAAAATCGACAAAAATCCCGCATGAAGGGATGTGTGTTGTAGTATGAATCCAGACTACAGATTCAACCGGAGCACCGGCCAAGAATCGATCGCCACTCATTCTGGAGACAAACTATGCCCTTTCTGCGTAACGTCTGGTACGTCGCGGCCCTGGATGAAGAACTCGGCCGCGACATGTTCACTCGCACACTCCTCGGCGAAGCCGTCCTCATGTACCGCAAGCTCGATGGCCAGGCCGTCGCGATGGCGGATCGCTGTGCGCATCGTTTTGCACCGCTCAGCCGCGGCAAACTCATCGGTGATAATGTCCAATGCGGTTACCACGGCCTGCAGTTTGACTGCAGCGGAAAATGCGTGGTCAATCCGCATGGCGATGGCCGCATTTCCGCAGCCGCGCGCGTCAAGCATTTTCCGATGGTCGAACGCTATGGCCTGCTGTGGATCTGGATGGGCGACGAGCACCTGGCTGACGATGCCCTGATCCCGACTTACTATAGCCACTTCGACAGCCCGGAGTGGAAAACCGTGCGCGGTTCCAGCTACCAGGAAGCCAGCTATCTGCTGATCGCCGATAACCTGCTCGACCTCAGCCATGATCAGTTCCTGCACGAGAATTTCCACAAAAAAGACGCTTTCCTGACCACGCCGCACGACGTATTCCAGGAAGGCACCGCAGTGGTCAGCCGGCGCGAAGTATTGTGTTCGGTCGCCTCGGATGCCTTCGCTGCCAATCTTCCCGACCCGACCGTACTGGTCGACCAATGGAAGATCATGCGCTGGGAAGCGCCCGGCTACTTCCTGCTTGATGTAGGGGTGCGTCCATCGAATGATCCGAACGGCGCGGCCCTGCGCAAATGCAATGCGCATATCCTGACGCCGGCCACTGAAACCTCGACCACTTACTTCTTTGTGAATGCCCGCAATTACCAGCGCGACGACGCCAGGGTCGATGCGCAAATCCGCGAATGGCAGCGCATCGGCTTCGGCGAGCAGGACAAGCCGATGATTGAGGCGATCCAGAAATGCATGGGTGAAGCCGATCTGTTCGACCTGAATCCCATCTTCCTGTCCGTCGACGGCGCCGCAGTACGCGCGCGGAGGCAGCTAACCAAGCTGATCAATGCCCAGGAGGCTGCCGCTGCTGCGGCGCCAGTGTCAGCCCCGGTCGCCGGCGTGATCGCCACAGCCCCCTGAGTAAGCCCACTTCACAAAGGAGCGGCGTACGACTGTGACGCCGCGCATAATTCCACATAAAGGACGCAGCGATGAATGCAAGAATGAAGTTGAACTTGGCGGTATCGGCACTGTTGTTGGCTTGCTCGGGCGCGACGCTGGCGCAAACGGCGAGCGAGCCTTCCGGTTATAGCGGCCCGGATCGCACCGAGCGCCTGATCGCCGGAGCCAAGAAAGAAGGCTCGGTAACGGTCTATACCACCACGCCGAATGAATACATGCGCATGCTGACCGACGGCTTTGAAAAGAAGTACGGGGTCAAGGTAGTCGTCTGGCGTGGACTGTCTGAGCAGGTTTTGCAGCGCACACTGACCGAAGCACGGGGCAATAAAAATACCGTCGACGTGATCCAGAGC
>Ga0326735_1000410_pt1 | contig 10558 bp, 10 predicted proteins | sample 37_GP2_1092_FD_207945 | JGI IMG/M metagenome (GOLD analysis project Ga0326735, IMG submission 207945) | Glacier ice microbial communities from Ngari, Tibet, China - 37_GP2_109.2 | ecosystem: Environmental > Aquatic > Freshwater > Ice > Glacier | place: China: Ngari, Tibet | collected 2018-07-31
AATCCGCTGGCTCCGGTAACCAGCACTTTCGGCTGGTTCATGAGCGTCGCCCTCCTGACAGCAGCAAAGCGGCACATGACAATGCAAACAGCATCTTGTCGCGCAAACGCCGACGGCATTGCCAGGCGTGAAGACTGAGCGACAACAAACCTGCCCTGCTCCCGCTGGACCATTTCTGGACAAAGGGTTGCCTCCCCAAACCCACCAGTTCAGCAATCAGTGCAGACTGAGACAAGCCCCAACCTCCCAGGATCTTGCGAGCACGATGAAGGGAAGCGCGCCATCCGATATTGACACCGACCTGGTTTTTCTCATGCTGGCGGTACAGCAGACCGGGTTGATCGTCAATCACCCATTGATATCCGTTGGCGCGCGCATAGGCATAGACAAACCAGTCGTGCAGGCCAACCTGACAGACATCGGACCAGCGGCGCCTGATCAAGGACTGAATAGCGCAAGCCAACTGCTTGCGGATGACGTAGGTGCAGCCAGGTCCAGCCGCTTCGAACAAAAAATCCCACTTGACCTGTTTCTGCGATTTTTGAATCAACATCTGGCGTCCGTCGGCCCAGAACGCCGTCACATTACTGGAATATGCATCGGCATCTGTCTTTAACAACACTTGATGCGCCCGGAACAGCTTGTCGGGAAGCCATATGTCGTCTTGGTCAGCCAGGCCGACATAGTCAAAATCCGAAAAATCCACTTCGCGAAACATGCTAAAAAAATTGGGTGCGGCACCGCCAAACCGTTCTCCAAAAGGAAGCACTTCAACGCAGGCATGTCGCAGCGCCATGGCTTGGCTCCATGCCAGTGTTTCATCCGTAGAAGGATCGACGCTGATAAAAATCTTCACGCTTACGTTTTTCTGTTCCAGGATGGAATTGAGTTGCATTTCAATCCACTGCATGCCGTTGTAGGCCGCAAACAGTATGGCAATCCTTGGCATTGCCAAATTGCAGTCGGTTTCATCAGCACTCAAAATCAACCCTTGTTTGTTTTATTGCCAATTTAAAGAACGGCTGGAAAGTCCCTGCCATTTTGAGCAATGACAAGACAGCGTCTGCTATTTTTTTCTTGATGACGAGGCCATGCCATGCACATGAAATCCAGTGACATGCGTCAACAACCGGCGTGTCAGCAGATGAAGAAGCCTTATCCGCCAACGCACAATGCGCAACCATCCCTGCGACCGAGCAGGGCTCGCATTGGTGTCGTGGCGTCTGTATTGAATCAAGGGCCTGGGAATGTAATAAACCCTGCCCACCGCGCTGGCCAATGCACCCAACCACATGTCATGCATGGGCACCGTCGGGGGAATGGGAAGCGCGACCGCAAGCAATTCGCGGCGCAGCGCCATGGCACAACCCAAATAGCGATTTTTGACCACTGTCGTCCAAAATCCGCCATGAAATCCGCCACGCAATTGCATGAAGGACGGTGCCGTGACCAAACCCACCGCATTGATCAGCTCTGCATCCGAAACCACGACCAGCACCCCTGGATCATTTTCAAAAGCCTTCACAAAGGCCGCGCGTTTTCCGGAAAGCCAGACATCGTCCTGATCGCAAAGAAAGATGATTTCCCTGCTTGCCAGCAACATGCCACTCTCAAAAGAGGCAAGGACGCCAAGGTTGCGGGGGTTGCGAACCACTTGAACAAAAGCAGACTGCAGTGCCTCTGCCAGTTCAGGCGTACCGTCCTGGGAACCATCGTCCACAATGATCAGTTCGTCACCCGGCATCAGTTGCGCAAGGACTGATTGAAGCTGCTCTGCAAGATAGGGTTTGCCGTTGTAGGTTGCCATAACGACCGAAACGGCAAGTAGTTTCGAGGCCATCATGCTGCGCGAACAATATTTAAGGCTGCACGGCTACAGACGCCCACCAGAGCAATCCTGCGCGTTGTCAATGCCAGCTTGACAGTCCGTCCAGCATGCCACAGAAGATGCAGAGCCCGGGAGTAGCCAGGCTCGTCGCGCAGAAAAGCAAGTTCGGCCGCCAAGATACAGAGATATCGCTGAACCTCCATTGACTTCATGGACTGGACCGACAGCGAATGCTCCACCCGGGCTGACGACACGGCAATGTGCGCGGCCTGACGCTGCAACTCGCGAAACAGCCAGTGGTCCAGATAGTCAAGGGAAAAAGAGGCCGGTATCGGTAGCACGGCAGCCAGAAATTCGGTGCGGACCAGCGAAGCCGAAGCAATTGCAGTCACCGTGCAAGATACTTGGGTTATGGCCGCTTCCTTGCGCGACACCCACACGCGCCCGTAACTAGTGATGCGAGCTGGCGATATCTGCACGTCATTGTCAAACACACGCGGCACCACAGCTCCCACCGATATGCCTGGCCCCACGGCACCCAGCGCATTTCCAGCATCTTCCAGGAAACAGGCAGGCAGTCCGGTATCGTGGTCCAGAAACAGGATCCATTGGCATTTCAGAGCCTGCGCCAATTGCAATGCGTACAAATAGGCAGCACGGGTGCCTCCATTACTTGCGTCATGGAACACATGCATCCGTTTGTCTTGCTGAAGGTTTTGGACAGGCTGCGCGACGGGGCTGTTGTCATAAACAAGGCAGTGCGTCAGGTTCAGACGACCTGGGGCAGTGTTCGACATGGAAAGCCATTCAACCAGACGCGATGCGCACGGTATCGATTCAAAAGTCCGGTGGTACAAAACCACGACGGCAAGCACGGCATCGCCAGCGGTGGGCACCACTTGGCTGAAAATAACCGGGGAAACATGCACCATGTTTTCAGGTAAAAAATAATAAATAGGGCTGAACAAGTCCTTCATCCCGACCAATATAAATAGCAGTCAGGGTACAAGCCCACAAAAGCAGCAAAAACTTCTCTAACAACCAGCCTTTTCGTGAAAACACGATAGTGGCAAGAATCGGAAGCAATGCAATATTTATTTCGAAAAGGCGCAGTGCCAGTTCGGGGACAGAGGAAAACACAGCCAGGCAACTTAACCCAATCAACATGCTGCGCCGGATTAAAACTATAGCCTTTACATCCTGCGCACTCAGCCCTGACCTGTGGTAGCGGTTCTTCCCGACCTCCATCAAACACACAACTAAAATTAGCAACAGCATGGCAGAAGCCGAAAACGGATTGGCAGCATCCGAATTGCCATTTTCAGCCATGGAAATGTAAAGCGCCACCCTCGGATCAAATGCGCTAAGCAGATCGACCAGCCATAACCCCAAACCCATTCCAAGCGCAGCCAACACATAAACCATTCCAGTCACGCCTAAAAGCGCCCAGTCCAGCCAACGTACGCGACTACCGTGATAAGGAAGCAGCAGCGTGAAAGCCATGATTGCAGAACTATGAAAGCCGACTGCCACCAGAATCCAAAAGACAAAAAACGCGCGTTTCTCATGCATCAGCGCCTGAATTGCCAGAAAAATAAATGCCACCGCCAGCCCAGCCCGTATCTGTGTGAATTCATGCAGCAGATAAAAAGTGAAGGTGTAAATCAGAACACCAATACCAGCAGCCGATGCATTTCTTGCAAAAGTCAACATGACATTTGTTTTAATAAACACCGCAAAAAATGCAAGAAATCCGATAAAAAAGCGAAATTGCATGCCGGCAACTGAAAAAACATCGTTCAGAACAAAATATAGAGCCTCAAAATACCCTGGTCGTTCCAAAAAACCGGTTTCCTCGTCTCGATGGGCATACCAATCCTGATATACCGTGAAGTCAAAAGCAACTTCGGGGCCGCGAAACGCGGCGAACGTTGCCAATAAAATCGCCAACAGCAAGCAAACCACAGCCACAGGCATTTCACCAAAAAGGGAAACCACCACAATTGACACGAAAAAAAAATATAAAAAATAACTCACGAAATATCTACTGCGAAGGTCGCCGAAAAATCAAGGCGCGGACCATCAATGCAAAAGATTTCCTGACTCGTATCAACAGGCGCTCAATTACAGGCCAGGAAGAAGACTCCCGCAGACCGCTTAAACAAAGTGCCAAACCCTGCTTCAAGCGGCCATCCCGGATATGCAAAATACCCCAGTCGAGTCGCAGATTTGCTAGACTGTCGGCGCGGTAGACTTGCGGCACCAGTTGCTGCGCCACTTGTTCGGTAATGCGAAGCTGCCGGTCGTGGTTGTTGTGTATGCCGCCTTCATGTAGCCGGTATTTGCAGAGCCTGAGCGACGGCATATAAACCACGGTGGCCCCCTGTCCGGCTTCAGCCAGAAACAAACGGATAAATGTGGGCCAGTCATCCAGATCCAACCCGTCGCTCCATGGCCTAATACCACGCAGAAAATTCGTTTTGAACACGGTGGCCTGCAGCAGCATGGGCTTGGGAAATACCGTGCAGATGCTGCGTACGCGCTCTTGCGAAGTACTGTCAAAGAACTCCTGCATGGTTTGGTCATAAACTGCTTTTCCATCGGTCTGCGTTCCCAGGAAAGTGGCTTGGCAAAGTACCGCGTCAGGCTCGACATCCATGGACACGATAGATTCAAGCACCCCGTCAATAGCGCCATGCTGATACAAGTCGTCTGAGGCCATGATTGCCATATACCTACCTCGGGCCAGCCCCAGGCCGATGCGCAGCGAATGGGTCAGCCCCTGGTTGCGCTTTGTATAAATCCGAACCGCAATGTCTTTACGAAACGGAAAGTCAATACAGCGCTTGAGCGTGTCATCCGGAGAACCGTCATCAATCACCACGAGTTCGATTTCACCGCTTTTTGACGAATCAATGCTAGCAAGGCATTCGTCGATGTACTGCGCGTGTCGGTAAGCGCACACCACAATACTTAACAGTGACGTGGGGTCGGGCTGACCTGTCAGTTGCTCATAGACCAGTTGCAACCCTGGCTCCCATAAATTTTCTTCAATGAGCATGAAATATGTCCTGCTGGCGGCTCTGGGCCACCCTTTTCGCCATGAGGCGGGACAGCGGACTTTCGCGCAGACTGTCTGACGCAACCCAAGACATGAACGGCCACTTCATGCCAACGGTTCTGCGCTTGCAGACAGTTCGCGCAAGAGCCGAGTAAAAAAGTACGCCATGACAATGCCGTAAAGCGCATAAGTCGCTGCATAGCCCATGGCCACGCCGCGCAGGCCATCAAGCGCAGCGCCACCCAGCGACGCACCGGCAAACAATGCTGCAAAAACAATCTCGGTCACAACAAATAATTTAACCCGGGCATGGCTCAACATCGTGTATGCCATGACCCAGCTACAAACCTTCAGCACATCGCCCACCAGTTGCCAGCCCAAGATGTCAGTCAAGGGCAGAAACTCAGGAGTCAGCAGGGTCCGGATCAGAGGCTCGCGCAACTGGTAAAGCACCAAGGCCGACATGGCGACCAGCGGCACCACAAACCGGTAGCCTTTGAGCACTTCAACACGCAACTCGGTAGCATGGCGGATTTCAGAAAATCGCGGCAGGAAATAAAGCGACAGTGTCGTGGTCAAGAGCATCAAGTGCGTTTCGCTGATCCGCCACAAGGCCTGCCACAGTCCCGCGCTGTTCCAGCCAAGCTGCCGGGCCAGGCCCTCACGTATCACCATTTGTGCCAACGGTACCACCAGGGCGCTGGTAGCGCTCATCAAGGCAAAACCGCCCAATTTCCTGGCCACTGCGGGATCGATTCGACCGATCAGCGCGCGCCAGGGAGTCGGGCAATTGCGCTGAAACAGCCATGCCGTCGCACCGCATGCCAATGCCTGGCTGATCGCCAATGCAACCAACACGCCGTACAGGCCAAACTGCAGCACCAGCAGCGTTGCCGTGGTGGCCGTCACCAGGCTGCCAATGATGTTGGCAATGACATACGCCCTGATGGCCTTGCGCCCATTAAGAATTGCCAGCATCAGGCCGTTCAGCAGCAGCAGGACCAGCGATGCTGCAAACCATACGATGACGCCTGACAACTGCTCGTCGGCAAGTACCCACATGGCCACGTTTTCCCGAAAGACCACCAACAGCAGCGCAAATACAGCCGCACCCGCCAGGCTGATCGTTGCAGCCGTTCGCCAGACCAGTTGTTGTTGCCGAGGATCTGCATGGTATTCGGCGGTGTACTTGGTCACGCCAGTGTTGACGCCGCCACTGGCAAAGGTCGACACCATCATCACCAAGCTCTGGAATTGCCCGATTACCGCATATCCAACCGGACCCACATAGACCGCCAGCACCTTGTTCAAGACAAGCGCCGTGATCAGTTTGGTGATGACGGCCAGGCCATTGAGCAGGCTAGTCTTGACCAGATTCATACGCTTTAGGCAGTTCCGGTCGCCAGGCGAACTGCCTGCAGCGCGCCTTCGACTGCTGCCATGTCCATAGCAGGCCCCATGGGTAGGCTAAGCACCTGATCGGCCATGCGCTCGGCCAGTGGAAAATCACCCCTTGCCCAAGCTGCCTCTGCGTAGGCCTGCTGCAGATGCGGTGGAATGGGGTAGTGAATCAGGGTTCCCACGCCAGCGTCGGTCAAGGCACGCTGCAGCGCGTCCCGCTCCGGATGCTGCACCACATACAGGTGCCAGACGGGATCCGCCCACTCGGGAACATGCGGCAGCGTCAGGCCGCAACCGGCCAGCCCTTGCTGGTAACGGGTGGCAATGGCGCTGCGCCGTGCATTCCATTCGTCGAGTTTGGCAAGCTTCACCCGCAAAATAGCAGCCTGCAGCGGATCAAGCCGACTGTTATAGCCTTGTACTTCGTTGACATATTTCACACGCGAGCCATAGTTGCGCAGCACCCGAATTCGGTCGGCAAGTTGCGCGTCATTGGTCGTCACCGCCCCACCGTCGCCCATGGCGCCCAGGTTCTTGCCAGGGTAAAAACTCCAGGCTACGGCATCCCCATGTGACCCCAGGCGCTGGCCTTTGTAGCGCGCACCATGCGCCTGCGCGCCATCTTCAAGCACGCGCAAGCCATGCTTGTGGGCAATAGCCAGAATCGGGTCCATGTCCGCCGGCTGACCGTACAGGTGCACCGGCAGGATGACTTTGGTGCGCGGTGTAATCGCCGCTTCAATCAAGGTGGGGTTAATGTTGTACGTGCGCTCATCAGGCTCAACCGCTACTGGCGTAGCGCCGCACTGGCTGACGGCCAGCCAAGTGGCGATATAGGTGTTGCTCGGCACAATGACCTCGTCGCCCGGCCCCACATCCATGGCGCGCAGCGCCAAATGCAGCGCATCAAGCCCGTTGGCCAGGCCTATTGAATGGGCAACACCGCAGTAACTTGCGTATTCGGTCTCGAACTGGTCTACCTCGGCGCCACCGATGAACCAGCCAGAGCTGACGACGCGGGCAATGGCCTGGTCCAGTTCTTCCTTCAATTCAAGGTAAGGCGCTTTCAGATCAAGAAACGCAATCATGCCGAAGCTCCTGCAAGTTGGCGAAATTGTGCATAGTCACGGATGTAATCTGCACTGTCGTAATAATGTGATGCGAACACAAGCAACACGGCGTCGGCCGAATATTTGTACTGAATGCCCCACACCATGGGCTGCAAATGAATACCGATATCAGGGCGGTCGAGCAAAAACTCTTGGCGATTGGTGCCGTCATCGACGACCACGGCGCAGCTGCCGCGCACGCAAATCAGAAACTGGTGGCATTCCCGGTGTGCATGTTCGCCGCGCGTCTCGACACTGGGCACGTCAAACACCATGAAATACCGTTTGGCGGTGAACGGGATGCTTCGGTTGAACTCACCCACAGTCAGGTTACCGCGCATATCCACCACACGAGGCATCTGGTGCAGGTTGACGCCTGCCACTCGCGTTGCAGTGCTTCCCACCTCGGTCTTTGCTGTTTCTCCCGTAGAAGCATCGGTACGCACGGTATCGGTATAGCCAACAATTTTTGCAGGGTTGCCCACAACCACCGCATTGGGGGGCACAGAGCGGGTAACCACTGCACCCGCCGCAATCATGGATTTTCTGCCAATGACCACACCCGGCAAAATCACTGCGCCGGCGCCGATGGATGCGCCCTCATCAATACGGGTGACAAGAAATTTCTCTGGTTTTTTTTGACTGCGTGGAAATCGGTCATTGGTGAACGAAACATTGGGCCCAATGAATACATCACCCTCCACACGCAAGCCGTCCCACAACTGCACACCACTCTTGACGGTGACGCGGTCCCCGATCACCACATCGTTTTCAATCAGGCAGTGCGAGCATATGTTGCAATCCTGCCCGATCCGGGCACCAGGCAATACCACAACAAACTGCCAAAGACGTGTGCCCGAACCTATGGCGGAGGATTGGACATCTGACAGCGGGTGAATAAATGGCGGATTCATGAACTATTCAAAGATTTGAGTAAGTAACGCAAAAGCAAACAACTGTAGTTTTAATAGCGTTGTACACCCATCAAATATGCACCATCGAAACTTTTCGTTAAAATTTTTACTCTGTCCGCGATGGCTTGAATTAAACAGGGCAGAAGCTTGCCATCCAGAGACGTTTAAAACGTTTCTGCCTCACCCAACAGCAGCCCCATGCGATCCTTGCCCGACAGACTGGGGGCTCCCTTAAAGGGCCACTCAATTCCGATGACCGGGTCATTCCAGGCAATGCAGCGTTCATGCGCAGGCGCATAGTAGTTGGTCGTCTTGTACAGAAAATCAGCCGTCTCGCTGAGCACCAAGAACCCATGCGCAAATCCCGGCGGCACCCACAGCTGGCGGTGATTTTCTTCGCTCAGTTCCACGCCCACCCATTTCCCGAACGTTGGCGAGGACGTGCGGATATCCACCGCCACATCGAACACCTTGCCGCGCGCGACCCGGACCAGCTTGCCCTGCGGCTGCTCGATCTGATAATGCAGCCCGCGCAACACCCCTTTGGCGCTGCGGCTGTGGTTGTCCTGCACAAACTGGTGGTTGGTGCCAGTCGCTTCGTTGAAGGCCTGCTGGTTGAAGCTTTCGTAAAAGAAACCCCGCGCATCGCCAAATACTTTCGGCTCGATAATCAGCACGTCAGCAATAGCCGTTGGCGTGACCTTCATGGCTGGATTCCTTCAACCAACAAGCGCTGCAAATACTGGCCATAGCCGTTTTTGGCCAGTGGCAAGGCCAGTTTTTCAAGCTGCTCTGAAGTAATCCAGTGTTGCCGCCATGCAATTTCTTCTAGGCATGCGACTTTCAGACCCTGGCGGTGTTCCAGTGTCGCAATGAAGGAGCTGGCTTCCAGCAAACTTTCGTGCGTCCCGGTGTCCAGCCAGGCGTAACCGCGCTTCATGATCTGGACATTAAGGCTGCCTTGGTCCAAGTAATGCTGATTGACGGTGGTGATTTCCAGTTCGCCCCGGGCGCTGGGCTGGATGGACTTGGCAATGTCGATCACCTGGTTGTCATAGAAATACAAGCCCGTCACCGCATAGTTGCTTTTGGGCTGCAGCGGCTTTTCCTCAATGCTGCTGGCTTTTCCGGCGGCATCAAAGGCCACGACGCCGTAGCGTTCAGGATCGCGCACGTGGTAGGCAAATACCGTAGCGCCTTGTGTTTGCGCGTCCGCGCCCGCCATCAGCTGCGAAAAGTCATGGCCGTGAAAAATATTGTCGCCCAGCACCAGGGCGCTGGGCTGGTTGCCGATGAACTGCTCGCCAATCAGAAAAGCCTGCGCCAGGCCGTCCGGGCTGGGCTGCACGGCGTATTGCAGGTTCATCCCCCACTGGCTGCCGTCGCCCAACAGCTGCGTAAAGCGCGGTGTGTCCTGCGGGGTGCTGATGATCAGCACGTCGCGAATGCCGGCCAGCATCAAGGTGCTCAGCGGGTAATAGATCATCGGCTTGTCGTACACCGGCAGCAACTGTTTGCTGATGGCGAGGGTGGCCGGGTGCAGCCGGGTGCCGGAGCCGCCAGCGAGGATGATGCCTTTGCGTTGGGTCATGAGAATGTAGTTTTCTTGTGGTGTCTTAAAGGATTTCGGCCAGCATGCGGTCCACGCCCTGCTGCCAGGTGGGCAGAGTCAAACCGAAAACTGTTTGCAACCGGGTGCAATCGAGGCGCGAGTTAAGTGGTCGCTGCGCTGGTGTCGGAAAAGCGCTGGTTGGCACGGCTGCGACTTCATTAGCTATTATTTTCATAGCTGTTTGCGCCCGCTGTGCCTGCGCAATCGCGTGTTTTGCATAGCGATTCCAGGTTGTTTCGCCTTGAGCGGCCAGATGGTAGAGCCCGGCGTCCTGCGGACGGTGCAGCACTTGGCGGATTGCGTGGGCAGTGACATCGGCAATCAGCTCGGCGCCGGTGGGGGCTCCGAACTGGTCGTCGATCACCGTCAAGCGCTCGCGCTCTTGCGCCAGGCGCAGCATGGTCTTGGCAAAGTTGCCGCCGCGCGCGGCATACACCCAGCTGGTGCGAAACATAAGATGCTGCCGGCAATGTTCGGCCACCCGTTGCTCGCCTTCGCGCTTGGTCCGGCCATACACGCCCAACGGCGCGGGCGTGTCAGTTTCCACCCAGGGCCGGCTGCCACTGCCATCGAACACGTAGTCGGTCGAGTAATGCACCAGCCAGGCGCCCAGCTTGTTCGCCTCTTGTGCCA
>Ga0326735_1000411_pt1 | contig 10557 bp, 7 predicted proteins | sample 37_GP2_1092_FD_207945 | JGI IMG/M metagenome (GOLD analysis project Ga0326735, IMG submission 207945) | Glacier ice microbial communities from Ngari, Tibet, China - 37_GP2_109.2 | ecosystem: Environmental > Aquatic > Freshwater > Ice > Glacier | place: China: Ngari, Tibet | collected 2018-07-31
GTACGGCCTGATCAAGATGGCGGTCGGCCTGCGCCTCGATCCCGAGCAGGAGTTCGACGGCGCCGACCTGTCGATCCACAACATCAGCGCCACCCCGGAGCGCGAGACGTCGTTTTAAAGTCGGCGTTTTAAAGTCGTCGTTTTTAGGCCGTCGTCCTCGCGCAGCGGGGATCCATACTGAACAAGCCATTTCAGTGAAATACGCTCAGCATGAAACCCCGCTGCGCGAGGACGACAGGGCTGGGTTTTAGCTCGTCACTATTTAGCTCGTCACTACCCCTGCGCACGCCAGCATCGCGTGCAGCAGCACGTTGCAGCCCGCTTCGAGGTGTTCCGGCTTGGCGTCTTCGATTTCGTTGTGGCTGATGCCATCCTTGCAAGGCACGAAAATCATGCCGGCCGGGGCCACGCGCGTGGCGTAAATGGCGTCGTGGCCGGCGCCCGACACCACGTCCATCGTCGCATAACCGAGCTTGTCGGTGGCAGCGCGCACCGCGGCCACGCACTCGGGGTGAAATGCGCATGGCGGGTAATACGACACGCGCTTGATGCTGATCGCCAGGCCGCTGGCAACGCGGGTCTGGTCGACAAACGCCAGCATTTCGCCGTGCATGGTGCCCAGCAGTGCGTCGTTCACGTTGCGCAAATCGATGCTGAACTTGACTTCGCCCGGAATCACGTTGCGGCTGTTGGGAAACAGCTGAACCATGCCGACCGTGCCGCGGCCGTACGGCGGGTAGCGGTTGGCGATCGCTACCACTTCCTGCATGATGCGGGTCGACACCTGCAGCGCGTCGCGGCGTAATCCCATCGGCGTCGGCCCCGCATGCGCCTCCATGCCGGTCACCACGCAGTCGTACCACGACAGACCCATCACCGCCGGCACCACGCCGATCACCTTGCCGGCGTCTTCCAGCACCGGTCCCTGCTCGATGTGGGTTTCGAAATACGCACCCATCGGATGCTGGCCTGGCACCTGCTCGCCGAGGTAGCCGATGCGCGCCAGTTCGTCCTGCACCGTCTTGCCGTCGACATCTTGCGCCGCATACGCCGTCTCCAGGGTAAAAGCGCCGCAAAACACGCCCGAACCCATCATCACCGGCACAAAGCGCGAGCCTTCCTCGTTGGTCCAGATCGCGACCTCGATCGGCGCCTCGGTGGAAATGTTCAACGCGTTCAACGTGTGCACCACTTCCAGCCCCGCCAGCACGCCGTAATTGCCGTCGAACTTGCCGCCAGTCGGCTGGGTGTCGATGTGGCTGCCGGTGACGATCGGCGCCAGCGCCGGATTGCGGCCCTCGCGGCGCATGAAGATGTTGCCGATCTGGTCGATTGTGATCGCCAGGCCGGCGTCACGTCCCCAGCCGACGACCAGGTCGCGGCCCTGGCGGTCGAGGTCGGTCAACGCGAGGCGCTTGACGCCGCCTTTTGGCGTTGCGCCAATACGCGCCAGTTCCATGAGGGACGCCCACAGGCGGTTGCCGTCAATGCGAAGTTGGTTCATTTTTAGCACTCGTTCTTGTCAGAGAAATGGGGTTCGCGTGTGCGTGAGGACGGCGTCAGGCGCCCGTTGCGGTGAAGGCTGGCCTGTCGATGTGGCGGCCGGCGCCTTCGACCGCGCGCAAATCCCCGCGCTCGAAGACGATTTTTCCCGCCGCCAGCGTGTGCGACGGCATGCCGCGCACGCTGCGGCCCTCGAACACGTTGAAGCCGCTTTTCGAAAACTGGGTGGCGGCCGACAGCGTGCGCGTGCCTTGCGGGTCCCACACCACCAGATCGGCGTCGGCGCCGGCGGCGACAATCCCTTTGCGCGGATACATGTTGAAAATCTGCGCCGCATTGGTGGAGGTGACGCGAACGAATTCGCACGGCGTCAAAATGCCGGTGTTGACGCCGGCGTCCCACACCACCGCCATGCGCTCTTCGACGCCGCCGCAGCCGTTCGGGATCCGGGTAAAGTCGTTGGCGCCGGCCGCTTTCTGCTCGGCGCAAAAGGTGCAGTGGTCGGTCGCGGTGGTGTGCAGGTTACCGCCGCGCAGGCCCTGCCACAGCGCCGCCTGGTGGTGTTTGGCGCGAAACGGCGGGCTCATCACGTGGGCGCGGGCGTATTCGAGGTCGGCGCTCTGATACACGCTGTCGTCGATCACCAGGTGGCCAGCCAGCGCTTCGCCGTACACCCGCTGGCCCCTGGCGCGGGCGTGCGCGATCGCTTCGAGCGCTTCGGCGCATGACACGTGCACGATGTAGACCGGGGTGCCGAGCACGTTGGCAATCGCAATCGCCCGGTTGGCCGCCTCCGCCTCCACTTCCGGCGGGCGCGACAGAGGATGGGCGGCGGGGCCGCGGATGCCTTTTTTGAGCAGGTCCTGCTGCAGCTGATACACCAGTTCGCCGTTTTCGGCGTGGACGGTCGGCATCGCCCCCAGTTCGAGCGCGCGCGTAAAACTGCGCACCAGCGTTTCGTCGTCGGCCATGATGGCGTTCTTGTACGCCATGAAGTGCTTGAAGCTGTTGACGCCGTGTTCGCGCACCAGCGTGCCCATGTTGGCATGCACCGCGTCGCTCCACCAGGTCACCGCGACGTGGAAGGTATAGTCGCCGGCCGACTTTGCCGCCCAGCCGCGCCACAAGTGATACGCCTCGAGCAGCGACTGCTGCGGCTCGGGAATGACGAAGTCCATGATGGTGGTGGTGCCGCCGGCCAGGCCCGCCGCGGTGCCGGTGAAAAAATCGTCGGCGGCGACGGTGCCCATGAACGGCAGCTGCATGTGGGTGTGGGTGTCGATCCCGCCCGGCATGACGTACTGGCCGCTGGCGTCGATGACGGTGGCGTGCGGCGGCGCGTCGAGCTGGTCGCCGACGGCGACGATCTTGTCGCCGAAGCAGACGACATCGGCCTTGTAGGCGCGGTCGGCGTTGACGACGGTGCCGCCGCGAATGAATATGCTCATGTATGTCTCCTGTTAGCGATGGACGATCGCCATGGCGGGGCTGGCGCGCCGCTTCATCATGACGCCGTACACGAGGGCGGAAATGGCGATGCCGACGAACCAGGCATAGGTATAAACAAGCTTGAAGGCGGCGCCCACCGACGGGAAGGCGGCGGGAAAGGCGGCGTTCAGAAAGCCGGGGATATTCGGCAGCACGCCGGCGGCAAACGCGGCGATGGCGACCATATTCCAGCCGTTGCCGTACGAGTAGATGCCGTCGTGGCGGTACAACTGGTCGACGTCGAGCTCGGTTCTGCGCACCAGGTAGTAGTCGACGATGAGGATGCCGGCAATGGGGCCAAGCAGCGCCGAGTAGCCGATCAGCCAGGTAAAAATATAGCCCTGGGTCGTCTCGAGGATTTTCCACGGCATCATCACCAGCGCGATCGCCGCCGTCATGTAGCCGCCGGTGCGATATGAGATGCGTTTTGGCGCCAGGGCCGAAAAATCGTAGGCAGGGCCGACCAGGTTGGCGGCCAGGTTGACGCTGACGGTGTCGACCAGCAGCACGATCAGCGCCACCAGCACGGCCGCGCCCGTCATGCGACTGGCCAGATCGACCGGGTCCCAGATCGCCTTGCCGTACAAGACAACGGTGGCGGAGGTGACGATCACGGCCAGCATCGCGAGCAGCCCCATCGGCACCGGCAAGCCGATCGACTGGCCGAGGATCTGGTCGCGCTGGGTCCTGGCGAAGCGCGTGAAATCCGGGATGTTCAGCGCCAGCGTGGCCCAGAAGCCGACCATGGCGGTTAGCGACGGCCAGAAAACGGCCCAGAACTGGCCGGCTTTGACGCCGCCGGCGACAAATTGCGAGGGCGCGTCCAGCAGCGGGCCGAAGCCGCCGGCGCGGCTGTACACCCAGCCGAGCAGCACGAAGCAGATGACGATCTTTGCCGGCGCGGTCCAGGTTTCGAGTTTGCGGATCGCCTCCATGCCGTGCACGATGTAGTAGAACTGGATCGCCCAGAACAGCAGAAAGCAGCCCAGTTGGGCGCCGTTGATGCCCAGGCCGGCGAGCTTGTCGCCGCCGATCTCGTGCCCGAGCATGACACCGAGCAGCGTGTAGATCATGCTGCCGCCGAACCAGGTCTGGATGCCGTACCAGCCACAGGCGACAACGGCGCGCATCAGCGCCGGAATGCGAGCGCCGGTGGTGCCGAACGAGGCGCGCGCCAGCACCGCGTACGGGATGCCGTACTTGGTGCCGGCATGGCCGATCAGCAGCATCGGCAACAGCACGATGGCGTTCGCCACGAACACGGTCGCCACCGCCTGCCAGCCCGACATGCCCGCTTCGATCAGGCTGGCCGACAGCGTGTAGGCCGGAATGCACATCACCATGCCAATCCACAGTGCGGCGAAGTGATACCAGCGCCAGGTGCGCTGGGCGGCGGTGGTCGGAGCGAGGTCTTCGTTCCAGAGGTCAGTGCTGCGGATTTTGTCGTCGTTCACAGTGGTGACTCCGTGGCGGTGTTGACCCGGGGGTCAGACCCCGGTTTTTCTGTTGGGGGGCTGACCCCGGTTGGGTTCAGTCGGCCTCTCATGCCGACAAATTCGCCCTTATCCGATAGCGTGCGGATTACGTGCATCCTGCGTCCAGTTCATGTACCCCTTGCCGCTGTCGACCGGCACCATCGTGATGCACGCTTCCACCGGGCAGGTGATTTCGCACAGGTTGCAGCCGACGCATTTCGACGCAATGACTTCGTAGGTGCGGGCGCCAACGGCGTCGATCAGCTGGGCGATCGACTGGTGCGACGTGTCCTCGCAGGCGACGTAACACTTGCCGCACTGGATGCACTTGTGCTGGTCGATGCGGGCGATGACCTGGTAGTTCATGTCGAGGTGTTTCCAGTCGGTGGTGTTGGCCACCGCCTTGCCGGCAAAGTCGGCGATCGTCCGATATCCTTGCTCGTCCATCCAGCGCGACAAGCCGTCCTTCATCTGCTCGACGATGCGAAAGCCGTGCAGCATGGCCGCCGTGCACACTTGCACCGAGCCGGCGCCGAGCGCGATGAACTCGGCCGCGTCGCGCCAGTTGCCAATGCCGCCGATGCCGGAAATCGGCAGGCCGCGGGTGGCCGGGTCGCGGGCGATTTCCGCCACCATGTTGAGCGCGATCGGTTTTACCGCCGAGCCGCAGTAGCCGCCATGGGTGCTGGCGTTGCCGACGATCGGAAAAGCGATCATGCGGTCGAGGTCCAGGTGGGTGATCGAATTGATGGTGTTGATCAGCGAGACGGCGTCCGCCCCGCCGGCCAGCGCGGCGCGCGCCGGCGCGCGCACGTCGGTGATGTTGGGGGTGAGCTTGACGATGACGGGCAATTTTGAATGCTGCTTGCACCAGCGCGTCACCATCTCGACGTACTGCGGCACCTGGCCGACGGCGGCGCCCATGCCGCGCTCGGGCATGCCGTGCGGGCAGCCGAAGTTCAGCTCGATGCCGTCGGCGCCGGTCGCCTCGACCTGCGGCAAAATCGCCGCCCACAGCGCCTCCTCGCACGGCAGCATCAAGGAGACGATCATGGCGCGGTCCGGCCAGTCGCGCTTGACCTGGGTGATCTCGCGCAGGTTGATTTCCAGGCTGCGGTCGGTAATCAGTTCGATATTGTTAAAGCCCAGCACTTCGCGGTTCCTGCCGTAGTGCGCCGAGTAGCGCGACGACACGTTGACCGCGGCCGGGTCTTCGCCGAGGGTTTTCCAGACCACGCCGCCCCACCCCGCTTCGAAGGCGCGCACCACGTTGTAGGCCTTGTCGGTCGGCGGCGCCGAGGCCAGCCAGAACGGATTGGGCGACTTGATGCCGCAAAAATCGATGCTCAGGTCGGCCATGCTGCCCCCGCTTTGGATTGAAGGTCGTTGTGGATCGCGTGCGCTGCCAGCTTGCCGTGCTGGACCGCCTGCACCGTCAGGTCCGGCCCCAAGGCGACGCAATCGCCGCCAGCGTAAATGCCCGCTTGCGCGGTGCGAAAGCCGGCGTTGACGTGGATCTTGTCGCCGGCCCGCGCAAGTTGCCGCGCCATCGGGTCCGCCAGCGCGGCCGCGTTGAGGTGTTGGCCGATGGCCTTGAAGACGGCGTCGGCGGCGATGTCAAAAAAGACGCCGGTGTTGCACAGACGCTCTCCATCAAGGCAGGTGTGCTCGAAGCGCATGCCGCGCACGCGACCAAGGTCATCGAACAGCACGTCGCACGGCGCCGCCCAGGCGCGCATGTGCACGCCATTCGCCCTGGCGATTGCCTGTTCGTGGCCGGTAGCGCTCATCGATTCGAAACCGCGCCGGTACACCAGCGTGACGGTTTCGGCGCCGAGGCGCCTGATCTGCACCGCCATGTCGATGGCGGTGTTGCCAGCGCCGATCACGATGGCGTGTTGCGGCACCGGCAGCAGCATCAGGTCATCGGCCTGGCGCAGCGCGGCAATGTAATCGACCGCGGCCATCAGGCCGGGCGCGTCTTCGCCCGTCAGACCAAGCCGGCGGCTGGCGTTTAAGCCCAAGCCGAGGAACACCGCATCGTATTGCGTGTGCAGCTCCTGCAGGGTGAGGTTCTCGCCAAGGGTGCGGCCGTGACGCACGTCGATGCCGCCGATGGCCAGCAAAAAGTCTACTTCCTGCTGCGCGAAGTCGCCCGGCAGTTTGTAGCGGGCGATGCCGTATTCGTTCAAGCCGCCGGATTTGTCGCGTGTTTCAAAAATGACGACGTCGTTGCCCAGCATCGCCAGCCGGTGCGCGCACGCCAGGCCGGCCGGGCCGGCGCCGACGACGGCGATCACATTCCCGGTTGGCGCCGCGCGCTCGAACGGATGTTCCGTAAAACTGGCGGAGTCGAGCGCATGGCGCTGCAGCAGGCCGATTCTGACCGGCTGGCCTTCGGCGTCATGGTTGCGCACGCAGACCGCCTCGCACAAAATTTCGGTCGGGCAGACGCGCGCGCAGCTGCCGCCGAGGATGTTCTGCCGGAGGATGCCGTACGCGGCGCCGTTGAGGTTATGGTCGTGGATGTTGCGGATGAAGCTGGCGACGTCGATCCCGGTGGGACAGATGCGGGTGCACGGTGCGTCGTAACAGTAGAGGCAGCGGGCCGCTTCGATGGCGGCTGCGCGCGCCGACAGGGGCGGCGCCAGGTCGGTGAATTGCGCCTCCAGGCGCGCGCCGGCAACTGTCGCCCGCGGCAAGTGCTTTAGTGAGTCGATCATGCACACCCCCGAAAGTTTTTAAATTTCATGGTGAACCACGGCGGTGCAGGCACCGCCGCCGACTGCTGCTACTGATGACTACTACAGGATGAATGCTACAGCATGACTGCTACAGCATAACTGCTACAGCATGACTACTTCATCTGTGGGAAAGCAAATTCCGCGCCGGCGCTGGCGGTGTTCGGCCAGCGCTGCATGACGGCCTTGTGGCGGGTGTAGAAACGCACGCCTTCCGGGCCGTAGGCGTGGTGATCGCCAAACATGCTGCGCTTCCAGCCACCGAAGCTGTTGAAGGCCATCGGCACCGGCAGCGGCACGTTGACGCCGACCATGCCGACCTGGATCTGGCGCACGAATTCGCGCGCCACGCCGCCGTCGCGGGTGTAGATGGCCACGCCGTTGCCATACTCGTTGGCGTTGATCAGCTGCACCGCGCTGCCGACGTCCGGCAGGCGCACCACGCACAGCACCGGCCCGAAGATCTCTTCCTTGTAGATGGTCATGTCGGGCGTGACGTGATCGAACAGGGTGCCGCCGACAAAAAAACCGTTCTCGCGGCCCGGCACGCTGAAGTTGCGCCCGTCGACCAGCAAGGTGGCGCCCTGCTCGACGCCTTCGCCGATCAGCTTTTCGATGCGCTGCTTGGCGGCCGCGGTAACGACCGGCCCCATTTCGGCGCCGTGCTCCATGCCGTCGGTTACTTTCAGTGCGGCGGCGCGCTGTGCCAGTGCGCCGACGAGCTTGTCGGCTGCGTCGCCGATGGCCACCACCACCGAGATCGCCATGCAGCGCTCGCCGGCGGAGCCGTAGGCGGCGCCCATCAGCGCATCGACCGTCATCTCCATGTCGGCGTCGGGCATGACGACCATGTGGTTCTTGGCACCGCCCAGCGCCTGCACGCGCTTGCCCGCAGCGCTGCCGCGGGCGTAAATGTATTCGGCAATCGGGGTCGAGCCGACGAAGCTGATGGCCTGCACGTCAGGATGGTCGAGCAGCGCGTCGACGGTGACCTTGTCGCCCTGGATGACGTTGAAGACGCCGTCCGGCAAGCCGGCCTGTTTCAGCAATTTGGCTTGCAGCAGCGAGGCCGATGGATCGCGCTCGGACGGCTTCAGGATGAAGCAGTTGCCGCAGGCAATGGCGACCGGGAACATCCACATCGGCACCATCACTGGAAAATTGAACGGGGTGATGCCGGCGACAACGCCAAGCGGCATGCGCATCGACCAGGCGTCGATGCCGCGCGCGATCTGGTCGGTGAATTCGCCCTTGAGCAGGTGCGGGATGCCAACCGCGAACTCGACGATCTCGATGCCGCGCGCCACTTCGCCCCTGGCGTCGTCGAACGTCTTGCCGTGTTCGCGCGTGAGCATGGCGGCGAATTCGTCGGTGTGCTGCTGGCATAGTTGCAGGAACTTGAACAGCACCCGCGCGCGCGCCAGCGGCGGCGTGTTCGACCAGGCCGGGAACGCCGCTGACGCGGCGGCGACGGCCACATTGACGTCGTCGGCGGTGCCGAGCGCCACGCGTGCGCAGGGGCTGCCGATGGCCGGATTGAAAACGTCGGCGTAACGCCCGCTGGCGGTGTCGACGTACTGGCCGTTGATGAAGTGGGTGATGGTGTCGAGAGTGTCGGGGGTGTTGAAGGTGTTCATGATGTGCTTTCGGTCAGTCAAGGTTTTTCAATACGGTGGCAAGCTTGCCAAACAAGTCGTCGATGTGGTGCTTGTCGATCACCAGCGGCGGCGACAGGGCGATGGTGTCGCCGGTGGTGCGGATCAGAACGCCATCGGCGAACGCCTGCTTGAAGGCGGAAAACGCCCGCACGCCGGGTTTGCCGGCGATCGGCGCCAGTTCGATGCCGGCGATCAGGCCGATGGTGCGCAAATCGATCACGTGCGGCAGACCCTTGAGCGAGTGGACCGCGTCGGCCCAGTAGTCTTGCACGCTTACCGCGTGGCCGAGGATGTCCTGTTCCTTGAACACCTCCAGCGTGGCCAGCGCGGCGGCGCAGGCGACCGGGTGGCCGGAATAGGTATAGCCGTGGAACAGTTCGATGCCGGCCGGCGCGTCCATGAAGGCGTCGTGGATATGCCGCTTGGTAAACACCGCGCCCATCGGGATGACGCCGTTGGTGATGCCCTTGGCGCTCGTCATCATGTCCGGCTCGACGTCGAAATAATCGGCCGCGAACGGCGTGCCGAGGCGGCCGAAGCCGGTGATGACTTCGTCGAAAATGAGCAGGATGCCGTGCTTCGTGCACAGCTCGCGCAGGCGTTTCAGGTAGCCCTTGGGCGGGATCAGCACGCCGGTCGAGCCGGCCACCGGTTCGACGATGACGGCGGCGATGTTGGAGGCGTCGTGCAGGGCGACGAGGCGTTCGAGTTCGTCGGCCAGGTGGCTGCCGTATTCCGGCTCGCCGCGGGTGTAGGCGTTGCGCTCGAGGTCGTGGGTGTGCGGCAGATGGTCGACGCCGGGCAGCAGCGGGCCGAAACTCTTGCGGTTGCCGCCGATGCCGCCGACCGACAGGCCGCCGAAGCCGACGCCATGGTAGCCGCGCTCGCGGCCGATCAGGCGCGTGCGGCTGCCTTCGCCACGCGCCTTGTGGTACGCCAGCGCCATTTTCAAGGCGGTGTCGACCGCTTCGGAACCGGAGTTGGTGTAGAACACGTGGCCGAACTTGTGGCCAGTGTATTCCATCAGCTGCTCGGCCAGGTCGAACGCGGCCGGGTGGCCCATCTGGAACGTCGGCGCGAAATCGAGCTGGCCGACCATCTCGCGCACGGCGCCGACGATCTTCGGCTGGGCGTGGCCGCACGGGACGCACCACAGTCCGGCCGTGCCGTCGAGCACGCTGTTGCCGTCGACATCCTTGTAATACATGCCCTGCGCCGACACCAGCAGGCGCGGGTTGGCTTTGAAGTCGCGGTTGTTCGTAAATGGCATCCAAAACGACGACATCGATGCGGGTCTGGACTGGTTCATGCGGCGCTCCAAATCTCTACGGCCAAAAAATTATTTAACAGTCGGCAAAATGATGGTGCAATAATAGACAGCGAGGCAATGATCACACAGATACACGAATCGCGAAAGCGGCCAACCGTATTGGTCCAGGTAACTGTACAGTTTGGTGCGGCGCAGTACATCGGGGTGTGGATCAATGACGTGTGAATCAACGAGGTGCGGATGAATGACATGGCGGCATCGACCGAACATCTTGCTGCAAGTGCCAGCGCCATCGACTGGCCGGTGCTGGCGATCGACCGCGCAAAACGCGGCAGCCTGGTCGACCAGATTGTGGCAGCAATTGCGCTGAAGGTAAACCAGCGCGATTTGCGGGTCGGCACCAAGATGCCATCGGTGCGGCA
>Ga0326735_1000412_pt1 | contig 10547 bp, 8 predicted proteins | sample 37_GP2_1092_FD_207945 | JGI IMG/M metagenome (GOLD analysis project Ga0326735, IMG submission 207945) | Glacier ice microbial communities from Ngari, Tibet, China - 37_GP2_109.2 | ecosystem: Environmental > Aquatic > Freshwater > Ice > Glacier | place: China: Ngari, Tibet | collected 2018-07-31
GGGCAACATCCACTTCAAGTCCTCGACCAACCGCGCGCCGCGTCAAAAAGGCGAAGGCAAGGAAGGCGAACGGCGCGAACTGCGCCTGGAGCTGAAGGTGCTGGCCGACGTCGGCCTGTTGGGCATGCCGAACGCCGGCAAGTCTACCTATATTACTGCCGTCTCGAACGCCAAGCCGAAGATCGCCGACTACCCGTTCACCACCTTGCACCCGAACCTGGGCGTGGTGCGGGTGTCGCACGAGAAGAGCTTCGTGATCGCCGATATTCCGGGCCTGATCGAAGGCGCGTCGGAAGGCGCCGGCCTCGGCCACCAGTTTCTGCGCCATCTGCAGCGCACGGGTTTGTTGCTGCACATCGTCGACCTGGCGCCGTTCGAGACCAATGTGGATCCGGTCAAGGAAGCCAAGGCGCTGGTCAAGGAGCTGGAAAAATACGACGAATCGCTGGTGGAAAAACCGCGTTGGCTGGTGCTCAACAAGCTCGACATGGTGCCCGAAGAAGACCGCAAGAAGGTCGTCAAGGACTTCGTCAAGCGCATGGCCTGGAAAGGCCCGGTGTTCGAGATCTCGGCCCTGAGCCATGCCGGCTGCCCTGAGCTGGTGAACGCCATCTACAAGCACCTCGAAGAGAAAAAATCGCTCGAGCACCGCGCCGAAGAAACGCAGATGACCGAGGAAGCGCGCGGCATCGCGTCGATCGATCCGGACGATCCGCGCTTCAAGATCCTCGAAGACTGAATCGACGGCACGACCCTTGTCCATGACCCGGACCCGGACTCGGACTCGGACCTGGGCGCCATTGCGCGCCTGGCTGCGCTGTCAGCTGCTGCAGCTGACAGCGCTCGTGTGTTCGCTGGCTGCTTTGATGGCCATGCTGGACCCGGACCGGGTGGCGATCGGCATGGGAGAATTCCCCGTTGGCGTCAATGGCTACAGCCAGTTTTACGCCATCTATGTCGGTGTTCGTCTCGCTACCGCGGGATTGGCGCTGTTAGCGGCAAGGCGAGGCGATCAGCCGATCCTCGGCGATATCACCGCCTTGTTCATCCTGGCGCAGCCGGCGGGCCGCTTCGTCGCCGCTTTTGCAATCGGTCTGCCCCAGGGATTTTTATTAGTCGTATGCGGGATCGAACTGGCTGGCGGCGTCGCGCTGCTAGCCTTGCGCCCGCGCTGATCGTTGAAATGGGCCGCCGCCGATGAAATCCGTCATACAGAACGCCTCCCGCATCATCATCAAGGTCGGCTCCTCGCTCGTCACCAACGACGGCCGCGGGCTCGATTCAGCCGCCATCGCGCGCTGGGCGCTGCAGATCGCCGGCTTGCGCGCGCTCGGCAAGGAAGTCGTGCTGGTGAGCTCGGGGGCGATCGCCGAAGGCATGCTGCGCCTCGGTTTTGCGCGCCGTCCCACCGATATCCATGAACTGCAGGCCTGCGCCGCGGTCGGCCAGATGGGCCTGGCGCAGATGTACGAGTCGAGCTTTCGCGCCCACGGCCTGGGCACCGCCCAGGTGCTGCTGACGCACGCCGACCTGGCTGACCGCGAACGCTACCTGAACGCCCGTTCGACCTTGATGACCTTGCTGCGCCTGGGCGTGGTCCCGATCATCAACGAGAACGACACAGTGGTCACCGACGAAATCAAGTTCGGCGACAACGATACCCTGGGCGCGCTGGTGGCCAACCTGATCGAGGCCGATGCGCTGGTCATCCTCACCGACCAGCACGGCCTGTTTTCGGCCGACCCGCGCAAGGACCCGCTGGCTACCCTGATTGCCGAAGGACAGGCGGGCGACCCGGCGTTAGAGGCGATGGCCGGCGGCGCCGGCAGCAGCATCGGCAGCGGCGGCATGCTGACCAAGATCCTGGCGGCGAAGCGGGCGGCGCGCTCCGGCGCCCACACCATTATCGCCTGGGGCCGCGACAGCGACGTTTTGACGCGGCTGGCCAACGGCGAAGCGATCGGCACCCAGCTGACCGCGCAGACCGGGCGCATGACCGCGCGCAAGCAATGGATGACCGACCATTTGCACACCGCCGGCAAGGTCACGCTCGACTCCGGTGCGGTGCAAAAGCTGACGAAAGAAGGCAAGTCGCTGCTGCCGATCGGCGTTGTCAAGGTGACGGGCGAATTCGGCCGCGGCGCGGTGATCACGTGCGTGCGCGAGGACGGCACGGCGGTGGCGCGCGGGCTGTCGAACTACAGCAGCGGTGAGGCGCGCCGCATCATGCGAAAACCGTCGTCGGAGATCGAGAAGGTGCTTGGCTTTCTCGAGGGGCCTGAGCTGATTCACCGCGATAATCTGGTGCTGCTTTAAAGGCCGTCTTGCGTCGTCCTCGCGTGCGCGCGGATGACGGTCTTGAGATGGGCGGCTTCGGCCTGTTCAATGCAAACCCGGCGCACCCTGCGCCAGGCGCAGCTCGATGCCGCTGATGACCGCATGGATGTCGTCGGACGAAACCGGCGCACTGAAATAGTAGCCCTGGCCGAGGTGGCAGCCATGTGCCAGCAGCCAGTTCATCTGCTGTTCGCTTTCAACGCCTTCGGCCACCACCAGCATTTTCAGCGCCACCCCCATCGCCACGATGGCCTGGGTCAGCTTTTCGGCATTCGGGTCTTCCAGCATGCTGAAGGTGAACGATTGGTCGATCTTGATGCTCTGCAAAGGCAGCTGGCGCAGGTAGCTGAGCGATGAAAAGCCGGTGCCGAAGTCGTCCAGCGTGGTCGAGATGCCGCGCAGGTTGAGTGCGGCCAGCACGCTGCGTGTCTTGCCCAGTTCGCGCATCGCGCACGACTCGGTGACTTCGACTTCGATGGCGGCGGCCGGCACCTGGAATTCGTCCAGCAGGTCGCCCAGGTATTCGACCAGGTTGGTCGACATGATGTCGGCCATCGACAGGTTGACCGCCATCGGCAGCGTCGCCAGGCCCTGTGCGCGCCATCGCGCCTGCGCTTGGACCGCGTGGCGCATTACCCAGCGGTCGATCCGCACGATCTGGTCGCTGCGCTCGGCCAGCGGGATGAAGGTAGTGGGCGGCGTCTCGCCGCGGGTCGGATGGTTCCAGCGCACCAGCGCCTCGATGCCGACCACGTGCCGGCTGGCCAGATCTACCTTCGGCTGGAACACCAGCGACAGCTCGTTCTTCTTAACCGCCTCGTTCAGGTCGCGCTCGAGCAAATACAGGTTCATCTGGTCCGACTCCATCGACGCATCGAACACGGCGCTGCGCGAACGGCCCTGCGACTTGGCGTGGTACAGCGCGAGGTCGGCGCGGCGCAGCAGTTCGCTGACGGCGCGGCCGTGGTCGGGCGGAATGGCGATGCCGACCGAGACCGTCATGCGCAGCTGTTGTCCGTTGATGTCGAACGGCTTCGCGACGGTCTGGTGCAATCGTTCGGCGAAGGCGAGCGCGACGGCCGGGTCGAGGCTGCCCACCTGAAACACCAGCACGAATTCGTCGCCGCCCAGGCGCGCCAACAGGTCGCAGTCGCGGATCTCCGCGCTGAGGCGGCGGCTGAACTGCAGCAGTACCTGGTCGCCGGTGGCATGGCCGTAGGCGTCATTGATTCTCTTGAAGTGGTCGAGGTCGAACAGCATCAGTGCGGCGTCGAACTGGCGCGCCTCCAGCCGTCGGTTGACTTCGTCTTCCATGGTGCGCCGGTTGTACAGGCCGGTGAGCTGGTCGTGGTGGGCGCGCCAGTGCAGCTTTTCGTGGAGCGTGCGGTTGACGCGCAGCTTGTTCACTTCGCTCAGTAACTGCAGCAGCGATTGCAGCGCCTCCGCCTCGGCCGCGCTCCATGGCGCGCAGCGGCCTTGCACCTGCTGCTGCCATTCGGCGAACGAGCGGCGCGGCTCGAGCCGCACCTGGCCATCGGGCAGCGCCGCGGTTTCCTTGTGCGGCTGGCCGGCCCAGCGCACCTGCTGCACCACTTCCGGACGGGTGACGAAACAAAAAATCGTGTGCTCCTCGTAGCGGTGCGCCAGCAGCATGCCGGCCGCCTGCGGCAGCGACGGCAGCGCGCTCTGGTCCAGCGTCAGCAGGTCGTCCCACATGTGCACGCCCGGCGCGCGCTGGGTCTGGTCAAGCCGTGCCAGCACGTCGGCAACCACGTGGTCGGCCGGGTGCGGCCGCCGCCCGGGACCGGCGACGTAGACCAGGCCGTTGACGCACACGCCGAGCGTGTCGGCGTCGAACGCGGCGAGGAGTTCGGGCAGCCGCTGGCGCAGCACCTCGGTGATGTCCTCGCCCAGCATCAGCGCCTGGTGGAGCTGGCTGAGTATGGCGTTGAAGCGCAGCCGCACCTCGGCCGCTTCGAGCTTGGACAGCGTCTCGATGCGCATGTTGGTCACTTCGGCCGCCAGTTCGCAGACCTGGCGCAGGCCTTCGCGGATCTGGTAGGGCGGCACCTTCGGCGCGTGGTGATGGCAGGCGATCAGCCCCCACAGCTTGCCGTCGATGACGATTGACATCGTCAGGGTTGCCCGCACGCCCATGTTGCGCAGATAAACCAGGTGCACCGGCGACAGGCCGCGCAGCATGCAGTGGCTCTGGTCGAGCACCGCGCCGCCGGGCAGCTGTGGCGGCACCAGCGTGTCCGGCGCTGCCTCGACGTCGGCCAGCACGCGCAGACGGTTGGTCAGGTACAGCGCGCGCGCCTGCGCCGGGATGTCGGTGGCCGGAAAGCGCAAGCCGATGAATTTGGGCTGGTAGCGGTCCGACGTATGCTCGGCCAGCACTTCGCCGCTGTCGTCGGGCAGGAAGCGGTAGATCATCACGCGGTCGAAATCGGCGAAAACCTGCACGATGCGTGCGCATTCAGGCAGGAACGTATCGGTCCGGTCGTTGTGGCGCAGGCGGGCGATGACGGCAACGATATCCGAAATGGTCCGGCTTTGCACGTGCAACTGCTCGGCGGTGGTGGCCTGCGGCAGCCACTCGAGCACCGCCAGCTTGCCGCTGCGGTGGCCCAGGCATTCCCAATCGGCCGAGTTGGTCGACATGGCCGACTCGGGCGGCGATCGATCGGGAGCCGTGCGTTCGAAGCGCGCGCGCCATGGCAGCGCCATCGGTTGCGTGAGCGGCAGTGCGCCCAACGCGTCCGGCCGGTCGCCGCGCTCGACCCACTCGAATAGCGGCGCGCCGACCAGCGCCTCGGCATTTGCCAAGCCTGGCCAGTGGCGCGCGATGCCGCTCGAAACCTGGACAATGGTGCCGCTGGCGACATCGACCGCCATCAAAAAACCGTGCGGCTGCACTGTGCCCAACAGATGTATCGGTTCCTGGGCACACGCTTTTTCCAACTCTGCTGAAATAGTGTCTTTTCGCATGCATGCCGGCTTTTTGACGGAGCGAATCACCGTAAGACTCATCTTACGGCAAGGAGTTCACACGCCGTCGGGCGCCGGCGTCTTCGGCTTGTAGTCGCACAGGTCGGCAATCAGGCAGTTCCAGCACTGCGGTTTGCGGGCGATGCAGGTGTAGCGGCCGTGCAGGATCAGCCAGTGATGGGCGTCGTGCAAAAACGCCTTCGGCACGAACCTGAGCAGCTTCTGCTCGACGATGTCGACATTCTTGCCCGGCGCTATGCCGGTGCGGTTCGACACCCGGAAGATGTGGGTGTCGACCGCCATGGTCGGGTCGCCGAAGGCGGTGTTGAGCACCACGTTGGCGGTCTTGCGGCCGACCCCGGGCAGGGCTTCGAGCGCTGCGCGCGAATGCGGCACTTCGCCGCCGTACTGGTCAACCAGGATCTGGCAGGTGGCGATGACGTTCTTCGCCTTGGTGTTGTACAGCCCGATGGTGGCGATGGCGCTCTTCAGTTCATCGACTCCCAGTGCCAGTATCGACTGCGCCGTGTTGGCCACCGGGTACAGCTTGCGCGTGGCCTTGTTGACGCCGATGTCGGTCGACTGGGCCGACAGCAGCACGGCGATCAGCAGCTCGAACGGGGTGGTGTAGGCGAGCTCGGTCGTCGGGTGCGGATTGGCGGCGCGAAAGCGGGTGAAAATTTCGAGGCGCTTATTTGTATTCATCGGTATTCATCGGAATTCATCGGAATTCATCGGAATTCATCGATCAGTCTTCGGCCGGCGGCGTGGCCGCTTTTGCGCGCGCGCGCTCTATGGCGGCGGCAATGATGGCGCGCTTGCGCTCCTTTTCGGCCAGTTCCTGCGCCGTGTTGGCCGCTTCATCGTTCACTGCGCGCAGCTTGGCGATCGCCTTGGCGGCCAGCCTGGCATCGTTCTCGAGGCGTTCGCGTTCGAGACGCCGGGTGCGAAAATCGTGGCGTTCGCGGGCGGCGTCGGCCTGCGCCTGCGTCCACCCATCCCAGCCGGTGGCGTCGCCCGTGACCGGGAACATGACGATACAGTCGACCGGGCAGGGCGCCACGCACAGGTCGCAGCCGGTGCACAGGCTCGGCAGGATGGTGTGCATCTGCTTGGCCGCGCCGAGGATGGCGTCGACCGGGCAGGCCTGGATGCACAAGGTGCAGCCGATACACAGCTGCTCGTCGATGAAGGCGACCGGGCGCGCCCGCTCGAAGCCGTTGGCCGGGTTGATCGGGATGACCGCATGGCCGGTGAGGGCGGCGATGCGGCGCACGCCCTCGATGCCGCCGGGCGGGCACTGGTTGATGGCGGCGCTGCCAATGGCGACCGCCTCGGCGTACGGCCGGCAAGCCGGGTAGCCGCACTTGCTGCACTGCGTCTGCGGCAACACGTCTTCGATCAGGTCGGCAAGGGTCTTGGTCACGGTGTCGGGAAGGCTGAAAACGTCATGGCTGAAAACTCCATTATCCGACAAATGGCGCGCAGCCGGGCGGTGACCGGCACCGGCGCACGCGGATTGCATGGGGTAAAGGTTTTATTTAGTAACATTGTTACTTATAATATAATTAATATCCCGTTTCATCCATGGTGACAATTCGATGATTGAAGTCAAAAATCTTTCCAAGCGGTTTCCACAGGCGAACAAGCCGGACAAGTCCGCACGGCGCGACGTGCGTGAAAGCGAGGGCTGGTTCAACGCGGTGCGCAACGTCAGCTTTCACTGCGCGCCGGGCGAAGTGCTCGGCCTGCTCGGCCCCAACGGCGCCGGCAAGACCACCACCTTGCGCCTGCTGGCCACCGCCCTCACGCCGGACAGCGGCACGGCCTCGATCAACGGCATCGACATCATCGACCAGCCGATGCTGGCGCGCCGGCAGATCGGCTTTCTATCGGGGACCACTGGCCTGTATGGCCGCCTGACGGCGCGCGAAAACGTCGAGTACTTCGGCCGCCTGCACGGCATGGCCGCGCCCCAACTGAAACGCCGCTGCGACGAGTTGTTCGATCAGTTGCAGATCCATGACTTCAGCCACAAGCGCACCGACGAGCTGTCGACCGGCATGAAGCAGAAATGCTCGATCGCCCGCGCCGTCGTGCACGAACCGCGCGTGATCATCCTCGACGAACCGACCACCGGACTCGATGTCATGGCGGCCAAGGTCTTGCTCGACTTCATGGCCAGCAGCAAACGCGCCGGCATCCCGCTCATTTTTTCGACCCACCATTTGCACGAGGTGGAGAAACTGTGCGACCGGGTCTGCGTCATCAATGGCGGCGCCAGCGTCTTCGACGGCACCACCGCGGCATTCCGCCAGCAGGGCGGCGGCGATATTTTCGACGCCTTCGTCGATGTCATCAATCGGACCAACCAGTCCAACGAAAGGAGCGCGGCCTGATGTGGATCGTCTACCTGAAGGAAATGCGCTCGCTGCTGCGTGACCGCAAGACGCTGATTTTTACCATACTGATCCCGATTTTCGCAATGCCGTTGATCGGTTTCGGGTTTGCGTACGTGGCCCAGTCAATGAACGCCAGGGCGCAGGCGCAGGAAATAAAATATGCGATCTTCGGCGCGCACAATGCGCCTGCCGTCGCCGCCCTGTTCGCCCGCGAGAGCGGGTTTCGCACGGTGCCGCTGGATAAGTCCGTGAACATCAAGGACGCGATCGGCGACGGCCGCATCAAGGTCGCGTTTAACCTGCCGGAACGCTTTGATGAGGTGATCAATTCGAGCCAGCAGGCCGGCCTCGAGCTGCACTTCAACAGCGCCGACGCCGGCGACATCGTGCGCAAGCGGGTGGGCGCCGTCGTCGAGAAATACAATAGCGCGCTGCGCCAGAAGGCCCTGGCCGATTTCAAGCTCACGCCGCCACAGTTGGCGTTCGTGCTCAATCCGGTGCGGCTCGACGAACGCTCGACGGCGAACCAGCGCGAACGGATCGGCGCCCTGATCGGCGGCATGCTGCCGTACTTCCTGCTGTTCGTTTGCCTGCTGGCGGCGACCTATCCGGCGATCGACCTGGGCGCCGGCGAAAAGGAAGCCGGCACACTCGAAACACTGTTGCTGGCGCCGATTGCGCGCAGCGAACTGGTGATGGGCAAGTTCATGGTACTGTTTTCGGTCGGCCTGGCGGCGGCGCTGCTGATGGTGACCAGCCTGGGTGTGGTGCTGCGTTTTTTTGCCGCGCGTATCGACGCCGACCTGGCCGCGGTGGTGTCGACGCTGGGCTTGGGCGACCTGGCGCTGGTCGGCCTGATGCTGGTGCCCACCGCTGCCATCTTCGCCTCGGTGCTGCTGGCCATGTCGATCTATGCCAAGAGCTACAAGGAAGCCACCGGCATGATGCAGCCGTTGGTGATGGTGACCATCCTGCCGGTGGTGCTGGCGATGGTGCCGGGCGTGGAGCTGAACTGGCTGTGGGCATCGGTACCGCTCACCAACATCGCGCTGGCGATGAAGGAGATCGTCAAGGGCACCATGGATTATCAGAAATTTTTGATGATCCTGTTTTCCAGCAGCGTCATCGCGGCCCTGTTGCTGGCGTGGTGCCGCAACTGGTTCGGCCGCGAACAGGTGCTGTTTCGCGACTAGAAAGCGGCTGACCGGCCAAAAAAAATCGCCTGCCCGGAAACCCGGGGAGGCGATTTTTGCATTTTAGGCGTTTAAAACGACCGGCGCGATCAGCCGTGTTTTGCGATGAATTCGCCAATTTTCGGGCAGATCATCTCGCGCCAGCGGCGGCCCGAGAAAATGCCGTAGTGGCCGCATCCCGGCGCCACGAAGTCCTGTTGCATGGCGGCCGGAATGGCGCTGCACAGCACGTGCGCGGCCTGGGTCTGGCCGGCGCCGGAGATGTCATCGAGCTCGCCTTCGACGGTGAACAGCGCCACCGTCGTGATGTCCTGCGGGCGTACCAGCTGGCCGCCGACGACCCAGGTGCCCATCGGCAGGCTGTGCTCCTGGAACACGGTCTTGATGGTGTCGAGGTAGTACTCGGCCGGCATGTCGAGCACCGCGTTGTATTCGTTGTAGAACTGGCGGTGGCTTTCGGCCGGCTCGTCGTCGCCCAGCACCAGGTGCTGGTAGAACTCGCGGTGGCTCTGGGCGTGGCGGCCCGGATTCATTGCAATGAAGCCGGCGTGCTGCAGGAAGCCCGGATAAACCCGGCGCCCGGAGCCCGGGTAGTTGTTCGGCACCGCGTAAATCACGGTATTTTCAAACCACGAAAACGGTTTTTCAACCGCCAGGTCGTTGACCGCGGTCGGCGACTTGCGCGGGTCGATCGGGCCGCCCATCATCGTCATGGTCTTCGGCAGCTTCGGATCCTTGGCGGTGGCCATCAGCGAAATGGCCGCCAGCACCGGCACCGTCGGCTGGCACACCGAGATTACGTGCAGGTCAGGGGCCAGCAGGCGGATGAAGTCCTGCACATAATAGATGTAGTCGTCGAGGTGGAAAGCACCTTCCGACAACGGCACCATGCGGGCGTCGGTCCAGTCGGTGATGTAGACGTCATGCTGGGGCAGCAGGCCGCGCACGGTGTCGCGCAGCAAGGTCGAGTGGTGGCCCGACAGCGGGGCGACCAGCAGCACCTTCGGCTGGGCGAGCGCGCCGATCTTCTGGTCGGAGAGGTCTTTCTTGAAGTGCAGCAGGCGGCAGAACGGGCGCGTGACGACGGTGCGCTCCATGATTCCGACGGTTTCGCCGTTCACCAGGACGGTGCCGATGTCGAACGCCGGCTTCTCGTAATCCTTGCCAAGACGGTACATCAGCTCGTAGCCGGCGGCGATGCGCTGGGAAAACGGTGTGTGGGCAAACGGCGATACCGGATTTGAAAACAGTTTCGAGGAAGCGTCAGCCCATTGCATCATCGGGGTCAGGAAAGAACGCTGCATCTCGTGCAATTGGTAAAGCATAAAAGTTTCCTTCGTGATAGCAAAGCGTCGCAAATGCGCAGCCTGTGCTGTAATTATAGGCTAAACCGCCTTGCTTACTACAATTTGACGTTCCACTTGGCAATGGTAAATGCCCGATAAATTTGCCTCGTTTTAAATGCCATAGCAACTGTTTATCACGTTTTGGACACGCCGTCGGTTTTATGTCGCACATATAAAACAAATGCCCCGCAAGCGGGGCATTTCAGGGCAAGTTCATCACGTTGATGAACTTCAGCGCGCGGTCGACGCCCGGGATTGCGATCGCCGGGACGAAAAAC
>Ga0326735_1000413_pt1 | contig 10544 bp, 4 predicted proteins | sample 37_GP2_1092_FD_207945 | JGI IMG/M metagenome (GOLD analysis project Ga0326735, IMG submission 207945) | Glacier ice microbial communities from Ngari, Tibet, China - 37_GP2_109.2 | ecosystem: Environmental > Aquatic > Freshwater > Ice > Glacier | place: China: Ngari, Tibet | collected 2018-07-31
ATGTAGATATGTCGACGAATACGCCCATTGTTGAATTGCTTTGACATTCCTTTCATCTTCAATGAGAAATATTAAGAAGTGCTTTATTCTAATGAAATAATATTTTATCGTGGAATTGATCGCATCGAATAAATATTTAAAATTCATTAATTTTTTAAAATGCATTGCAGTATGGTGATGCCAGTAATTTAATTTAATAAGCTCTATATGACAGATATCCATGATATGCCGCTGCTTGAGAGCGATGAATTATTTAATTATCTTCGGGCGAATAGTTATCGTTCCGAGAAATACAATATTTTTTACGTTTCCACACCCAAGGTTGCTTGCACTTCTCTTAAGTGGTGGTTTGCTGCATTGGAGGGAAAAACTCAAATTTTACGAGGCATCACGAATATTGATGAATCTGATCCAGAGCTGGACATCCACCATATCTTTCATCAAGGTGCGCCAAATATAACAGGTTTAATGCCGGAAGTTATTTCGGAAGTGCTCGCCTCGGATTCATATTTTCGATTCGCAATGGTTCGTAATCCATATCGGCGTATATTTTCTGCCTGGCAGTCCAAGTTGCTGCTGCAAGAGCCTTTGCAGATCGGACCTTACCTTCAGTGTGATTTTCTCCATTACCCGATCAAATCTTCCGGTGATATTGCCGTGGCTTTTGAAGCGTTTCTTGAACATCTCGTAAATAATGAGACTCCTTCATACTGGGATCATCACTGGATACCCCAATCGAAATTGCTTCGCCCCGATGTAATCAACTATTCAAAATTGGTCAAGATCGAAGATGCCGGTCAACTCAGCAAGGCGCTAGCCGATCGACTCGGTGCATATATTCCGGACCCCTTTATTCATCGTCGCTCAAACGAAAGCCTGATTCCTTATCTTTCGGAGTTCATAACGGACCGAAGTTCGGAGTTAATTCGTACCTTGTATGCTGAAGATTTCGATACCTTTGGATATGATAAACACCTTCCCAGCGAGAAGAAAACCTTCTCCGTTGAGCAGTTCGATCTTGCTATCAAGGCGATCAGGCTTATTCGAGGGCGGCATCAGCGGCTGGGTGAACGCAGCCTGCATATCAAGCGCCTCAACCAAGCACTGTCCGAACGGGACGAGACGATCGCCAATCTCAACCACATCGTGATCGAATGTGACGGGCAGGCCGCTCACCTTAATCATGAGGTGATTGAACACGACAGGCAGGTCGCTTGTACGAACCACGCAGCAGCTGAGTACGAAGGAGAGATTACTCGTTTTCACCACGCAGCAGCCGAGTACGAAGGGCAGATCGCTTGTTTTCACCATGCTGCAGCCGAGTACGAAGGGCAGATTGCTCGTTTTCACCATGCCGCAGCCGAGTACGAAGGGCAGATCGCTCGTTTTCACCATGCCGCAGCCGAGTACGAAGAGCAGAATGCGCATTTCCACCACGCAATGGCTGAGCGGGACGGGCAATTCGTGGGCTTGAACCAGGAACTGGCCGAACGCGACGCTCACGCCGTGTATCTAAAAGAACAAGCCGATCGTATCGCGATCGCGAGTGAAGCAGAAATTAACCAGTTGCGACAGCAGTTGAACCAGACTATTCACTCTCGCTCCTGGCGCCTGACGGCGCCGTTGCGCAAGGCGCCGCGCATGGCGTTTTTGGGAAAAATCGCGGGCTACTTGCGACTTAGGTCTGATCTTTTTCTCGGGTCTGCCGTCCGACAGGTCCGTGCCAGCCCTTTTTTCAATTCCGAATATTACCTGAATAGCAACCAGGATTTACAGAATGCTGGCGTGGATCCGGCAATGCATTATTTGCTTCATGGGTGGCGAGAGCATCGGGACCCCTCTGCCTCGTTCAGCACAGCGCAGTATCTTTTTGATAATCCTGATGTCGCGCAGGCAGGCGTCAATCCTCTGGTTCATTATTTGCGCTCTGGTCGCAAGGAAGGCCGCCGGATAGGGCGTCAGGGAAATGCGCTTGAGGCGATTTCAAGTGTCATTTCTGCGCATCCGTTTTCGGTGCCGAATCAAGACTTGGCTGATGCCCCGTCTGTCACGGCCGAGCATGGTGCCGCCTTTAATGCTGCGATTGATGCGCAGGTTGAGACCATCAAGAAGTCAGGTCTTTTTGACGAATCCTTCTACCTTTCGATGTACACTGACTTGCAACTTGCACCTGATGATGCAATCCGGCATTACTGCGATTACGGTTGGCGCGAGGAAAAAAATCCTTCTGGCGACTTCGACACGGGCTTCTATCTGGCCTCCTACAACGATATTCGTATTGCCGGCATCAATCCTTTCTGGCACTACATTGTCGCGGGAGCCTCTGAATCCAGGCAAGTCTTGCCCGAAATGTCGGCCCGCTATGAGGATGACATCTGGTTTGGTGATGTACATACCGACATCAAGTTGCTGGCCTTTTATTCGGCGCCGAATTGGACCCTCGTACGAGAGGGACGGCCTATGTTTAGAGGTCACCTGCAACCGTTTTTCCCTCACGATGGGCTCGGGTTCTATGGCGGCGTGGATGAGCGAGTGCTCAAATCCCAGACGCAGATGGCGAAGCACCATGGACTGTACGGCTTTTGCTTTGAAGTCGATACAGACACGGATGGCGCCGCATCATCCCAGTCGGTTGATCTCTTTCTCGCTCACAACGATATCGATTTTCGTTTTTGTGTGCAGATCAAACTATGCTCCGAGGATATCCTCAAATCTATTGTCGTTTTTATTGTGCGGGCCGTGTCGGACCGGCGGTTCATCCATTTAAAGGGCCGCCCCGTCATTATCGTCACTGTGCCCGGCGAAAAACAACAGGCATCCATCGCGCTTGGGTATCTGAGACGCCGACTTGCCGAGCAGGGCGTTGCCAACCCATTTTTGATTGGGCGGCTTGCGTCTGCGGGCGAGGATTGTTTGTCTGCATCTTTGACAGATATGGCGGATCTGTGCGATGCCGTGCTCGATCTGCCCAGTGCCCCTATACCAGGGGAAGCAGGCGATTTTTTGCCACTGAATAGGAATGGCGTTGACGCAGTGCCCTACAGTGTTGTCGCTTCCCATGGCGTTACCCGGACTCGGGCGGCCCAAAGTTCTGCGCACCCGGTCTTTCACTGTATCACGCTTGGACGCGATGACAGCGCCACCGAAACAGCGCGCCCGCTCGTGTATACGCGTTTTCACATGACGGACTACCGCCGTTGGCTTGACGCAGCGATCGCTGGCGCGAAAGCGACCCATCCTGAAGATCGCCGCTTCGTGTTCGTCAACGGATGGAACAATTGGAACGAGGGCCTTTTTCTTGAGCCTGATCGGCAGGCTGGCTTTTGTCGAGTGAATGAAACAACGCGCGCCCTCTTGGGCCTTGCGCCTGGCTTGCAGATGCCAAAGATTTCAGTGATTGTGCCCAATTACAATCACGAGCGCTTCCTGCGGCGTCGGCTGAACAGTATCTACGGGCAGACGTACAAGAACATCGAGGTCATATTGCTGGACGATTGCTCGTCCGACCAAAGCCGGTCTGTATTGAATCAATACGCGGCGGCAAATCCCGAGATTACCCGTACGCTATACAACGATACGAATTCCGGCAGCGCTTTTCGCCAGTGGGCCAAGGGCATCAAGGCGGCAACGGGTGATCTCGTCTGGATTGCCGAAAGCGATGACTACTGCGACGAGCGCTTTCTAGAGGTACTTGCCGGATGTTTTGTTGATGAGGCTGTGTTGCTGGCCTATTCAAAATGCGTCTTCGTCGCTAGAGACGAAATCCCAATGGTGGATGAGTTTCAAATCTATGTAAGTGATTTGAAGTGCGCGGCAAAATGGAACGGTTCGTACGTGGAGACGGCCCATAACGAAGTGAGAGACGCGTTGGGCATCAAGAACACGATCCCCAACGCCAGCGGTGTTCTCTTCAAGCGCCCGATCGACATGTCTCTGCTGGACGATGAAGCGTGGCTGTCGATGGTTGTCGCGGGAGACTGGGTTTTCTATCTCCACATCATTCGGGGCGGGAAGATCGCTTATTCCACGGAAGCAACGAACTTCTTCCGACGCTACGAAGGGAGTGCGGCCGAGGTCACGTACAAGAAAGAAGTCTTTTATCGTGAAGTCGGGATGGCAAGCCGGACGGTCGCAGCCCAATACAACGTCCCATTAGAAGTACTTGAGCAATGCCGGGATAGCTTTGGTGCTTTTTATCGAAAGATGGTCGGGCGGAGCGACGACGAGTTTGCACTCTGGTACGATTATCAGTCCATCCTGCGCGTCCGTGACGCTCGGTTGCCAAACGTTATGGTCTCAACAATGGGATTTTTCCCCGGCGGTGCCGAGATACTCCCCATCAGATTGGCGAACGAATTCAAGCGCCAGGGTCTGTCCGTGCTCTTGCTGAGCTCGGGTTTGAATCCCCGCGAAGATGGGGTGCGCCGGATGCTGCGCAACGACGTGCCCGTCATCGAGACGTCGAGCGTTGACGATGTCAGGGAGATCATCCGTGATTTCGGGGTGGAAGTGCTGAACACGCACCAGTGGCATATTCAAAAGTATCCGCTGCAGGTGCCGGATGTCTTTGATGAACTGCGTGGGCATGTTGCCTCTCTTCATGGAATGATCGAGCATGAGGACGCTTTCGGCGTCACCGAGGAGCAGCTTCGCAAGGCAGACCAAAGCGTCACCACCTGGGTCTATACCGCAGAAAAAAATCTCGTTCCATTTTCTAATTTTGGACTCTATGACACGTCTTCGTCCCGCTTTGTCAAGATGCCTAATGGAATGCAGCCGCCTCATATCGTGCCGATACCGCGCGCAGAGATGGGCATCCCGGAGAGTGCCTTTGCGCTGTGTTGTGTCAGCCGAGCGATACCCGACAAGGGATGGGCAGAAACAATTCTGGCGGTTGAACGCGCAAGGGCGCTGTCGGGCAGGGACATTCGCCTGATACTGGTAGGTAACGGTCCCGTCCACGATGATTACTGCCGGGTTGGTGTGCCCGATTTCGTTCATTTGGCCGGGTTTAGTGCGAACTCGGTAGGCCACTATGCGGCGGCGGACATGGGAATCATGCTGACCAAATTTAAGTCCGAAAGCTTTCCACTGACGATAGTCGACTGTCTCTTTGCCGGAAAACCCTACATTGCCTCCGATGTAGGGGATATCAGAAACATGCTGACGACATTGGACGAGGTTGCCGGTGAAGTGATCGCGTTGGAGGACTGGGAGGTGCCCATTGAAAAGGCTGCGCAAGTTGTCGCGGCGTTCGCGAGCGACAAGCAGAAATATCTGAATGCCGCAGCGTTGGTGCCAGAGGTTGCCAATCGCTACCGCATTGACGTCGTCGCATCTCAGTATGCGGACCTTTTCATGAGTCGCCGTGATGAAAATCGGCTTCGATCCAGCGATAGCCGAAATTGACTACCTCACTGATGCGGCGTGGACGTCGATACATTGCCGCAGCTTGGGCCTTGTGCCGCGCGCTGCCGCGCGCAGTTTCTTTCTATCAAGGCTCGTTGGGGTTGACCATCAGTCGTGTTTTTGGCGTATTGAAACGCGAGGGCATCAGCGGGATTGCGCGCCGTGCCGCCATTTTGATGCATGGTGTCGGCCCGGGAAAGTCTTATTCATCGATCGCCTTGTATGGCAAGTTGCTGCCACTCGCACCGGGTTTTTTGCCCAAAGTGTCGATCATCGTGCCTAATTTCAATCACGCAAAGTACTTGCCTGAGCGGCTAGAGTCGATCTATGAGCAGACCTATGGCAACGTCGAAGTGATTTTGCTCGATGATTGCTCCAGTGACGGCAGCGTGGCGATATTGCAAGGCTATGCTGAACGCTACCCGGGCAAGACTATTTGCCGATTTAATGAAAAAAATTCGGGCGGAGTGTTCAATCAATGGAAAAAAGGTTTGGAGCTTGCGACCGGGGACCTCGTATGGATTGCTGAAAGCGATGATTACTGTTCCGCAAATCTGCTGCAAGAGTTGGTGCGTGGCTTCCAGAACCCAGCCGTCATGCTGGCCTTCGCGCGTACTGAATTTGTACGCGGCACGCCGGCTGTTACGGCCTGGACTTCGGAAGATTATTTATCAGATCTTGGCCTTGGAATATGGGACCGTCCGTTCATCCAGTCGGCACACGCGATGGTCAAGTCTGGTTGGGTGGTCAAGAATATCGTTCCCAACGCAAGCGGTGCGCTATTCCGGCATCCAGGGAAGATGAGTCTTCTTGACGATCCAGAATGGTTGAAGTTGCGCATGTGTGGCGATTGGGTATTCTACTTGTCGATCATTCGCGGCGGATTGGTTGCCTATACTCCAGATGCAACTAATTACTACCGTCAACATGCTTTGAACACGTCTGTTAATACCCAAAGCGAAGATGTTTACTATCAAGAACATCAAATTGCTGCGCTATATCTGGCAAAGCTATATCGATTGGAGAGAACCGATTTTGAAAAGCAGGAGAGGCATCTTTATCAGCATTGGTGTACCAACCGAGGCGCCTCTCATCTTGGACAATTCAGGATGCTCTACAATCTTGAGAAGGTGTGGCAGCGAACGCTCGACAAGCGGCCTAACATCGTTATGGCCGTTTATGCACTGGCCGCTGGCGGTGGTGAAACATTTCCGATCATGCTGGCTAATCTTTTACGCGATAGAGGGTATGCCATCACCCTTCTTAATTGTAAGGAGCAGGCCACCGAGCCGGGTGTTCGGCGTATGTTGTCATGTGGAATCCCTTTGCTGGAGTTAGATCGGATCGATTTGGCTGGCGCAGTCTTTGCCGACATGGGCATTGAATTGGTGCACTCTCATCACGCTTGGGTTGATGTATCGCTGGCGACGCTGCTGCAAAACCATCAGGACATCAGGCAAATTGCGACCATGCACGGCATGTATGAAATGATGACGCCAGCACAGTTGCAAGTTCTGTTGCCTTTGCTGAAAGGCCGGATTGATCGTTTCGTCTACACGGCAGAAAAAAATCTGACGCTTTTTTCTTTGAAGTTCCGTCAAGAAAAAAATTTTTGTAAAATAAGTAATGCCTTGCCACTGATAAACGTTACGCCCGCATCGCGCGTCGAGCTTGATGTGGGCGTCGACGATTTTGTGCTTTGCCTGGTTGCCCGGGCAATTCCAGAAAAAGGCTGGGAGGAAGCGATCGATGCCGTGGTTTGGGCAAGTGCACGCTCTTGCCGCAAGGTTCATCTGCTTCTGATCGGTGAAGGGCCTGAATTTGATCGGTTAAAGTCGCAAACGCCCCATAAATTTGTGCACTTTCTGGGCTTTCGATCCAATATCCGGGATTATTTCGCTGCCTCCGACATCGGATTTTTGCCATCGCGCTTCCGGGGTGAAAGTGCCCCCTTGGTACTGATCGACTGCCTGCTTTCCGGCAAGCCCGTGCTCGCCAGCGATATCGGAGAGATTCGCTACATGCTGGATTCAACCGAAGGATTTGCCGGCGAGTTGGTCGACCTGGACGAATGGCAGATTCGGATTGAGGCTATGGGTCAAATCATCGTTACACTCGCCAATGACGCTGTTGCATACCAGCGTCTGTTGCGCTGTGTACCGTTGGCTGCAGCCAAATTTGACACAGGCAGGATGGTCGAAAAATATGAAGAGGTCTACCGTGGCGTGTTGGCGGTTCCCGAGAGCGGCGCAGCAATAGCATCATGAAAAATACTGGAGTTTATCCTTGAATAATTCTAAAATTATCACTTCGCCTACGCCCAAGCGATGCCTGGTCTTGGGGGGGCGAGGCTTTATCGGCTCCCACTTGGTCGATGCTCTGCTCGAGAATGGCTACCGCGTGCGTTGTTTCGATCGGCCGCATATCGCATCGCTGGGAGATTCCCATTTGACCAACCCTGATTTCGAGCTCTACGAAGGGGATTTGGCTAGCGAAGCAGATATAGCTGAGGCGTTGGCGGGATGTGATATCTGTTATCACCTGGTGTCGACTACCCTGCCGAAATCTTCGAATGCAGACCCGGTGTTTGACGTCGAAAGCAATCTTCTCGGGACCGTTCGCTTGCTCACGCACGCAGTCAAATCCGGGCTGAAGAAAGTCATTTTCGTATCCTCGGGCGGCACTGTCTATGGCGTGCCGACACAACTGCCCATTCTTGAGACGCACCTCACCGATCCGGTTTGTTCCTATGGCATCACCAAGCTCGCAATTGAAAAATACCTCGGATTGTTCCATCATCTGCACGCTCTGGATTACACCGTATTGCGCATAGCAAACCCTTTCGGAGAGCGACAGCGCACGCATGCGAGTCAGGGAGCGATTGCGGTATTTATGGGCAAGGTATTACGCGGCGAACCGGTTGAAATTTGGGGGGATGGCTCGGTCGTACGCGACTACATTCACATAGCCGATGTGGTGGAGGCGTTGTTGATTTCCATTGAGAAAAGCAACGGCGAGCACGTGCTCAACATAGGCGCCGGGCGCGGGCATAGCCTCAATGAAGTGCTCGATGCGATTGAAAAAGTCACTGGGCGCTGCGCAAATCGCCAATATTTGTCGGGACGACCATTCGACGTTCCTGTCAGCGTGCTGAGCATAGTGCGGGCGAAGGAGTCGCTCGGATGGTCACCCAAAGTAAATTTTGAACAAGGATTGCACCGGTTTGCAGCATGGCTGGCGGATCACCCCAATGCAGATTGAGATGAAAACAATGAAGCTCAATACAGCGTTTGGCTGGATTTTTTTTCGTGATCCGAGTCTTTATTGCTGTGGCAATTGCCTTTTTCATACGCTTAAGGCGACGACTCGCGTGTTTGTCAGCTACATTGGACACAAGCGCTGGTCGTTTCGATATTGACGCTGATGAATGAACAGTCTTTGAACGCGAGGCAGCAACAGGTCTGGCCCAAAGTCACCGTTGTCATCGTTAATTGGAACGGCGAGCGGTTTCTGGACCGCTGTCTCGCTGCATTGACGGCGCAGACCGTCAAGCCGCACGAGATTATCCTGGTGGACAATGCCAGCTCGGATGGTTCTGTAGCGATCGTGCGGCGCTACTCTGCCGTGCAACTGATGCTGGCGGGCCAGAATACCGGATTCGCGCGCGGCAATAATCTGGCGATAGCGGCGTCTTCTGCCGAGTCGGAGTGGATTGCGCTGTTGAATCCGGATGCCTATGCCGAACCGCGCTGGCTGGAAACGTTGCTGCTGGCAGTCAAATCCCACCCTGAATGCGATGTGTTCGGCAGCAAACTGGTCAATGCAGCCAATCCTGCGCTGCTCGACGGAGCCGGCGATGCTTATCACATCAGCGGCTTGGTCTGGCGCATGGCACATGGCGCAGTGGCACCGCCTTCTGGCGAATGCGAGCGCGAAGTGTTCTCACCTTGCGCGGCCGCCGCGCTTTACCGGCGCAGCGCCGTGCGTGAACTTGGGGGTTTCGACGAGGATTACTTTTGTTACGTCGAAGATGTCGACTTGGGTTTCCGGCTGCGCCTGGCCGGGCGCCGTTGCCTGTATGTGCCGCAGTCGGTGGCACATCATGTCGGTTCCGGCACGACCGGCGGGCAGCACAGCGATTTTGCACTGTACCACGGGCATCGCAATCTGGTGTGGACGTTCGTGAAAGACATGCCGGGTATCTTATTTTGGTTACTGCTGCCGCTGCATTTGGCGCTGAATCTGGCGAGCATTGCCTGGTTTACGCTGCGGGGACATGGCGGCGTTATTCTGCGCGCCAAACGCGATGCATTCTTGGGCTTGCCAAATGCATGGCGCAAGCGCCGGCAAGTTCAACAAACTCGGCGCGTGTCGCTAGCCGCGCTGTGGCGCCAATTAGATAAGCGCATGATTAAAACAAAATGATGAAAAAAGTAACATGAGTGCAGTCATTTCAACCATCATCGTCAATTATAACGCCGGTCAGTTCCTGCGCGACTGCGTTGACTCCTTGCTCGCGTGTCCGCTGGCCATCGACATCATCGTCGTCGATAACGCATCGACCGACGGCAGCCTGGCGGCGTTGCAGGGATTGCCGCGCGTGCAAATCATCCGCAATCCGGTCAATCTCGGTTTCGCGTCGGCTTGCAATAGCGGCGCGCGCGCTGCTACGGCGCCATTCCTGTTGTTTCTCAATCCTGACTGCTGCTTCGAGCCTGGTACGCTGGTGACCTTGCTGGAAACGATGCATGCCGACCGGCACGTGGGCATGGCGGGCGGTTTGCTGACCCATGCGGACGGGACCGAGCAAGCCGGCGGGCGGCGCGCCATTCCGACTCCTTGGCGCTCTTTCGTGCGCGCTTTCGGCTTGAGCCGCTTCGCCGATCGCTGGCCCAAGCTGTTTTTTGATTTTCATTTGCACAAGCAGCCGTTGCCGGATCGGCCGATCGAGGTGGAGGCGATTTCCGGCGCCTGCATGCTGGTCAGGGTTGAGGCGGTGCAGGAGGTAGGCTTGTGGGACGATGGGTATTTTCTGCATTGCGAAGACTTGGATTGGTGCATGCGCTTTCGGGAAAAAGGATGGAAGATCCTGTTCGTGCCAAAGGCGCGCATCACGCATGCGCTGGGCGTTTGCG
>Ga0326735_1000414_pt1 | contig 10538 bp, 9 predicted proteins | sample 37_GP2_1092_FD_207945 | JGI IMG/M metagenome (GOLD analysis project Ga0326735, IMG submission 207945) | Glacier ice microbial communities from Ngari, Tibet, China - 37_GP2_109.2 | ecosystem: Environmental > Aquatic > Freshwater > Ice > Glacier | place: China: Ngari, Tibet | collected 2018-07-31
TATTTTTGTTTTAGCGGCACTAGAGTTAGCAATCCGGAAGCCCGGCACGGGCACTTGCCTTGGCGGAGACGCCGCTCCCGGCCATGTCAGCTCGATGTTCACGGTTGAAGCCTCGGCAGGGCGGCCTGATTTTTACGTGGCCATGTTCCGCGTCTCCTCCTTGGCACCGTTGCTGGCGGTAGCGCCCCGGTAATCTAATGGATCAGTTTTGACCGGAAACCCCGGCCAAACAATTGCCAATCATCACGACGCGATCAGGTACCCGTGCCGGATCTGGTACGGCGTAGGCCCGCTGGAGACCAAGCGGCCCCGACAAACCCGCGCGAATTTCATTTCCACTTAGTCGCCGGTTGCGCGTATGACAAAAGTCTTTGTTGGGCTGACGAGATTGTCTTTTGCGTCAACGGCACACCGGCGGCTGTTGGCAGCTTCCTCTTGAGGCTTGAACGCGGCGTTGAAGCCGATGAATTCGCCTCCGGCAGCCCTCCAATTTGATTGACAATTCCGCGACGAGACCACGGCCGATGGTGCAGTTGCTCAATAAACGGGCAATCTGAATAATCTCATTTTATGTGAGATCCAACGACCGGACCGCAGTCGGTCTGCCCAAAGTTTCCAGGAGGCTAACCGGCGCTAGGCCCGGCAAGGCAAGCCTACACTGCGCTCTGCCTCATGCCGCTATCCCCGACCTTGTGCGGATATCGCGGTTCGCGGAGGCAAAGCCCGGACAGGAGACCGACATGCGCACCAACCCGATTCTGGCATTCCTGGCAGGCGTATCAGCCGCCGCTGTCCTGTTCGCCGCCGCGCCGGCCAGCGCCACCCAGGCCGCACAGACCGCTACGCCAGCCAGCGGCGGCGCGCCTGCTGCCGCCAGCGCCGCATTGAACAAGGCTGACCAAAAAATTCTGCTGGATATGGCGCACGGGAGCATGGCGGAAATCGAAATGGGCAAGATGGCTCAGGGCAAAAGTCGGAACGAGCAGGTCACGACCTACGCCCAGCAGATGATCGACGACCATACCGCCGCGCTGGGCGCCGTGCACCAGCTGGCCACCGCCAGGGGCTTGAGCATGCCGGCCGAGCTCGACAAGGCGCGCAAGGCGATGATTGGCAAGCTCGACGCCAAGTCGGGCGGTGCCTTTGACAAGGCGTATATGGCGCAGGGCGGTGTCGCCGATCACAAGAAAATGCACAGCATGCTCGCTAGCGCCGAAAAGAAGGCCAGGGACCCGGACCTCAAGGCGCTGGCTGCGAAAATTTTGCCGACCGTCGACCAGCACCTGAAAGCGGCCCGACAGATGGACCGCCAGAAGGGCTTGACGAACGCCGAGAAGCCATCTGCCGCCACCGACGCCGGCAGGTAGGGAGAATCGGCCCGGCCTGACATCGGCATTTCCCCCCGCTATTGCTGGTTTTTTTCGTCGCGGTTTTCGTGCTTGCGGGCACTGCAATCGTGAACGCGACCTTGATTTGTGAAATAATGAGAAGCGTGGGCAACATATGACGGCCGCACGCGCGATTAAATGGAGGCTTCGATTGATCCAGATGTTTGCACTCGACGAGGAATTGGCAGTGTGGGAGGCGCAACTGGCGCACCTGCAGGGCGCGGCGCGCCTGGATCTCCTGGTGACGTTGGCCTGGCACTATCGCCAGCGCGATCCGGCGCGCGCGCGCGGCATCGCCCTCGAAGCGGGCGCGCTGGTGGCGGCATGGCCGGCGCCCGGACGTGGCGGCAGCAATGCCCGCCTCCTGCTGGTCGAGGGCGAGGCCCAATGGCTGTTCGGCGAACTCGATGCCGCCGCCGCGCTGGCCGACCAGGCGATGGGCATGTTCGAGGCGGACGACGCCGCCGGCCGCGCCGACGCCTACTGGCTGCGTGCCTGGATCGACATCGACCGCGGCAATTCGGCCGCTGGCGACCAAGCCCTGGCCGATGCCGCTGGCGCCGCGCGCCGCGCCGGCGATAACGTGCGTATCGACGTGTGCGACGCCGCTAGCGCCCTGTTACAGGTGTTTCGCGACGTGCACGCGGCCAAGGCGCGCTGGGACCAGCGCTTCGATGCCGCCGCCGCAAGCCTGCACCCGGCCGCGCGCGGCTGGATCGACGACTATGTCGGCACCTGCGCGATCCAGGCCAGCGAGTTCGGCGGCGCCATCCCGCTGCTGATCCGCAGCTTCGAAGCATCAATGGTCACCGGCCAGGTACGCCGCTCGGTCAACCTCGCCACCAACATCGGCAACGGTTTCACCATGCTCGGTGCCCACCACGCCGCGCTTGAATGGATGCAGCGCGGGCTTGACCTGGCGCGGCCGACCGGCTGGCCGCTTTGCGTCGGCCTCGGCCTGATGCAGACCGCCGAGACGCTGCGCCAGCTGGGCCAGCGCCCGGCGGCGCGCCAACTGCTGCACCAGGCGCTGGCGACCATGGCGCCGCTGGCCGGCTCGCGCGCCTACGCCGTCGCGCTCGAGTACCAGGGCGACCTGGCGCTGGACGGCGCCGATTATGACGCCGCGCTCGACAGTTTTGCCTGCCTCGAAGTGCGCGGCGAGGCGCTCGGCCAGGTCGATTTCCAGAGCAGCGCGCGGCGCGGACAGGCGCACGCGCTGTCGCACCTGAACCGCCCGCGGGAAGCGCTGGCGATGGCCGAGTCGGCCCTGGCGCTGGCACGCGAACGGGGCGACGCGTACAGCCAGATCGCCGCGCTCGAGGTGCTGGCCGACCTCCACACGCGCCACCGCCTGCTCGAACCGGCCGAAAACGCCGCGCTGCACTACCTGCAGCAGGCAATGGCGCTGGCCGCCACCATCGATGGCTACACAATGCCGGGCGAACTGCTCGACGCCCTGGCACGCCAGTACGCTGGCATCGGCGACTTCGCAGAGGCCTACCAAGTGGCGCTGCGCGCCGGCGCCGCGCGCCAGAAAATCTACAGCACCGACGCGACCAACCGCGCCGTGGCGATGCAGGTGCAGCACCAGACCGAGCGCGCGCATACCGAGGGCGAACATCACCGCCAGCTGGCAGCGGCCGAGGCCAGGCGCGCCGAGGCGCTGCAGCAGATCAGCGCCACCCTCGAGCACCTCAGCGCGATCGGCCAGGAGATTACCGCCCACCTCGACGCCAAAGCGGTATTTCGCGCGCTCGACCGCCACGTCCACGGCCTGCTCGACGCCACCCATTTTTCGGTATTTTTGATCGACGCCGACAGCAACTCGCTGCGCTGCGCGTTCGGCATCGAGGCCGGCAAGGTGCTGCCGGCGACGTGCCTGGCGCTGTCCGACCCGCACGCCAACTCGGCGCGCTGCGTGCGCGAGCGGCGCGAAATCCTGGTCGAGCTTGATGCCGAATCATGCACCCCCAACCTGATCCCCGGCACCTTGCCGACCATGAGCCTGTTGTTTGCGCCGCTGCTGGTGGGCGAGCGCGTGCTCGGTGCGATGACGGTGCAGTCGCTGCAGCGAGGCGCCTACGGCGAGCGCGAGCGGCTCATTTTCCGCACCCTGTGCGCGTACGGCGCCATCGCGCTCGACAACGCCAGCGCCTACCGCCAGGTCGCCGCCACCTTGCGCACCCTCAGCGCTACCCAGGCCCAGCTGCTCGAGAAAAACGTCGAACTCGAACAGGCCTATCAGGCGCTCGAAGAAGTCAGCCTGACCGACCAGCTGACGGGCCTGCGCAACCGCCGTTTCTTCCTGCAGCATGTCGACGCCGACGTCGGCATGAGCCTTCGGCGCTACGACGACCCGTTGCACCCGGGCCGCGCCCAACACGAGTCGGTGCCCGGCAAAGACCTGGTGTTTTTCATGGTCGACCTCGACCATTTCAAGGAAGTCAACGACCGCTACGGCCATGCCGGCGGCGACGCGGTGCTGATCCAGATGCAGGAGCGGCTGCGCGAAGTGTTCCGCGAGTCCGACTACCTGATCCGTTGGGGCGGCGAGGAATTTCTCGTGCTGGCGCGCGCCACCCGCCGCGATGACGCCAAAGTGGTGGCCGAGCGGATCCGCCACGCGGTCGCTCACCGCGAGTTCATCCTGCCCGACGGCACCCGCCTGCACAAGACCTGTTCGATCGGCTTCGCCTGCTTTCCGTTCCTGCCGTCGGCACCGCGCCATCTCAGCTGGTCGGAAGTGGTGGAGCTGGCCGACCAGGGACTGTACCTGGCCAAGCGATCCGGGCGCAATGCGTGGGCCGCGGTGTACGCCACCGACCAGGCCCGCCCTGAAGGCCTGTTCCCGCGCCTGATGCACCATCTCGACCAGGCGTTGGACGCGGGCGAAGTGACGCTGGTGACCAGTCTCGAAAACCCGGCGCTGCCGACCGGGCCGAAAAAGCGCCGGCTCGGTCTTGCGGCCGGCGAAATCACTCCGTAAGCAAAGTCGCGGGCCTATCTTGCCGTCAGACCGGCCAGCCCGGGTTCAATCCTTTATACTTGGCCGATGATTCCGACCCGCTGCAGCTGGGCCAATATGGCCAATCCCCTCTATCTCGACTACCACGACCACGAGTGGGGTGTCGAATGCCACGATGAAAACCGGCTGTTCGAAATGCTCAACCTCGAGGGCGCGCAGGCCGGCCTGAGCTGGGAAACCATCCTCAACAAGCGGGCCAACTACCGCGCCGCTTTCGACCGCTGGGATGCGGAAAAAATTGCCCGCTACGACGCTGCCAAGGTCGCCGAACTGCTGGCCAACTCCGGCATCGTGCGTAACCGGCTGAAGGTGGCCGCGGCGATCACCAACGCCCAGGCTTACCTGCGTCTGCGCGACGACGGCCTCACGCTCGACCAGTACCTGTGGGCGTTCGTCGACGGTGCGCCGATCGTCAACCACTGGCCGAGCGGCGCGCGGCCGGCCAAAACCGAATTGTCCGACCGGCTCGCGAAAGACCTGGCCCGGCGCGGCTTCAAGTTCGTCGGCTCGACCATCGTCTATGCCTACATGCAAGCGATCGGCATGGTCGACGATCACGACCTGTCATGCATGCGGCGCGGCGCGCCCTGACCGTCATGGACTGCGGTATGGATTTACTGCCGTACTGGCGCGATCGCGAACGCTTCGTCGTGTTCGACGCCGACTGGGGCGACGGCGCCGCGTTTTCGGCGTGGGTGGAAGCCTGGCGCGGCGATCCGCGGCGCCCGGCCCGCCTGCACGTGATTGCCATTGCCCGTGGCGAGCTGCCGGGTTTTCGGCGCATGTTGCCACCATTGCAGCGGGACCCGGCCATCACGCTTGATTTGCTGCATGCGCCGGTCGAGGCCGCGCTGGCGCAACTGGAAGCCCGCTTCGACGCGGTCCACCTGCATGGGTTGAACAACGCCGGCAGCGGCTTTGCACGCGCCCTGGCGCGGCTGCTGGCGAAAAATGCCGTGCTCCACGCGGACCGACTCAGCGCCCAGCAAACGGCGGCGCTGGCGGCGACCGGCTGGGTGTTCGACGGCGCGCAGTCGGCCCGCTATGCCAGCCGTAAGCCGTTTGCGCCAATCGCGCCGGCGCCCCAGCGGCGCGCGATCGTGCTCGGTGCGGGTCTGGCCGGGGCCGCCGCCTGCCAGCGATTGTGCGCGCGCGGCTGGGACGTCACCCTGGTCGAACGCCACCCGCAGGCGGCAATGGAAGCGTCGGGCAACCTGGCCGGCATCACCATGCCGCTGCTGTCGAAGGACGACAACATCGCTTCGCGGCTGTCGCGCGCCGCTTACCTGTTCGCCCTCGACTACTGGCACCGCCTGGGCGGCGTCGGCGAGGCCATCGAAGGGGCGCGCTGCGGCGTGCTGCTGGTGGCAAAAGACGCGGCGCACGCCGGCCTGCAGCGCGCCATTGCCGGCGCCCGCACCTTGCCGCCCTGGTATGCCGAATGGTTCGACAGCGAAGCGGCGGCGGCCCGTTACGGCACGCTCGCGCCCCACGGCGCCTGGCTGTTCCCGCAAGGCGGCTGGATACGGCCGGCCAGCGCCTGCCAGGCCATGCTGGACGCTTGCGGCCCCGGGCTTGAGCGGCGTTTCGGCGTCGGCAGCGTCGGGCTCGAACGGAGCGGCGACGAGTGGCGGGTGGTTGATGCCGCCGGCGCGATAATCGCGCAGGCGCCGACCGTGATCGTCGCCAATGGCGCCGGCGCCAGTCAACTGGCGCAAGCAGCTTTCCTGCCTTTGACGCGGGTGCGCGGCCAGGTCACCCACCTGGACGCCGATGCATCGGATTTGCCGCCGAACCTCGGCCTGGTGCTGTGCCGCGAAGCCTACCTGACGCCGGCCTTTGGCGGCGTGCGCAGCGCCGGTGCCAGCTACGACGATGACGACGATCCGGCCCTGCGCATGTCAAGCCAGCAGCAGAACCTCGACAAGCTGCGTTCGATGCTGGGCAATCCTGCGATCGGCATCGATGCGCCGCTGCGCGGGCGGGTGGGCGTTCGTTCGGTGGCGCCGGACCGCCTGCCGCTGGTCGGCGCGCTGCCCGATCCGGCGTTCCCAATCGGCGCCGAGCGGCTGCGCGAACTGCCGCGCCAGGGCGGCCTGTACGCCTTGCTGGGCTACGCGTCGCGCGGGCTGACCTGGGCGCCGCTGGCGGCAGAATTGCTCGCCGCCAGACTGGAAGGCGAACCGCTGCCGCTTGAAACCGGTCTCGCCGACGCGCTCGACCCGGGCCGTTTCCAGTTACGGCGCCGCCGAGGTCAATCCAGACCAGCCTGACGCATTCGGGCAACGTGCGGCGGGAAGCGGTTATAATTTTTTCACGGTAATATTCGCATCGGGCGCCGGCCGGTCGGAGGTTTCCTGACGATGGACGATGGCCGATACCGATACCGATACCGCAGGTTCGAACGAGATTTTCCTGTTCCTTGCGTCGACCGTGCATGACATGAAAAATGTCATCAGTGTGCTGTCGGGCACGCTCGAAGGCTTGCTGGACGACGCTTCGCCCCCCGTCGGGCCGGCGTATTCGAAAATGGCGCACATGCTGTACCAGACCCGTCGCCTCAACGACAACCTGATGCAGCTGCTGGCGATCGGCCACCTGGTCATCGGCGTGCTCGGCCACGCCATCAACAATGCCATCGACTACACTGCCGACACCATCCGGTTGGCGATCGCCACCGTCGACGGCTGCCTCGAACTGCGGGTCGAGGACAATGGCCCAGGTTACCCGGCGGCGATGCTGGAGGCGGGCGCCTCGGCCATGAGCGGGGTCAGCACCGGCCTGGGCCTGTATTTCTCCAGTGACGTGGCGAAGATGCACAAGCACCGCGAGCGCCACGGCGCGCTGCGGCTGGAAAACGGCGGCTCGTACGGCGGCGGCTGCTTTGTACTGACCTTGCCATGAGTGCCATGGGCGCCATCGAGCAGGTCGACTGGGCCGCCAAGAGCTACCTGGTGGTGGATGACTTCGTCGGCATCCGCCAGCTGCTGCGCGAAAGTCTGCGCAACCTGGCGGCAAAAAATATCGGCCAGGCGTCCAGCGGCGGCGAAGCGATTGCGCTGCTGGCGCACATCCGCTACGACGTGGTGCTATGCGACTACAACCTCGGTGAAGGCAAAAACGGCCAGCAGGTGCTGGAAGAGGCGCGCATGCGCAACTACCTGCTGCCAAGCAGCGTGTGGATGATGGTGTCGGCCGAAAAAAGCGTCGAATCGGTGATCGGCGCGGCCGAGCGCCAGCCCGATGCCTATTCAAGATCACCGAAGGCCTGGTCCACCACGAAAGCGGCGACTTCCGGCGTGCGCGCAAGGCCGGCGACGAGCTGGAGGAATTGCTTGACGCGAACGCCGCGCGCCCGGACACGCCAACCTGCCTGGCGATGGCGACCTTGCTGCTGGCGGTCGGCGTGAAAGAAGCGCCGGTCGAGCTGCTGTGCTACGTGACGCGCAACAATCACGACAACAGCCTGCTGCTTGACGAGGTGCAGAAAATTTTCGACAAGGCCCGCATGGGAGAGGAGGGGATGGCGCTGATCCGCTCGTCGAAAAAAGAAGCGTCCGACCTGATGAACCAGGGCGTGCTGCTGTGGAAGACCGGCAAACTGGCTGACGCGGTGGCGTGGATGCGCCATGCGCGCCGCCTGCTGCCCAACAACCTGCGCATCTTGTTCAATGCGGCGCAGATCTTGCTGTCGCACCTACAGCAGATTGGCGACGACGAGGCGCTGGCGGCCGAGGCCCTCGACGTGCTGATGCACGTCGACCGGATCCAGCCTGGGCAGCAGCGGTTTGCCCAGCTGATGGAGCAGCTTGCCAGGCTGGCGCCGGTGGCTGGGCCGGACAGCGATCCGGCCGATTAGCCGGGCGCGTCTGTCTTCATTCCTGCCGGCCGTGCCCTGCCGGCAATCGGATAATGCCTGCCGTCCCGCGCGCCTTCCGCTCTGGTGATAAACTGCAAACCTTGTGGGTCAATACCCATGTTCAAGAAAGGCACAACGAATGCGCGATATCGCAATGGAAGTTTACGAAAAAATGAAGGTCGGCGGCACGGCGTGGATCCGTCCGGTGTCGGCCAAGGGCGACACGGTGGCGTCATTCCAGCAAGCCCACGAGAAAGCCCGGCAGATGGCCGATGAAGGTCTGATTTCGATTTCCAGCGTCAAGCGCCAGGAAGACGGACTGATCGAATCGATCCGGATCCTGCGCCTGGCGTGACGCTGTAGCTGCAGCCAATCAGCTCCTGGCGGGCGGCTTCGGTTTCGCCGCTTTTGGCTTCGCCCCCGCATCCGCCGCTCCGGCGTCTGCGCTCCTGTCCCCCGCAGCCGGCTTGAACGTTGCCGCCGCAGTCATCTTCGCCGCGGCGTCCTGCATTTTGATGCCGGCATTGGCCATGGTGTCGGGCGACATCGCGCCCGACACTGCTTGCGTGAACTGATCTTGGAGCACATTCCACCACAGCGTCGCATCGGGCATGAGGGGCGCGCCGACGGGAGGGGGCGCTTCAGCAGCCGGGGCCGCCTGGGCGGGTTGACCCTGCGGCTTGGGCGCTTGCGCCACCGCGGCTGCCGGCTGGCCAAAGAAGGCGCCGAAGGGCGACGCTGCCAGCACCGATTTCTGGTCCGCGCCGGGCTGTTTCATGGCGTCGGCCAGGCTCGCGCCCATCGACTTGAGGGTGGCGAGGGTGCCGCGCTGGATTTCCATCGCCTGTATCGTGCCGCGCAACATCGACACATTCACATTCAGCCACGATTCGACCGCCTTCAGGTCGGCAATTTTCTTGTCCAAGTCGTCGACCGACAGCGTCGGCGCGCCGAGGCCGGGAATGGACATGCCCGGCACACCCATGCTGCCCCACAGGTTCTTGACGAAGTCGAGCGTGTCGGTAACACCGGGGACATTGGGCATTTGAGAATTAGGCATGGTGGCTCTCCATTTTATGTAGGCCCTAGCGTAGCAGATAACTAACATCGGTTCAAAGATGTTGCGTGTAACGGCGCCGCTGCGGCCCGCCGCCCCGCGCCGCAGACGCGCTCCAGGCCAACTTTCGGCGCCGGACACGTTAGACTGTTTGCATGACCATTGCTTTCTTCCTTTCCAGCCGCCGCCGTGCGCTGGGGCTGTGCGCCTTGTCGGTAGGACTGCATGTGGCGGCGCTGTGGTGGACGGCGCCGCGCATCGGCGCGGCCGGGACGCGGCCGCAACCTCGTTTGCCGGTGGCGATACAGGTGCGTTTGGTGGCGGCGCCGTCGCCGGCGGCGCCGGAACTGCAGCGGGTGCGCAAACTGCCGGCGACAGCGGCCAAACCCGCGGCGAGCGGGGCGCTCGCGTCACGCCAAGGCGGCGCTGCCGAAACTGTATCGGACATACAATCAGGACAGCCGACAACTGTCGAGGCGGGCGGGCCTGCCATCGCGGCCGCTGGCGCGGTGGCAGAATCCGCAGAATCTGCCGAGCCGCAGCCGGCCTTGCCTGCGGCAGCGCCGCTGGCGCAGCCGCAGCCGCAGCCGTACCGCGTCGACATGCCGCCTTCGGCCAGCATCACGCTCGACGTCGCGCGTACCGACGCCGACGGTACGGCTTGGTCCGGCGAAGCGGTCATCGCGTGGCGTCTCGATGGCGACAGTTATCGCATGCGGGTCGAAGCGGGGGTGCGCGTGCTGGTAACGAGGATTAACCTGGTGGTGCTGGAAAGCGAAGGCAAGGTAGGCGAGACTGGCTTCGCGCCAGCGACGCTGATCGAAAAACGCCGCGGTCGCGCGCCGACGACAACGCATTTTAGCGAGCGCGACGGGCGCATCACGTTTTCAAACGGCTCTGCGGCCGCGCTGCTGCCCGGCGCGCAGGACAAGGCGACGCTGCCGCTGCAACTGGCAGCGATCGCGCGCGCTGGCAGCGGCCAGATCGACGGCGGCATCGAGGTGCTGGTGGGCGAAGACCGCGACGCCAGCCTGTACCGCTTTGTCGTGCTGGGGCAGGAACTGCTCGATACCCGGCTCGGCAAGCTGCCGACCTGGCATCTGTCGCGTCCGCCGAGGGCCGGCGCCTATGGCTCGCGCCTCGACATCTGGCTGGCGCCGGATTACGGCTGGTATCCGGTACAGATCAGGAACATCGAAGCGAGCG
>Ga0326735_1000415_pt1 | contig 10529 bp, 7 predicted proteins | sample 37_GP2_1092_FD_207945 | JGI IMG/M metagenome (GOLD analysis project Ga0326735, IMG submission 207945) | Glacier ice microbial communities from Ngari, Tibet, China - 37_GP2_109.2 | ecosystem: Environmental > Aquatic > Freshwater > Ice > Glacier | place: China: Ngari, Tibet | collected 2018-07-31
CCAGTGTGAATACGCATCAATCCGACCCGGCCAACCGCGCCCGCCTGCGCTGGCGCAGCCGCCGGGGACTGCTCGAAAACGACCTGATCCTCACCCGCTTCCTCGATGCGAACGAGGCGACGTTGAGCGACGAAGACGTCGATGCGCTGACGCTGCTGCTCGACCTGGCGGACAATCCGCTGATGGACCTGCTGCTGGCCCGCACCGAGCCCGACGGCGCGATCGACCTGCCGCACGTGCGCGCCTTGCTGGCGCGGCTGCGGCAAGCCTAGGCCCGGTTCCCGTATTTTTTGTATTGTAGACTTGCATCCAAGAAGGAAGTGAAATGAATATCTCCGATTCCAAAGCCACCCTGTCGTTCTCCGATGGCAGCGCGGCCATCGACATGCCGATCTACAAGGGCACCGTCGGCCCGGACGTCATCGACATCCGCAAACTGTACGCCCAGACCGGCAAGTTCACCTATGATCCTGGCTTCATGTCGACCGCCGCCTGCAACTCGTCGATCACCTACATCGACGGCGACAAGGGCGAATTGCAGTACCGCGGCTACCCGATCGAGCAACTGGCCGAGAACTGCGACTTTCTCGAAGTGTGCCACCTGCTGCTGAACGGCGAACTGCCGACCGCGGCCCAGAACAAGACATTCGACAGCACCGTCACCAAGCACACGATGGTGCACGAGCAGATGCAATTCTTTTTCCGCGGTTTCCGCCGCGACGCCCACCCGATGTCGGTGCTCGTCGGCACCGTCGGCGCGCTCGCCTCGTTCTACCACGACTCGCTCGACATCACCGACCCGCACCACCGCGAAGTGTCGGCCATCCGCCTCATTGCCAAGATGCCGACCCTGGTCGCCATGTCGTACAAGTATTCGATGGGCCAGCCGTTCATGTACCCGCGCAACGACCTGTCGTACAGCGCCAACTTCATGCGCATGATGTTTGGCACTCCGTGCGAAGAATATGTCGTCAACGACGTGCTGGTGCGCGCGCTCGACCGCATCCTGATCCTGCACGCCGACCACGAACAGAACGCGTCGACGTCGACGGTGCGCCTGGCCGGCTCGTCCGGCGCCAACCCGTTTGCCTGCATCGCCGCCGGCATCGCCTGCCTGTGGGGCCCGGCCCACGGCGGCGCCAACGAAGCGGCGCTCACCATGCTCAAGGAAATCGGCTCGGTCGACAACATCCCGGCCTTCATCGAAAAAGTGAAAGACAAGAACTCCGGCGTCAAGCTGATGGGTTTTGGTCACCGCGTCTACAAGAACTTCGACCCACGGGCGAAATTGATGCGCGAAACGTGCCACGAAGTGCTCGACGAACTCGGCCTGCACGACGACCCGTTGTTCAAGCTGGCCATGGCGCTAGAAAAAATCGCCCTGGAAGACGAGTATTTCGTCTCGCGCAAGCTGTACCCGAACGTCGACTTCTACTCCGGCATCGTGCAGTCGGCGCTGGGCATCCCGGTGTCGCTGTTCACCGGCATCTTCGCCATGGCCCGCACGGTGGGCTGGATCGCCCAGTGGAACGAGATGATCGCCGACCCCGAGCAGAAAATCGGCCGCCCGCGCCAGCTGTTCATCGGCGACACCGCCCGTAATGTGCCGGCGATGGACCAACGCTGATTTTTAACGCTGCCACATAAAAAAGCGTGCTTCGGCGCGCTTTTTTGTTGCTGCACCGCTGGCAAGCGGCGTGTAAGGTGCGAAGAATGCTCTCAGTCCGTTACAATATTGGTAGGTTTACAATATTTGATATGGAAAGCGCGCCGCCGTGTCCGACCAATCCCGCTACACTGGCCGTTTCGCGCCGTCGCCGACCGGCCGCCTGCATGCCGGCTCGCTCGTCGCCGCGCTGGCAAGCTTTCTCGACGCCCGTGCCCATGGCGGGCGCTGGCTGGTGCGCATCGAAAATGTCGACGCGGCGCGCAGTGCGCCGGGCGCGGCCGAGTCGGTGCTGGGTTTATTGCGCCAGCTCGGCATGCAGTGGGATGGCGACATCGTCTGGCAAAGCCGGCGCGGCGCGCTGTACCAGGCGGCGTTCGAGCGCCTTGCAAACAACGTCTATCCGTGCGGCTGCAACCGCCGCGAGATCGCCGACTCGCGCCTGGGCACTGCGCCCGACGGCTCGGCGGTGTATCCCGGCACCTGCCGCGCCGGCTTTGGCGCCGGCAAGACCGTGCGCAGTGAACGACTGCGGGTGCCGGCGCCGGGCGACGACCTGGTGCGCTTCAACGACCGCTTCGCCGGATCAATCGAGCACCACCTGGCGCTGGATACCGGCGACTTCGTGCTCAGGCGCGCCGACGGTTACTGGGCCTACCAATTGGCGGTGGTGGTCGACGACGCCGCACAAGGCGTCACCGACATGGTGCGCGGCGCCGACCTGCTCGATTCGGCGCGCAGCCTTGGCTTGCCGCTCGAGGCGGCCGCGCTTCGCTCGTCCGGGTCGCTGGCCGCGTTCTGGCCGGCGGCGATCAACGGCTGGGCAAGCTTGCTGATCGCGCGCGGCGACGCCTTGTGAGCCGGCGCCGGCAAGCGCAACCGTGCGAGCACATTCCAGCGTTTCGGCATAATGAATAAAAAGAAGGATTACTCATGAACATTAAATTGCTGGCTCTGTCGTTGCTGTCGCTGTTGTCGCTATTGCCTGCCGGACTGGCCAGCGCTCAGGATGTGTCCTTACTGGCCGGTTCGCTCGACAACAGCATGGCAAACAAACGCTCGTTTGCCGCCGAACTCGGTTTTTCGCAGCGGATGAATGACTTCACCTCGCTCAGTGCCGAGTACTACAATGAAGGCCATCCCAGCAAGCACCACCGCGACGGCTTTACCTCGCAACTGTGGCTGCACACGCGTTACCCGGAGCGGGGCGCATCGTTCGGCATTGCCGCCGGGCCCTATTATTATTTCGACACGACCACCGGCCTGGGCGCGGCCAGCGAATACCGCAACCTGCACGGCTGGGGCAGCCTGTTCAGCGCCAGTGCAAAATGGCACTTCGAAATGCGTTCCTACGTGGAACTGCGCCTCAACCATGCCAAAACCCATGGCGAAGGCGATTCGAACAGCGTATTGGTCGGCCTGGGCTACGAACTAAGGAACGTGCCGGACCGTGAGCGTCTGAAGACCGAGCGGCCGGGCGACCGTCTGCTGATGGTGCAGGGCGGCCAGGCCATCGTCAACAGTTTCGAGTCCGAGCGCGCGCGCGCCTGGGGCATCGAATACCGCGATACCGTCACCCTGAACATGGAGTGGAGCGTCACCGCGCTCAATGAAGGGCGGGTCGGGCTGGTGCAGCGCCGGGGCTTAGCGGGGCAGATCTGGCTGCTGCGCCCGTTCACCGACCGCACCGTGCTCGAGCTGGGCGGCGGCGGCTACCTGATGCGCGACCGGATCAACCGCGACGATGCGAGCGAACCATCGACGACCCGCCTGGTGCCGATCGTGACCATCGGCATGCGCTACCGGATCGATCCCGACTGGCGCGCCCAGCTCAGTTTCAGCCGCGTCGTCACCGATTACCACCGCGATGCCGATATCCTGCTGATCGGTGTCGGCAAGGTGTTTTAGGACCCAGTAGCCGACAATGCCCGGAAAAGCCCATCTGCGAGAAGTTCATAAAATGCAACATTTTGCCTGTTATTCATATAATGGGGTGTTGCGTTGCACTATCGCGTGTTATTCTGATGGGCCTCAAAGATTTCAGTACTAAATGCCCTTCCCCACAACTTGATGTGCAATCCGCTAACCGGTCAGGCCGTGTCGCGGAAGGTTAGACTAACCCGCCAATTTCGCGAAGCGCGAAGAAAGGTGAGCAAGATGATGCAACAACAGACAGCGAACTCGTATCTGTTCGGTGGTAACGCACCCTATGTGGAAGAGTTATACGAGGCCTATCTCGACAATCCGGGCTCGGTGCCCGACAACTGGCGCTCGTATTTCGACGCCATGCAGAACGTGCCGGCAGTGGACGGATCGAACAAGCCCGACGTCGCCCACGCCTCCGTCATCGCCTCGTTTGCGGAACGCGCAAAAGCCGGTCCGATCCGGGTCGTCACCGCTTCGGCCGACGCCGAAATGGGCCGCAAGCGCGTCGCCGTCACCCAGTTGATCGCCACCTACCGCAACCTCGGTTCGCAATGGGCCAACCTCGATCCGCTGCAGCGCCAGGAGCGCCCGACGATTCCTGAAATGGAACCGGCGTTCTACGGCTTCACCGATGCCGACCTGGACATCCAGTTCAATATCAGCAACACCTATTTTGGCCAGGAAACCGCGTCCCTGCGCGACCTGCTCAACTTCCTGCGCGAGACGTATTGCCGCTCGATCGGCGCCGAGTTCATGTACATCAGCGATCCGGCCGAGAAGCGCTGGATGCAGGAAAAGCTGGAATCGATCCGATCGACGCCGAGTTTCACGGCCGAGAAAAAAATTCACATCCTCGACCGCCTGACCGCCGCCGAAGGCCTTGAGCGCTACCTTCACACCAGGTACGTCGGCCAGAAGCGCTTTTCGCTGGAAGGCTCCGAGTCGTTCATCGCCTCGATCGACGAAACGATCCAGCGCGCCGGCGAAAACGGCGTGCAGGAAATCGTCATCGGCATGGCCCACCGCGGTCGCCTGAACGTGCTGGTCAACACCCTGGGCAAGTCGCCGGCCGAATTGTTCGAAGAATTCGAAGGCAAGCACGGCGACGAACTGCCGTCGGGCGACGTCAAGTACCACCAGGGCTTCTCGAGCGATATCTCGACCGCCGGCGGCCCGGTCCACCTGTCGCTGGCCTTCAATCCATCCCACCTCGAGATCGTCAACCCGGTCGTCGAGGGTTCCGTCAAGGCGCGCATGGACCGCCGCGGCGACAAGGAAGGCGCGCAAGTGCTGCCGATCCTGGTGCACGGCGACGCCGCCTTTGCCGGCCAGGGCGTGGTAATGGAAACGCTGAACCTGGCGCAAACGCGCGGCTACGGCACCGGCGGCACGGTGCACATCGTGATCAACAACCAGATCGGCTTTACCACGTCGGACCCGCGCGACTCGCGTTCGACCCTGTATTGCTCGGACGTGGTCAAGATGATCGAAGCGCCGGTGCTGCACATTAACGGCGACGACCCGGAAGCGGTGGTGCTGGCGACCCAGATCGCCATGGACTACCGCGTGCTGTTCAAGAAGGACATCGTCCTCGACATCATCTGTTACCGCAAGCTCGGCCACAACGAGCAGGACACCCCGGCGCTGACCCAGCCGTTGATGTACAAGAAGATCGCCCAGCACCCGGGCACCCGCAAGCTGTACGCCGACAAGCTCGCCGCCCAAGGCACCATCGCGCCGGACGCCGGCGACAAGATGGTGGCCGCCTTCCGCGACGCCATGGACGCCGGCAAGCACACGGTCGACCCGGTGATCTCGAACTTCAAGAACAAGTACGCCGTCGACTGGCTGCCGTTCCTCAACAAGAAATGGACCGACAGCGCCGACACCGCGGTGCCGATGACCGAACTGAAACGCCTGTCGCAGCGCATCACCAACGTGCCGGAAGAGTTCAAGGTCCACTCGCTGGTGGCAAAAGTGCTGGCCGACCGCGCCTCGATGGGGCGCGGCGAGATGAACCTCGACTGGGGCATGGGCGAGCACCTGGCCTACGCCTCGCTCGTGTCGTCCGGTTACGCCATCCGCCTGACGGGCCAGGACGCCGGCCGCGGCACCTTCGTGCACCGCCACGCGGTGCTGCACGACCAGAACCGCGAGCGTTGGGATGCCGGCACGTATGTGCCGCTGTGCAACGTGTCCGACGGCCAGGCGCCGTTCGACGTCATCGACTCGGTGCTGTCGGAAGAAGCGGTGCTCGCCTTCGAGTATGGCTATTCGACCGCCGAGCCGAACACGCTGACGATCTGGGAAGCGCAGTTCGGCGACTTTGCCAACGGCGCCCAGGTGGTGATCGACCAGTTCATCAGCTCCGGCGAAGTGAAGTGGGGCCGCGCTTCCGGCCTGGTGATGATGCTGCCGCACGGTTACGAAGGCCAGGGCCCGGAGCACTCGTCGGCCCGCCCCGAGCGTTTCCTGCAATTGTGCGCCGACAACAACATGCAAGTGGTGCAGCCGACGACTGCCGCGCAAATCTTCCACCTGCTGCGCCGCCAGATGGTGCGCCAGTTCAGAAAACCGCTCGTCATCATGACGCCGAAGTCGCTGTTGCGTAACAAGGACGCCGGCTCCGCCCTGACCGAACTGGCCAAGGGCGCCTTCCAGACCGTGATCGGCGAAGTCGACGCCCAGATCGACGCCAAGAAAGTCAAGCGCGTCGTCGCCTGCTCCGGCAAGGTCTATTACGACCTGATCAACGCCCGCAAGACGCGCGGCCAGGTCGACACCGCCATCATCCGTGTCGAGCAGCTGTATCCGTTCCCGCACAAGTCGTTCGCCGCCGAACTGAAGAAGTTCCCCAACGCGACCGAGCTGGTATGGACCCAGGACGAGCCGCAAAACCAGGGTCCATGGTTCCAGATCCAGCACAATATCTTCGAAAGTCTCGATTCGGGCCAGCGCCTGGCCTATGCCGGCCGGCCGGCTTCGGCGTCGCCTGCGGTCGGTTACTACGACAAGCACTACGCGCAGCAGAAGGAGTTGCTGGAAACGGCATTCTCGAAACTGAAGGGTTTCGTGCTGACCAAGTAGGCAAGGCACCGGGTGAGACGCGCCAGTGGCGCGGCCAGGCAATGATGCAGCGCCCCGCAGTGCGGGGCGCCAAAAAACAAGATACGGAGTTTTACATGGCACAAATCGAAGTCAAGGTTCCACAACTGTCGGAGTCGGTAGCAGAAGCGACCATGCTTTCATGGCACAAGAAAGTCGGCGAGCCGGTGGCGCGCGACGAAAACATGATCGACATCGAAACCGACAAGGTGGTGCTTGAATTGCCGGCGCCGGCCGCCGGCGTGATCGTCCAGATCATCAAGGGCGACGGCACCACCGTTGTCGCCGGCGAAGTGATCGCCATCATCGACACCGAAGCGAGTGCGATGGTCAGCCCGATTCCGATTTCGAGCGTGGCCACGCCGAACGCACCGGTTGCCGGCACGCAAGCACCAGTCGCGCCGACCGCGCCAGCGGGCACCAAGGGCGATGTCGCAATGCCGGCCGCCGCCAAGATGCTGGCCGAAAATGCCCTGTCCACCAGCCAGGTCAGCGGCACCGGCAAGGACGGCCGCGTCACCAAGGGCGACGTGCTCGGCGCCATCGCCGGCGGCGTGAAACTGGCGGCGCCAGCACCGATGGCCGCACCTGTCCCTGCGGCCAAAGCGCCGCTGCAGCAGATCGCCGCGCCAAGCATGGCCAGCCTGGGCGAGCGTCCGGAAGAGCGCGTGCCGATGAGCCGCCTGCGCGCCCGTATCGCCGAGCGCCTGGTCATGTCGCAGTCGACCAACGCGATCCTGACGACGTTCAATGAAGTGAACATGCAGCCGGTGATCGACCTGCGCAACAAGTACAAGGACAAGTTCGAAAAAGAGCACGGCGTCAAGATGGGCTTCATGTCGTTTTTCGTCAAGGCAGCCGTCGCCGCGCTCAAGAAATACCCGGTCATCAACGCCTCGGTCGATGGCAACGACATCGTCTACCACGGCTACTTCGACATCGGCATCGCGGTCGGTTCGCCGCGCGGCCTGGTGGTGCCGATTTTGCGCAACGCCGACCAGATGTCGATTGCCGAGATCGAAAAGAAGATCGGCGAATTCGGCGCCAAGGCCAAGGAAGGCAAGCTGACCATGGAAGACCTGACGGGCGGCACCTTCTCGATCTCGAACGGCGGCACCTTCGGCTCGATGCTGTCGACGCCGATCATCAACCCGCCGCAAGCGGCCATTCTCGGCGTGCACGCCACTAAGGACCGCGCCGTCGTCGAAAACGGCCAGGTTGTGGTGCGCCCGATGAATTACCTGGCGATGTCGTACGACCACCGCATCATCGACGGCCGCGAAGCCGTCCTAGGCCTCGTCACGATGAAGGAAACGCTGGAAGACCCGGCTCGCCTGCTGCTCGACCTGTAATCGCACGCTGCAGCGACGTCGCCTTCAGCGCCGGCTTGCCATCGCGTGTCCGCGGTGTTTTTTTTGAGGTAATCGTCATGAATGTCTCCGATGAAATCAAGCGCTTGCACGAACTGCACCAGGCCGGCGCGCTGACGGACGCCGAATTTGAACTGGCCAAGACCCGGGTTCTCAGCGGCGCCGTCAACCTCGACAAGCCGTCCGGTTCCGGCTCCGGCGACTTCGCCAGCGAGATCGGCGCGCTGCGCCGTTCGCACAGCGACCGCTGGCTAGGCGGCGTCTGCGGCGGCCTCGGCAAGGCGTCCGGCATGGAATCGTGGATCTGGCGCCTGGTGTTCGTGCTGTTTACGGTGACGTTCGGATTCAGCCTGCTGATCTATCTGCTGATGTGGATTTTCGTCCCCGAAGAATAATATTAGGAATATCAACAATGAGCACTTCCAAGCAATTTGATGTCGTCGTCATCGGCGCCGGTCCCGGCGGCTACATCGCCGCCATCCGCGCCGCGCAACTGGGGTTTTCGGTTGCCTGCATCGATGAATGGTCGAACGCCAAGGGCGGCCCGGCGCCGGGCGGCACCTGCACCAACGTCGGCTGCATCCCTTCGAAAGCGATGCTGCAGTCGTCCGAACACTTCGAGCACGCCGGCCACAGTTTCAAGGAGCACGGCATCGATGTCGCCGGCCTGACGCTGAACCTGCCGCAAATGTTGAAGCGCAAGGACGTCGTCGTCAAACAGAACAACGAGGGCATCCTGTACCTGCTGAAGAAAAACAAGGTCACCTTCTTCCACGGCCGCGGTGCGTTTGCCGGCAGTGCCGACGGCATGTACAGCATCAGCGTGACGGGCGCCAACGCCGACACCTTGAGCGCCAGGCACGTCGTCGTCGCCACCGGTTCGAACGCGCGCGAACTGGCTGGCGCGCCGTTCGACGAAAAACGGATCCTGTCGAACACCGGCGCGCTGGCCATCGATGCGGTGCCGGCGAAACTGGGCGTCATCGGCGCCGGCGTCATCGGCCTCGAGATGGGCAGCGTTTGGCGCCGCCTTGGCGCAGACGTCACCATCCTCGAAGGCTTGCCGACGTTCCTCGGCGCGGTCGACGAGCAGATCGCCAAGGAAGCGCACAAGCTGTTTACCAAGCAGGGCCTGAAAGTGAGCCTGGGCTGCACGATCGGAAAAATCACGGTCGCCGGCGAGCAGGTCACGGTGGAGTACGTGGACGCCGCCGGCGCCGCCCACAACGCCGTGTTCGACAAGCTGATCATCTCGATCGGCCGGGTACCAAACACCATTGGCCTCAATGCGGAGAGCGTCGGCCTCAAGCTCGATGAGCGCGGCTTCGTCGCCGTCGACGACGACTGCAAGACCAGTTTACCGAACGTGTGGGCGGTGGGCGACGTCGTGCGCGGCCCGATGCTGGCGCACAAGGCCGAGGAAGAGGGCGTGGCGGTTGCCGAGCGCATCGCCGGCCAGCACGGCCACGTCAACTTCAACACCGTGCCGTGGGTGATCTACACCTCGCCCGAAATTGCCTGGGTCGGACAGACCGAGCAGCAGCTGAAAGCGGCCGGCGTGGCCTACAAGGCAGGCACCTTCCCGTTCATGGCGAACGGCCGCGCGCGCGCGCTGGGCGACACGTCCGGCATGGTCAAGGTGCTGGCGGACGCTGTCAGCGACGAAATCCTTGGCGTGCACATCGTCGGCCCGATGGCGTCCGAACTCATTTCCGAAGCCGTCGTGGCGATGGAATTTCGCGCTTCCGCCGAAGACATCGCGCGCATCTGTCACGCCCATCCGTCGCTGTCCGAGGCGACCAAGGAAGCTGCGCTGGCAGTCGACAAGCGCGCGCTCAACTTCTGATGATCTTTGCCGGGCCGGCGTCCTGCCGGCCCGGTGAGGTGGTTGTGCATCCCCCCTTGTGCATCGCCTTTTTTGCGTCTCCTCGTTTGCGTTCCATGGTTTGCTTCCCCGATGAATGTCCAACAGTTTTACCAGCACGCGCTCGCCGAGCGCGGCTTCCAGTCCGACGCCGCGCAGCAGCGCGCCGTCGACCGCCTGCAGCGCTCCTACGAAGAATGGGCCCACTACAAGTCGCGCCGTTCGTCGACTTTCAAACGCCTGGTCAACCGTCCTGACGTGCCGCGCGGCGTCTACCTGTGGGGCGGGGTAGGGCGCGGCAAGTCGTTCCTGATGGACAGCTTCTATTCGGTGGTGCCGCTGGTGCGCAAGACGCGCGTGCACTTTCACGAGTTCATGCGCGGCGTGCACCGCCAGCTCGACGACCTCAAGGGCGTCGCCGATCCGCTCGACGAAGTGGCGCGCCGCATCGCCAAAAAATACCGGCTGGTGTGTTTCGATGAATTCCACGTCTCCGACATCGCCGACGCGATGATCCTGTACAACCTGCTCAAGGCCTTGTTCGACAACGGCGTTTCGTTCATCATGACGTCGAACTACGATCCGGATTTGCTGTATC
>Ga0326735_1000416_pt1 | contig 10525 bp, 11 predicted proteins | sample 37_GP2_1092_FD_207945 | JGI IMG/M metagenome (GOLD analysis project Ga0326735, IMG submission 207945) | Glacier ice microbial communities from Ngari, Tibet, China - 37_GP2_109.2 | ecosystem: Environmental > Aquatic > Freshwater > Ice > Glacier | place: China: Ngari, Tibet | collected 2018-07-31
TCACCACCTCCTGCACATAGATCCCCGCACCAAACACACTGATCGGTCGGTCGACGCCAGGTGAAGGCAATGCGCGGGCGAATGAACCGAACTTGATCGTGGCAAAACTTTCGATCATGATGCCGATGGCAATCGTGGTGAGCATCCAGCCGATCGCATTCGATTCGCGGTTGAACGGACGCACTGCATAGCGCTCGATCAACATGCCGTAGACGACACACATGGCGATGGCGACCGGAATGCCGATGATTTGCGGCACACCGAGATCGTTGCTGACCACCGCTAGGACGGCGCCGACCATCAGTACATCGCCGTGGGCGAAATTCACCGATTTACACGCAGACCACATGATGTAGAAACCGAGGGCCACCAGGCTATAGATTGCCCCGATCGAGATGCCACTAAGTACATATTGAAGAAACGTGCTCACGTGCGCTTTCCTTTGCAAATGTCCGCATTCGACGGCGACGGCCGGGCCGTCTCAAACCGTCGCGCGCCATTTTGGATTACTTGTAGTTGGATTGCGATTTTGGTAGCAACACACCGTTCTGCCACACCGTCAATTTGTAGTCCTTTTGCTTGATGGCGTCATGCGCTTCGGAGGTCGCACCAAACGCCGGATCGTAGTTTGCGACCAGACCCTGGTACTTCACGTTAAACAACGCATCACGCACCTTGGTTCGGTCGTAGCTCCCTGCTGCCTGGATTGCCTTGGCCAAGATATGCACTGCGTCGTATGCGTTTGCGGTGCCACTACCCATGCGCAGCTCAACAGGACTTTTCAACTTATATTTGCGTGCAATCGCGTCATAGATCACCGCGGTTTTCGCATCCTGTTTGCCCATCCAGCTGAACGTCTGGACCACAAAGACACCGTCGGCAAGCGGCCCGGCAAGTTCGCCCAGGTTACCGGCAAGGCCCCATGCGCCAGCGATCACTGGTTTGTAATTCAGTTTATCCATGCTGCGCAGTATCTGGTTCCCCTCGCGGTCCAGTGCAAACATCACGATCGCTTCGGCCCCGGCGGCACGGGCACGCATCAGCTGCGGCGTCATGTCCTGGTCGCCCCAGTTGAAGGTTTCCATGGCGACCGGCTTGATACCCTTGGCTTCCAGCGCCGCCTTGACGTCTGGCGCAGCGCCATTTCCCCAGCCGGTGTTTTCATAGAACACAGCGACCTTTTTGGTCGGCGCACGTTCCAGTGCGACGTCGCTCAAGAACTCCGCCACCCAGCGGTCTTTCGCTGACACGCGAAACATCCATTTATTGATACCGGTTTCATGCTCGATGATTTTTGTTCCGGCGGCCATCACGCCGACATACGGAATGCCGATCTGTTCAATCGGTTCGCGTTGAGCCAGAGCTACGCCACTGTGGTATCCGCCCAGAATGGCAACGCATTTGTCCGCCATCGCGATCCGTCGGACGTTGTCAACACCTTTGGGCGGCGCACCAGCGTCGTCATACATGACCAGTGCAAGCTTCTTGCCCAAGACCCCTCCCTTGGCATTGATTTCGTCGATTGCGACTTCGGCGCCCATTTGCATCGCCGCTGCGCCGAAAGCGGCAGGCCCGGTCATTGCCCCTGAAAAACCAATGCAAGGCTTGCTTTCTTCCGCATACGCCGACTGTATGCCTGCTCCCATTAACAAAGTGGTTGCAAGCGCCGCTGATTTAAATACCAGAACTGACTTTTTCATCTGAACCCTTAAGAGTGTTTCAGTAAGTGCTGCCATGACAGGAGTTGCACTAAAGCGCCGCCATGCACGGGAATGATGCGCCACAATATGGACGAAAGTGATCTTAGAAATCACGGAATGAAATATATAGGTAAAATCAGCGATTTCGTAGCGTATGGCTACAATTTAATAGTCCGTATTATGGACGCAATGAATTTTGGAGGACGTAATGGGTGATGGCGAAAAAACCGTACGCCGGAAGTCGCCGGATCGTAACGTCGATGAAGTAGCAAGCGGGACCCAAAGCATAGAACGGGCCGCACGCATTCTTCGTGAGATTGCTTCGTATAGCACTAATGGGCTACGGCTGATTGATTTATCGAAACAGCTCGACTTGAAGCGCACAACGATTCATCGCATCCTGATGTGCCTGATTCGCGAAGGACTGATCATGCAACATCCGACCACCCTGCGCTACATGCTGGGCTATGGCCTGTTCGAGCTGGGGCTGACGGCAGCATCTCAGTTTAAATTGCGCGAGATTTGCACGCCCTCTCTGACACGCATCGCTGCGCAGTCGGGGTGTACCGCTTACATGACGATCCGCAGTCAGTTCGACGCCATATCGATCGCCAGTGCCGAGGCGGATCCGGCGCATCCGATGGATCTGCCGATATTGGGAATCGGAGCCCATCGCCCGCTGGGTGTAGGTGCGGGTAGCCTTGCAATGCTCATATCGTTACCGGATGACGAGATCGAACGTATTGTGTTATCGAATGCGCGTCGCCTTTCCACGTATGGAAAACTAACGGTGCCGCTGCTGCTGGAAATCGCTCGGGAGGCGAAAGAAACCGGGTATGCCTATCATGACTGTCGCATGATTTCCGGCATCAGCGGTGTGGGTATCCTGGTGCGCGACAGTGCCGGCGCGCCGTTAGGTGCGCTCAGCGTTTCTGCCAAAGCAGAAAGCATCGACATGGAGACGAAAACACAGATCATGGCGATCCTGAATAAAGAATCACGTGTGCTGCAAAACCTGATACACCAGGCAAACATCGATGTTGCGGAATACAGCAAGCGGTTTTCTGAAAACCAGTTCGTCTGAGTTTGCGGTATCGGTGTTTCTGCGCCGTAGGGGGCGGAAGATTTCCCAAACCGGAATTCAGTCGTTCACTGTTATTCAAGCCGAATTTCCATTTGGGTAAGGATGGAGGCCTTGAGTACTTGAGATCGGCGATCTTTTGCCGGGATTCCTTGACGCGCTGCGCCAGCGCGTCAAAGTTGATCTTGGGGAGATCGAGCGCCGGCGATCTAGCGTGCGCGACATGATTCCATGTAATCGATGTCGAGTTCCATGCCCCAGCCAGGCAAGGTCGGCAGCACATAGCGGCCATCCACGAACGGTCTTTGCGGCTGATTCGCGATCAGCTTGTAAAAGAACGGGTCGCGCCACGGCATCATGACTTCGCCGTACTGGCTGTTCGCCACGCCGGCCACCATCATTAGACCGATCTGCGGCTCGAGATGCTGCATCACCGTCACATTGAACGCCGATGCCAGCTGGGCGACCCGCCGCCATTCGGTCGGACCGGCCCCCCAGCTCGCATCGAAATTACAAATGTCGATGGCGCCGGCAATCATCAGGTCCCGGCAGCCGAACCTCGATAATTCGCTCTGGCCGGCAGCGATCGGAACGCCGCCGACTGCGCGCACCACGGCCATCTCCGCGCGGTCGTTGTCCCAACGGCACGGCTCCTCGAACCATGCCAGATCGAGGTCGCGGGTTCGCCTGATGAACTCGAGGGCCTGCGCCCGCGTCCATCCCTGATTGGCATCGCAGGCAAGGACGAAATCATCGCCGCCAGCCCGTCGCACCACCCGGGCTCGCTCGGCATCTTCGGCGGGCGTCTTGCCGCCAATCTTGAGCTTCAAGCCATGGATGCCGAACGCCTTGAGTTCGGCAACTTCCTGCGCCAGCCCTTCGAGATCGCCGCTCTGCCGGTAATAACCTCCTAACGCAACGACCGGAACGGACGCGCGCGCCCCTCCCCACAACACGTGAATAGGCACCCGCAGCAGCTTACCGATCGCATCGTGCAGCGCGCTGTCGACGCAGGCTTGCGCGCGCAGGGCGACGCGGCGGTCGCGCAGGAACGGCTCAGTGGCCCGGCGCGTCGACGCCCACAGATCTTCGATCGCCGCGACGCGACAGCCCACCAGCAGCGGCGCCAGCTCGTTTTCGATCAGGCCGACGACGGCGCCCTGAAGTTCGTCGTCGTTCCCGTTGAAGCACTCTCCGACAATGCCCGCGTCGGTATGGATTCTCGTGACGATCGTGCAGCGATGCGTCAGCTTCAGGGTCGAGCCGGTCGCGGCCTTTTCCATCGGAATCTTCAGCGGAATGACCTCGATCCGGACGATTCGGGCATCGGGCAGAAGTGACACGGCGGCATCTGCGCCACCGCTTGCGCGCGTGGCTGGAAAGTCGGGACTGTTCATGGTTCCTCTAATAATGGCTTGCGTAAGGTGGCGTAGGCGCTCGGGCTCACTCGCTTTCTATGCCGAGTTCCTTGATGATGGCTGCCCACTTCGTCGTCTCCTTCGAGAGGAACTTGCCGAACTCCGGCCCCGGCACATACGCGACGGCGGCACTCTCCTTCTCGAACTTCTGTTTCGCCTGCGGCGTGGCCAGTATCTCGCCTATGGTCTTGTCGAGTTTGGCCACGATGTCCGCCGGCGTGCCGGCCGGCGCTACCACGCCCCACCAGTTGTCCGCCTCGTAGCCCGGAAGGCCGGCCTGAACGGTGGTTGGGACATTGGGGGCCGCGGCCTGGCGGGTCGTGCCAGTGATGGCCAGCGGCTTCAGGCGTCCGCTATTCACAAAAGGCAGTGCCTGCAACAGCGTGCCGACAGAAATCTGCGCATACCCGCCGGCCACGTCGGTCATCGCCGGTGCCGCTCCTTTATATGGGACATGCGTGAGCTTGACGCCTGCTTCGATGGCGAACAATGCGGCAGCCAGATGGGTTCCGCTGCCGACGCCGGCGGATGCATAGTTGAGTTGACCCGGCCGCGCTTTCGCATAGTCGATCAATTCCTTCAGGCTATTTACCGGAAGATTGGGGCTGACGCAGATCACCACCGGCGCGGTCGCGATTTTGGCGACAGGCATGAAATCCTTGTCGGGGCGGTAAGGAAGCTTCTTGTAGAGCGTCGTATTGGCGGTATGCGGAGTCGAGACCAGCAGGAGCGTGTAACCGTCGGGCACCGATTGGGCCACCATTTGAGTGCCTATGGTTCCACCGGCACCGCCCCGGTTATCCACCACGACCGTCTGGCCAAGCCGCTTGGAAAGCTCGTCAGCGATGTACCGTCCGACCATGTCGTTGCTACCTCCGGGCACAAACGGGATGACCAGCTTGATCGGCTGCTTGGTCGGATAGGTCTGCGCCTGCGCAGGCAACGTGGCGCAAACCGCAAGCAGCGCGGCCGCCTGCGCAATAAAACTACGTCTCGAATGCATATTGTCTCCTGATTACGATTTACTGCGGAAAGATGTCGCCCCTTATAGGTCGTCCCTGGACAGGAAGACACGCTGAAAAACAGTCCTTTTGGTATTTCTGAATTGCGGACGCACCCGGCTGCTCCAGCCGGTTTCCGTCACTGCAATCCAGGCGCTGTGCTGCCTGACCGACGGGTCCAGCAAGTCGTAGCACGCGTAGTAGCGCGGCGATGCTCCATCTGAAGCATACCGGCTCGCGCGGACATTGCCCGGTACGGCCGCCAGGCCGGGAAGATGCTCGACGTTGTACCAGAGGTTCATGTCGGCCTCGGCCTCCGATGCGACGTCGGTCTCGACGATATAGTGAAACGGCGCCGCATGTCCCGCGGACGGTCCGTCCAGCGTCAGCAGGCGCTCGAGATGGACGATCTGCGCGCCCGGGAAGCGGCCGGTGACGGCGGCCGGGATTGCCGCGGCCTGCTTGAAATAAACATAGCTTTCGTCGGTCGTGGTGCTGCACAGCACGTCGGCAAAATATTGGGAAGGATCGCCGGCGCGGATCGCCGCCACCAATTCCCGCGCATCTTCCAGTTGCAGCCGACACCCGGGTATCTTCAGCAAGCCAAGCCGGGTCTGGTCAGGCTGGCGGTGGTTTGCTTTCATCTCAATGTCCGATACGTAAAGCGACCAGGAAGCGCGACACCATGTTGTAGGCGGCGACGGTCGCGACCAGTTCCACCAGCATTTCCGCGTTGAAGCGTTGCTGGAGTACCTGCATCAGCGAGTCGGGCACCTCGATTTCGCGGGTCATCGCATCGGTCAGCCGGATCACCAGCGCTTCCGGTTCGGACAGCCCGCCCGGAAAATCGGCACCGCGCAGCGCGTTGATCGTCTCGTCGGAAATGCCCGCACGCCTTGCGTGTTCGATATGGGCCTCGAATTCGTAGGGCGCGCGGTTCAGGGTGGCGATACGCAGGATGATGAGCTCACGCAGCACCGCGGGCAGGCTCGCGTTCACGCGCACGGCGGTCAACATCGCCTCCCAGCCCTCGGCAATGGCCGGGCTATTGAGCAATGCCTGGTAGAGCGGCGATATCCGCCCTCTCGCCTGCTCGATATCCGCCTCCAGTTTCGCCAGAGCCGGGTTCGTTCCCGGCACGATCAACGGTACGCGTGCTTGCGTCATACAGGGCTCCAGAAGCGATTTGTCGAGTCAGTCTGTGTCATGGCAGGTCGTACAGGCGCGTCGGATTGTCCACCAGGATCTGGCGCCTGGTGTGGCTGTCCGCACAGGCTTCGAAGAACAAGTCCACCAGTTCGCCGTCGTCCGGCATATCTCCGCTCACATTGGGATGCGGCCAGTCGGTTCCCCAAAGCAGCTGCTCGGGCATGGTTTCGGCCAGCCTGCGCACGAACGCGAGGCCGTCGGGGTAGGGTCGCCGCCCCGCCGAGATGCGGTCGACGCCCGACACCTTGACCCATGCGCCGCGCACCCCCGACAGCTGTAGCAGCGCCTGGAATCCAGGTGCGTCGAAACCCTGCCCAGCCTCGATTCTTCCCATGTGGTCCACGATGAACGGCACGGGCAGCGAGGCCAGGTCTGGCATCAATGCAGTGAGATCCGAGCCGTCGATGTGCAGCGCCACGTGCCAGCCGAAATCGGCGATCAGGCGCGCCGTTTCATGAAATGCGTCCATGTCCGGCGGTCCGCCCAAGTGGCGTACAAAATTGAAGCGCGCACCGCGCACCCCTGCGGCATGCAGCTGCTCGACCTGTCCGCGCGTCACGCCATCCGGAAGCAGCGCGACGCCGCGGTAGCGCCCGCCGCTCCGATCAAGCGCGTCGATCAGCGCCGAATGGTCGAAGCCATGGCAGTTCGCCTGCACGATGACAGCATGGTCTATGCCCAGGTGTGCATGAAGAGACCGCATCGCCTCGAACGGCGCATCGGGCGGCGTGTAGGAACGTTGCGACGCGTACGGAAATCGCGGTTCCGGGCCGAACACATGGCAGTGGCAGTCCCAGGCGCCGTCGGGCAGCTTCGCAGCTGGACGGGACGGATGGGCGATGGGAGGGCGGCAGGTCGTCATCGAAAATGGTCAGGTTGGGTTGGCGGCGCGGCAATAGCCGCATTCCGCATCGATGGCGTTATCTTCGCCGATTCCCGTCATAGGCAACAATGCGATATCCCGGAATTCTGATATAAGTTTTCGTTATACAATGCCCGCATGGACCTGCAACAGATCGCTTACTTCATACGCGTCGCCGAGCTGGGTAGTTTTTCCAGAGCAGCGAGCGAACTGAACCTCACCCAGCCTGCACTGAGCCGGCAGGTCTCTCTGCTTGAACAGGAACTGAAACAGCATTTGTTGCATCGCCATGGGCGCGGCGTCGAGCCGACCGAGGCCGGCAGGCGTTTTCTCGGCCACGGCAAGGCGCTACTCGACCTGGCCGAGCGCGCGAAGGAGGATTTGCGCAACCTGAAGACCACGCCGTCGGGGCGCGTGGTGCTCGGTCTGCCGCCGCGCGTGGCGCATGTGCTGACGCCGCATCTGGTCGGCACTTTCCGCAGGCGGTTTCCCGAAGGATCGATCGCGATCACCGAAGGCTTGAGCGCGCAGATACGCGAATGGCTGGTCAATGGCCGCGTCGAGCTTGCGCTGCTGTACGATCCGCCCGCCGCGCCGCAACTGCATTACCAGACGCTGTTCAGAGAGGAAATGCTGCTGGTGGGAGTGGCCAATGGCAGAAGGCGACTGCCGGGGCATATTGCCATCGAATCACTGCGCAACTATCCGCTGATATTGCCGAGCATGCCGAACTCGATTCGCACGCTTGTGGAACACGCGTGCCGCTCCAAGGACATCCCGCTCAACATCGTCGCGGAGGTCGATGCGGTGCACACTACGCTCAAGCTGGCGTCGGAGGGACATGGTTATGCGGTGCTGCCGCGTAGCGCCGTCGAGATGGCGGACGACAAATCGCGGTTGCGCTATGCCTGCATCGGCAAGCCGCCGGTGAGAAACACGCTGGTGCTCGCCACGCTGAAAACGCGCCAGATGACCAGGCTTGCGGAAGCGACCATGGAACTCATCCAGGAGACGAAATGGCAGGACCTGTTCACGCGTTGGCACGACATCGGCCCCGCCCCTGCCGGCTAGCGGTTCGTCCGCCGTGCCGCATCGTTGCCGTGACGGCTTTCGCCGTTGCCGGCTTAAGTCGGCATCACCGTTGCTACTGGCCGTCCGGAAACGCATTGACGGCGTCCGATGGAACGTCCACAGAAAGCAATTTTTCGGAACCAGCCGTCTTCTTTTCAATCTGAAGTTGCAGGTGACGCCGGTCAGCATGAAACACGTAGACGGATAAAAATGACGCATGCAACTTCGCAATGTCTCCCGCAGGACCGTGGACACGTGACACGGAAAGCTGTCCAAATACGCCATCAAGCAGGCGAATGAACAAGGTTTTGTTACTTTCGTCATCCTCATCAACTCGACAATAGACCTTCCTTACCTCGTAACTGAGCCGGCCAAGTGAGATGAGTATCTGCGCGGAGATACCACGGACCGAGCCTGGGGAACAGCCGCACGGGCGTTGGCAAGAATTGGCGAGGGCGCGCCGATCATGGGTCAACACCTGGTCCGTCCCCACCTGCCTTTGACCACCAGCTTTGATGGCACCATGGCGACGACGGCAAAGCTAACCGCCGTCAGCGTGGTGTGCCACAACACCCTGTCGGTTGCCGTCCGAGATGAGAGTGATCACGGAAGCGAGGCAGTCAGCACCGTGGTCAAGGTGAATCACCCAACGCGGTTCAATGTGCGCGAGGTTCGCATGCAGCTCGGGATTTTTGTCGATACATTCGACAAGTGGATGTTTCAGACGAGACTGCTGGCCGCGCCGAAAATCGACAGAGCGACGGCGTCGCAAGCTAGTAAAAGCGTTTAACGGCAGTATGTGATTACGGCTCCCGCACCACCCGCCTGTGATACAAAGTTTCAAGAAACCTCTGATGCTGGCGCCCGGAAAAAGGCTGCTGAGTACGCAGCCAAGGTCGTTGAGCTCACCAAAACCGCTGACACACCGCTCGAAGAAGTCACGCGTGCAAAGCAATTGCCAGGACGATAATGTGCAAAAAAGACGCCCAGAAAATCAGGAGAGTGGAAGCAGTTCATGCTCGGGGTCGAGGCAGTTTGCATGGGCCTGTATCTTTAGCTTTCGTGACAACCTTGCCAGAGGCGAACGGGAAAATCGAGAAATTACGCGTGTCGCTGGAAATGTTGTTAGACTGCAAGAGCGAGAGCCAGGCAGCCGGCGCCACTTCGATTGAGGCAGCCTCCCTTCCCGTGGTCGTACCGGTCAAGTAGCAGCAGCTCCGTGGCCGCACTTCAACGTCAAATAGAAAAGGAGACTGACCCATGCGTATTCAAACTTTAATTGGCCCGCTAGTGCAGCTGGCCATGTTGTCCACATTGTGCCTGACGGGATCATTGGCCGTTGCCAAGGAACCCAATCAGGAACAGGCACTAACATGGACTGCGAAAGATCCAAAACTTACCTGGAGTGCTTGCCCGCCGTTCTTGCCTAAAGGATGCGCCATCGCCGTTCTCCATGGCGATCCTGCCAAGGAAAACGCTGACGTGTTCTTCAAGCTTCCCGCCAAGTCGACCATCCCACTGCATTGGCACACTTCAGCAGAGCGCATGGTGCTCGTCGCAGGCGAGCTTCATGTCACCTATGACGGGCAGAAAAAAGCCGTGCTAAAACCCGGAACTTATGCCTACGGTCCTGCCAAGAAGCCACATTCTGGTTCCTGCGTTAGCTCGGAGCCATGCGTCCTGTTCATTGCCTTCCAATCTCCATTGGACGCGGTACCAAACGAGACCAAGGGCAAGTAGACGTCAACTCCTTGAACATGGAAGACATTTTTTTCAAATCCATGTTCAAGGCAGATTTCCAGCATGAACCCTGGTGAACCAAAATCCGCAGTCCGCCAAGAGGGGAGCCTTGGCGAACGGCCGTTGCGGGGCAGTTCGGCCGGCCAGGGAGTCACAGTGGGAGATTACGTCTGGCGGTGTTGAAACCATGCGTCGCGGATCCCGCTGCAGTGGCGGTTATATTCCTCAACGACTTCATGAACCACCCAAGCCACTATTCCGGCAAATGGGCCAAGCAAAAGCTGTCCAAACACGATTTCCATAAACTACATCATTTTTCAATGCGTTCCTTCCAGTTGAGGGAATTGAAGTTTAGGAGAAATGGTTACCTCTTCAAGGTGATCAATTGTAGGTTTTTAACCTATTTGTGAAAGGACGATTCATCGTCATCGACATGGCGATGC
>Ga0326735_1000417_pt1 | contig 10524 bp, 6 predicted proteins | sample 37_GP2_1092_FD_207945 | JGI IMG/M metagenome (GOLD analysis project Ga0326735, IMG submission 207945) | Glacier ice microbial communities from Ngari, Tibet, China - 37_GP2_109.2 | ecosystem: Environmental > Aquatic > Freshwater > Ice > Glacier | place: China: Ngari, Tibet | collected 2018-07-31
ATTCGTAGACCCGCACGATATGTTCGTGCGCCAGCCGGCGCGCCTGGGTCGCTTCTTCGATCAGCAGCCGGGCGTGGGTCGCGCTCACGGTCAGCTGCGGCGGCAGGATCTTTAGCGCCACGCAGGCGCTGTGTCCCAGTTCGGCATGGGTCGCCAGGTCGGTCGCCTCCCACACCTGGCCCATGCCGCCCTGGGCGATCAGCCGCTCGAGCCGGTAGCGGCGGTTCTGCGGGCCGATTTCCATGCCGGTCATCAGGCCGAGCTCGGTCCCCTGGCGCGCCAAAATTCCACCCGGCATCGGCGCAACCGTGCCTGCCGGCGGCGCGTACTGCGCATCCAGGATGGCGTTCTTGCGGCTGTCGAATTCCTGCTCGCTCAACAGGCCGTCGTCAAGCAGGGCGCGCAGTTCGCGGATCTTGTCGCGTGCTGTCTGCATCTTTCCGGTCAAGGTGGCAAGGCTGCGCCGCACTGCGCGCAAAAGCGGCCGGCGGCCTGCCCCACGTGGCCGTTGGCGCATTGGCGCGGTGCTGCCGCCGCCGCCGCCGCGCCGGCGATTGCCGCGCCCACGCCCACACCGAGCTGCGATTGCGACGCCAGCGCCGCCTTGTTGACGTCGTTCTGCAGGCTCAACAGGTCGAGCTGGTGGCGCCGGTCCTTGTCGACCTCGAGGTCGCGCCGCGCCGCTTCACTCTGATGCCGTTCGTCGGCCATGCGCGCCGCCTCCTGCGGCGTGACGCCGTTCGATGCCGCCACCACGCCCGACAGCGCCGCCAGCTGCTGCGGGCTCATGGCGGCATGGACCTGGGTTTTCATGTAGTCGGCCAGCGCGGTGGCGTTCGGCGCTGGCGCCAACGCCACCTTGGCCGTGTCGCTCATGGCGCCGATCGTCTCGACCCGCGCCACGTCGATGCGCGCCATGTCGGCCAGGTGCGCGAGGTGGGCGAACTTGTCTTCGCGCTCGTGCTCCAGGCGGCGCAGCTGCTGCTGCCATTCGGCTTCGTGCGCCTGCCGTTTCATCGCGTGGCGGGCCTGTTCGCCGTCGAGCGCCAGTTGCTGCGCCTGGCGCGATTGCATGCCGTCGGCCTCGATCGTGCGCAGCAGCTTTTCGTACTGCGCGATCGACTCGGCCTGCGCACCTCCGCGCAGCAGCTCGCGCTGGCGTTCGAGGGCCGCCTGATCTTCCCATTCCTGCACCCGCTCGGCCTCGCGCTTGTGGGCCGCATTGACCAGCGCGATCGACTGCCACCCGGTCTTGTGCGCTTCGGCCTCGAGTTCGGACTGGCGCCTGGTCGCCGCCTGCTGGCTGGCGTGCAGGCCTTCCAGTTCGGAGCGCTTGCGGGCCTCATCTTCGATGAGCATCGCCTGGGCGACCTTGTTCTCGATCTGCTGCTGCAGCAAACGGTGCGAAAACCGCTGCTGCGCCATCTGGCGCGCTTCGAGCGATTCCTGCTGCGCGATTTCCAGTTCGGTGCGCATGCGGATTGCGGCCACTTCGCGCAGGTGGGCCCAATCGTTCGACTCGTCGCCGCGCGCCGCGCCTTTTTTCGCCAGTGCTTGTTCGAGTTCGGCCAGCACGTCGCCGGCGCCGCGTTCGATTGCCTGCTTGCGGTTCTTCGCCTCGACGATGCGGCCGTACAGGTCGATCTCGCGGGTGCGGATCGCCTGCACCCGCTCGGCATTTTGCAGCGACAGCTCGGCGCGCTCGATCGCCTCGTCCTGGCGCAGCTCCGCGCGGCGGTAGCGCAGCCGGCTATCGCGCTCCTCGCGGCCAATGCGCTGCCATTCGGCGGCGTCGTACAGCTCGTCGAGCTGTTTGGCGTGCTCGATCAGGGCGCGGCGCTCGTCCGCCACCAGCCACAGCGTGCCGATGCGCTCGCGGTTGGCGTCGAATTTATCGTGCCGCAGCGAGAGCGTATCGACCTGCGCCACCGCCAGGCCGTAGTGCGACAGCCGCAGCTTGAGCGCGCCCTGCAGCCGTTCGTCGAGTTGAAGGCGCAGTTCCGGGTTGCCCGTCATGTCGCGCAGCGACTGGCCGGCGACGAATTCGGCCGCCAGCTGGCGCACCGACGGCGCCAGCAGCTCACGCAGGTGCTCCACGGTGACGGTGCCGGGCAAGGTCATGAAATGGCGGGCGAAAGCGGCCACCTGCTCGATGCGCACGCTGACGGTAAAGTCGGCCGACAGTTTCAGGTATTCGGCGCTTTGCAGGTCGTCGAAGGCAAACACGACCGGCAGCGCGGCGCTGCGCGTGATCAGGATCTCGGCGTGGTCGTCGCGCAGCAGGTGATTGAGGCGGGTGAAAAATCCTTCAATTTCGTATTCGCCCTGCGGCACTTCGGTGGCCTTGTCGGCTTGCAGTATATAGGCGCGGGTGGTGGCCGGCACGCGCAGTGTCTTGACGAACAGGCCGGAAAGTTCGCGCATGCCGAAAAACACCGCCAGTTCGTCCGCGCCGGCAATCCAGCGGTTATCGCGCAGCACCGGCTCGTTGCGCGGCGCGCCCAGGGTCAGGCCGCACTGGGCGCAGTAAGCCGCTGCACCGCTATTGCTGTGCTCACAGCGCGGGCACCTGATGCCGCCAAATCCAAACATCTGGAACATATCGAACTCCTGGTTATTCAATCGTCACAGCTTTTTTTGGCGATAGCGCCCTGCCCGCTTCGATTTTAGCAGGGGTGCGCTCGCCACGATTGTTCAAATGATGCCGATCCGCTCGATGCAGGCCACGCTGGCGCCCTTTTCGGCCGCCGCCTGCACCAACGCTTCGATCGCGCCTGCCCATGCCGCCGGCAGCAGGATCCGGTCGCCCGCCACGGCGTGGCGCAACATCAGCGCGCACTTCGGCTCGCAGCAGTCGACCGGGTCAACCCGGCCGGCGTGCCAGGCCGACGAGCAGCCGGTGGCGATGATGCGCCCGCGCGGCATGAATTCGCGGCCGCGCGCCAGCCGGTCGGCCATCACCAGCGCCAGTTCAAACGAATTGCCATGGAAGCTGCGCTGGCCGAAGCGCACCACGCTGCGCCAGCGCCCCAGGCCGCGCGGATCGAAATGACGCGCGCCCACCAGCGCCCGGCGCACCGCCAGCTGCTGGGTGGAATCCAGGCCTGGCACTGCAATGGTGTCCTCTTCCTCGCCGCCCTCGCGTACCAAAGGATAGACGCTCACCTCAACCCAGCACAGGCTGTCGTTGATGCCGCCGCTATGCAACGGGAACCAGGCGCGCGCCGTTGCCACCGCCGCCGCCGCGTCGACCTGGCCGGTCAGCATGCCGAGATGGGCCAGTCCGTCCGGCCCGCCGAGCAGCGCATGCGGCGGCGCATCGATGGCGTCCCGGCCTGTGACGCGGCCAAGCTGCCATTCGTCGGACCAGCCGTTGGCCAGTACCGGCGCTTGCGGCCGGTAGACACCGCGCACCATGCGGTCGGCCAGCACCACGGCCAGTTCCCAGTCGCGTTCATGCGGGCCGGGCCGGCGGTCGATGCTGATGACGACCTGGTCGCGGCTGTCGAAGCACGCCTCGGTGAGGCGCGCCAGGCGCACTACGGTGAGCATGCGTTCGGCCAGCATGGGTGCGCCGGCCGCACCGCACTTGACGTCGGCGCGGTCGAGGCGCGGGCGCCGGGTGGCAGTCACCGTCAATCGCGAGCCGTCGGCCAGCAGGCTGCGGCATTGTGCAGTATCAGGCAGGCCGCTCATGCCGGCTGGTTTTCAGTTGCGACCATGCGCCGCTCGCCGAGGTCGTATTCCAGGTTGGCGACGATCCGCGCGCCATCGTCGAACAGCGCGTCGAGTTGCTGTGCGCCGGCGATCTGGACGCGTGCCAGCAGCGCCCAGGCTTCGTCGAGGGCGGCCACCGCGCGCCGGCTGTGGCCGATGCGACGCAGTTGCTCGTGCTTTGCCAACGCCACACCGGGAGCGGACAATTCGAGCGCCGGCATGGAGGACACCGCCAGGCTGACCAGGTCGAGCCGGCGCAACAAGTCCTGGTGGCGGCGAAACAGCAACTGGCCCGGCGGCAGCACCGCCAGGCGCAGCGCGCACATCACGCACGGCAGTTCGAGGAACAGGCGGCGCAGCGCGCGCGCGTCGGACAGCGGGTCGGAGGCTGCCGCAAGCGCACGGGGCAAGGGCAAGGACAGGGACAACTGCGCAACCGGGGCCTGTTCCAGCGTCCGCGCCATCAGCACAGCGGCGAAATCGACCGATTCGCCGAGGTCGACCGGCACGCATTCTTCCACCGTGACGCCGAAGCGCATGTACAGCAGCTGGTTGAAGCCGGCGCGAAAAGCGTTCCATTCGGTGAGTGACGTGCACGGCGGCAGCTCGAGATTGCCCTGCGCCAGCGCGCGCTGGAGGGCTGCCTCGACCGCCTGGCAAAAGTGCGCCAGCGCCAGCGGGCCGTGCGCTTCGCTCGCCAGGAACAGGTCGAAGCGCTGCTGCGCCACGCGCGGGTCGGCACTGTCGACGGCGAAGCCGACCCGCAGGCCAAGTTCGGGCGCGGCGCCAAACGGCACCAGGTCAACCGTGTAGGGGCCGGGATGGAACGCGTAGGCGGCTTCTCCCGGCGCCAGTTGCAGTCGGCTGCCCTCCTGGGCACGCCGGGTACGCCCGCCACTGTCGATCACCACCGCGACGCAAGCGGCGGGAACGGCGCAGCCCGAGTGCACCGGCATGGCGATGACGGCCGCGCCCAGCGCCGACATATCGGCCGGCGCGGCGCGCTCGGGCCACTTGAAGATGGCCTTCATCGTCGCCAATGTACTCATCGTTTGATTGCCCGATACCTTCACGCCCTCACCGCTTCGACCGCGAAGCTGGCGCCGCACAGCTGGAAGTGCGCCATTGGTGACAAGTCGAACGGCCAGGCGTTCTCGCATTCGCCGTCGGCGTCGAGGCGGCCTTGCAGGATGATGGCGCCGGCGCCGTCGCGCACCAGCAGCATCGGCTGCTCGCGCATCAGCGCTGGGGCGAACGGCGCGTCGGCCGCCAGCTTCAGGATCACCTGCCAGAGCGCGCCATCCTCATGCTGGACGAAATGCAAGGCCCAGTGGTTGTCGTCGGTGACCAGTTTTTCGAGCGCGGCGCCGGTGGCGGCCGCGCGCAGCATGCCGCCGCTCGCTTGCCAGGCGTGGGCCGACCGGGCGCGTTCGATCGACAATTGGCGCAGGCGCCGCATGGTCAGGGGCGAGCTGGCCAGCGCGGCGCGCTCATTGGGGTTCAAGGGGCGGCTGCCGTCAAGGGCGGCGGCCAGCACGTCGTCGGCCAGCATCATGCGGTCGCCATCGACGCGCTGTCGCAGCAGCAGTTGTTCGCGCAGCTTGTGCGCCAAACCGGATGGTGTCGTCAATTGATTCGCCGTCAAATCGTTCTCCTTCATGGCCGCGCCGCCGCCAGCAAGGCGGCGATCGCGGCATCGCGCCGTTTGCGCAGCGTCGGCAGCGATAGCTGGTCGAGCGCGGCCAGTTGCTGCATCGTGGGCAGCTCGCCGGTCGCCGGGTCCAGCCATTCGGCCGGGTAGCTGTCGTCCTGCGAGCCGAGCATCTTGAGGTACACGGCAAGGCGCACCGGCAGCGAGTCACCCGCCATTATGCGCGCGCTCCAGCTGCCCTGGTCCTGCGCGGCCCTCGCCAATTGCATGAAGCGGGGGGACAGTGAAACACTGGTGGCAATGCTTGCAAGCCGCTCGTCATCGGCGTCATCGTCATGGCAAACCTCCGGTTCGCCGTTTTCCAGGTCGTCCACGATAACCGGCAATATCCGGTCCGCCTCAACGCTTGCCTCCTGTGCGCCTTCCGGTTCAGATTCACCCAGCACGCGCGCCAGGTCGTCGAGCCACCCGGCAGCCTCAAAACCGTCCTGTTGCCAGTCGCAGTCGCGGTTGGCCGACAGTTCCTCGTAGTCGCCGATTTCGCGCAGCATGGCGCCGATTTTATCCGGATTGTTTTTTAAGCTGGCGAAGCGCTTGGAGCGCGTGTGCAGCGGCCCTGCCGTGCCAGTAAAACGTTGCTGCGATTCGCTCCAGCGGATCACCCACTCGGGCCGGCAGGTCGCGATCGACTTCATCTGGCGCACTTCGATGGGAGCGGCGGTCAGTTCGCGCGCGAGGATGGCGCCGACCTGGTCGGCGTTCTGCCGCCAGCCGTCGAACATGCGGGCGATGTCGCCGTAGGCGGTATCGAGCATGCGGTAGGCATAGATCTTGTTCGGACTGCACGCCCGGCCGCAGGCAACCTGGTAGTTGTCGGCATCGACCTTGTCGCGCAGGACGGCGAACATGTCGTTGACCTTCTTGCGCAGGATCGCCTCGCCGCCCGGCCTGGCCCAGAACGCCCCGGATTTCTGCTGCTCGCTGGCGACGGCAGTGGCGAACGCCGCCCAGTCGCCGCGCCTGGCCTGCAGTTCGAACAGCAGGGCGAGCGCCAGTTCGAGCACGCTTTCGCCATAGCTGTTGCCGGGCGCTTCGGCGCGCGGCGAGCGGCCGGCAACGCGCAGGTAGCCGCAAGCGAGGTCGACGAATTCATCCACCCCTTCCCACAGCCGCGCCGGGTCAAGCCGGGCGAACGCCGGCAGCGAGCACTGCCCCAGCAATTTGCGCACTTGTTCCCACCCGTGCTCTTGATACCGGGTTCCCGGCAGGCGCATACCTTTCCTCGTCGCGTTGATGGTGATGACCGGTCCGCCGCACAGCGGACCCATCAAAATGATGCCATACAACGGCGCGGGGAAGGCGCGCTGGAACGCCCTATTTACCCTTCTGTTCCCGATTCTGTTGATCCGGCCCATGCTGCCGCCCCTGGCTTGACGCCAACACCGCCGCCACAATTGGCGCGGCATGTTCGCCGCCGGTGCTCTCGGAATGACTGACAAACGCGGCAAGCGCCAGCCGGTGCGGTTGGCCAGGCAGGCTGCCCGGCTCGATCCAGCCGGTGAACCAGACGGTGGCAAGCTCGCTGGCCCCCTTGGCGCCCTTGGCGCCAAGGGGCGAGGTGCCGGTTTTGCCAAACAGGCCACGCCGCAAGGCGTCGAAGCGCGCGCCGCGGAAGGCGCCGGCGGCGGTGCCGACATCGATTACGCCCTTCATGCCGGCGCGGATGCGGTCGAGCCGCACGCCAAGCGGCGCCGTCAGGCCTGACGCTGCCGGGCGATTGTCAAGCGACAGCAGCAGGCGCGGCGCGATCACCTTGCCCTGGCCAACCGCGCCGGCCGCCAGCGCCATCTGCAGCGGCGTGGCCTGCATGCGCAATCCGATCGACATCTGGCGCAATTCGTGGCGGCTGTGGATCGGGTCGATGTTCGAGGCGCTTGCCTGCAACGCGTCCCACGCCGCCCATTGGTAGTCGGGCGGCAGCAGGCCGCCATCGAGCCGCAGCTTTTGGCCGAAGCCGAGCCGGTGCGCCATGCCGACGATCGGGCGCACGCTGTCGAGTGCTCCCGGCTCGAGCGGCTGCAGGTAGGGCGCGCCGCCCTCGGCGCGGCCGAACAAGGTAAGGTCGCTCAACTCGGCCGACCAGGCGAACCAGGTATTGAGGCTGTAGGTCAGCGCCTGCGCCAGGCCCAGCCTGCCGGCTTCGGCGCGCCGGTCGAGGTGCTGGCCCCGGTAATTGGTGATGTGCGCCAGCCCGGTTGCGGTGGCGCCGGCCGGGTAGCTCGACGAGCCGGTGCGAAACGCAAAACCCCGTTCGCGCGCCATGCCGTTGATCGCCGCCAGCGGCATCCCCCCAAGCAGCGCGTCGATCCGCGGATCGCGCAGGGCCGCCTGTTCGAGGCCCAGCGCGCTGATCACCTTGAAGGTCGAGCCGGGGCTGGAGTTGGCGCCGCCGTCGTGCTGGAAGGCCGGTAAGCGCAAGGGGCTGCGGGCCGGGTCCATGCGGTCGAAATTGCGTACCTCGTTCCAGTTGGCGGCGCTGACAGGGGCGCCGCCGGCGCCGGCGGCGGCCAGCACGTCACCGGTTTCAAGGTCGACAATGACGATGCCGGCGTGGCGCCCGCTTGGCGGCGCCACGCCGCCGCTGCAGGCCTTGCCGTCCCAGCGGCCGCGCCGCATGCCGATGCAGTCCAGCGCGCCCTGGCTGGCCGCCTGCAGTGCCAGGTCAAGCGTCAGCCTGGCCGCGTGCGGCGCGCCATCGGATGACGGCAGCCGTGCCAGCATGCCGGCGATACTGTTGGCGTGCTCGAGGCGAATGCCCAGCAGCGGCGCCAGGCCGGCGTCGATCGCTGCCGGCGTCGGCGCACCAAAGCGCCACAGCGGCACGCCGTTGCGGTCATCCAGCGTGACCTGGGAGCGCGCCGCCGGCCGCGCGCTAGTGGCCATGGTTGCTGCCGTTCCAGCCGTTCCAACCGTTCCAGCCATACCAACCGATACAAGCGGCTGCCAGTCGAGCCGCCCTTCAGCCACGTGCAAGTGGCGGTACTGCTGGTCGCCCGGCAATGCCAATACTGACATGTCGAGCGCGCCCGCTTCGAACGACACGCTGCGCGCGCCGGGCAGCAGCGCGAACGTCAGCACCTGGGCGGCGCCCCCATGGGCACAGGCGCGCCCGGTGCAGGCATCCCGCGCGTGCAGGATGCGGGCGCCCTGCACCGCGCCGGCGCGTCCGATCAGCATCAGCTGCAGCGTTTCGCCGCCGCGCGCCGGCTGCGCCAGGGCCAGCGTGAGGCGCGCGGACTCGGCAGCGTCGGGCCAGCTGTCGATCCGGCTCCATGGCGCCCAGCCCTGGCCGACGGCGGCAAACAGCCGGGATGCGGCGGCCGGCATCGCAGCGCTGCTCGATACAGCAGCCGCGCCCACGCTGGCCTGCCACTGCGGCTGCGGCTGCGGCTGCGGCTGCGATTGGCGGCCTTCTGGCGCGCGCCATGCCAGCAGGCGCTGTTCGTTATTAAAGACCCGCACCTGTTCGCGCACGTAGCCGCCGTCGGCCATGCGGTGCAATCGCTCGAGCAGTTTGACGGCGCCCGCGTCGAGCGTCACCTGGTCCCAGCCGGCGAGCTGGCCGGCGCGCCCTGGCGTTGGTGCCGCCCTCCAGGCCGGCAGGTCGCGCGGCGCCAGTTCGGCCAGGCCGCCTGGGCCAAGCCGCACCATGCCGCGTGCGCGCAGCGCCTGGAACAGCGCCTGGTCTTCGAGCTTGCCGCCGGCCTCCAGCGGCACCTGGTAACGGCCGGCGCCCAGCCACGCGCTGACCGGCTCGCCGCTGGACGGGTAGGCGCTGACGTATGCCTTGCGGTGCGCCCCACTTTGCCCGCTGGCGAGACTGCCCGGTACGCTGCGCACGACCCGCACCAGCAGTTCGCCCGCCTGCGGGCAGCCGGCGCTGGGGCGGCGCTGGATATGCAGGGCGGCGTCAGGCCGCCATACCAGCCAGCCGCCGCGGCGCAGCGCCGCCTGGCCTTGCGCGCCCTGCACGAGCTTGCCCCTGGCGCCGTCGCCGATCCAGCGCACCGTGGGGTCGGCGCCGTCCCAACGCAGCTGCAGCGGCGCCGGGGTACCGGCAGCGTCGGCGGCGAAATCGCCCGCCACATCACCGCTCACCAGTACCCGCGGCATGTCGCGCGTCCCGGGACCGCCGACCGCAACGGTGTGCGGCGCCGTTTTGCCGCGCGCCACCCAGCCGGCGACGTCGTCGAAACCGTCGCCGATCCGCAGCGGCAACAGGCGCCGGCCGCGCATCTGGCCGCACAGGTCGATTTTGACGGCCGGCGCACTTTGGGTGGCGGCGGCGATCAGCAGCGCGCCGCCGTCGACTTCGGCCAGCGTGATGCCGGTTTGGTCGGGGACGCTAAACACGGCGCCGGGCGCCAAAGCCGCCTGGAACTGCGCGGCCGGACGCGCGCCGGCGGCGCCTGCCGCCCGTACCAGGCCGCGCGCATGGCTGCCGATCAGCGTCGCCCCGGCGAGCGCCGCCACCACGCCGGCAACGGCAATCCAGCGCGCAGCCGGGGTGGACACGATGGACACGATGGACAAACCGGGCAACGCACGCGCCTGCAAGTTGCGCGCGCGCCGCCAGGCGGTGCGCTGCGCGCGGGCCGCTTCAACCACATGTCGGATCAAGCCTGGCATTGTTTCCCCGTCTGAAAATAACCGGCCGTGCCGGTGCGCAAGCCGCCTGCGCATCCTTAGCGGGGGGCAGCCGAAAAGCCGGGTCCGCTGTGACGTTTCGTCGTCTTTTTTTGCAGGCCGGTGCGCCGATCCTGCGCCTCGTCGCAATCGGCTCGCGATGGCGCGGGCCAATGGCTACAGTGCTTGCATCGGAACCCCACATTGAAAGGAAACAGCATGAACGTCCTGAAAAACTTTGAAGCCGTGTTCGTCATGGCCCTGGGTGTGGCGGCCGGCGCCAGCTACTTTGCACAGTCCGCCGACGCGGCAGCAAACCCGGCGGCAGCGGTCGCTGCCGCGACAGCGATGAATACAATGATGAGTACAACGATGAGTACGACAAACATCGCCACGCCGTCGACGATGGCGGTCGTTACCGTCGCCGGGAAACGCATGAACGCTATCGAAAAACAGCGTTCGCTGGAAGA
>Ga0326735_1000418_pt1 | contig 10520 bp, 10 predicted proteins | sample 37_GP2_1092_FD_207945 | JGI IMG/M metagenome (GOLD analysis project Ga0326735, IMG submission 207945) | Glacier ice microbial communities from Ngari, Tibet, China - 37_GP2_109.2 | ecosystem: Environmental > Aquatic > Freshwater > Ice > Glacier | place: China: Ngari, Tibet | collected 2018-07-31
CTGCATGGCTGTCCGGGCACTGGGCCGCGCCCGACGCTGCCGGTACCTGGGAAATCCTGGCAGACCCGCTGCATAAACGCTCCAGCCCCGTGCTGTACCGAATTGAAGAAGTGCTGGCCTGCTGGCGCGCGATCACCGCGCCGGTCTGCTGGGTCGAAGCCGACGACACCGATGTCTGGCGTTGGCTGGGGCCGAAGCCGCAGGCGCGCGTCGAGATTGACCGGCGTATTGCCCACCTGCGCGACGTACGTCGTGAAATGATTCCGGATGCAGGCCACATGCTGCACCACGATCAGCCTGAACTGGTAGCGCGCTGCATCGAAGCTTTTCTCGCGACCTGAGCGCATGGCGCTGAGTGCAGAGCGGTGCCCGAACGCCATGCAGCGTACAATTCTCCCATGCGCACCACGAGTCTCGGACCAGCCTCACCATGTTGAACGTCGATCTGCATTGTCATTCGAATATTTCCGACGGCACGTTGACGCCTGCCGCGGTGGCGGCGCGCGCGAAGTCGAATGGCGTGCAGGTGTGGGCGTTGACCGACCATGACGAAATCGACGGCATCGCCGCAGCGCGGGCTGCCGCCGCCGAGCTTGGCCTGGCATTTGTCGCCGGCGTGGAAATTTCCGTGACCTGGGCCGGGGAGACAGTGCACATCGTCGGCCTGCGCATCGACGAAACCCATCCGCATCTGGTCGCCGGCCTGGCAGCCACGCGCTCGGGCCGCGAATTGCGCGCACGAGAAATCTCCACTCAGCTGGCCGGCGCCGGCATTCCCGGCGCCTACGAAGGCGCGCTGAAATACGTCGGCAATCCCGACCTCATTTCTCGCACGCATTTCGCGCGCTACATCCTCGAGCTTGGCGTCAAGGACGATATTAAAAGTGTATTCAAACATTACCTCACTGACGGCAAGCCCGGCTTCGTGCCGCACCGCTGGGCGACGTTGGAACAAGCGGTAAGCTGGATTCGGGCTTCTGGCGGCGTCGCCGTCGTGGCCCACCCCGGCCGCTACAAATTCAGCGATCTCGCCTTTGAAGAATTCTTCGACGAGTTCAAGGATCTCGGCGGGCAGGCGATCGAAGTGCTAACTGGCAGCCACACGGTGGCGCAGTACGATTACTACGCCAGGGTCGCGCAGCGGCGCGGCTTCCTGGCCTCGCGCGGCTCGGATTTCCACGATCCGCGCGAATCGCGCATCGATCTCGGCAAGCTTCCGCCCATGCCGGCCGGCCTGACGCCGGTCTGGCAAAACTGGGAATTTTGAATCGCTTGCTGTACTGTCCGCTATTGAAATTCCCCGCATGAGCTCCATTTTGGAGCAACCCACCCCACTCGGAGTAATCCCATGAAACGGATCCTGCTTTTCCTGGCCACGAACATTGCCGTGATGTTGGTGATGACGATCGTGCTATCGCTGCTCGGCGTCGATCGCTTCCTGACCAGCGGCGGACTGAACCTGCCCATGTTGATGGTGTTTTCGCTGGTGATGGGCTTCGCCGGCGCCATTGTTTCGCTCCTGATCAGCAAGCCGATGGCGAAATGGTCTGTTGGTGCGCGCGTGATCGACACGCCGTCATCCTCAAGTGAACTGTGGCTGGTCGACACCGTGCGCAAACTGAGCGACCGTGCAGGCCTGCGCATGCCAGAGGTGGCTGTTTATGACGGCGAACCGAATGCCTTCGCCACCGGCGCGTTCAAGAATTCGGCGCTGGTCGCCGTCTCGACCGGCCTGCTGGAATCAATGACCAAGGAAGAAGTCGAAGCGGTGCTGGCGCATGAAGTGGCGCATATCGCCAATGGCGACATGGTTACCATGACGCTGATTCAGGGCGTGGTGAATACCTTCGTCATCTTCCTCTCGCGCGTGGTCGGCTACGTGGTCGATCGGGCCATTTCGAAAGACAGCAATGCAGGCACCGGCCCGGGCTATATGATCACGGTAATTGTGTGCCAGGTTGTATTCGGAATTGGCGCGTCGATCATCGTCGCCTGGTTCTCGCGTCACCGCGAATTCCGCGCCGACGCCGGCGCCTCCAAGTTGATGGGCACGCCCAAGCCGATGATGAATGCATTGGCGCGCCTCGGCGGACTGGCTCCGGGCGCCTTGCCGCAGTCGCTGGCAGTCGCCGGGATTAACGATACTGCGGGTTTCATGGAATTGTTTTCCAGCCACCCGCCCATAGAACAGCGTATAGCGGCTTTGGCCGGCACGCGAAATTAAATGGAGCACCAGCCGGCGGCCCACCAGCTGCCGGCGCTAACTTCTCATGACTCAGGTTTTTCAGATTCACCCCGAGAATCCGCAGTTGCGCCTGATTCGGCAAGCCGCCAAGGTAATCGATGGCGGCGGCATCGTCGCCGTGCCGACTGATTCGTGTTACGCCATCGTTTGTCATCTGGATGACAAGGCCGCGGTCGAGCGTCTGCGGCGCATCCGCAAGGTCGACGAAAAGCATCACCTGACCTTGCTGTGCCGCGACCTGGCCGAAATCGCGCAGTATTCGCGCGTCGATAACCGCCAGTACCGCATGTTGAAAGCCGCCACACCGGGGCCATTCACCGTGATCCTGGAGGCGACCAAAGAAGTGCCGCGCCGCCTCAGTCATCCCTCGCGCAAGACCATCGGCCTGCGCGTGCCTGAGAACGCCATCATTCACGCGCTGCTGGCCGAACTTGGCCAGCCGCTGATCAGCACCACGCTGATCCTGCCCGGCAGCGATATGCCGCTCACCGATCCGGAGGAAATCCGCATCCAGCTGGACAAGCAGCTGGACATGATCATCGATGGCGGCGCCTGCAGCCTGGAGCCGACTACCGTGATCGACCTGACGACCGATGAACCGGTGCTGATCCGCCAGGGCCGCGGCGATGCCGCGATGTTCGGCCTGTGATCGCAGCCTGTCGGGACATCTGCTCTGAATTATTTACCGAGAACCGGTCCACCCACTGCGGAATGCACCGGCTGCCACCGGTCGCTCTGCTAAAATTGCGCCCATGAACGAAATTATCCAGACGATGGCAGTGTATGCACTGCCGGTGCTATTTGCCATTACCTTGCACGAAGCGGCCCACGCCTACGCCGCCAAATATTTCGGCGACTCGACTGCGTATGCGCAAGGGCGCATGAGCTTGAATCCCTTAAAACATATCGATCCGATCGGCACGCTCCTGATACCGATCGTGCTGTACTTCACGACCAGCGGCGCCTTCCTGTTCGGCTATGCGAAGCCGGTGCCGCTTAATTACAGCGCGCTGCGCAATCCGCGCAAACAGTCGGCGCTGGTCGCGTTTGCCGGTCCGCTGGCGAATTTTGTGATGGCGCTGGGGTGGCTGGTAATGGCGATAATCATGAGCGCTACCGGCACGCAGGAACCGTTTTTTCAGAAGATGGCTTCTGCGGGCGTAGCGACCAATCTGCTGATTTTTGCGTTTAACCTGTTTCCGCTGCCGCCGCTCGACGGCGGGCGCATCCTGACCAGCATGCTGCCGCCCAGACTTGGCTACAAATTTGCCCAGATCGAGCCCTACGGATTCTTCATCGTGCTGGCATTGGCGCTGACGCAGTTACTGTCATTCTGGATTGTGCCGGTGAAAGCGATCGCCGTCATGCTTCTGAAATTACTGGTCAGTCCGCTTTCTCTTTTTATGGGTTGAACGATTATGTATCCCGATCGCGTCGTCTCCGGCATGCGCCCTACAGGCTCCATGCATCTTGGCCACTACCACGGCGCCCTGACCAACTGGGTCAAGATGCAGACCGAGTTGCCCTGCCTGTTTTTCGTCGCGGACTGGCATGCGCTGACCACGCACTACGACGATCCAAGCATCATCGAGACCAGCACCTGGGACATGCTGGTCGACTGGCTGGCCGCCGGCGTCGATCCATCGCAGGCCACACTGTTCATTCAATCCAGGGTGCCCGAGCACGCCGAGTTGCATCTGCTGCTGTCGATGGCCACGCCGCTGGGTTGGCTCGAGCGCGTTCCCACTTACAAGGACCAGCAGGAGAAACTGAAGGACCGCGATCTCGCGACTTATGGCTTCCTCGGTTATCCGCTGCTGCAGGCCGCCGACGTCTTGATTTATCGCGCCACGCTGGTGCCGGTCGGTGACGATCAGGTGCCGCACGTCGAAATGATGCGCGAGATCGCGCGCCGCTTCAATCACATCTACGGCAAGGAAAAAGGCTTCGAAGAGAAGGCCCGCGACGCGATCAAGAAGCTGGGCGGCAAACGCGCGCGCATTTATGACGAACTGCGCACTGCATATCAGGAGCAGGGCAGCAGCGAGTCGCTGGAGCAGGCGCGGGCCATGCTCGACGATGCGCAGAATTTATCGAACATCGATCGCGAACGCCTGTTCGGCTATCTCGAAGGCAGCCGCAAGCTGATCCTGACCGAGCCGCAGGCGCGTCTGACGACTTCCTCGCGCCTGCCCGGCCTGGATGGCCAGAAAATGTCCAAAAGCTATGGCAATTCGATTGCTCTGCGTGAGGACAAGGACACGCTGACCAAGAAAGTCCGCACCATGCCGACCGATCCGGCGCGCGTGCGCCGCACCGATCCCGGCACGCCGGAAAAATGCCCGGTCTGGCAATTCCACCTGGTGTATTCCGATGAGCCGACCAAACAGTGGGTACAAAAAGGCTGCATCACGGCCGGCATCGGCTGCCTCGAATGCAAGCAGCCGGTGATCGACGCCATCATCCGCGAGCAGGAGCCCATGCATGAACGCGCCCAGCAATACCTCGATGATCCCTCGCTGGTGCGCGCCATCGTCGCCGATGGCTGCGACAAGGCGCGCAAGCTGGCGCAGGAAACCATGCGCGACGTGCGCGAGGCCATGGGCCTGAGCTACAGCTGATAATGAGCGACCCTACCCACGCCCCGACAGATGCGCCGTCCGAATGGGTGATGCGGCACGCCGCGTTGATTCCCGCAGGTGAAGTGCTGGACCTGGCCTGCGGCAGCGGCAGACATGCGCGCTGGCTGGCCGCGCGCGGCTGGCGTGTGCTGGCGCTGGACCGTGACGTTGCAGCGCTGGGCAACGCGGCTGGGGAGGGCATCACGACATTCGCGACGGACCTGGAAAACGGCGCGCCCTGGCCCTTCGTCGAACGCGTCTTCGAAGGCATCGTGGTGACCAATTACCTGCATCGCCCGCTGTTTCCGGCCATCCTCGCGAGCCTGGCGCCGGGCGGCATCCTGATCTACGAAACCTTCGCGCTCGGTAATGCAAAATTCGGCAAGCCGTCAAACCCGGATTTTCTGCTCGCGCCGGGCGAATTGCTCGATGCAGTCCGGCCTGCGCTGCAGGTGATCGCCTACGAAGACCGGTATGTCGAATCGCCCAAGCCGGCCATGGTGCAGAGGATCTGCGCACGCAAGTTGACGGACACGGGATACGTGCTGGACTGACGCCGCTAGCCGGAGCGGCAAGCCGGAGCGGCAAGCCGGAAAGCCGAACGAAGTCCCATGCCGCCAAACGATCCGCTACAATCAACCTTTTGAAACTTTACCACCCAACATCATCATGATTGAAGGCAGCTTAGTAGCAATTGTCACGCCCATGCATCCCGACGGCAGCCTCGACCTGCCCAGCCTGCGCGGATTGATCGACTGGCACATCGCCGAAGGCACGGACGGCATCGTTATCGTGGGCACCACTGGCGAATCGCCGACTGTCAGCGTCGACGAGCATTGCGAGCTGATCCGGGTAACGGTCGAGCATACTGCGAAGCGGATTCCGGTCATCGCCGGAACCGGCGGCAATTCCACTTCGGAAGCGATCGCGCTGACCGCGTTTGCCAAAGAGGCCGGCGCGGATGCTTCGTTGCTGGTCGTGCCTTACTACAATCGTCCGACCCAGGAAGGCATGTATCAGCACTTCCGCAAGATCGTAGAGTCGGTCGATCTGCCAGCCATGCTGTACAACGTGCCCGGTCGCACCGTTGCGGACATGAGCAATGCCACCATGCTGCGCCTGGCCGAAGTGCCCGGCGTGATCGGCGTGAAGGACGCGACCGGCAATATCGGCCGCGCCACCGAGCTGATGCGATCGGCGCCGAAATCGTTTGCCGTGTATTCCGGTGACGACGCGACTGCAATGGCGCTCATGTTCTGCGGCGCGCGTGGCAATATCTCGGTCACCGCGAACGTCGCGCCGCGCGCCATGCATGAGTTATGCGTTGCCGCTTGCGCGGGCCGCGTCGCAGACGCAATCGCCATCAATAACCGCGTCCTGCCGCTGCACGACAAATTGTTTGTCGAACCGAATCCGGTGCCGGTCAAATGGGCGCTCGCAGAAATGAAAAAAATGCCTGCCGGGATACGCCTGCCGCTGGCCCCGCTGTCCGCTGAATATCATGAAGTGGTCCGGGCGGCCCTACGCGAGGTGGGTGTATTACAATGACGCTCGTTCTGCTTTAGCCGTAATCGGCGCCTGAGGTCCGCGATACACATTTGCGGCCAAGGTCGGCGCTGCACACTAGAAATTTCACATAATATCGACATGATAAATCGGAAGACTCTTCACATGGCAACTCGCGTTTTCATTCGACGCAGCGCACTGATCGCGCTCGCGCTGACCAGCCTGGCCGGATGCAGCACCCTTAATTCCCTGACCGGCGCCCTGCAGCCGGATCAGATCGATTATAAAAGCGCGGGCAAAGTCAGCACGCGCCAGCTTGAAGTTCCACCCGACCTGACCCAGCTGCGCCGTGATAACCGCTATGCGATTCCCGGAGCGGGCGGCGGCAGCGCCACGGCTTCGACCTACAATCTGCAAGCTGGCGCCGGCGCAAACCGCGCAGCGCCAGCGAGCGCGACCGTCGCACCAAAGGCGACTCCTGCCCTGCGTATCGAGCGCAATGGAAACCAGCGCTATTTGGTGACCAGCCAGACGCCCGAAACCCTGTGGCCGCAGCTGAAGGACTTCTGGCAAGAACTCGGCTTCCTGATCAACATCGAGCAGCAGCAGGCCGGTGTGATGGAAACCGACTGGGCCGAGAACCGCGTGAAGATTCCCCAGGATTTCATCCGCAATGCGCTGGGCCGCGTGCTTGATTCACTGTACTCCACCAGCGAGCGTGACAAATTCCGTACCCGCATCGAGCGCGCTGCCGATGGCTCGACCGAAATCTACATCAGCCATCGCGGCTCGCAGGAGCTCCTGACAGGCGCCCAAAGGGACGGCACGGTCTGGACTGCGCGTCCGTCGGATCCGGAACTCGAAGCTGAATTCCTGGCCCGCCTGATGACGCGCCTGGGCTCCGAGGCGGCGCAAGCCAGGAGCGCGGTAGCCAGCGCACCGGCAGCCCCGGCGCGCGCCCGGCTTGTAAAAACACCGGATGGTGAATTCGTTCAGGTTGAGGAAGATTTTGACCGCGCCTGGCGCCGTGTCGGCCTGGCGCTGGACCGGGTTGGCTTCACGGTGGAAGACCGCGATCGCACGCTCGGCCTGTATTTCGTGCGCTATGTCGACGACGTGGCAACGGCCGCCGCAGCACAGCGTGGCTTCCTGTCGCGCCTGTTCACGCGAGATTCGGCGAGCGACTCGGCCAGCGCAGAGAAATTTCGTGTCTCGGTCAAGGGCACCGGCAATGCAAGCCGCATCGTCGTGCTGAACGCCGACGGCAAGGCCAGCACTTCGAAGTCGGCCGAGAAGATCCTGGCGCTGTTGAACGAACAGCTGAAGTAAGGCGTTATCCGGAGCACTACAAGCGGCGCTCTGTTGCAGGGCGCCGTTTGCATTTCAAGCGAAAGAATTAATTTGAAATTTGCAAGTCTCGGCAGCGGCAGCGAAGGCAATGCCCTGCTGATTTCCAGCGGCGGCACCGCGGACGCCACGGCAGGCGCGGTAGCGGGCGCCGTAACGGGCGCCGTAGCGGGAGCCACGACCATCATGCTGGACTGTGGCTTCGCCATCCGCGAGACCGAGCGCCGCCTGGCGCGTCTCGGCCTACTGCCGGCGGACTTGGGCGGCATCGTGGTCACGCATGAACATCAGGACCACGTCGGCGGCGTGTTCAAGTTCGCCCGCCGTTACCGCATTCCAGTCTGGCTCAGCCATGGCACCTACCAGGCCGTGCAGCGCGACTGCAAGGATGTGGTGGTGCATATCTGCCGCGATGGCGACCGGCTGCAGATTGGCGCGCTCGACATATCCCCCTACACCGTGCCGCACGATGCGCGCGAACCGGTCCAGTATGTCGTCAGCGACGGCCGCTATCGATTGGGCGTGCTAACCGACGCCGGCCACGGAACGCCGCATGTGGTGGATGCGCTGGGCGGCTGCGACGCCTTGATGTTGGAGTGTAATCACGACAGCGCGATGCTGGCGAATTCGGCTTACCCGGCTTCGCTGAAGCGGCGCATAGGTGGTGGTTACGGCCATCTGTCGAACCGGAGCTCGTCTGAAATCCTCGCCGCGCTGGATCGGTCGCGTTTGAAGATGGTAGTGGGCGCTCATCTGAGCAAGCAAAACAATACGCCTGAACTAGCGCGCGCCGCGATCTGCGAGGCGCTCGGCGGCGAGGCGACTACCGTAAGAATCGCCTGCCAGGACGATGGCTTCGAATGGATCGCGTTGACGGCCTGATCGCGAACCCTGGACCCATAAAAAAAGCCGACTCGGAAGTCGGCTTTTTTACGACTGGCCAGAAAATTACTTCGGCGTTGTAGTCGTTGTAGTTGTCGACTGGGTAGTCGACGATGTCTCTGCTGCTGGTGTAGCTGGAGCAGTAGACGCTGCTGGAGCTGATGCGTCTGCTGCTGGCGTTGGCGCTACAACGACTGGCGCTGGAGTAACGACCACTGCTGGTGCAGGAGCGACTTCTTCTTTTTTGCTGCAAGCTGCCAGTGCAACGGCCAACATAGCGGCGATCAACAGAGTTTTTTTCATGAAATTTCCTTAGATATGGTGAAAAATATTGCGATGAATAATTACCGGTAATTATCGCTCTACAGTTAGTCTGATCCCGCCTAGCTCTTCGCATCAACATCAATGCGTCTCCACACGGCGGCAACATCCTTGCTCGCGATTATAACGTCATTTTTACAATTAGATGGCGGGGATCGGCCTTCATATTGTAAGAATTATGCTAATTTCGTGATCAATCGGGGCCATTACTGGCGCGCATTATGGCCGCGCCGCCGGCCGGCGGGCGATGCGCCGCGCAGTCATGGCGGAAGCTCAGGAACGTGGCTCAAGAGCGCGGCTCAAGAGCGTGACCTGACCCCGAGCTTCAGCCAGGCGTCCTGGTACCAGGTATACAGCGCTTCGAGCACATCGTCAGACACACCAGCGACCACGCTGCCGGATAGCTGACGTTCATCGGCCAGCAGGCTCAGGCTTTTTAAATCCTTGCTGCTGACGCTGAATGATTCTCCATTGATGAACACATGTTTTCCGCGGTACAGCATCTGGCTCTTGCGCGATAGCTGGACGCCTTGTTTGCCGGCCATCTGCTTGAATTTGGCCGGGCTCAGGTCGCGCACCGGGTCGTCGAAATAGACCGTCGCTTTTGGCTCGGTCATGTACTCACCGAGGAAGATGGTCATGTCGTCCGGGGTAAAACTCACCTTGTTCAGCTCGTCAGCGACGCGCGCCAGCATGAGCTTGCTGATCTCGCCGGGATGCACAGTCGGCGACAGGTCCGCGTCAGCATAGCGGCCAGGCAGCTCGACCGATTCGCCCATGAACTGCAGGAAGGCCTCGCCCAGTTCCTGGAATGACGGCGCGCGAAAGCCGATCGAGCAGGTCATGCATTCGCCAATCGCATCACCGTCGTGCGCATACTGCGGCGGCAGGTACAGCATGTCGCCTGGATCAAGAATGAATTCCTGCTCGGGCTGGAAATCGCTCAGTATTTTCAGGGGCGCGCCCTCGACCAGCGTCAGGTCGCGCTGCGCGCCTATGCGCCAGCGTCGCTGGCCCTGCGCCTGTAGCAGGAATACATCATAAGAATCGAAATGCGGGCCGACGCCGCCAGCGTCACTGGCATAGCTGATCATCAGATCATCGAGGCGCGCGTCAGGTAAAAAATTAAATTGGCGCAGCAGGGCGTCGGCGGCATCGTCATGCAGGTTCACGCCCTGCACCAGCAGGGTCCAGTTCTTTTTTTTCGTCGACGGGAGTTTGGCGAACGGGCCGTTTTGCAGTTTCCACTGGTCGTCGAAATGCGTTACCAGGCGCGCTTCAACATCTTCGCGCGCGGCCAGTTCGAACACGGCTTCACGATCCAGTGGCGCGACGAATCCGGGGATCGCCTGTCGAATCAGCAGCGGTTTTTTATGCCAGTATTCAGTCAGAAATTGTTCGGGCGAAAGGCCGCCCAGCAGGGTCATTTTTTTCATGCGCTCATTATATAGGCACGGGGTTTGCGTGGTCCTTCGATCGACCTCAGCCCGTACACATGCGTTTGCCTCAAACGGTATAATTGCGCGTCTCTCTACCGAAAGGAATCAACATGAAGATTGCCAAGAACACTGTCGTCACCGTTAAATATTCTCTGTCTG
>Ga0326735_1000419_pt1 | contig 10492 bp, 6 predicted proteins | sample 37_GP2_1092_FD_207945 | JGI IMG/M metagenome (GOLD analysis project Ga0326735, IMG submission 207945) | Glacier ice microbial communities from Ngari, Tibet, China - 37_GP2_109.2 | ecosystem: Environmental > Aquatic > Freshwater > Ice > Glacier | place: China: Ngari, Tibet | collected 2018-07-31
CTTATACGGGTTTCCCTATACAGTTAACTAAAAAGCGGACAAGACCGACTGTCAATTTATATGCGGATGAGACCTGTTGATCAGTGACTGTCAAATTTCAATGTAATATACCCAACAAATTTATCATAGCAATTCACATAACTTCCCGATTCTGGCTTACTTAAAAAATAGTGACTGCCTATTATCTATTCTCATAATTGTTAATCTGCGCTTGAGTTAATAATTTTACCCCTGTACTTTCCAACTTTATGGCAGGGAACTTCAGTCATGATGAATAGTATGTTTATTTGATTTTGAAGAGCGGCAACTTAAAACCATTAACCAATATTAGAAACTACTTTATTTTTATTGGATTTTTTAAATCCTAAGCTATGTTATGTTTGGAACGATAGCCATTTACACCGAAAAACAGGATGTATACATAGCAAAAGACTGGGAGCAAAAAGGCTAAAGTCCAGCTATAATTATCTATTAAAAGCCCTTGACTATAAGATATGATTGCTCCGCCAACTATTGCTGTCGAAAGTATACCTGAAGCTTGAGTAGTTTTCTTACCTAAGCCATTGATTGAAAGTGAAAATATAATGGCGAACATTACCGAATTGAAAAGTCCGACAGCTATCATACTCCATACAGCTAAGTAACCCTCACTATTTAAAGATAACGCAATTAAAGCAATGCACATTAGAGCACAAACTGATAAAACATAATTAGGTTTTAAGGTTTTCAGGATTATTGCGCCGAAAAGGCGACCTACTACCATACTTCCCCAATAGAATGCCACAAACGTATTGGCACCGGCAATTTCTATTTTTAAGATTTCTGAAATATAATTAGTTAAAAAGGTACCGATGGAAACCTCTGCACCAACGTATACGAAAATCGCAATACTGCCAAAATTAAGGTTTCTATAAAAAAAAATGGATTTGTCTTTTTCTGTTTCTTCCAACGATTCCGTACTACTTACTTTTATGATTGGTAACTTTAATTTTGAAACAGAAATTGCTATTACGATAAGGACAGCGGCTATCGCCAAATACGGGTATCTCACTGCATCACTTGAAGTTGAATCACCAATTTTAGACAATATAAAGTAGGCTCCTAAAATAGGAGCCACTGTAGTTCCAATTGAGCCTACGCCTTGTACTAGTGTAAGTCTTGAGGATGCAGTTCTAGCTGGCCCCAAGATGGTAACGTAGGGATTGGCAGCTACCTGAAGAATTACAATTCCAATTGCAACAATAAATAAGGCAGCTAAAAACAATGCATAAATATGCAACACAGAAGCAGGAAAGAACAAGAGCGCTCCAAATGCCGCTATGGAAAAGCCCAAAACCATCCCATTTTTGTACCCTATTTTACCGACAATTTTACCAGCGGGAATTGACATGATTCCATAAGTCAGAAAAAAATAAAACTGAACTAATGATGACTCTGCATAACTCAAGTTAAACCCTCCCTTGAAAAATGGCACAAGTGTATCATTGAGGCAAGTAATGAGCCCCATCATAAAATAAAGTATTCCCAAAGTGATAAGTGCGGGCAGATAATTTCCATTTTCGGAGTTTGTTGATTCGGTTGTTATTGCGGTATTTACGGGTATGATCGCCATCTTAATTTTCCATTTTAGTTAACTCATTAAACTTTTTTTCTATTAATTCTAAAACTTTCCAACTTTGATATAGTCCTCTTGGAAGATGAAAACAACCTTTCCATTTTCCTCCTTTAGCATTTAATAGAACTTTTCCTTCTCTATTCAAGTACCCAAACCACTCTCCATTATTTTTGTCTGCAAAATTAGCCCATGTATAAGCATGAACCTTTTTAAACCACTTCCAACACCGCTCATCTTGCGTAAGTTCAAAACCTTTTAAAAGACTAATTATCGCTTCCACATGTACCCACCATAATTTTTGATCCCATTCTAGCTGTTGAGGCGGATGCCCTTTTATGTCTAAAAAGTAAAATATACCTCCATATTCCTTATCCCAACCATACTCTAAAGTGTCTATCGTGATTTCTACTGCCTTTTTTATAAGCTCAGTATCTCCAGACCTTGATGCTAAATCCATCACAAACCACATTGATTCAATTGCATGCCCTGGATTCAATAGCCTTCCTTCAAATGAGTCGACAAAGCTTCCATCTAATGCTAAATTTTCTAAAATCAATCCAAATTCTGGCTTATAAAAAACCGACATTATTGAGTTTAAACCTAGCGTGATAGTTTCTTCCACCAATATTGGATCAAGAATATGCTCCATCTCTAACACTAGATTACACAATATCATTGGCAAAGAAAAACTCTGCATGGGTCTTGTACCAGGATATGATTTATTATATATACCCTTACTATTTTCTCGCCGTTTGAGTATGCCATAGAAAGTCTCAAGCGCTATGTTTTTGTGTTCTTTGTCATTTGTTGCTTTGTACAATTGTGCAAAGGCCATTGCAGCGAAACAATCAGAGAAAATATTATAAGGCTGCGTGAGTGGTTTTCCTTCTTTTGTTAATGAAAAATACCATTTCCCATCAGCATCACGACCATTTTTTTTGACGAAATTCGCTCCTCTAATGGCCATATCCAACCATTCTTGTTTTCTTTCCACTTTATTGTAAAGCATGGAAAGCGTCCAAATTTGACGACATTGAAGCCACATAAATTTATCAGTATCGTAAACTTTACCTTCTGAATCTAAGCAGGTAAAAAAGCCCCCATGAATTTTATCTTCTGAATTTTCTGTCCAAAAGGGCATTACATTATTTAGCAACGTGGTACGGTAAATTTCTTTGTACTGGAATATATCCATCTTATTTTAGTTTTCTATAGTTAATATTGTTGCTTTTCTTAATTCTATTTTAGTGCGGGGGCATAGGTTTTTACCGAATCAAGATACTTTTTGTAATCAAGATAAAGTTTAACCGTATTTGGCCCGCCTGGCTTAATAGATGCTGTTGGGCTATTTAATAGCCCAGGATATTGGTAGCAAAGGATTTTTTCGAAGTTTGGGAAACGGTGCAAATCGCTTATTATGCCGTTTATAGAACGGGGCACTAAAGCATTGCCTTCGGCAAAATCAAATATTTCCATATCCATCCATAAATGAGAGCCAGCTTCATTAACGAGTTTCTGCAATGTATTTGCAGCTTGTTCTCCTGTTAAATCTGTAGCTGGCATACGGTGAAAACCAAATGGACAAAGAATGTCTAAGTAAGGCAACAGCTTTCGGTACGTCTCCTCTGCACCACGTATATTATGCGAGTTTGTGGCTAGCATGATTGGCTTGTCTGGAGCTATTTTATTTACGTGTTTTTTAAATTCTTTGAAAAACGCTACGATATCTCTTCTGGCCTGTGCATCTCCTAATCCACCATCCTGCTCTTCACTCACATACCATCCGTAGAACGATTCGTGATGCCCGTATTTTTTCCAGAGCTCATCAGCTAATTTTTTGTGCCACAATAGTGATGCTGGCGTAAAATCAAACCAAGCATACGAACCTACGCCTACAAATACATGCATTCCATTTTTGTCTGCACTTTTTAATACAGCTTCCAGTGGATCTTCAGCCGCCAAAGCAAATCTACCTGGTATAATATCTGATGGATAATAAGGTAGCCCTTTATACCCTTCAACTTCAATATTATGTTTACCAGCATAACTATTTGGGTTGCGAACAACATCCTGAATCACAATAATGTTCATATTCAGTTTGCTTTGATCACGCATCATTTCCTCCCATTGCACATCGGTTGCTTTCTTCAGTTCCGCATTCCAATACTTTCCTTCTGCTTCACTCCAATGATAGAAACCAAACCAAGCGCCGTCAATTGTTCTTGTTGATCTATTGACTGAGGCAAGAATTTGCATTGGCTTTTCTTTGCGTAAAATCTTTTTACCTTCTTTAGTAACCAATATTATTTTATGGTTGCCTGCATGATTTTTTGTTGACCAAGGAAATTTTACACCCGCATTGTCATTAGCTGCAATATTTACGATTTGAGTGTGTAACAAATTCTTAGAATCTTCTTTATCCAGATAAAAAGAAACCGTAATTTTCTTTTCTGTTGTTGTATTATTCCAGATTCCCGCTCTTATATCAAGTATAACCTGATCCGTGATTGGAGAAGGTGGGATCAAGGTTAAACTAATATCAGGCTTAGGCAAAAGCTTTGGCTTAGACATGGCAGAAACAAATTCACTGGCCCATAATAACATGGCAACTGTTAGTAGTATTGTTGTTTTTTGCATTAGATAGTTGTTCTAATTGATTTTTAAAGCAGTCTGAAAAAACATTTCAGACCGCATAAAGGTTAATATCCTGGGTTTTGGGTTGTTGAGCCACCAGAGCGGTCTATTTCTGCCTGGGGAATAGGAAACAATTCGTTCACGCCTTTTTTAAATGCTGCACCCCTGCTATTTGAAAAAGGCTTAGCAGCATAATTATTCATGGTCTCTACATATACATTCCATCTTTGCAAATCAGAAAGACGTTGATATTCCATAGCAAATTCTACACGACGCTCGTGTCTAATTGCCTTTCTTAAGTCGGCTGTTGCCAGTACATTTGTAAGAGGAATATTAGCAATAGTACGCACCCTGCTGGTAGCTTCAGCATCTGTACGACTTGAATTGCTGGCTCTTGTTCTTACTCTATTGATGTAAGTTACAACCATAGATTTATCTCCATTGCTTTCCAGCAAAGCTTCTGCATACATCAAAAGTACATCAGCATAACGGATAGTGTGGAATGTCCATGCATCATCTCCCCATCCTGCACCGCGTCTGAGGGGATTAAGGTAACTTTTTCTGTTGTGATACCCTGTGCTAGGATAAGATGAAAAGTTCAAGACTTCCTGGCCTGATGCTTTAGCAAACACATCTCCTGGCTCTAAGATGGTAAATAACAAACGAGGATCGCCAGGTTCAAATTCATCTACGAGATTTTGAGTGGGCTGATCAAAACCATAAGCCCCAGTTTGCCCACGTGGTGAGGTATAAACGGGTGTAAAAGCACCGTATATATTTAAACCGGGGTCGTCACCTTTTATAATAGAAAATATTGGCTCAGAAGTTTTATATCCATCTTTTAAAAAAAGATCCTGAAAATTAGCTGTTAACGAGAACGAATTTTCGTCAATTACTTTTTTAGCCGCATCTTTTGCTTTCTCGAACAATGCAGTATTGCTTTTGGCAAAGTAAAGGTAAACCCTTGCCTGCATTGCCCAAGCTGCTTCCCGTGTTGCTCTTCCTCTATCAGAAGCTTGGGTTTCATTTTTTTTAGGAAGCTTATTAGCTGCAGCCTCCAGATCACTTATAATAAAGTTAAATATTTCGGTCGAAGTTGCTCTTTTTAAGCTATTACTATAACTTACAGGCATTGTCTTATCAATGATAGGAACACCTCCAAACACCTTTACCAACTCAAAGTAGAGATAGGCTCTTAAAAATTGCATCTCCGCCAGATAACGACTTTTTACTTCGTCTTTTAGTTTATATCCACCATCATCGAGTAAGGTATTGATAGGTAAATTAGCCAGTCCAACGTTGCAGTTACCTATCCCCAGGTAGCTAGCAGCCCAAAAACTCTGTAATGTAGGATTACTAGATAAAGCCCGCCCATATCCTAGATCTGCTACAAAAGGTCTATCGGCCGCATCTGACCCTCCTTTATTACTGTCGTCTGTAGACATATTTCCAAGTTCTGCCCTAGGCGCTTCATAGCCATAGGCATCATTAAATACCTGATAACATTTCACTACTGTTTTCAAAGCTGCACCTGGCGACTTGAAAAAATTTTCTTCTGTTTGAACACCAGCTGTAGGACGGTTAAGGAAATCATCTTTACATGACGCTACTCCCAAAATAGTAAGACATACTGTTGCGTATAATATTTTTTTCATGATTCTTAATTTAAAATTTTGCGTTAAAACCTATCATAAACGTTCTGGCTTGGGGATAGAAACCTTGATCAATACCTGTGAGCTTAGGGTCAGCTGAACCCATCTCCGGATCTAAGCCTGAATAACCTGTTAGGGTGAAAAGATTTTGCCCCCCCACAAACACCCTTAAATTATTCATTTTTATTTTTTGCAAAACCGTATTTTTAAGCGTATAGCCCAGTTGTAGGTTTTTTAACCGCAAATAAGATCCGTCTTCAACGTAATAATCAGATACACTCCCATTCAAACCCTGAGTTTGTGATATTTTATGGAACTTATCTGTAGACAATTCTCCACTCCAAGATTTTGCTAAAAACCCTTTAGGTGCGTTATAATATCCTGTACCAGATTCTGTATCATAGCGTTGGATATTCATCACGTCATTTCCCTGAGATCCTTGAAAAAACAAGCTAATATCAAAACCTTTATAACCTAGATTAGTTGTTAATCCATAAACAAAATCAGGCCATGGGTTTCCAATTAGCGTACGGTCATTAGCGTCTAATATATCGTCTCCATTTAAATCTTTAAATCGGATATCACCTGGACTAGAAACATCCCTTTGTGCACTTCCTTCAACTTGCTTAGCATTTTGGAATATACCATTAGTAATATATCCATAATAATAGCCTATTGGCATTCCTACTTCTGTTTTAGTAATTACTTCTCCTAAATGTGCTGTAGAAAATATGGGTTCGCCATTACCTAGTTTAGTAACCTTATTACGGTAAGCAGATATATTCCCACTGATGTTGTATTTTAATTCACCGTCAGTGTTGTTGTAGCTCAATTCAAATTCCCAGCCCTTATTTTGCATGTTTCCCGCATTTGAATATGGGGAACTAGGATAACCCAAAGCTGATGGCAAAGGCACAATCATTAACATATTTTCCACTTTTTTATCAAAATAATCGGCTGTAAAATTCAATTTACGGTTCAGTAGAGAAAGGTCCAACCCAATATCTAACTGTTTAGAGGTTTCCCATTGTAATACACTATTGCCGGTTGATATTCTTCCTGCACCTATATTGTTAGAGTTGGTATCTCCGAACACATATCTATCATATATTGAAGATCCATAAGTAGATAAGTAAGCGCCGGCACCAATATTTTGGTTTCCAATTAAACCATAACTAGCTCTAATTTTTCCTTCTGAAATCCAATTAGCTTTGCTTTCCCTAAAATAATCTTCTTCTGTAAACCTCCATGCAGCAGACACAGAAGGAAATGTTCCCCATCTGTAACCATTTGCGAATTTAGATGAACCATCTCTACGAATATTTGCAGCGATAATATATTTTCCAGCGTAATCAAAACCAACCCTACCAAAATAAGAGTTAAGCGAATTTGAATAAGGATATCCAGAAGCAGAAGGATTGACGGTTCCAGCACTCAGTATACGCATATCTATGTCGTTATTTACTAAACCTTGTATTGCCGCATTGAAAAGAGAAACTTTGGTAGCTTCAGCAGATATACCGCCCAAGGCAGTTAAATGATATTTCCCCCAACTTTGATCATAATTAAGCGTATTTTCTGAAACGAAATAGTTGCTCGCAAAAGACCCATTGCTAACGGTGTTAAAAAATTCAGTATCAAATGAATTCAAAGAGTATTTTGGGGTAAAACCCTTATTTAAAGAACGGTTTAGGTCCATCCCTACCCTTGTTTGAAAATTAAGCGTTGTTAGTAGCTTTATATCAGCGGTAATTCCTCCTTTAATACTAAGCGTTTCATACAGGCTTTGTTTTAAGCGATCTATCTGGGCAACTGGATTCCGTTTATTGGAATACAGAATGCCAGCATATTGAGAGAAAACATTATTAGGTTCGTAACCCAGTTTTATTCCTCCAAGAAATGACGGCAAACCTTGTAAATCGTTACGGAAAACTGGTGTGATCGGGTCAGCAGCCATCGCACTGAAAATAGTTCCTGTAAACGGGTTATTCTCATCAATTACATGTCGCCCTTCATAAATCAATCCCAAATTTGTACTTAACTTTATCCGATTACTTAGTTGCGAATTTACATTGTTACGCCATGATACACGTTCATAATTAGATCCATTAATGATACCGTCTTGGTTTAAATAGCTTAAGCTAGAAAGATAACTAACCGCCTTTCCTCCTCCGCTAACACTAAGGTTATGAGTTTGTATAGGGGCATTATAGTGCGTAATTTCATTCCACCAATCTGTACCCTCAGGGCCTGTAGTGGCAGAAACAAAACGTAAAACTGAATCTATATTCAATTGTGTAGAAAAGTCAAATTGTTTTGCCGCACCAGCGTTTTTAGCTGCCAGGTTCTTGTAGGTAATAAATTCTGCTGCATTCAACATTTGAGGTCTTTTCCATGGAGATTGAACGCCATAATAATTATCATAGCTAATAGTTACCTTATCATCTTTTGAACCCGATTTTGTGGTGATAATAATTACACCATTTGAAGCTCTAGAACCATAAATTGCAGCAACTGAAGCGTCTTTATGCACGGCAATGCTTTCTATATCATTTGGATTTAAATAATTAACGTCAGTTTGAGGTAAACCGTCAACAATGTACAAAGGATCTGTGCTTCCATTTATTGAACCAACGCCTCTTATACGCACAACGGAAGCAGAACCCGGACTACCGCTAGATTGCGATACGGTTACACCAGAAGTTTTTCCTTGTAGAATATCTGCAACACTACGAACCGGAATATTGGCTATATCTGAAGCTCTAATTACCGCCACGGCACCTGTGACCTCTTTCTTGGTAACACTTCCGTACCCTACAACTACTAATTCTTTGAGCTCAGAGGTTGAAGGCTTCATAACTACGGTTAAAAATTGACCAAGAGTTGCTTTAAAATTATTATTTTCAAAACCTAACATCATTGCAGTCAGTGTATTTTCGCCAGTAGCTAATTGAAGGCGAAAATTGCCTTTGTGATCTGTAGCAGTGGAGTTTTTTGTGCCCTTGGATGTTATAGTTACACCCGGCAAAGGGCCGCCGTTATTATCTATAACAATACCTTGGACTAATTGCTGGGCAATGGAGGTTTGTTGGCAAACCAACAAAAACAGCATCCCTAAAAAACCGATTAGTTTGCTCTTTTTTGTAAAAAGTTTTTTCATCTCATATTGTATTTAAATTGTTTGTACTGAAAAATTGTGATAAAATGGATCATTTAATAAAGTCAATAAACATCAAACTTCCAGAAAAAAGTTCCTAAATGGATTGAACCCTGGTAGTACATGCTATGTTAGCGAAACAACCGCAAATACGGCTTCCCGAAACTGAAGTTGACATCATCGACCCAGAGGGTAACTTGTCCAGCTAAAATGAATGAAATTTGCTTATCAATAAGTGTATTATAGGTTGTTGCAGTCATTGTGGTTACCATTGTTTTGACTGAACTGGTTTGCTGTAAATCTACAGCAGTCTTTGGTGATATTTTTGCGCTTTTTTCACAGGACATGAGTATCGCATAAGGGACACATAAAGCGTAATTTTTTTTCAATAATGCGTTCATAATTTATTTGGTTTAAATTTATTTGGTATGGGTAGTACTATGAATTTGTTATTTATAAATCTCGATTTCCCAAAAAGACATGGGGTAAGGCAAAGCAGATTTTCGCAGTAAAATCTTAATATATCTAGCGTTAGTTGAATTAAAAATGTGACTTACATTTCCACCTACACTTCCGCTAACTACTTTCAAATCTGTAAAATTAACGTTATCTGTAGATGCCTGTAAGGTATAATCCGTTGCAAAAGCACCTTCCCACTTGATATCAACCCTACTCACACTTTTTTGCGATCCTAGATCAACTTTGTACCATTCATTTTCTGTTGCAGCAGCAAGAGACCAACGGGTGCTCATATTACCGTCTATAGATAAATTCGGGTCATTAAAACTAGTGGATGCAGTAGCCGTTTTATTCAATGCCAGATTCAAAGATTCAAGAATGGGGGTCGGCACAAAAACAGTTGTGTTACCTTGATTTTTCATCCTATCGGCAGCAAGTATTACAAATGCGGCTTCAGCATTATACCAATAGTCCTTTTGTTTTCCTGCTTTGTTAAATGTTAAAATATGATTGATATATTCGTCTACCCTCGGTTTATCATTAATGGTAGCTGCTGCATATGAAATTACCGCCCATGGATAAGCTCCCGAGTAAATGGCGCCATTTGACCAATTTGGATAATTAGTGTTAAACATGGAATAAAGAAAATTCGCTCGCTCAGAAACAGGACTGATTACGCCGAACAATGCTGGATAAAGCTGGCAGGTTGCGTCTGCGTAAAAATTGTTCCATTTCGAGTTCGATCCTCCTGTGGTACCATCGTCATTCCAGTTATACCTATCTCCTCGCCATAACTGGCTCTCTATTGCGTTAGTATTAACCAATAGTAAAGCTTGGAAGTGTGCCGTTCTTGCCCCTCCTAATAAGTTAGTCTGCAACCAAACCATTGATTTTAAGCCTTCGTTCACTTCAGCATTATCCATGGTATATTTCGCACCATGCACATATGAGTCTATAGACAGCCCGTCGTTATCA
>Ga0326735_1000420_pt1 | contig 10488 bp, 11 predicted proteins | sample 37_GP2_1092_FD_207945 | JGI IMG/M metagenome (GOLD analysis project Ga0326735, IMG submission 207945) | Glacier ice microbial communities from Ngari, Tibet, China - 37_GP2_109.2 | ecosystem: Environmental > Aquatic > Freshwater > Ice > Glacier | place: China: Ngari, Tibet | collected 2018-07-31
GGGCCAGATTTTTCCCCCAAGCAAAATAAGTGCGGCAATGAGAGAAATCGTTGCAATTAGAACGTCTCCCAAAGTGCAATGTACAACCGCAAATGCAATGGCTACAGGTGGACTCTCGTTCCACAATGTGTACAGGGGCAGCTGAAGTATTTCCCACGCCAGATTCAACGCTGCAACGCTGGCGATGTAGCGAAGAAACATCTTTCTTCGAATGGGATAAATTGGTAATGGAGTTTGATGGTACATGTTGATATGGGTCAATACCTAAGTCTCTGCAGCATTTAAATTACACACATTGTGATAAAAGTTTTGTGCTAAATATTAAATCCATGAAGACCGCCTTCGGCTACCAGCACGCACGATACACCGCTGTCGTGATGTTGCTTGTAGGCCTGATGACTTTGGGTGTCGGCATTGCCAATGCCTGCTTGGTAAGCGCTACACACGGTCATCTTGGATCCGCCCTACAGGTTCAGGAGAATTCTTTTGCTGCGGCAGGTGAGCACTTACCAGATCCCGACAAGACGATTTATCTCACTTTTTGCGCTGCGGAGCAGACCGCTTTTATCAAAATAAAGCAGTTTGATACTTCCACGGATTCGCAGATAGCGCCCGTTGCTTGGTCCCCTGCGCTCACCATTTCGGTTGTCGATATCCATGATCGACCTACACCGTTAGTTCTTGTGACCTGGCGCGAGCGGCCAGTGTTCATCCGCTTTCTTCGGCTCACTATTTGAATCGTCTCTTGCAGGCGTAGTTGCCCAGCGCACAGACGTTGGATAAGTCACCTGTCTCACTGCTGCTGGCAGCCTACAGTGGCTTGACAGCACTTTTTCCCATGTTTCTTGTTTTTTCAAATGGAGTTTCCTATGACCAACCTTCACCACATCGTTCTATCTATTGCCGTTGCAGCGGCTTCGTTCGGAGCTTCTGCCCAAACCAAAACGGACCACGCGCAGCATCATCCTGCAGAGCCCGCGAAAAAGGCTACCAAGGTAACTGTCCCGCAATCGACATCAATGCTCAAAGAGTCAGTGGCGTCCATGGACAGCAAGATGCAAACTATGCGTGAAATGCACGAAAAAATGATGGCGGCAAAAACACAGGAAGAGCGAAGGGCGCTCATGTCCGATCACATGAAAGCCATGCAAGACGGCATCGCCATGATGGGAAAGATGAATTCCATGGGTGGCATGTCGGGGATGGGCGATATGAAAGGTATGCCGAGTATGGGCACTACTGACAAGAAAGGCGGAATGCAAATGGACATGATGAGCCACCACGAGATGATGGAAAAACGCATGGAGATGATGACCACCATGATGCAAATGATGATGGATCGCCTACCTGAACCAGCTGCTCAGTAGTCTGCTTGCATAGTCAGCGGCTTTGTTCTGTTGCCCCAAATCCTATCACCAAAATTGCACGGAAGATTTGTATGTTGAAAAGACGAGAGTTGTTTCATTTTTTGGGTGCCGCAACCCTCATGGTTTCCGGTGTAGGACACACCAAACCCGCCGCGGTTAAGCCATTTCGTCATTACCCATTTGATCCCGTGGCTGCAGAGTATTTTCTGCAGAAGCTGTTTGTTCCTGTGGACAGCGGTCCATTTGGCGTCCTGGATGTTGCGGGGCCGCTTACGATGCGCGCCACGGCTGCCAGTTTTTCCATCCTTCCAGGAAAAACATCGCCATTTCTGTTGTACCAAACCGAGCAGTCCGGTAAGGCATATCAGAACCCCATATTGCGCGTAGAAAGTGGTGAGAACTTCAAAGCTACGCTTCTCAATGAACTTGCTGAGCCCACCATTATTCACTGGCATGGCCTGCTGACACCGGCCAAGATGGATGGTCATCCAGCAAGTACGATCGACCCGGGCAAGACTTTTGAATACGATTTCAAAGTGCGCAATCGCGGAGGTACTTATTGGTACCACACGCATGCCCACAAGTTGACGGCCCAGCAAGCGTACAACGGCTTGGCAAGCTTCTTTCTGGTAGACGACGAAGACCAGCGCAAGCTGGCCAAGACCGTCGGTCTCAAACTGGGAGAGACTGATCTGCCCTTGGTCATCCAGGACAAGCAGTTCGATGCCCAAGGAAAATTGCACTATAAGCCCAACGGGCAGGAGGCCATGATGGGGTGGCTGGGCGACATCATTCTTGCAAACCTGACACCGAATGCTTATCAAACGGTGACGCCCCGTACCTATAGGTTGCGCATTCTCAATGGTTCCAATGCGCGCATCTACCGGCTCGCCTTCCTGAAGGGAAAGGAGCGGCTGAGCTATGTCGTCATTGGGACCGATGGCGGACTGATAGATCGTCCGCAAACCGTGACGGAGGCATTCGTCGCTCCGGGAGAACGTCTCGACATTTTGTTTGATGCAGGACAAGTCCAACCGGGGGATGAAGTATTCCTTAAAAGCCTGCCGTTTGACCCTATGGAGAACGAAGGCGAAGCTGGAAGCATGCCCGGCATGGGGGATAGTACATCCCGCTTGGAAATGGGGGCGGAGTTCAATGTTCTTAAGCTCGCTGTGACCGCTGGTGAGCGCGTGATGGCTAAATTGCCGATGACGCTGTCCCAAATTGAACCAATTCAATTGGTAGGCGCAGGCAGGCGAAATATCAAGCTTTCTCTTAAAGGAATGAACTTCTTGATCAATGGCCGAATGTTCAATATGGATGAAATCGCGTTTGACGTAAAGCGTGGATCAAGAGAGATATGGAGCATCAGCAATCCCAAACTTGGCATGCCTCATCCAATCCATCTTCACGGTTTTTCTTTTCAGGTGATTGAGCGCTCACGCAGCCCGAAACAAGTCGCAGGCTTAGCGAAATTTGGTAGAGGTCGGACTGTGAGCGACTTGGGTTGGAAAGACACGGTGCTGGTGTGGCCGGGAGAGACAGTGCGCATCGCGATTGATTTTTCGCATGACTTTCCCGGGGATCAAACTTTCCTGGTGCATTGCCACAACCTGGAGCATGAAGATGCCGGGATGATGATCAACTACCGGGTCACTGGTTGATCGAGTGCTACTTTTTTTGAGAGTACTTTTCTATTGGAGTGTCAAATGAATTACCAGCACGATCTTGAACATTCGTCCGACCACGCGGACTCACCCCCGTTTTGGCGTTCCAGATATGGCATTGGACTTTTGGTATTTGGGGCCATAGCAGCCTACTTTTTATTAACCGAGCATCTGGCCCATGTCGTGGGTGCGCTGCCACTGATAATTCTGTTGGCTTGCCCTTTGATGCATGTTTTCATGCACCACGGCCACGGCCATGCCTCTCAAGGGGGTCAAAAACCAAATGCAGATGTGAGCAAGCCTCTTGAATCCCAACAAGGGGATTCATCATGAATCATGACCAGCCTGCTTACGGGCTTTGGACACTGGTGATATTTAATTCTGCGATCTTCGTCATGTTTGCTTACAGCTTCTTCAAGCCCGCAACAGCGCGAGATTGGCGAACCTTCAGCGCATTCTCCGCGTTCATCGTGGCGCTGTTTGTTGAGATGTACGGTTTCCCGCTCACCATCTATCTTCTGTCCGGGTGGTTGCAAACCAGATACCCAGATCTGGACTTCCTGACCCATGACGCTGGGCACCTGTGGTCCTCGCTGCTGGGTGAGAAAGGCAATCCGCATTTCGGAGTTTCGCACATCGCAAGCTACGTATTGCTGGGTTTCGGGTTTTATCTATTGTCCAAGGCCTGGAACGTCCTGTACCACGCTCAATGCAGGCATTCCCTTGCCACCGCTGGACCGTACGCACGAATTCGTCATCCGCAATACGTGGCCTTCGTCCTGATCATGTTAGGTTTTCTTTTGCAGTGGCCGACTTTGTTAACGCTACTAATGTTCCCTATCTTGCTGGTGATGTACGGGCGTTTGGCGGTGACCGAAGACGTTGAAATGCGTGCCCAGTTTGGGGCCGTATTTGACAGTTATGCCGTGCGGACACCTCGTTTCTTTCCGCGTTTGAGCCCGGCATCCACGACGACTTGAGTGGTTGTCTGCCAGAGAGGGTAGTGCTTTTTGAGGTTGAACGAGTTGTTCATGTGCCTCGTAAAACTGGAAGTTAAAGGCATGACCTGGAGGTCATGTGTGTGCAGCGCTGTTTTGTGGAGCAGCTCAAAAACTACTGCAGTGGAAAACGCCAAAACGAGATGATGCAAGCAAGCGATGGCCAAACCCCTGACGGACCAGGAGATCGAAAATCTTGCGGCCTGGTACGAATCGATCCAGATTTCGGTGACTGTGCGATAGCAGGCGCCGGCGCGTCCGGCCAAAGGCTTCGAGTCGGGGCACAGTTGCCACGTCCTGCACCGCGAAGCGACTGTCCACAGTCCGTCCTGTGACGGCATGCCTTGCCCACTGACCTTCTGGATAAACCCCAATTTCAGGCGGCGCGTTCATCTGTTGTTCATTTATTGTTAAGGTTCCGTTCATTCTTAAATCATGAAGCGTTCAGCATGCCAGTTTCTAATTCTTTCAACGATTAAAACAATCGTTGTCATTGACAAGTTCAAGAGTATGGGAACGTCAACTATCCCACTTGATTTTTTTAAATTGAATTTAGGACGCATCATGATATTAAAACAACTCGCACGCACCACCGTTCTTTTGGGCAGCATCGCATTGGCAGGCAACGCCTTGGCCAAGGGCCCAACGCCGGTTTACAGCGCCAACATCACTGAATCCGAAGTTTTGGCGGCCCAAAAAGGCTGGGGGGATGCCTTGATCCAAATTGGCAACGACTACACCTCAGGCGGCTACGTCAAGGCCAAAGCCACCGCCACCTCAGTGCTGGAGGCCGCTTATGGTTACAACATGGGCCCCGTGCTGTTCAAGCCGACGTTGACCGTGGCACCACAAACATTTCGGGTGACCAAAGAAGGCGCTTTGGCCTACTTTGTAGGCGGGGACAGCAACTACCCCAAAGACACCGGCTTTGCACTCAAAGGCTGGAAAAAAGTGGAAATTGAAAATGCGGCCATTCACATCAATGGCGATGTCGCCTCTACCCTAGGCCATGTGATTTTTACCGACAAAGACGGTAAAAAAACCACTGTGGATAAAACCTGGGCCTTCAAGAAAGACGACATGGGAAAAATACGCATTGTGGTGCACCACTCTTCGTTGCCCTTTTCAGGTTCGTGAACCTGCTTTATCAGGTCGATTCAAAAGGTGACTTTGCTCAATTTTTTCAATTAAGCTAGCTGCATGATTCGCACCCGATTGAGTATTGCCTTTGCCGCGCTGGTTTTCTTGGCCATCGCGCAAGGGCTTTTTACGTTGTGGGCAACCCGCTCTGCCGCACAACATGCCGAGCGCAGCGTGATTGCCACAAGCATGCTCAATCATTATTTGGAATTGGGCGCCAACAAGCAGCGTTTGAAAGTTTGGTTTGCGCAATCGGCCCTGGCAGGTGACGCAACAGAGGACACTAAAACCGTACTGCTGGAGAAAATGTCGCGCAGCTTGGGTGAGTTGCAAAAACTCGCGCCGCGCGATGCCGCTTTGAACCGCGAAGACGGTGGCAGCGAATACGCCGCCATACAGCTATTAACAAACAATTTTTTTGTTTTACAGGCTTCGGTGGAAGCAGGTGGATTTCCAGTCGTGGCCGGTGACCAATCCGACGCCTGGAAAAATCTGATCCGTATTTTTGACCGCTCTGATGGTCGCGACATGCGCAGAATTTTGGAGGAAGCTGTGGTTCGGCAGCGAGCAACCAGCGACTTGGCAAAAACAAAACTGGCCAATGCGTTGGCCCGAATGAGAACGGCCAGCTTGATGCTGGCATTTTTCTCTGCAGCGCTGGGTGTGTTTGCGGTGGTGTATTTCGTCAAGCGCATGCACCAGCCGCTGGATGCATTGCTTCAGGCCACCACGGCCATTGCCCAAGGAAATTATGAATACCGAGGGCACGCGGGCGCAGCAGATGAGTTTGGTCAAATGGCCCGTCAGTTGAACGCAGCGGCTATTCAATTGGATGCGGCACGCGTTCAAAGCCAAAGCGTTCGCCAAGGGTTGGATGATGCGGTAGCAGCCAAAACCGCTGATGTGACCCGCAGTCATGAGGCGTTACTGCGCATAGACAGTCGGCGCAGACAGTTCTTTGCTGAAGTAAGCCATGAGTTGCGCACGCCCGTCACGGTCATTCGAGGTGAAGCAGAAATCGCCTTGCGCGGCGCACACCGGGATGCGCAGGACTACCGCGCCAGTTTGAGTCGAATCGTCGATGCCACCACTGATTTAAGCCGTCGGGTAGAAGACTTGCTGCATTTGGCTAACTCCGATGCGGAGCACTACGCCTTGAGGCTTCAACGCACGCCGTTGAGTGTGGTAATTAAAGCAGCGCTTTCACAAACCGCCGCCGTTGCCGCCAACCGAAACATCGCAATCACGCAGGTCAACCAAGTGATCACCCCCGAGGTGGAAAGCATCGTGATTCACGCTGACAGAGACCGTTTGCAGCAAGCCTTGACGATTGTGCTGGACAACGCGGTTCGTTACAGTGAGTCGCCTGGGCGGGTAAGTGTTGGCGTGAGCGTTGACGTCGGTGTGGGCACCGTCAGCATCAGGGTGAGTGATCAAGGCATCGGTTTAACAGAAGGTGAATCACAGGCTGCTTTTGAGCGGCATTTTCGAGGTGACCGAGCCAGGAAAATGCGGCCAGACGGCGCTGGGCTGGGCTTGTCAATTGCGCAAGCCATCGTCAGCGCGCACAGCGGCGAGATTGATTTGCGAAATAATTACCCAGCCCAACCAGGCAGCTCAGTCGATGCAAATAACTTGCGCGGTGCATGTGCCACGCTCACACTGCCACTGATGCAAGCTGACGCAGCTTCGCAGGTCGCTCAAAGTGCCATACCAGCGAGCGCCTTGGCATGAACTTGCTGATCGTGGAAGACGACCCCCGTGTGGCCGATTTTTTACAGCGTGGTTTGCGTGCTGAGGGCTATCGGGTGAGCTTGGCCAGTGATGGTCAGCAAGCCTTAGCCGTCGCCCGAGCCGAAGTTTTTTCAATTGTGTTACTCGATGTGATGCTGCCAAAAATGAGCGGCATCGAAGTGTGCCAACAGCTGCGGGCTGACCGCAATGCCGTCCCCATTTTGATGCTGACCGCCATGGGCACGGTGCAAGATCGCGTAACGGGTTTGCGCTGCGGCGCAGATGATTATTTGATCAAGCCTTTTGCTTTTGACGAGTTGCTAGCCCGCATTGAGTCCTTGATGCGCCGACCGGCCGAAATACACCTGCGCCATGCGGCCATAGCGCCATTGAAGATCGGTACGTTGGTATTCAACCGTGAAAAAATGCGGGTGCACCGGGGCAGTCAAGACATTTCTCTCACCGCTAAAGAGCTGGCCTTGCTAGAACTTTTGATGAGTGCGCCGGGCCGACTTTTTAGCCGGGAGCGAATTTTGTCAAACGTTTGGGGCAGTCATGAAGACCCACTGACCAATGTGGTGGATGTGTATATTCGCCGCCTACGAGCAAAAATTGACGAACAAGGGGTCCCGTCATTGATCCAAACAGTACGCGGTTTAGGTTACAAGATTCAAGAATCATCATAGAAGCCAATGTGTCAGTAGGTCTGCATTGAGGGGTGGCTTTAAAGTGACACTGACAATGTTTGAAGCGGAGTTGACCTTCATCGCGCCAAATGCCATGGTCGAACGTCTGTCAACGTTCGTGTTCTGTACTTGGGCATCCTTGGTTTTCGGCGTGGCCGTATTTTTGAATTCCTCGGTCCGGCATGCTGTTAAGCCAGCAATAGCCCTTTGGTCGGATGCAACCGAACTTGGGACATTGCGGCCAGCAGGGATCGGTTGACTGCCCCGTTGCTCATCTGGTGGGTCTCACACAACTTGTGGATGGCTTGGGTGCTTGGCGACTCCAGGGCTGTGGCCATTTCAAGGTACGGCCAGTAAGGGCCGTCATGGTCCAGCAAGGCCAAACGAATCCGGTCTGACACGGGGATGCGTCCCAGGACTGCACCCAGGGGTTCGCCCTGCAGCAAGTCCATTTGCGAAAGCAGGCCGCACCAATACACCTCCTGGCGCAGCTCATCGCTGTCACCGGCGTCCAGCAAGTGGTCCATCAGGTGTGCCCGAACCACCATGGCGGTGCGCACGGGCTGCAGGTTGAGGTCGCTGCTGGCCTGGGGCAGTTGCGCCATCAGCCAGGACCGGAGCCGGGACAGGCCCAGCACCATCAGACCGCGGCGCAGCGAATCAATCTCGGTACCCAAGCCCAGGCCTGCGGAGTTGAGGTAGCGCACAAAGCGGTAGGCCAGGATGGGTTCCTCGCCCAGGGTGTGTCCGATGCGCTCGGTGGATTCATCCGCGTCCACGGCTTCGATCAACCTGATGACTGTGTGTTGCCCCGGCTGGATGAGCGTGTGCCGGTAGCCGTGCAGCACGTCATCCATGGGCCACCCTGCCACCCCCCACGCGTCTCGGTGATCCAGGCAATGTTCGGCCAGCACACGGCTGGCCACGGCTTCACAAATATGGCCGGCGACCACGGGACTTTTGAGCAGGGGGTATGGGGTCTCATTTCCGTGGTGTTTGCGCAGTGACACCCGTAAACCGGTCAGGGCCTCTTCGGGGGTGAGGGTCACCATGGGGTGCAAAAAACAGGCCGCCATCCCGGCGCTGGGGCGTGCGCCGGGTTCACCGCGCCAGATCAGGCGCAGACCGCGCTGGTGGGCCCGGCGAACCCGCTCGGCCAAGGTGGGGTCCAGCAGATGGGACGCATGGACCTCTATCCACGGGCTGTTCGGGCTGGCGTGCTCCAGCAGGTCACCCAGGAGTTGAGGCGACTGCACCGACAAAATCAGGATCGGCGCCTGATCTGACCAGACCTCGTCCAGCGTGCTCAGGAGGTGCAGTGCATCAATGCGTACCGCATTTTGGACACCGACAAACAGCTGAATGGCGCTGAGCTGGCGCAGTTGATTCCAGATCAGCTGATAACCGAGTGAAACGCTGCCAAGAACGGTGGAGCCCATGGCTTATCCGATGTAGTTGAAGAGAGAGAGTTTTTGCATCTGTGCGTAGGACTGCAGGGCCGCTTGGTAGCCGGTTTGCTGGTTTTGGAAGTCTGCAATGCCCTTGACCATGTCGAGATCCTCGGCGCGGGAACGGTCGGCTTCAAGCTGAATGCTGCGCTTGTCCTGGTTGGTGCTGATGCGGTCGGCGCGGTTGAGCAACTCGCCAGCCTGGCCCCGCACGGCAGAGATGCGATTGGCGCCGATGTCGATGTCTTTGAGTGCCGTACTCACCGCCGTGGCGCCCTGCGCGCTGGTGGTGGCCCCGCCAATGTCCGTGATGGCTTTGTCCAGCGCGCCGAACAAGCTGCCGCTCGTCGCGCCGTCGCTGACGTCAAACATAAAGGCGCTGTCGCCATCCAGGCTAAACGGAATGGCCACCTCACTGCTGCTCGATTGACCGGGCAAGCCGTCAAACGTGTAGGCCGCCGGAGGAGGTTCGACAAAGGGTGCAAGCGCACTGCCCAAGGCGCCAAACAAAGCTTGCCCATTGGTGTCTTTGGTATTGGAGAGGCTGACAATCTGGTCGCGAAGTCCCTGGAGTTGCACGGCCACGGTTTGACGGTCCTTCTGCGTGAAGCTGCCGTTACCGGCACTGATCACCAGTTCTCGGAACGTTTGCAGCGCATTGGTCACGTCACCCAGGGTGCTCTCGGCCGTGGCAATGGCGTTGCTCTGCGAGGCCAGCGCGCGCTGGTCGGTGACGATGCGGCTCATACGCGTGAGCGCACGTTCGGCCTGCGCTGCGCTGCTGGGGTCGTCGCTGGCGCGCACCACCCGTTTGCCCGAAGTCAGGTTTTCCTGCAAGCCTGACAAGGCCGACTGCCGCTGGGTGATGTTGCGCAGCGCGTTGTCATAGGTGTTGGCGGTGGCGAGGCGGTTGAAAGAAGTCATGGTGTTTACTCCAGGAGGCTGTGCCTTAACGGCCCAGTGTCTGAATCAAAGTGTCAAAAATGCTTTGGGCAATCTGGATCATTTTGGCCGAGGCCTGGTAGGCCTGTTGGTATTGAAGCAGTTTGGCCGCCTCTTCGTCCAGATTCACGCCAGCGACGCCGGTTCGGTCGGTTTCCAGATTGGCCGCGATGGCGTCCGACACTTCGGCTGCATAGCTGGCGCTCTGGGTTCGAATGCCGATTTGGGCAATCACGGCCGCGTAGCCGTCGGTCAGTTTCGCGCCGTCAAACAAAGTCTTGTCCCGCAAATCCATCATGGCGCCCGCGTTGCCGGCGTTGCTGTTTCGGTAGGTGGCGGGCTGGGCCTGCACAGTGAATGTATCGCCGACTGCTGGCGCGCCACTAAGCGTGAGGGACCACTGACTGAGCGGCGTGGTTGCCGGAACAGAGCCTTCTATGGACTGGCCCGACGTGTAGGTGAAAGAACCTGCAACGTCACTTCGTGTGTAAGCGTTGGTGCCCGTG
>Ga0326735_1000421_pt1 | contig 10487 bp, 9 predicted proteins | sample 37_GP2_1092_FD_207945 | JGI IMG/M metagenome (GOLD analysis project Ga0326735, IMG submission 207945) | Glacier ice microbial communities from Ngari, Tibet, China - 37_GP2_109.2 | ecosystem: Environmental > Aquatic > Freshwater > Ice > Glacier | place: China: Ngari, Tibet | collected 2018-07-31
GTAGTCAGCGGCGGCGGAGGTATTGTATTGCTGTGCCTGTGCCGGCGCTGCAGCGAAAGTAACGGTAATCAATGGCAGCACAGACACCAGCCCGGCAAGCAGTTTTCGTGTATTTTTAATAATATTCCCCTTGAATGTTGGGTAGCGGCGCTGCGTCTTGACAGCGGGTAACGGTAAGTTACGCTCAGCTCGCCTGCCCGTCCGTGCGCTAGCGTACAAAGTGAACTTGGTCGCCGGAGCTGACAAACACGGCGTCTCCAATGCCAGGCGTGATCGAAAAGCCGCCCGTAAACGCGCCAAACGATGGCAGGATCATGCGATGCGGCCCCACCACGAAGCACGGCAGGCGTAGCGCGTCGAAGCGGGTTGCCAGCAGGTAGGTCGGGTGGATGTGACCGGCCAGCGCGTAACCCGGGGTGGCGAGGTCGGGGTGATGGCAGAACGAAAACGGCGCCAGCGAATACGGTTCGTCGACCATGTCGATGCCGAGCGCGGCGGCCGGGTCGCCGGCATGACGGTCATGATTGCCGCGCACTAGCGTCAGCGCCAGGTCCGGATGCGACAGGCGCCAGGCCAGCATCGCCGCCTGCGTGGCACTGGCGTGGGCCGCGCGCGCATGCAGAAAATCGCCGAGGAACATGATGTGTTCGACCTCACACAGCGCCATCAAGGCGTCCAGCGCAACGAGATTCTGGGTCGTCGTTCCGCGCGGCACCGGCACCCCGAGCGCGCGGAACGAGGCCGCCTTGCCGAAGTGGATATCGGCCACCACCAGCATTTTTTTGCGCGGCCAGTACAGCGCTTTCTGCGCCAGCAAGCTCACTATTTCGCCGGCGACGACAATTTCAAGCGAGTTCGCGACGCCGCCCATTGCCGTGCTCAAGGCCGCGCCGCGTTTTCGAGCTCGCGCACCATCCGCGCCACCCGGTCCGACAGCTTTTCGGTGCTGACTTTCTCGCGGAAGCGCTCGACCATCAGCGCGAAGCCGAATGGCGTGGCGCGCCTGACGTCGCGGTACGCGATCGCCCGTCCATGCAGTTCACCCAAGGTGTCGCGCAGCCGGGTCAGTTCGAGTTCCTGCTCGAGCACCTCGCGTTGCGCCTGGGTCAGCAGCAGGTTGCCGGCGTCGTGTTTGCGGAACACCTCGAAAAACAGCGACGACGACGCCTGCACCTGGCGCGCGCTTTTCGGCTGGCCCGGATAGCCCTGGAACACCAGCCCGGCAATGCGCGCCACTTCGCGAAAGCGCTGCTGCGACAGCTGGGTCGCGTTCAGGCTTTCGAGTACGTCCTCGAGCAGGCGTTCGGTGCCCAGCAGCGCGACGTCACGTCCCGTGGCGCCCGTGAATATCGTGGTCCAGTCGACCGGTTCAAACGACAGCAGCTCGAAGCCGTAGTCGTTGATGGCGATCGAAAAGGTGATCGGCTGCTGTTGGCCAATGCGCCAGGCGAACAGGGAAGCCAAGCCCATGTGCACCGAGCGGCCGGCGAACGGATAGACGAACAAATGGTGGCCCTCGCGGCTCTTCATGTTTTCCACCACCAGCGTGTCGGTGGTGGGCAGCGCCGACCAGCGCTGCTGGATCTCGATCAGCGGGCGCAGCGCCTCCATCTCGGGACCGATGAAGCGCCCTTCGGCGGCCAGGCGCAACTGGTCCAGCGCGGCGTGCGCCAGTTCCGACGACATCGGCATCTTGGTGCCCTGCCAGCGCGACACCGCGCCGCGCTTGCCGGTGGCGCGCTTCACAAACGCGGTCATCTCGTGCAGCCGGACGAACTCGAGGATCTTCCCGCCGAACAGGAAATGGTCGCCGGCCTTCAGACGCCCGACGAACGATTCTTCGACGCTGCCGATGCGCCCGCCCGTCATGTATTTCACCTGCACGCTCGAATCGGACACGATGGTGCCGATGCCCATCCGGTGGCGCCGGCCGATCGCCACGTCCGGCACCCGGTAGACGCCCTCCGAATCAAGCAGCACGCGCTGGTATTCGGGGTACGCCGTCAGGCTCTGGCCGCCGCGCGCGACAAAGTCGAGCGCCCACTGCCACTCCTCGCCGCTCAGCATGCGGTAGGACCAGGCGCTGCGCACCTCGGCGAGCAACTGCTCCGGACGAAAGCCGCCGCCCAGCGCCACCGTCACCAGGTGCTGCACCAGCACGTCGAACGGCTTGTTCGGCACCAGCCGCGCTTCGATGCGGCGCGCCATCACCGCCTGCTTGGCACCCGCCGCTTCCAGCAGTTCCAGGCTGTTGGTCGGCACCAGGGTGACGCGCGAGACGCGCCCCGGCGCATGGCCGCTGCGCCCGGCACGCTGCAGCAAGCGCGCGATGCCCTTGGCCGAACCGATCTGCAGCACCCGCTCGACCGGCAGGAAATCGACGCCAAGGTCCAGGCTGGCGGTACAGATCACCGCCTTCAGTTCGCCTTTTTTCAAGCCCATCTCGACCCAGTCGCGCACCTCGCGATCGAGCGAGCCGTGATGCAGCGCGATGACGCCGGCCCAGTCCGGGCGCGCCTCGAGGATGCTCTGGTACCACAGCTCCGACTGCGAGCGCGTGTTGGTAAACACCAGCGTGGCGTTGAACTGTTCGATCTCGTCGATCACGGGCCTGAGCATCTCGATGCCAAGGTGGCCGCTCCACGGAAAGCGCGATACATTGGCCGGCACCAGCGAGTCGACCACGATCTGCTTGCGCAAGTCGCCTTCGACCAGTACGCCGTTGGCCTTTCCCTCGCCTTCTCCATCACTCCCGCCCAGCAGCACTTCGCGCGCCTGCGCCAGGTTGCCCATCGTCGCCGACAACGCCCATACCACCAGTTGCGGATTCCAGTAACGCAGCCGGGCCAGTGCCAGCTGCACCTGCACGCCGCGTTTACTGCCCATCAGCTCGTGCCATTCGTCGATAATGATCATGTCCAGGCCCGCGAACTGCGCTTTCGCCGCCGCATGCGACAGCAGCAGCGACAAGCTTTCCGGCGTGGTGATCAAGGCCGACGGCAGCTTGCGCGACTGGCGCGCGCGCTCGGCCGAACTGGTGTCGCCGGTGCGCGCGCCGATTGTCCATTCGGGCGCCAGCGCCGCGCTCGACTCCTCCAGAGCCCGCAGGGTGTCGGCCGCCAGCGCGCGCATCGGCGTGATCCACAGCACCCGCAGCCCGCTGCTCTTTCGCTTCGATACCAGCGCGCCGCGCAGCAGCGCCGCCAGCCACACGGCGTAGGTCTTGCCGGAGCCGGTATTGGCATGCAGCAGGCCCGATTCGCCCGCCAGCGCGGCGCGCCACACCGCGCGCTGGAAGGCAAACACCTTCCAGCCGCGGGCGGCGAACCAGGCGTCGACCTTCTGCGCCATCGCGCTTTTGCTCATGCCGGGGATGAGGACAACGGGCCGGCTGCCGCCAGCAAGCCCTTGAGCGTGTCGAGCGAATCGGCGTCGTCGATGCTCTTGTCGTCGCGGCGGCGCAAAATGCGCGGGAAGCGCACCGCAATACCGGCCTTGTGGCGGCTCGACAGGGCGATGCCTTCGAATCCGATCTCGAACACCATGGTCGGGCGCACGCTGCGCACCGGGCCGAATTTTTCGACCGTCGTCTTGCGGATGGCATTGTCGACCACCGCGATCTCGGCGTCGGTCAATCCCGAATAGGCTTTGGTGAACGGCACCAGCCTACGTTCGCCGCCCGCATCGGCATCCCACACCGCAAACGTGTAGTCGGTGTAGAGCGAAGCGCGGCGCCCGTGCCCGGCCTGGGCGTAGATCAGCACCGCGTCGATGGTGTAGGGGTCGATCTTCCACTTCCACCAGGTGCCGACGTTCTTGGTGCGGCCGACACCATACTGCGCATCTTTCGCCTTGACCATCATCCCTTCAACGCCGCGCGCGCGCGACTCGGTGCGGATGTGCGCCAACTGGTCCCAGCTTGCCGCCTCGACCAGCGGCGACAGTGTCAATTGCTGCGGCCCGAGCTGGCCGGTTTGCTCGACAAGCGCCTCCAGTAAAGTGCGCCGTTCATGCTGGGGCAACGCGCGCAGGTCGACACCGGCTTGTTCCAGCAGATCGTAGGCCACCAGCACCGCCGGCAGTTCGGCCAGCAGCTTGGCGGACAAGGTCTTGCGGCCGATGCGCTTTTGCAGGTCGGCGAACGGCGCGGGTGCGCCATCGTTCCAGATCAGCACCTCGCCGTCGATCACAGTTCCCTCCGGCAGGCGCAGCGCGGCCAATTCAGGGAAGCGCTCGGTGATCAGCTCTTCGCCGCGCGACCACAGGTAGTTCTGCGCGCCGCGCCGCACCAGTTGCGCGCGGATACCGTCGTATTTCCACTCGACCTGCCAATCGCTTATCGCGCCCAGCGCTTGCGGCTCGCCCGCAAGCTGGTGGGCCAGGAAGAACGGGTACGGCTGGCCGCCGCGCAGCTTGTGCTCGTCGTCGGACTGTGCGGCGATCAGCTGCAGGAAACCGCCCGCGGTCGGCGCCACGCTGCCGTCGGTCCAACCCATCAGGCGCTGCGCAATCAGTTTGCTGTCGACCGCCGCGATGGCCGACAGTGCGCGCGTGACCAGTAATCGCGAGACGCCGACCCGGAAACCCCCACTGATCAATTTGGTCAGCAGGAAGCGCTCGCGGGTATCCAACTCGTTCCAAAAGCCGAACAGCGCTGCGCGGATGGCCACCGGATCGGCGCCGCGCAAGGGAGCAATGCGCTCCTGAATCCACACCGCCAGGCCGACGTCGCTGTGGTGCTCGGGCGGCGGCAAGATGTGGGCGATGGTTTCGGCCAGGTCGCCGACCGCGTGGTAGGACTCGTCGAACAGCCAGTCGTCGAGCTGGGCGTATGCGATCGCGTATTCGCGCAGCAGCTTGGTCGGCACCGTCTGGCGCGGCTTGCCGCCGGCAAGGAAATACACCGCCCACGCCGCGTTCTCCGGCGCCGCGCTGCCGAAGTAGGCTTGCAGGGCATCGAGCTTGCGGTTGGTGGCGGTGGTCTCGTCGAGCTCGGCGAACAGGCGGGCGAATTCACGCATCGGTTTTCTCCAGCGGTGTGTTAGCACCCTCGGCACCATCGGCACCATCGGCGGCGGCGGCCGCCTCCGCTTCGTCGTCTCCATACTCGGTGTCGAAGCCGGAAGCATCAAGCCCGAGCTGGCGCAGCCAGCGCACCATGACGGCAATCGAGCCATGCGTGACGATCACCCGCGGCGCCTCGGTGGCACGGATCGCCGTCATCAAACCGGGCCAGTCAGCGTGATCCGACAGCACGAACCCGCGGTCGACACCGCGCCGGCGGCGCGCACCGCGCAATAGCATCCAGCCACTGGCAAAAGAGTCGCTGTAATCGCCGAAGCGCTTCATCCATGGCGAGCCAGAGACAGACGGCGGCGCGATGACGATGGCCGATCTCAACGCCTGCTTGTCGATGTCGGTCACCAAAACCGTCGGCGGCAGGTTGACGCCGGCGGCGCGGTAGACCCGGTTCAACGGCTCGACGGCGCCGTGGCAGACGATCGGGCCGATGGCCGCATCGAGCCCGGACAGGATGCGCTGGGCCTTGCCGAACGAATAGGCAAACACGACGCTGCAACGTCCAGCGGCCGCGTTGCCGCGCCACCAGGCGTTGATGTCGTCGAAAATCGATTGTTCCGGCTGCCAGCGGTAGATCGGCAGCCCGAACGTCGATTCGGTAATGAAGGTGTCGCAGCGCACCGGCTCGAACGGCGCGCAGGTGCGGTCCGGTTCGACCTTGTAGTCGCCCGACGCCACCCACACTTCCCCCTTGTGTTCCAGGCGCACCTGGCTTGAACCGAGTACGTGGCCGGCCGGATGCAGCGAAATCGCCACGCCGTTGTGTTCGATGCGCGCGCCGTATTCGATACCGTCGATGCGGATGTTCTGGCCGAGCCGCGACTTGAGGACGTTCACGCCGCTGGCGGCCGACAGGTAATGGCCGTGGCCGGCGCGCGCATGGTCGCCATGGGCGTGGGTGATCACTGCCCGCCCCACCGGGCGCCACGGGTCGATGTAAAAGCCGCCGGGAACGCAGTACAAACCCTCCTTGCGCACCACCACCATGTCTGCCATACGCCGCCCCCCTGCCTCAGGCCGGCTCAACCAAACCGGCCATGGTCGAGCACGCTGTTGATGACGTCCTGCCGGCCGGCGCGCAGCCGCGCGGCGCCGACGACGCCGCGCGGCAGTTTGGCGATGGCGTCGCGGCGGATGGCGCGCAAGCTCTGGTGCATGAGGTGGGGTGCATGTCCATTCATGAACATAATAGTAAAACGAACGAAGCAGTTTCACTATAGGACGCAGCCTACATCCATCGTAGGAGCCGCGCCCCAGCCTGCTTATTAATAGCCAGACAAGACAGCCAGACAAACCTATAAGCCATTGTCCTACGTGGCGACAATCCTTTTGCCGATGCTTTTCAGCACCATCATGTTTAAGATAATTGTACTAGCAACGAACAAGAACAACAGGAACCCTACCATGATGAGCAAATGCCCGCTGACCTGGACCAGCCTCCAACTTGCCCTCGCCGGCGCCTCGGCGTATGTCGTCTACACTTCCGACCTGCTGCGTGACGCCGCACTTTTCCTGCACTAGAGCGTGATAGCTTCAGCTGAAGTCAACCCGCAATCGCTTACGCCGGCGCGAGGGCCAAAGGCAGCGTCAGACTGAACACCGAGCCGGTCTTGCCATCGCTGGCTACGCTCAAGCGCCCGCCATGGGCGCCGGCCAGCTGGCGCGAGATCGCCAGGCCCAAGCCCAGTCCCTTGGCCTCGCCGTTGGCGCTGCCGCGCTCGAACGGCTCGAACATGCGCTGCTGGTCGGCCTCGGCGATGCCAATGCCGCAATCGATGACGTCGATCCTCACCTCGCCTGTGGCGTCGGTGTCAACCCCGATCTCGATCGGCTTGCCATTACCATAGCGCAAGGCATTCGTCAGCAAGTTGATGATCACCTGCTCGATGCGGAACTCGTCCCAGCAGCCATGCACCGGCGCATGCGCACGCAAGGTCAAGCTGCTGCCATAACCGGCCGCCTGCAGCGCCAGGTCGCTGACGACACGCTCGAGCAAGCCGATCAGCTCAAAAGCACTGCGCCGGATCGACAGGCTGCCGCTGCGCATGCGCGAGATGTCGAGCATGTCGTCGATCAGCCGGATCATAGATTGAATCTGGCGTCGGTCGCGCGCCACCATCGCCGGTAACTTCTCCGGCCCGAGTGCGTCAAAATTGCCGCGCGCCAGTTGCAGGCTACGCATCTGGCTCTCCAAAAACAAGGTGTTGAGCGGGGTGCGCAGCTCGTGCGCCACCAGCGACATGAAGTCGTCGCGCATGCGCAGCGAGCGCTGCAGTTCAGCCTGGGTCACGTGCAATTCTTCCAGCAACTGCTGCTGCTCCCGGCGGCTTTGCTCGAGCTCGGCGACCTGGCGCCGGCCCTCGTGGCGCTGCTGGTCGAGCGCGACGAACACATTGACCTTGCTGCGCACGGCATCGCTGTCGAGCGGCTTGTAGAGGAAGTCGACGGCGCCGGTGCCGTAGCCCTTGAAGGCGTAATTGAGTTCGCGTCCGGCGGCGCTGGTGAACACGATCGGGATATGCCGGGTGCGCTCGGTGCCGCGCATCAGCTCGGCCAGTTCGAAGCCATCCATGCCGGGCATCTGGACGTCGAGGATGGCCAGCGCAAACTCGTGTTCGAGCAGCAGTTGCAGCGCCTGTTCGCCGGAGGCGGCATGGAACACCAAGCGCTGTTCGTGGCGGATCAGTGCGTCCAGCGCCTGCAGGTTGTCGGCCAGGTCGTCGACGATCAGCACTTTGCTGGCGATTTGTTCTTTCATTTCTTCTCCAGCAACAATTGCAGTAATTCGCGGATCGCCGCCAGCGGCAGCACCAGATCGGGTGCGCAGGCGTCGATCGCCGCCTGCGGCATCGTAGCGACCTGGGCGTCGAGCGGCTCCTGCACCACCGTCAGGCCGCCCTTGGCATGGACGTAGGCCATGCCGGCAGCGCCGTCACGGTTGGCGCCGGTCAGCAAGATGGCGGCCAGCTCATCGCCGTAGGCGTCGGCCGCCGACGTCATCAAGACGTCGATGGCGGGCCGGGCAAAATGCACCGGCGCCTCGCAGCTGAGCGAAAAGCTGCGGTCCTGCTCGACTGACAGATGGTATCCGGACCCGGCGAAATACACCGTGCCGGCGGCGATCGCCTGCTTGTCGGCTGCCTCCCGCACCGGCACCGGCAGGCGCTCGTCGAACAGGTCGGCGAGCCGGCTGTCGCGGTTGGCCGGCAGGTGCAGCATGCAAATGACAGGCACCTGCAGCCCAGAGGGCACGGCGGACAACAAGGTCATCAAGGCCTCGACGCCGCCGGCCGAGCCGGCAACGATGAGCGCCTGCGGCCGGCGCGCCGCCAGCGCCGGGGTGAACCAGAGGGGCGTTATCATGCGCTGGCCTTTCTGAATATCCGCTCGCGCTTGACGAGCGCATCGAACCGGCCGGCGTAGTCCGAAAAGTCGATGCTCTCCTTGCTGCCCAAGGCGAGAAAGCCGCGGTGGCACAGCGACTCGTGGAACAGGCCGAACACCCGGTTCTGCAAGCGCTTGTTAAAGTAGATCATCACGTTGCGGCAGCTGATCAGGTGGGTTTCCGAAAACACGCTGTCGGTCGCCAGGCTGTGGTCGGCAAAAGTGACGTTCTCGATCAGCGACTTGTCGAACAGGGCGCCGCCGTACGCGGCCGTGTAGTAATCGGAGAAGGCGCGCTTGCCGCCGGCGGCCTGGTAATTTTCGGTATACAACTGCATTTGTTCAAGCGGAAAAACGCCGCGCCTGGCCGTTTCCAGCGATTGCGGGTTGATGTCGGTGGCATAAATGATCGAGCGCTCGAGCAGCCCCTCTTCGCGCAGCATGATCGCCATCGAATAGACTTCCTGGCCGGTGCTGCAGCCGGCGACCCAGATCTTGAGCGACGCATACGTGCCGAGAAAAGGCGCCACCTGCTCGCGCAGCGCGGCATAAAAGTGCGGGTCGCGGAACATCTCGGTGACCGGGATCGTCAGGTACTGCAGCAGGCGCGAAAAATCGGCCGCATCGTGCATCACCCGCGCCTGCAGGGCCGAGATGCTGGCGCAGCCCATTTCGCGCACCGCGTGCAGAACCCGGCGTTTTTGCGACGCCCCCGTATAGTCGCGAAAATCGTAGTTGTATTGCAGGTAGACGGCTTCGATCAGCATCCGCAGTTCGATGTCGGCCGCGTCCAGCCGGGGCTTCAAATCCGCTCCAGGTTGGGCATCCACACCCGCAGCAGCGAATACAGGCGGTTCAGGTCGATCGGCTTGGCCAGGTAATCGTTGGCGCCGGCGGCCAGGCACTGCTCCTGGTCGTCCTTCATCGCCTTGGCGGTGATGGCGATGATCGGCAGGCGGGCAAAGCGGCCGTCGGCGCGGATGCGGCGCATCGCTTCCATGCCGTCCATGCCGGGCATCATGATATCCATCAGCACCAAGTCGATGGCGGCCACTTCATCGAGCTTCGCTATTGCTTCGAATCCATTACGGCCGATCTCGACCTTCGCGCCGCGCCCCTCGAGCGCGCTGGTCAGGGCGAACACGTTGCGCACGTCGTCGTCGACCAGCAAGATGGTGCGGCCTTCGAACACGCGGTCGCGGTCGCGCACGGTTTTGAGCATGCTCTGGCGTTCGGTCGACAGCTTCGACTCGACCTTGTGCAGGAACAGCGTCACTTCGTCGAGCAGGCGTTCGGGCGAACGGGCGCCCTTGATGATGATCGAACGCGAATACTTGAGCAGGTCGTTTTCTTCGGCGCGCGTCAGGTTGCGGCCGGTGTAGACGATCACCGGCGGGAACGAGCACAGCGCTTCAAGCGACATTTTCTCAAGCAGCTCGTTGCCCTGCATGTCGGGCAGCTTGAGGTCGATGATCATGCAGTCGAACACGCTTGTCCTCAGCAGCGCCAACGCCTCCTCGCCCGAGCCGACCGCGGCGATCTCGACGTCGGTATCGGTGATCAAGGCCACCACGCTGCCGCGCTGGCGCTCGTCGTCCTCGACCAGCAGGATGCGCTTGATCTTCTGGGTAAATTTTTCCTCCAGCTTGCGAAATACCAGCTCGAGTTCCTCGCGCGTGGTCGGTTTCATGGCGTAGCCGATGGCGCCCAGGCCCATCGCCTCGCCGCCGTTGTCGCTGCTCGACACCACGTGGACCGGGATATGGCGGGTCTGCGGATTATCTTTCAACAGCTGCAGCACCGACAGGCCGGAACGGTCCGGCAGGCGCATGTCGAGCAGGATGGCATCGGGCAGGTGGCCGCTTGCCAACTGCAGGCCGTCGGTGCCGGTCAGCGCGACCAGGCAGCGGTAACCCATCTCGTGCGCCAGCGCGTACAGGATGGCGGCGAAACTGGCGTCGTCCTCGATCACCAGCACCGTGCGGGTGGCGGCGCCGGGCGCGGCGGCGCGGTCGTCGTCGAAG
>Ga0326735_1000422_pt1 | contig 10473 bp, 12 predicted proteins | sample 37_GP2_1092_FD_207945 | JGI IMG/M metagenome (GOLD analysis project Ga0326735, IMG submission 207945) | Glacier ice microbial communities from Ngari, Tibet, China - 37_GP2_109.2 | ecosystem: Environmental > Aquatic > Freshwater > Ice > Glacier | place: China: Ngari, Tibet | collected 2018-07-31
ACTGGGCTTGCGACCCTTTGAAGCCGACCGTGCTGGCGTTGGCGATGTTGTTGCCGATCACGTCGAGCGATTTTGCTGCGCCGTTCAGACCGCTAAGTCCCTGCTGGAAAGACATGGTGTACTCCTGAAAAATGGATCAATGGCCACGGCAATCCGGGGCGATGTTGTTATTACGGTTTTATTACTACAATATTCATCACTACAGTATTTGCTTGACGTCGGCCATCGCAATCGAACCCAGGCCCGCGACATTGAGCTTGACGCCCTGGGCATTGGTCGACACGCTGCCCACGATGCCCACGGCCAGGCTGTAGGCATCGGTCAAGGCCTGGCCGCCGCGCTTCGCGGTCACGGCATACGAATAATTGCCGTTAGCCAGCAGCACGCCAGCGTCGTCCTTGCCATCCCACGCCAACGGCATCGTGCCGGCCGCGCCGGCGCCGACATCGATCGTATGCACCTCCTTGCCGGCGCTATTCTTGACGACAATTTGCACGTTGTCGGCGGCCGATCCGAGCTCGACGCCGAGCATGGCTTGTCCATCCGTGAGCGTCATCGTGTTGCCCGCAGCGAGCACGCCATGACCGATCATGTTGGCCGCCTGCAATGCTTCGGATGACTGGTAGCTGCTTTTCAGCGATTCCAGCGTGGTGTTCAGCTTGTTGACGCCGGTGACCGTGGACAGCTGCGCCAACTGGCTGGTGATCTGGGCATTGTCGAGCGGATTGAGCGGGTCCTGGTTCTTCAACTGGGTCACCAGCAACTTCAGAAATTTGTCTTCGTCGGCCGCCACCGTGCCATTGGTCGCGGTGGCGGCCTTCGCATTCATCGTGGCCATCAGGTCGTTCGAAATGACGCTGCCGCCACCGCTTTGTATCGTTGTCATCTGTCTCTCTCAATAGGGGCTGCTGCAGTCTTACTGACCCAATGTCAGCGTCTTTTGCAATAAAGTCTTGGCCGCATTCATGGTGTCGACGTTGGTCTGATAAGAGCGGGAAGCGGACAGCATGTTGACCATTTCATCGACCACGTTCACATTCGGCATCGCGACATAGCCCTTGTCATCGGCCATCGGATGCTTCGGGTCGTACACCATCTTCAACGGCGCAGGATCTTCGATCACTGCGCGCACCTTGACCCCGGTCGCGCCGCCATCGATCGGCACCGCCTCGAATACCACTTGCTTGGCGCGATAAGCCTGGCCGGTGGCGCTGGTGGCGCTGTCGGCATTGGCCAGATTGCTGGCGACGGCGTTCAGGCGCTGGGCCTGGGCGCTCATCGCGGAACCGGAAACGTTGAATATATTAAATAGCGACATGATGATTGCCCTGCTGGTTGTTCACTTATTGGCCACTTATTGGCAAACTTACTGCCCCTGAATGGCTGTCATCATGCCCCTGATCTGCGAATTGATCAGCGTGATGCCCACTTCATAGCGAATCGCGTTGTCGGTAAACTGGTTGCGTTCGACATCCATGTCCACCGTATTGCCATCAATCGCGCCCTGGGCTGGAGTACGATAAAGCAACGCAGTGCCGTCTGGCAAAATACCGGACGACATGCCGGGCGCCGCGCCACCCAGATGCGCAGGCGCCGTGTTGCCTAATACTGCAGCAACAGGACTGGTGCGACCCAGCGCACCGGCCAGCGCACTGGCAAAATCGATGTCGCGCGCCTTGAAATTCGGGGTGTCGGCATTCGCAATATTGGAAGCGATCAATTCCTGGCGCTGCGAGCGCAGGCTCAGCGCAGCCTCGTTGAAGCGCATGTAAGCGTCAAGTTTCCCTATCATGTCAGGCTCCGGAAGTAGCGAAAGTGCCATTGAGACGGTGCCGCACGGGCACTATCGGTTGATGACAGCATGAATGATAAAGTGCAACAATGCGCCGCCATCGCTGGAGCAGACTGCGCTTAGCTGCGCTATTCTGCGCTTAGCGCCGGTCCAAGGCTCACTATCATGGTGTCATTCCAAAGGTCCGCCATCATGCAATTGCCCCGCCAGGTTGTCATCAGCAAGCGCTTCTTTAGCAAGCTCACTATGTGCTTTAAGCAGCTCTTTGTTTTCCGTCGTAAGCTCCTTATCATTGCCATGTTCGCCTCCCACAGCGCACTGGCCCAGGCGCCGGCGCGCCAGAATCCGGAAGCGCTGCGTCTGAGTGTCCAGCAATTCCTGCAAACGCAGAGCGCCGGCTTGCCGGGCCAGATCAGCGTCACGGTGGGCGCCATCGACCCGCGCCTGAATTTGGCGTCCTGCCCCGTACTTCAGCCATTCCTGGCGCCGGGCAGCCGGGCCTGGGGCAAGACTACGGTCGGCGTGCGGTGCACGGCGCCCGCCCGGTGGACGCTGTATGTCCAGGCCAACGTCAGCGTCGTGGCCGACTATATCGCCAGTGCGGTGCCGCTGGCCCAGGGCGTCGCCATAGAACAACGCCAGTTGATGACGATGCAAGGCGACCTGACGACACTGCCGCCCGGCATTGCCACCGACATGGCGCAGGTGATCGGGCGCATGGCCAATGTGTCACTGCCATCGGGCACGCCCTTGCGCCTCGACACGCTGCGCAGCAAGCCCGTCGTGCTGCAGGGGCAAATGGTGCGCCTGGTGTCAAACGGCGCCGGCTTCAGCGTATCGGCCGAGGCGCGCGCGATCGGCAATGCGAGCGAAGGCCAGGTGGTGCAAGTGAGGACGCCGAGCGGACAACAGATCAGTGGCGTGGCCAGGGCCGGCGGGCTGGTCGAAGTGGCCTTCTGATTTGATCGCCGAACGCGCTCAAGTTTGCCGGGTGGATGCCGATAATTGCACATACCCAAGAGCGCAACGCTCCCAACAGATGAGGATGATGTAGTGAAAATTAGCGATACCCTCAAGGGCGCCATCAGTTTGCCGCCGGCGCCTGCGCCGAATGCGCGCGGCGCTGAAAAAGCCAGCGCCAATCCGAGCGCATCAAGTACCTCCGAAAATGTGCGCCTGTCGCTGCAAGGCCAGGCCCTGGCTGCTAACACAGTCGGCAACAACACCGCGTTCGACACAAAAAAGGTCGAGCGCATCAAGGTCGCGATCGCCGACGGCCAGTTTCAGGTCAATTCAGCAAAAGTGGCCGATGAGTTGCTGGAAAGCACCAGAGATTTGCTGCAATCACGTAAAAGATAGGTAACCCATGCAATCGATTTCCCCGACGACCAGCCTGCCGGAAGAGCAACAAGTGATGACCTTGTTGCTGGAACTATTGAAGCAGGAGCAATCGCATCTGGTATCGGCCGACATCGACAGCTTGACCGAAGTCACTGCGCAAAAATCAAATCTGGTCGGAAAAATGGCAGCGCTCGCCAACTTGCGGCACAACGCACTGGGCGCGGCTGGCTTTGCGGCGCAGGAAAGCGGCATGCAGGCATGGATGACCGCCCGCGGCAACAGCGCCGACATCAAGCTGTGGCAGCAGGTGCTGGACTTGACGCGCGCGGCGAAGGAAATCAATCGCGTCAACGGCATGCTGATCAACAAGCACATGGTGCATTCCCAGGGCGCGCTCAATGCGTTGCACCCGAATGCCCAAGGCAGCGATGTCTACGGCCCCAGCGGCCATGCAAGCAAGGTCCCGGCCAACCGCCGCTTCGTGATCGGCTGATCATTGATCAGCGCAGCGCCGATAACGCGGCTTTTTCTTTATTTCTCTATTTAGCACTTTGAGGGTCCACGCCCGGCACTTCGGTGACGATGTCGGGCAAGCCCGATACGATCGTGATCGCCACACGCCGGTTGCGGGCGCGCCCCGTTTCCGAGTCATTCGGCGCGACTTCCAGATTGTCGCCATGGCCGATCGCAGTCAGGCGCGACGGCGCCACCCCGGCATCGATGAACAGGCGCACCACGGCGCTGGCGCGCGCAGCCGACAATTCCCAGTTCGATGGAAACTGCACATTACTGATCGGCATGTTGTCGGTATGACCCTCGACCTGGACCGCGTGCGGATCACCCTTCAGCAGCACGGCGACCGCGCGCAGCGCCTGGTCCGACTCCTCGGTCAGCTTGGCATCGCCCTGGTTGAACAGGATGCTGGCATTGATTTCGACGCTGACGCCGCGGCTGTTTTGCGTGACCCTGACCTTGCCTTCCTTGACCAGCGGCGCCAGCGTCGATGACAAATTCCGGGCCAGGCGCGTCATGTGCTCCTTTTCACGGCGCAACGCTTCGCTGCGCCGCTTTAGCGCCGGATTGGGCAACGCCAGCACGGCCGGTGCGTCGAGGGCGACGCCCGGCACGCCCTGGCCGAGGCCGAATGCAGCGCCGACGGAATCGGAAAAAACCTTGTATTTTCCTTCGTTGATCGAGGATAAGGCATACATCACGACAAAAAAAGCGAACAGCAAGGTCATGAAGTCGGCGTACGAAATGAGCCAGCGATCGTGCGGATCGTGGTCTTCATCGCTCTTTCTGCGCTCGCGCCGCATGCCGGATCAGTGCTCGCGCAGCATGCTGTCGATGCGCTCTTCGACGACGCGCGTCGTGTCGCCGCTGGCGATGTCATGGAATACCGCCGCCGTGATTTCCTGCTGCAACACGGTGCGCGCGACGATCGCCTTCAACTTGTTAGCAACCGGAAAGAAGAACAGGTTGGCCAGGCCCACGCCATAAATGGTGGACACGAATGCGACCGCAATGCCGCTCCCTAACTTGCTCGGATCGGTCAGATTTTCCATCACGTGGATCAAGCCCAGCACGGCGCCCAGGATGCCGATCGTGGGCGCGTAACCGGCCGCCGCTTCCCAGACCTTGATGGCCTGGCGTTCGGCCAGTTCCCGATCGCCGATTTCGACATCGAGCAAATGGCGCAACTTGTCGGGCGCAATGCCATCGATGATCATGCGCAATCCCTTGGCGACAAAATCATCCTTGGTCGCTTGCATGTAGTGCTCCAGCGACAGCGTACCCTCGCGCCGGGCGCTCAAATTCCACGCGGCAATCTCCAGCGCAAGCGCGGGGCGGGTATCGGGCGGCGTCACGAATACCCAGCCCAGCATCCGCATGCCGCGCAAAAAGGTGCGCAGCCGGGTTTGCAGCAGCACCGCGCCCAGCGTACTGACGACGACGATCGCAAAAGCAGCCGGCTGCAGCAGCGAAGCGAGCTTGCCGCCATCGAGCGTCTGGCCGACCAACAGGCCGGCCAGCGCCAGCAAGACGCCCGCTACGCTGGCCCAGTCCATTCCATCTCCCGTAATGCTGCCCGCAGGCGCGTGACAGCCTGTGTATGCAGTTGCGACACGCGCGATTCGGAAACGCCCATCACGGCGCCGATTTCCTTCAAGTTCAATTCTTCTTCATAGTACAAGCCCATCAACATTTTCTCGCGCGGCGGCAAGGCGTCGATCGCATCGATGACCCCCTGGCGAAAATCGGTGTCGAGCAGCGCGCGCAGCGGATCGCTGTTTTCATCGACGCAGTGGCGATCGAGAAAACTGTCCTGACCATCGGGATCGTGAAAGTCCTCGTAGTATAGCAACTGGTGGCCGCCGCCGGCCGACAGCATCTCCTGATAGTCGGACAACGACAGCTTCAGCAGCGCCGCCACTTCGGATTCACTGGGCGGGTGGCCCAGGCGCTGCTGCAGCGTGCTCATCGCAGCTTCGATCTTGCGCATGTTCTGGCGCATGCTGCGCGGCAACCAGTCGCTGCTGCGCAATTCGTCGAGCATCGCGCCGCGGATGCGCAGCACAGCGTAAGTTTCAAACTGCGCGCCATGGGTATCTTCAAAGCGATTGATCGCGTCGAGCAAGCCGATCATGCCCGCTTGCACCAAGTCATCGACTTCGACCGACGGCGGCAGCTTGGCCTTCATGAAGTGGGCCAGGCGCTTCACCAGCGGCATGTGGGCCGTCAGCAAATGATCCCTGCCCACTGTTCCCTTGGCCGTGTACATGGTCAGCGAGGCTGGCTCAGGCGCCAAAATGATGGCTGCTGGCCAGGCCGTGCGGCGCAGCCGTCAGCGAAAAACGTCCCGCCAGCTGGCGAAACGCGACCGAGGCGCCGGCTTGCGGAAAGGCATCGACGACCGCGCGCCCCAGGCGCGCAGCCCGGTGCAAGTGTTCGTCGGCCGGCACCGACCCCATCGACGTCAGGTCCAGCGCCAGATAGCGGCTGGCCGCTTGCTTCATGTTGTCGTACACCACCTTGGCCTCGCGTTCGGACGCATTGGTCACCAGGATGCCGAACGAGCGGTGACCCAGGGCCAGATTGAGACGCTTGATCAAGCTGTACGCAGCCGTGATCGACGCGGCGCTGCTGGACACTTGCAGCACGATCTCCGCGCTGGCCATGACCGGCAACGGAAAGCTGTCGCCATCGAATTCACCATCGACGATGACGGTGCCGGTTTGCTTGACGAGGATATCGAACGCTCTCGCCAGGCGGCGTTCTTCATCGGGTCCCTTTGCGCCGTCGGCCGTGCGATTGCCGGAAGGCAGCATCGACGCCACGCCAAAACCCTGCGGCACCTGCTTGATGACTTCGTTGAGCGCGCATTGCTGGCGCGCAACGCCGAGCAAGGTGGCGCCGCCGGCCACGCCGAGGCGCGCCGCGATGCCGTGCGCCGCGCTGCAGGCGTCGACCAGCAGCACGTCGATGCCGGCGCGCGCCAGCGAGGCGCCCAGGTTGACCAGCATCGCGCCCTTTTCATCTTGCGCCGTGGCGGCCAGGAAAGTGACGATGCGCGGCTTGGCGCCGGCCAGCATGCGGCGCAGTCCTTCTGCCTGATCGAAATCGAAATTAGCCAAGATCCACCCCGCGCATCGTTCTGTAACCGGAATCAACATTAGCCAAGGCTCACCTCGCGCAACGTGCTGTCATTGCGGGCATTGCTGGTGTTCGCCATCAACAGCGCCAGTTCCGCATCCGAGTATTGCGATTGCGCGATGTCGCGCTTCATCTTGAAGGCGCGGTCGATCAGATAGCCGCGGTCGGCCAGATGCATGTCTTCCGGCACGCGCTGACCGTTCGAGATGTAAAACAAATTGAGCTTGTGGCGGATCACGACGTCGAGCACGTTGCCGATCGAGGCCGCCTCATCGAGCTTGGTCATGATGCAGCCGGCCAGGCCGCTGCCCTGATAGGCGCGCACCACTTCGCTCAGCGTTTCCTGGGTCGAAGTCGCATTCAGGCACAGCAAGCGCTTGACGTCGGCGCCGGAGCCGGCCAGCATCGCCACCTGCGCCTCGACCATTTGGTCGCGCTGGCTCACGCCCACCGTATCGATCAATACCGTGTGCTTGTTGCGCAATTCCTTTAGCGCAATGCGCAAGTCGGCCTCATCCTTGACCGCATGCACCATCACGCCCAGTATCTTGCCGTAGATGCGCAGCTGCTCATGGGCGCCGATACGATAAGCGTCGGTCGTGATCAGGGCCAGTTTTTCAGGACCGTGCCGCATCACGCAGCGCGCCGCCAGTTTCGCCGTGCTGGTGGTCTTGCCGACGCCGGTCGGGCCGACCAGCGCGAACACGCCGCCCTGTTCCAGCATCCGGTCTTCATTGGCCAGCGCACCCAGATTACGGCTCAGCACAGTCTTGATCCAGCGCATGCTGTCATTGCCATCGCGTCCGGCCGGCAACTTGTCGATCAGATAGCGCGCCAGGCTGGCGCTGAAACCGGCGGCCAGCATCTGGCGCAGCACCAGCGCTTTTTGCGGCTCGCGGCGCTGGGTCGAGTCCCATGAAATTTCGGCCAACTGGACTTCCATCATGCCGCGCATGGCGCGGATTTCATCCATCACGCCACCCATTTCGAGGCTGGCGCTTTGCTTGGCCTCGGCCAGCGCGGACGACATCATCTGGGAAATGCGCGCCATGTCGAACACTTCGGCAGCTTGGCGCGGCGCAAACTGCAAATCCAGGTGCGGCTCGGCCATCTCGGAACCGGCGGCGGGCACGGCCAGCGTCGCCATGTCGTCGCTAGCCAGCGCCAATATTTCGACCTGGCCGTCAAAGGGCCGGTTCGACAGGATCACGGCATCGGGCCCGAGCGCCTCGCGCACCTTGCGCAACGCTTCGCGCACGGTCGCCGCCGTGAATTTCTTCACATTCATGGCCGCCACTTCAGGGCAGCACCCGCCAAGGCGACATCGTTTTGTTTGGCCATCATCGACTCCTGTTGCCGGGCGTCGCGCCGTCGACATGCAGCGCAGATCACTCTGACCCTTCGATTATTGACGATGCACTCGACTATTGATAGCCGGAACAAGCGCCGAAACCGGCCGCATTTCATTTTTTTCGCACGCGCTCAAGACTACTGCGTGCCGACCAGCGCGGTGACCCGGATCGTCTTCGATTCCGGAATCTCGGAATGCGACAACACTTTTAATTGCGGCAACGCACGGCGCAGGAAGCGCGATAGCAGCGCGCGCAGCGCACCGGGCACCAGCAGCACCGGCGTCAAGCCCTGCGCTTCCTGCTGCGCCACGGCCTGGCCGGCTTGCTGCGCGATCGTGTCGGCCAGGCCGGGCTCGATGCCGGCGCCATCCGGGCCGCTGGCCGCCAGCGCCTGCAACAACAATCGCTCCAGGCGATTGTCGAGCGTCATGACCGACAATTCGGCCGCTCCCGGGAACAATTGCTGAACGATCGCGCGGCCCAGCGCAATGCGCACCAGCGCCGTCAATTCATTCTGCTCCTGAGTGTGTACGGCGTGCTCCGCCAGCGTCTCGATGATGCTGCGCATGTCGCGGATATGGACCCCTTCAGCCAGCAGATTTTGCAACACTTTTTGCAGCGTCGACAGCGATACCAGCTTCGGCACCAGGTCTTCGACCAGCTTGGGCGCATCCTTGCCCAGATGATCAAGCAAGGCTTGCACTTCGGATCGGCCCAGCAATTCCGATGCATGGCTGGTGATCAAATGATTCAAATGGGTCGCCACCACGGTGCCGGCGTCGACTACGGTATAACCCATCGCCTGGGCCTGGTCGCGCAACCCGGCCTCGATCCACGTCGCCGGCAAGCCGAAGGCCGGGTCGCTGGTGGCCTGGCCGGGCAGCGACCCGCTGGCCATGCCGGGATTGATTGCCAGAAATTGGCCGTTGAACGATTCGCCGCTGCCCACTTCGACGCCCTTCAGCATGATGCGGTAAGCCGATGGTTTCAATTCCAGGTTGTCGCGGATATGCACCGGCGGCGCCAGGAATCCGATTTCTTGCGCAAATTTCTTGCGGATGCCCTTGATGCGCTTCAGTAACTCCCCACCCTGCGACTTGTCGACCAGCGGAATCAAACGATAACCGACTTCCAGCCCGAGCGTGTCGACCGGCATGATGTCTTGCCAGCTCGCTTCCTCGGCCTCCGGCGGCGGCGCGGCCGGAGGCAGCTCCACCGGCGGCGCCGCCGCATCGAGCGCGGCGCGCTTGTCGATCAGGTAGGCGACGCCGCCCAAGCCGCCTGCCAGCAGCAGGAAGACCATATTCGGCATACCGGGAATCATGCCCATGCCGCCGATGATGCCGGCCGTGATGTACAAGACCTTTGGTTTGGCAAACAATTGGCTTACCAGCTGGGTGCCGATATCCTGATCGCTGGCCACGCGCGAGACGACGATACCGGCCGCCGTCGAAATGATCAGCGATGGAATTTGCGCGACCAGACCATCGCCGATGGCCAGCAAGGTATACGTTTTCAGCGCATCGGAAAACCCCATGTCGTGCTGCAGCAAGCCGACCAGCAAGCCGCCGACGATATTGATGACGGTGATGATGATGCCGGCCACCGCATCGCCGCGCACGTACTTGCTCGCACCATCCATCGCGCCATAGAATTCGGCTTCCTGCGCCACCTCGGTGCGGCGCCGGCGCGCCTCGTCCTCGCCGATCAAGCCGGCGTTCAGGTCGGCGTCGATCGCCATTTGCTTGCCCGGCATCGCATCCAGCGCGAAACGGGCGCCCACCTCGGCGATGCGGCCCGCGCCCTTGGTCACGACGGTGAAGTTGATGATGGTCAAGATGATGAACACCACGATGCCGACCGTGAAATTGCCGCCGATCAGGAAGTGGCCGAAGGCTTCGATCACCTTGCCGGCGGCATCCGCGCCGGTGTGGCCTTCGGTCAGCACGATGCGGGTCGAGGCCACGTTCAGCGACAGGCGCAGCATCGTGCTGACCAGCAAAATGGTCGGGAAAGCCATGAAGTCGAGCGGCTTCACCGTATACAGGCTGGTCAGCAGCACGATGATCGATAGCGCGATATTGAAGCTGAAGAAGATGTCGAGGATGAATGCCGGCAATGGCAAAATCATCATCGCCAGCAGCATGATGATGATGACAGGCGCAGCGATGCCCTTGCTGGCATTTTTCCCCAGGTCGCTCAGCCAGGGCGGCAACGAGACGCCGTTCACGGCCGCGCTCCGTCATTCGATTGAGACGCCGAGTTCAGCGGATCCATTTCCGGCGGCACCGCCAGTGTGCCAGGACGCTCGGGGCGTGCGCCGCCATGCTGGTC
>Ga0326735_1000423_pt1 | contig 10449 bp, 7 predicted proteins | sample 37_GP2_1092_FD_207945 | JGI IMG/M metagenome (GOLD analysis project Ga0326735, IMG submission 207945) | Glacier ice microbial communities from Ngari, Tibet, China - 37_GP2_109.2 | ecosystem: Environmental > Aquatic > Freshwater > Ice > Glacier | place: China: Ngari, Tibet | collected 2018-07-31
CACGCTGAGCGCATCGAGCACGCGCGCGGTTGCCGTGTTGATGTTCGGCGCCATCGTCGGCTGCACGCAGCCTGCCAGCACCAGCATCTTGCGCGCATGGGTGCGGCTCGGCCAGGCGCCGGCGGCGGCCGCCTGCGGCAGCTTGTCCTGCAAATTTTTCGGCAGCAGCGGCCGCACCAGCTGGCCGGCCTTGAACGCCGGCTTGAAGGCCCACTCGCGCGGCAGCGACTCCTTGAGCAGCGTGCGGGTGAGGCGCTCGCTCGCCGGACGGCCGACGCGCTCGTCGACGATCCTGCGGCCGATGTCGGCCAGCCGGCCGTACTTGACGCCCGACGGACAGGTGGTTTCGCAATTGCGGCACGTCAGGCAGCGGTCGAGGTGGAGCTGGGTCTTGCGGGTCGGCTCGGCGCCTTCCAGCACTTGCTTGATCAGGTAGATGCGCCCGCGCGGACCGTCCAGTTCATCGCCCAGCAGCTGGTAGGTCGGACAGGTGGCGGTGCAAAAGCCGCAATGCACGCAGGCGCGCAGGATCGCTTCGGCTTCGTCGCCGTCGCGGGTGCCCTTGATGAAATCGGCAAGATTGGTCTGCATGTTCTAGGTTATCCGTCAGTACATTCGTCCGGGATTGAAAATATGCGACGGATCGAATGACGCTTTGAGGCGTTCATGGATGCGCGCGATCGCCGGCGCCAGCGGCTGGAACACGCCAACGCCGTTGTCGCTTCTGGCGCTGTTGTCGCTGGCGCGAAACAGCGTGGCGTGGCCGCCAACTGCTGTCACCGCGCTGCGGATGTTCTTCGCGGTGGCAGCGTCGCTGCCGGCTTTGAGCCAGCGCTGGGCACCGCCCCATTCGATCAGCTGCGCGCCCTTGAGGACGATGGCGCTGGCGGTCGACGGCACCGACAGGCGCCACAGGCTGTCCGCGCCACTGGCAGGCAAGGTGAAAAACGGCTGCTGCTGCTCGCGCAGGCTGGCCCAGAAGGCTGGACCGTCGGTTACCGCTTCGCCGCCGAACTGGCGCACCGCAGCGTCGACCGCGGCCGCGGCGCCGGCCAGGCGCACCGTCATCACGCCGTCGCACCAGCAGCTGGCCGAAATCGGCAGCGGCTGGCCGCCCCACTCGTTCAGGCGCCGGATGGCGTCGATTTCGGACAACTCGAAACGCAGCGTCGCTTCGCGCACCGCCAGCGGCAGCACCTTGACCGAGTGCTGCAGCATCAGGCCGAGCGTGCCCATGGAACCGGCCAGCAGGCGCGAGACGTCGTAGCCGGCGACGTTCTTCATCACCTGGCCACCGAAGGTGAGCACTTCGCCGGTGCCGTCCATCAGCACCGCGCCGAGCACGAAGTCGCGCAGCGCGCCGCTGGTGGCGCGGCGCGGCCCGGACAAGCCAGCGGCAATGGCGCCGCCGAACGTGGCGCCGTCGCCAAAGTGCGGCGGCTCGAAAGCGAGCATCTGCCCTCGCTCGGCCAGCGCCGCCTCGATCTCGGCCAGCGGCGTGCCGCAGCGGGCGGTGATCACCAGTTCGGTCGGCTCGTAGTCGACGATGCCGGAAAATGTGCGGGTGTCGAGGATGTCGCCGGCCAATGCCTGGCCGTACCAGTCCTTGGTGCCGCCGCCGCGGATGCGCAACGGACGCTTGGCAGCCGCCGCCGTCAGCACCTGGTCGCGGAATTGTTCGATTTGCCGCTCTGTCATTGCATTGTCATTCGTTGTTGTTGTGTCGTCATGTCATTGTCACCCCGTTGTCGCCCCGGCGTCAAAACCGCGGCAGGTTGGCGAACGGCAGCACGCCGCCGGAAACGCGCATCTTGCCGAATTCGGCGCAGCGGTTCAGGGTCGGAATCGCCTTGTCGGGATTGAGCAGGAACGGCACGTCGAAGGCGCGCTTGACGGCGAAAAAAGCATCCAATTCGGCGCGGCTGAACTGGACGCACATCGAATTGATCTTTTCCTTGCCGACCCCATGCTCGCCGGTGATGGTGCCGCCGACTTCGACGCACAGGGCCAGGATGTCGGCGCCGAACGCCTCGGCGCGGTCGAATTCGCCCGGCTGGTTGGCGTCGAACAGAATCAAGGGATGCAAATTGCCGTCGCCGGCGTGGAACACGTTGGCGCAGCGCAGGCCGTATTGCACTTCCATCGCCTCGATGCCGATCAGGACCTGGGCCAGCTTCTTGCGCGGGATGGTGCCGTCCATGCAGTAGTAGTCGGGCGAGATGCGGCCGGCCGCCGGGAAGGCATTCTTGCGACCGGACCAGAACTTCATGCGCTCCGCTTCCGTTTGCGACACCTGAATGGCGCTGGCGCCGGCCGCTTGCAGCACGGCCGTCATGCGCTCGATTTCCTCGTCCACTTCGAGCTGGGTGCCGTCCGCTTCGCACAGCAGAATAGCGGCGGCGTCGATGTCGTAGCCGGCCTTGACGAACGGCTCGACCATGCGCGACGAGGTGCGGTCCATCATTTCAAGGCCGGCCGGGATGATGCCGGCGGCGATCACGCTGGCCACCGCGTTGCCGCCCGTGACGACGTTGTCGAACGACGCCATGATGACGCGCGCCGATTGCGGCTTGGGCACCAGCCTGACCGTTACTTCGGTGACGATGCCGAGCATGCCTTCGGAGCCGATGAAGACCGCCAGCAGGTCCAGGCCGGGCGCGTCCAGCGCTTCGCCGCCCAGTTCGAGGATGTCGCCGTCGATGGTGGCGACCCGCACGCGCAGCACGTTGTGCACCGTCAGGCCGTATTTGAGGCAGTGCACGCCGCCCGAATTTTCGGCCACGTTGCCGCCGATGGTGCAGGCGATTTGCGAGGACGGGTCGGGCGCGTAATACAGGCCGAGCGGCGCGGCCGCTTCCGAGATGGCCAGGTTGCGCACGCCCGGCTGGACCACCGCGGTGCGGGCGTACTGGTCGACGCGCACGATGCGGTTCATGCGCGCGGTGGAGACGACGACGCCGTCGGCGATCGGCAATGCGCCGCCGGACAGGCCGGTGCCGGCGCCGCGCGGCACGATCGGCACCTTCAGCTCGCGGCAGATGGCAAGGATCGCCAGCAGCTGCGCCTCGCTGTCGGGCAAGGTCACCACCATTGGCAACTGGCGGTAGGCAGCCAGGCCGTCGCACTCGTAGGGACGGGTGTCTTCCGGGTCGGACAGCACGCAGCGTTCGGGCAGCACGGCGCGCAAGGCACTGGCAACCTGCTGCCGGCGGACGGGATCGATTGGAATTGATTGAGACATAGCATGATTGTACCAAATCGGCGCTTTTACCGTATCCTCTTCCTATTTGACATCAAGGACAGATCATGGGCAACCGGCTTTCAAAAATCGCCACCCGCACCGGCGACAAGGGCACCACCGGGCTGGGCGACGGCAGCCGCGTCGACAAGGACAGTGCGCGCATCGCCGCGCTGGGCGATGTCGATGAACTGAACAGCTTCGTCGGGCTGCTGCTGTGCGAGCCGATGTCCCCTGCACTGCGCGAGGAGCTGATCTCGATCCAGCACGACCTGTTTGACCTCGGCGGCGAACTGTGCATCCCGGGGTACCAGATGATCACCGACGTGCACGTGATCCGCCTGGATGGTCTGCTGGAAAAATACAACGCCGACTTGCCGGTGCTGCAGGAATTCATTCTGCCGGCCGGCTCGCGCGCAGCGTCAGTGGCGCACCTGTGCCGCACCGTGTGCCGGCGCGCCGAGCGCAGCATCGTCACGCTGGGGAAAGCCGAAGCGATCAACGAACACCCGCGCCAATATGTCAACCGGCTGTCGGACCTGATGTTCGTGCTGTCGCGCGTGCTGAACCGGTTTGCCGGCGGCACCGACGTGCTGTGGCAGCACGAGCGCCAGCGCGGGTAGTTGCCGCCGTCACAGGTTCACTGCCTGCTGCGGCGTCACCAGGCCATGGCGCGCCGCCAGGTGGAGCAGCTTGAAGTCGTTGTCGATGCCGAGCTTTTGGCGGATCAGCGACAGGTAGTTCAACACCGTCTTTGGGCTCAGCTGCATGGCGCTGGCAATGGCGCTTGACGATTCGCCTCGCACCAGCATGCGCAATACGTCGAATTCGCGCGGCGTCAACTGGTGCAGGCCGCCATCGCCGTCGCCGACATCGCGCGCCAGGATTTGCGCGATTTCGGGCGAAAACACGCGTTCGCCCGTGGCGACGCGGCGAATGCCGGCAATCACGTCGTCCGGCTCGCAGTGCTTGCTCAGATAGCCCAGCGCGCCGCAGCGCAGCGCCTGGGTGATGTGGCTGGCCTCCTCGTGCATCGACAACACCAGCACTTTGAGCGCCGGGCGGCGCGCCAGCATGCCGCGGATCGCCTCGAAGCCGCTGCTGCCCTTCAGGCTCAGGTCCACCAGCGCCACATCGGGCGCAACGCGCGAAACGAGCTCGTTGGCCTCGTCGGCACGGGCGGCCTCGCCGACCACCAGCAGGCCCGGTTCGGCGTCAAGCAGGCGCCGGTATCCGGTGCGTACGATGGCGTGGTCGTCGACCAGAATGATTCGAAGCATGGTGTCAATCCCCTTGTTGCGTCAGCGGCAGGCTGACCTGCAGGCACAGGCCGGATTTCAGTCCCGGCCCCGGTTCAATATCGACCCGGCCGCCCACCATGTGCACCCGTTCGGCGATGCCAAGCAGGCCGCAGCCGCGCGGCGCACCGTCGGCTGGCAGGCCGCGGCCATCGTCCTCGATGGACAGCACCAGATGGCCGGCGGCGGCGTCGGCCTCAGCGCCAGCGTCGGCCTCAATGCGCACTTGGCAATGGTGCGCCGCGCTGTGGCGCACGACATTGGTCAAGCCTTCCTGCACCACACGATACAGCACCAGGCAGGCGTCCTGTCCCAGCGGCGGCAGGGATGCCGGCATCGCCAGCGTAAAATCGATGCCCGCTTCGCGCTGCTGCCAGGTGGCGATCAGCTCGCGCAGCGCGCTGGCCAGGCCCGGCCCGTCGAGGCAGTGCGGGCGCAGTTGGCGCAGCATGGCGCGCAGTTGCACGCCGCTGCTGCGCACGTCGCGCCGCAAATCCTGCGCGCATTCGACAATCCGCAGTGCCTCGAGCCGTGCGGCGTTGCGTTCCAGGTAGGCGGCGGTGACGCTGATCGCGGTCAGGGTCTGGCCCATCTCGTCATGCAACTCCATCGCCAGGGTGCGGCGTTCGTCCTCCTGCACCCGGATCAACTGGTGCGCCAGGCGGCGCTGGGCCTGCTGCGACGTCGACAGCGCCGCGGCGAGATGATCGATGGCGTTGGCGACGCGGGCAAACTCGCGCAACGCAAACGCCGGCAGCGCCGCATCCGGCTCGCCCCGGGCCAGGCGGTGCAGGCCGGCTTCAAGCGCGCGCACCGGCGCCAGCGCGCGGTCGGCTGCCCACCAGGCGACCATCAGCGTTGCTGCGGAAAAGAACAGCAATGTGCTCCATAATCGAACAGTGTCACCCAGCCGCTCCTCGATTTCCGACGCCGGATTGGGGGCGATGCGCAGCGTCTGCCCGCCGAACGACACCAGCTGGCCGGATGGATCGGCAGCGTCGAGGCCGAGCCGGGCGCCGAAGGAGTGCGGACTGGCCGGCAGCGGCGCGGCGCCCACGCTGATCGTGATATGGCGCAGTGGGCCGCGCGCCAGGATCGATTGCAGGCGGATGGCCGCTTCGGCAGCGGGCACGGCCGGTCCGATGCGGCCAATGTCGAGCAGCACCAGCGCCAGCTGTTCCGAGGCGAGCACCTCGGCCTTGACGTCGTCGCGCAGCGAATGGAGGGTGATCAGCATGGTCATCAGCAACAAGCCCAGCAGGAGCGCCCCGAGGCAGGTAACCAGTCGTCGTCTCAGATCCATTGCGCTGCCCGTATCCACGTCAATTATTAATGATGAGCAAGTTGCGTACCAAGCGCATCGCGGGAAATTTTCCCGGCCTTGCAGTGAAAAACTCCCGACCCCGTCTGGCCCGGCTGGCGCCATACTGAGTCCACAACACAAATCGACAACGAATCGACAAAATACAACAAGGGAGACCATGACACACGCCATTTTTCGCCGGCCGCGTGCCGCACGCCGCACCACCATCGCGCTGGCGCTGGCGGCCGCATTCAGCTTTGACGCCCACGCCCGGCAGGACATGGTGCAGGTCGAGATCATTGGCACCACGCCGTTGCCGGGCATCGGCCAGCCGCGCAATCAGGTCGCCGCGCCGGTGCAAACGGCCAACAGCGCCGACATCGAGCGCAGCGGCGCGCTGGAACTGGGCGAATTCATGAACCGCCGGCTGGGCAGCGTCCACGTCAACGAAATGCAGGGCAATCCGTTCCAGATGGACGTCAGCTACCGCGGCTATACCGCTTCGCCCTTGCTGGGCACGGCGCAGGGGCTGTCGGTGTACCTCGATGGCGTGCGCATGAACCAGCCTTTCGGCGACGTGGTGAGCTGGGACCTGATCCCGCGCGCGGCAATCGCGTCGATCGCGCTGATGCCCGGCTCGAACCCGCTGTTCGGCCTGAACACCCTGGGTGGCGCGCTGTCGGTGCAGACCAAGGACGGCGCCAGCGACCCGGGCACCGCGGTGCAGGCGACGGTGGGGGCCAACCGGCGCCGCGCGCTCGAGTTCGAGCATGGCGGCGCCAGCGCTCAGGGCCCGAACCAGGGCCTGAACTGGTACCTGACCGGCAACCTGTTCAAAGAACGCGGCTGGCGCGACGATTCGCCGTCCGACGTGCGCCAGCTGTTCGGCAAGCTGGGCTGGCAAAACCGCGCCACCGACCTGAAGCTGACGCTGGCGCATGCCGACAACGACCTGACCGGCAACGGCTTGCAGGAGCTACGCTTGCTGGCGCGCGACCGGGCCAGCGTGTACACCAAGCCGGACCAGACCAGGAACCGCTCGACCCTGGTCAACCTGGTGGCCAGCCACAGTGTCAACGATGCCGTGCAAATGTCCGGCAATCTGTACTACCGCGCCATCCGCACCGCGACCTTCAATGGCGACATCAACGAAGATGCACTCGGCCAATCGGTCTACCAGCCCGACGCCGCCGAACGCGCCGCGTTGGCCGCGGCCGGCTACAGCGGTTTTCCGGCCAGCGGCGCGACGGCGGCCAACACGCCGTTTCCGTCCTGGCGCTGCATCGGCCAGGTGCTGCTCAACGACGAACCGGCCGCGACATGCAATGGCGTGATCAACCGCACCGCCAGCATCCAGCGCAACCACGGCCTGTCCGGCCAGCTCACGTGGCTGGGCACGCTGGCCGGCCAGCGCAACCGGCTCGTCATGGGCGCCGCCTACGACGCCAGCCGCACCCATTTCACGCAATCGTCCCAGCTCGGCTACCTGCTGCCGGATCGCAGCATCGCCGGCGTCAATGCGTTCGGCGACGGCGTCAGCGGCGGCGAAGTCGATGGCCAGCCGTACGACACCCGGGTCGACCTGGCGGGCCGCATCCGCACCTGGAGCGTTCTGGCCAGCGACACGCTGTCGATCGCCGACAAGCTGCACCTGACGCTGTCGGGCCGCTACAACGCGACGTCGATCGCCAATCGCGATCGGCTTCACGCCGACGGCGACAGCGCGTCGCTGAGCGGCGACCATCGTTTCGCGCGCTTCAATCCGGCCGCCGGCCTGAGCTACAGCCCGACCCGGACCCTGAATGCGTATGCCGGCGTCAGCCAGAGCAGCCGCGCGCCGACCGCCATCGAACTCGGTTGCGCCAATCCGGAGCGGCCCTGCAAGCTGCCCAACGCGATGGCCGGCGATCCGCCGCTCAAGCAGGTGCTCACGCGCACCGTCGAGGTCGGGGTGCGCGGCGGCGCGGCGGCCGGGGTACAGTGGAATGCCGCCGTGTTCAGCGCCCGTAATCGCGATGACCTGCTGTTCGTGGCCGACAACCAGGCCGGCTTCGGCTACTTCAAGAACTTCGGACAGACGCGCCGCCGCGGCCTGGAACTGGGCCTGAACGGGCGCGTCAAGGCGTTCAACCTGGGCGCCCAGTACACGCTGCTCGACGCCAGTTTCCAGAGCGCCGAAACCGTCAACGGCAGCAGCAACAGCAGCAACGACAGCGCCGCTGCCGGTGAACAAGGCCATGACGGCCGCATCAATATCACGCCGGGCGAGCGCATTCCGCTGATTCCCCGCCAGATGCTCAAACTGTTCGCCGACTACACGCTCGCGCCTGGCGTTGTGTTCAGCGCCAGCATGGTGGCGGTATCGCGCTTGCGCGCGCGCGGCAACGAGAACAACGGCCACCAGCCGGACGGCAGTTTTTATCTGGGACCGGGGTACAGTGCCGGCTACGCCGTCTTCAACCTCGGCGCGAGCGTGCGCCTGGCGCCGTCGTGGCAGTTGCTGGCGCACGTGAACAATGTGTTCGACACGCGCTACAACACCGCCGCCCAGCTGGGCCCGACCGGGTTCGACGCCAACGGCAATTTCGTTGCCCGCCCCTTCGCCGGCAATGACGACGCGCTGCGCCATTCGACCTTTTACGCACCCGGCGCGCCAAGGCTGGCGTGGGCCGGATTGCGCTACAGCTTCGGCCGCTAGCTGTTTTAGCGGTTTTAGCTGTTCACCACCACCAGCCGCGGCACCGCGGCACCGAAGCGCTGGCGGATCGAGGCGGCGATGCCGGTGGCGTCGAGACCCACGCCGGCCAGCAAACTGGCCGGGTCGCCATGGTCGATGAACTTGTCCGGCAAACCGAGCATCAGGATCGGTTTGACGATGCCTTCGGCACACAGCGCCTCGGCCACCGCCGCGCCGGCGCCGCCCATGATGCAGCCCTCTTCCACCGTCACGAAACAATCATGCTCGCGCGCCAGTTGGCGGATCAGCCCGACGTCGAGCGGCTTGACGAAGCGCATGTTGGCCACCGTCGCATTCAGCTCGCTGGCCGCCGCCATGCTCGGCGCCACCATCGAGCCGAACGCGAGGATCGCCACGCCGGCGCCGTGGCGCACAATCTCGCCCGTGCCGATCTCGATTGCGGTCAGCTCCTTGTCGATCGCAGCGCCAATGCCGGCGCCGCGCGGATAGCGCACCGCCGCCGGGCCGTTGTAGTGAAAACCGGTGGTGAGCATGCGGCGGCACTCGTTCTCGTCGGAGGCGGCCATCACCACCATGTTCGGGATGCAGCGCAAATAGGCCATGTCGTAATTGCCGGCGTGGGTGGCGCCGTCGGCGCCCACCAGGCCGGACCGGTCGAGCGCGAACGTCACGTCCAGGTTCTGCAGCGCGACGTCGTGGATCAACTGGTCGTAGGCGCGCTGCAAAAACGTCGAGTAGATCGCCACCACCGGCTTCAAGCCTTCGGTGGCCAGGCCGCCGGCGAACGTCACCGCATGCTGCTCTGCGATGCCGACGTCGAAATAACGCTCCGGATACTGCTGCTCGAAACGCACCATGCCGGAGCCTTCGCGCATCGCCGGCGTGATTGCGACCAGGCGCGCATCGACCGCGGCCATGTCGCACAGCCAGTTGCCGAACACGTCGGTGTAAGTCAGCTTGCCGGCCTTGGCCGGCGCGATGATGCCTTCGGTGGGATTGAACTTGCCGGTACCGTGGTACAGGATCGGCTCGGCCTCGGCCAGTTTGTAGCCCTGCCCCTTCTTGGTCACCACGTGCAGGAACTGCGGCCCCTTGAGCTTCTTGATGTTTTCCAGCGTCGGGATCAACGACTCGAGGTCATGGCCGTCGATCGGGCCGATGTAGTTAAAACCGAATTCTTCGAACATCGTGGCCGGCACCACCATGCCCTTGGCGTGTTCTTCGAGACGCTTGGCCAGTTCGAGCACCGGGCCCGGCAGCACCGATTTGCCGACCGTCTTGGCGGCGGCGTAGAACTGGCCCGACATCAGGCGCGCCAGGTAGCGGTTCAGCGCGCCGACCGGCGGCGAGATCGACATGTCGTTGTCGTTGAGGACCACCAGCAGGTTGACGTCTTCCTGCACGCCGCCGTTGTTGAGCGCCTCGAAGGCCATCCCGGCCGTCATCGAGCCGTCGCCGATGACGGCGATGGCGTGGCGGTGCTCGCCCTTGATCTTGGCGGCTTGCGCCATGCCCAGCGCGGCCGAGATCGAGGTCGACGAGTGGGCCGTGCCGAAGGTGTCGTACTCGCTCTCGTCGCGCTTCGGAAAGCCGGATATGCCGCCGAACTGGCGCAGCGTGTGCATCCGTTCGCGCCGGCCGGTGAGGATCTTGTGCGAATAGGTCTGGTGGCCGACGTCCCACACGATGCGGTCGTGCGGCGTATTGAACACGTAATGCAGCGCGATCGTCAGTTCGACCGTGCCGAGGTTGGACGACAGGTGCCCGCCCGTGCGCGACACCGAGTCGAGCAGGTACTGGCGCAGTTCGTCCGCCAGCGGCGTCAGTTGGCTGCGCGAGAGCTTGCGCAAGTTGGCCGGTTCGTTGATTGTCTCTAGCAGTGTCATTTACGCTTTCCGCTGCACGATGAGGT
>Ga0326735_1000424_pt1 | contig 10445 bp, 9 predicted proteins | sample 37_GP2_1092_FD_207945 | JGI IMG/M metagenome (GOLD analysis project Ga0326735, IMG submission 207945) | Glacier ice microbial communities from Ngari, Tibet, China - 37_GP2_109.2 | ecosystem: Environmental > Aquatic > Freshwater > Ice > Glacier | place: China: Ngari, Tibet | collected 2018-07-31
GGTCGTCGAGCAGGTAAAAGCGCGCCAGCCGGCCCCAGTCGTAACGCTGGAACATGCGCACGCTGGCGAAGTTGCTGCGCCCGGGCGGCGCCAGGCGCAGCGGCATGTGTTCGTAGAACGCCTGGTACGCCGCCGCGCGCCGCGCCAGGAAGCCGGGCGCACCTTGCCGCTCGCGCGCGCCGGCGTAATCGTTGGCCACTTCATGGTCGTCCCAGGTCACGATCCAGGGCGCTGCCTGGTGCGCCGCCTGCAGGTCCCTATCGCTCTTGTACTGCGCGTAGCGGGCGCGGTAGTCGGCCAGGGTGAACGACTCGTGGCTGCGCCGCGCCGTGTCCGGATGCTGTAACCGGTACGGCCCCCACTCGTAGATATAGTCGCCCAAAAACGCCACCAGGTCGGGCGCGGCGGCGGCGATGTGGCGGTGCGCGCCGTAACTGCCGAACTCCCAGTGCTGGCAGCAGGCGACGGCCAGCTTGAGCTGCGACGGCATCTCGCCTGGCGGGGGCGCCGTGCGGGTGCGCCCGACCGGGCTGAGCGCGTCGCCCAGCATGAACCGGTACCAGTACCAGCGGCCGGGCGAAAGACCGCTGACGTCGACGTGCACGCTGTGTCCCAGCGCCGGCAGGGCGCTGGCCACGCCGCTGGCCGCAATGCGCCGAAACCCCTCGTCGTCGGCCACTTCCCAGCGCACGCTGACGGCGAGCGGGGCGGCGGCGGTGGCGGTGGCATTAAGCGGGTCGGCAAGGATGCGGGTCCACAGGATGACCGAATGCGGCAGCGGCGAACCGGAAGCGACTCCCAGGCTGAACGGATAGGCGCGGCCATCGGCGCGTGCGCAGGCCACGCCGCCGCTGGCGGCCAGCGCGGCCAAGGAGGCCAACGAGGCCAACGAGGCCAACTGCGCCGCATCCAGCAGGAAGATGCGGCGCTGGCGGTTCATGTCAGCCGTCCTGGGCGGCCAACAGCGACGCCAGCGGCGGCAGCAGGCGCGGCTTGCGGTCGTCGCCGGTGGCGACATAGGTCAGCGTCGCCTCGGTGACCTTGACGGTGTCGGCCTGCAGGCGGTTGCGCTCGGCATACACTTCGACGTAGACGGTGATCGACGTCTTGCCGACCTTGACGATATCGGCGTAGAACGACAGCAGGTCGCCGACGAACACCGGGTGCTTGAACAGGAAGGCGTTCACCGCGATGGTGGCGACGCGGCCGTTGGCGCGGCGAGTGGCCGGCAGCGAGCCGGCGATGTCGACCTGGGCCATGATCCAGCCGCCGAAGACGTCGCCGTAGACGTTGGCGTCGGACGGCGCCGGCATTACCCGCAGCTGGGGCATTTTGCCCGGCGGCAGGCCGGCATTGGCGACGGTGTTGCTAAAGGCGTTTTCTGGCGTGGTCATCGTACATTCCCGTGAAAGGCTACAATCGTTCGCAATTGAACCATACATCACTGAGCTCCGCCATGCGCCGCCAATCCGCCAATCCTCCGCCCCCACCCGCCGACGCCAAAGACGCCAAAGACGCCAACGACGCCAACGACGCCAAAGCGGCCACGCGCAGCGACTGGGCCACGCTGCACACCCTGCTGCCCTACCTGTGGGTCTACAAGTGGCGCGTGCTCGCCGCGCTGGGCTGCCTGATCGGCGCCAAGATGGCCAACGTCGGCGTGCCGCTGGTGCTCAAGCGGCTGATCGACGCGCTGGGCGTGAACCCATCCGATCCGCAGGCGCTGCTGCTGCTGCCGGTCGGCGCGCTGGTGGCGTACGGCGCGCTGCGACTGTCGACGACGGTGTTTACCGAGTTGCGCGAATTCCTGTTTGCCCGCGTCACCCAGCGCGCCGTGCGCACCATCGCACTGCAGGTGTTCCGCCACCTGCACGCGCTGTCGCTGCGGTTTCACCTGAACCGCCAGACCGGCGGCATGACGCGCGATATCGAGCGCGGCACGCGCGGCGTCAGTTCGCTCATTTCCTATACCCTTTTCAACATCCTGCCAACGCTGGTCGAGATCACACTGGTGCTGGGCTACCTGGTGCTTCACTACGACATCTGGTTCAGCATCATCACCGCTTGCGCGCTGGTGCTGTACGTGACGTTCACGGTGCTGGTGACGAACTGGCGCACCCATTTCCGGCGCACCATGAACGACCTAGATTCGAAGGCCAACACGCGCGCCATCGATTCGCTGATCAACTACGAGACGGTCAAGTACTTCGGCAACGAGGACTACGAGGCGAAGCGCTACGACGACGGCCTGCGCCACTTCGAAAACGCCGCCGTCAAGTCGCAGACGTCGCTGTCGGTGCTCAACACCGGGCAGTCGCTGATCATCGCCATCGCGGTGACGCTGATCCTGTGGCGCGCCACGGTCGGCGTGATCGACAAGTCGATGAGCCTGGGCGACCTGGTGCTGGTCAATTCGTTCATGATCCAGCTCTACATTCCGCTCAACTTTTTAGGGGTAATCTACCGCGAAATCAAGCAGAGCCTGGCCGACATGGAGCGCTTGTTCGCGCTGCTCGACCAGAACCGCGAAGTGGCCGACAGCGCTGGCGCCACACCCTTGGCAACGCATGGCGCGCGGGTGACGTTCCAGCACGTCCAGTTCAGCTACGAAGCGAAGCGCCAGATCCTGTTCGACGTCGACTTCACCATCCCGGCCGGCACCACCACCGCCGTGGTCGGCCACAGCGGCTCGGGCAAGTCGACCATGTCGCGCCTGCTGTTTCGCTTCTACGATGTCAATGCCGGGGCCATTACCATCGATGGCCAGGACGTGCGCGCGCTGACGCAACAGTCGCTGCGGGCGGCGATCGGCATCGTGCCGCAAGATACGGTGCTGTTCAACGACACCATCGAATACAACATCGCCTACGGCAAGCCGGGCGCCAGCCGCGCCGACATCGTCGCGGCGGCGCGCGCGGCGTCGATCCACGACTTCATCGACAGCCTGCCGGACGGCTACGCGACGATGGTCGGCGAACGCGGATTAAAACTGTCGGGCGGCGAAAAGCAGCGGGTGGCGATTGCGCGCACCCTGCTCAAGGATCCGGCGATCCTGATTTTCGACGAGGCGACGTCGGCGCTCGACTCGAAGGCCGAGCAGGCGATCCAAGCCCAGTTGAAGGAAATCGCCAAAAACCGCACCACCCTGGTGATCGCGCACCGGCTGTCGACGGTGGCCGACGCCCAGCAGATCCTGGTGCTCGACCATGGCCGCATCGTCGAGCGCGGCAACCACCAGGCGCTGCTGGCGGCAAACGGCCTGTACGCGCAGATGTGGGAGCGCCAGCAGGCGCGCCAGGACGAGCCGCTCGCTTCGTCGGCGCTCGCACTGGAGCAGGAGTAAAGAGTAAAGAGTAAGCCCGGGGAGCGCTCAATAGGTATAAAACATCCGCTGGATGTCCTTGCTGCTGGTCGTTCTGGTCAGCGCCAGCATCAGCAAAATGCGCGCTTTCTGCGGGTTCAGGGTATCGGCGACGACGAAGTCGAGCGCGTCGTCGTTGGCTTCGCCGTTGCGCGCCACGATGCCCTGGCCGACCCGGCTGGCGCGCACCACCAGCACGCCCTTGCGGCGCGCCGCCGAAAGCGACGGCAGCACCTTTGCCGCCAGGCTGCCGTCGCCGACGCCGGCGTGGATGATGCCCCTGGCGCCGGCCGCGACGAAGGCGTCGATTGCCACCGGCCCGACATTGGCATGGCCGTAGACGATGTCGACCTGCGGCAGCGACGTCAGGGCGCTGACGTCGAATTCCGTCTGCTGCGTGTGCTTGCGGCTTGATTGGCGGTAAAAGAACGGTTTGCTGCCCTGAATGTAGCCGAGCATGCCCAGGTCCGGCGTGCGAAACGCGTCCAGCGTCGACGTGTTGGTCTTGCTGACGTCGCGCGCTGCCTGGATCTGGTCGTTCATCGCCACCAGCACGCCCTTGCCGACCGCCTCAGGGCTGGCCGCCAGCAGCACCGCGTTGTACAGGTTGATCGGGCCGTCGGCCGACAACGCCGTCGACGGCCGCATCGCCCCCACCAGCACCACCGGTTTACCGCTCTTGACGACCAGGTCGAGGAAGTAGGCGGTTTCTTCGAGCGTATCGGTGCCGTGGGTGATGACGACGCCGTCGACGTTTTCCTGCGCCAGCAAAACGTTGACCCGCTTGGCCAGCGCCAGCCAGTGCTCGTTGCTCATGTTCTCGCTGGCGATCTGGAACACCTGTTCGCCGCTGACGTTGGCCACCTTGGCCAGCTCCGGCACTGCCTTGATCAGCGCTTGCACGCCGACAGTGGCGGCGGTGTAGCCGACCGTGGTGGTGCTGGTGGCGCCGGTGCCGGCGATGGTGCCGCCGGTGGCCAGGATGCTGATGTTGGCCAGCCGCGGCGCGGCGGAGACAACGGCCTCGGCATGCGCGCTGGCGGCGACAAGCAACATGAAACCGAAAACGGCCAACATCGAACGGCGGGTCAGGTGGTGCGGCATAAGGACTCCTTATCAAAAAAATCGAAAAATCGAAAAATCGGAAAGCGGAACAATGAACGCGTCAGGGCTGTTTGTAGACGGCGCCGGCCTTCATGACGAACTTCACCTGCTGGAGGACGCTGATGTCGCGCAGCGGATCGCCGCTGACGGCGACGATGTCGGCGGCCAAGCCCGGTTCCACTGAGCCGAGGTTGGCCGACTGGTCGAGCAGGCTGGCCGCGCCGAGAGTGGCGGAGCGGATCGCTTCGAGCGCCGGCATGCCCGCTTCCACCATGAACGCGAACTCCCTGGCGTTGTCGCCGTGCGGGTAGACGCCGGCGTCGGTGCCGAACGCAATTTTTACGCCGGCCCGGTAGGCGCGCCCGAACGTGGCCTGGATCAGCGGGCCGATCGCCGCCGCCTTGGGACGCACCATCGGCGAATAATAGCCGTCCTGCTTCGCCTTGTCGGCCACGTAGCGGCCGGCGGAAATGGTCGGCACGTACCAGGCGCCGTGCTTCTTGAACAGCGCGATCGCCTCGTCGTCCATCAGCGAGCCGTGTTCGATCGAGTCGACGCCGGCGCGCAGCGCCCGCTTGACGCCTTCGGCGCCATGGGCGTGGGCGGCGACGCGGAAACCGTAGTCCCTGGCGGTACTGACGATGGCGCGCAGTTCATCGTCGGTGAACTGGGCGTTCTGGCCGCCGCGCGCCTGGCTCAGCACCCCGCCGGTGGCGGTGACCTTGATCAGGTCAGCGCCTTCCTTGTAGCGCGCCCGGACCGCTTCGCGTCCCTGTTCGGCACTGTTGATCACGCCCTCGTTGGGGCCGGGGGCGCCCACTGCGCGGCTGAACTGTTGCGACAGGCCGTTGCTCGGATCGGCATGGCCGCCGGTGGTGGCGATCGAGGTGCCCGAGGTGAACATGCGCGGACCAGGAATGGCGCCGTTGGCGATCGCGTTCTTGAGGGCGACAGCGAGGCCGTCGCCCGCTCCGAGGTCGCGCACCGTGGTAAAACCGGCCTTCAGCGTGCGCTCGGCGTACACCACCGAGCGGTAGGCCAGATCGGCCGGGTTGGCGCTCAGGTCATCGCGCAGCGAAGCTGCTTCGTTCTGCGTTTGCCCCGTCAGGTGCACGTGCATGTCGATCAGGCCGGGCAGGCAGGAGTAGGCCGACAGGTCGATGTGGCCCGGCTTGGCGTCCAGCGGCGCAATCGATGCAATTTTGCCATTGTCGACCGTGATGCTGACGCGCTCGCGCCAGACGCCGGCCTTGACGTCGAGCAGGCGGCCGCAATCGAGCGTGACGGGGGAAGCTGAAGCGACGCCGGCGGCCAACAGCGCGCCAAGCAAAGGAAATGTGCGCATCGAAGTGCTTTCGAAAAATGCTGCATGGGATGAAAAAAGGGCTTTCCGTTTACTGGAAAGCCCGAGCGCCGGCGCCTTATCGCAGTTCGGCCGCCGTCTTATGGCAGTTCGGCCGCAGCCCAGTCCTTCTGCACCGGCGCCGTCAGTTCGTTTTCCCACTTGGCGACGACGGCGGTGGCGATGCCGTTGCCGATGACGTTGGTGGCCGAACGCGCCATGTCGAGGAAATGGTCGATCCCCAGCAGCAGCAGCAGGCCTGCTTCCGGGATGTTGAACTGGGTCAGCGTGGCGGCGATCACCACCAGCGAGGCGCGCGGCACGCCGGCCATGCCTTTCGAGGTCAGCATCAGCACCAGCATCATCGTCAGCTGCGCGCCGAGCGACATCTCGATGCCGTACGCCTGGGCGATGAAGACGACGGCGAAGGTGCAGTACATCATCGAGCCGTCGAGGTTGAACGAGTAACCGATCGGCAGCACGAAGGCGGCGATGCGGTTGCGCACGCCGAAACGCTCGAGGCCTTCGAGCGTTTTCGGGAACGCCGCTTCCGACGAGGCGGTCGAAAACGCCAGCAGCGTCGGCTCGCGCAGTTCCACCAGCAGGCGCACGATGCGCGGGCCGAGGAACAGGAAGCCGATGAAGATGAGCACGATCCACAGCACCACGATGCCCAGGTAGAACTCGGCCATGAACACGCCGTACGTCTGCAGCACGCCCAGGCCGCTCTTGGCGATGATGGCGCAGACGGCCGCAAACACGGCCAGCGGCGCCAGGTTCATGACGTAGCCGGTCACTTTGAGCATGATGTGGGCGATGCCGTCGATGGCGTCGACCAGCGGCTTGGCGCGCTCGCCCACGGCGGCGGCGGCGGTGCCGAAGAAAAGCGAAAAAATCACGATCTGCAGGATCTCGTTCTTGGCCATGCCGTCGACGATCGACGCCGGCACCAGGTGGGTGATGAATTCCTTCAGCGTCAGACTCGAGGTGGTAATGCCCGACGCGGTGCCGGCGGCTGGCACCAGGTTCGACAGCGCCAGCGCGTCGCCCGGGCGGAACAGGTTTACCAGGATCAGGCCGAGCGAGAGCGAAATGACGGACGCGATGACGAACCAGCCGAGCGCTTTCAGGCCGATGCGTCCCACTTCGCGGGTGTCGCCCATCCTGGCGATGCCGACCACCAGGGTCGAAAACACCAGCGGCGCAATGATCATTTTAATCAGGCGCAGAAACACCGTTGTCACCAGCGACAGCATGTCGGCAAAGGCGGCCGGATTGGCCAGGCTCCTGTTGGCGAAGAAGCCGACCACGATCCCAAGCGCGAGGCCGATCAGGATGTAGACGGTCAGGCGGTTGCGATTATTCATGTGCGGCGTTCCCTGTGATTGAGTCGATCCGTGCTGAGCCGTGTTTTAACACGAGGCAAGAGATTATGCGCTTCTGCCCTGCGTTGTCGGGCAAAATATGGTGATTTCGCCCGCGCCACGGCAGTGTGTGCTGATGGTATTGGCAAGTTTCGCAGTATCCTGAGCATTCCCGGCGCTGTCAAGCTTGCCTGGCCCTTCGACCAACGGACAACGAACAACATGATCGCACTGAACAATGTCAGCAAATGGTATGGCGCCTTCCAGGTGCTCGACGACTGCAGCACCCGCGTCGACAAGGGCGACGTCGTCGTCATTTGCGGCCCGTCCGGTTCCGGCAAATCGACCCTGATCAAGACCGTCAACGGGCTCGAGCCGTTTCAGCAGGGCGCCATCACGGTCGACGGCGTGTCGGTGGGCGACCCGAAGACGAAGCTGTCGACGCTGCGCGCGCGCATCGGCATGGTATTCCAGAATTTCGAGCTGTTCCCGCATCTGACGGTGCGCCAGAATCTGACGCTGGGCCAGATCAAGGTGCTCGGGCGCAGTACCGACGAAGCGACTGCAAAAGGGCTGAAGTACCTCGACCGGGTGGGGCTGCTGGCGCAGCAAGACAAATTTCCCAGCCAGCTTTCGGGCGGCCAGCAGCAGCGGGTGGCGATCGCGCGGGCGCTGGCGATGGACCCGATTGCGATGCTGTTCGACGAGCCGACTTCCGCGCTCGACCCTGAAATGATCACCGAAGTGCTCGACGTGATGATCGGCCTGGCCCAGGACGGCATGACGATGATGGTAGTGACGCACGAGATGGGCTTTGCCCGCAAGGTGGCCGACCGCATCATCTTCATGGACCACGGAAAAATCGTTGAGGACAGTCCGAAGGAAGCTTTTTTCGCCACGCCGCGATCACCGCGGGCGCGCGAATTTTTGGCGCGGATCATTCACTAGGCAGCGGTTGACCGGGCAGCGAGTAAAATAAGCCATTGCTCTTTGAAAGCCGCCATGTCCCTCATCGCCCCCCTCCAGTCCCTCACCATCACCCGTCCCGACGACTGGCACCTGCACCTGCGCGACGGCAGCACGATGGCCAGCGTGCTGCCGCACAGCGCGCGCCAGTTTGCCCGCGCCATCGTGATGCCGAATCTCAAACCCCCGGTCACCACCACCGCGATGGCCGTGGCGTACCGCGAGCGCATCCTGGCGGCGCTGCCGGCCGGCATGCATTTTGAACCCCTGATGACGCTGTACCTGACCGACGCTACCGACCCGGACGAGATCCGGCGCGCCCAGGACAGCGGTGTGGTGCACGCGGTCAAACTGTACCCGGCTGGCGCCACCACCAATTCGGCCGCCGGCGTGACCGATCTTGCGCGCTGTTACAAGACGCTCCAAGTGATGCAGGAAGTTGGCATGCCGTTCCTCGTGCACGGCGAAGTGACCGACCAGGACATCGACCTGTTCGACCGCGAAGCCGTCTTCATCGAGCGCGTGATGCGCCCGCTGCGGCGCGCCATGCCGGAACTTAAAATCGTCTTCGAGCACATCACCACCAAAGATGCGGCCCAGTACGTCGCCGAGGCGGAAGGCCCGATCGCCGCCACCATCACCGCCCACCACCTGCTGTACAACCGCAACGAGCTGTTCAAGGGCGGCATCCGCCCGCACTTCTACTGCCTGCCGGTGCTCAAGCGCGAAGAACACCGGCTGGCGTTGATGACGGCGGCCACCAGCGGCGACGAGCGTTTTTTTCTCGGCACCGATTCGGCGCCGCACGCGGTGGGCGCCAAGGAAGCGGCATGCGGTTGCGCCGGCTGCTACACCGCGCTGCACGCGCTGGAGATGTATTGCGAGGCGTTCGACCAGGCCGGCGCGCTCGACAAGCTCGAAGGGTTCGCCAGCTTTCACGGCGCCGATTTTTACGAGTTACCGCGCAACGACACCACCGTCACGCTCAAGCGCGAAGCCTGGACGTTGCCGCACACGGTGCCGCTGGCCGACACTACCCTGGCGCCGCTGAACGCCGGCGAGCAGATCAACTGGAAGCTGCTGTAAGCCCCCATGTTCCCGAGGATCGACTGGGGCCAACCGTGGTACGACTCGGTGCGCCCGGCCTTCGCGCGACTGCGGATCGACACTGACAGCGGCGACTGGATCACCGCCTTCAACGCCGGCGCCGCCGCGCTCGGCCTGTCCAACACCGCCGGCCAGGCGGTGCGCTTCGTGCCGCAGGAAGCGCTGCCCGCGGGCCAGGCCTACGAACAATTCATCGGCGAATCCGGCTGCGTGCCGACGCGCGACAACCTGCACGATTTTTTCAACGCGCTGGTGTGGCTCACGTTCCCGCGCATCAAGCTGCAGCTGAACGCCTTGCAGTCGGCGCAGATCGCGCTAGCTGGCGTGGGCAAGTCGCGCGGCTCGGCGCGCGACGCCGCCACCATTTTCGACGAGAATGCGGCGTTGCTGGTGGTGCGCGATTCGGTCGAGGGCCACGCGCTGGTGGCGGCCTTGCGCGGCCATCGCTGGCAGGAGGCGTTTTGCCAGCGCCGGGACGCGTTCGGCGGCGAAGCCCAGCTTTGGCTGTTCGGTCACGCGCTGATGGAAAAGCTGGTCGCGCCGCGCAAGGCGATCTGCGCCCACACCCGCGTCGTCGTCTCCGGCGCCGATTATTTTGCGCTGGCGCCGCACGTGCGCCGGGCCTGGATCGACGAGCACGTCGCCGCCATGCTCGCCGCGGAACCGCTCACCACGGCCAGCTTCACGCCGTTGCCGGTGCTCGGCGTGCCAGGCTGGTGGCCAGGCCAGGATGTGGCGTTCTATGCCGATGCCAGCGTGTTTCGCCCGCAACGCGCAGCCTGAGAGCGCCGCGCTGAGAGCGCCTTGCAAAACCGCTCGACGGCGCACTGACAGATGCGCGGTACGCTGCGTTGAAGGCATGCACTACGCTTTCGCTTGCTTCAGAGCGGTGACTTCAATTTCGATCTTCATGCGCGGATCGGCCAGACCGGCGCAGATCATCGTCGCGGCCGGTCGCACTGCGCCAAAGTATTGGCGCAGTAGCGGCCAGCATTGCTCGAACTCGGCGCCATCTGGCAGCACGTAAGTGACGCGCACGACGTCTTGCAGGCTGGAGTTAGCCTGCTGCAAGGTCGATTCAATGTTTTTCAGGCATTGTTCGGTCTGCTCAAGCAGATTCTCCGATATCGACATCGTGCTGTAATCAAAGCCAGTTGTTCCAGAAACAAATATCCAGTCGCCAGCGACGACAGCGCGCGAG
>Ga0326735_1000425_pt1 | contig 10434 bp, 10 predicted proteins | sample 37_GP2_1092_FD_207945 | JGI IMG/M metagenome (GOLD analysis project Ga0326735, IMG submission 207945) | Glacier ice microbial communities from Ngari, Tibet, China - 37_GP2_109.2 | ecosystem: Environmental > Aquatic > Freshwater > Ice > Glacier | place: China: Ngari, Tibet | collected 2018-07-31
TCTTTATTTGTTTGCCCAGGCCCATGCCTGGCGCTTCGACATGCTTCGCGGCGGCAGCCCCTGCGGCCGTCTTGGCGCCGGCCGAGCGGCGCAGCGGCCAGGCCAGCGGGATCGTCAGCAAGGTGGCCGCGGCCATCGTCAACATCGCGTAGACCCAGCCCGCGCTGCTGATGATGGTTTGCATCAGCGGCGCGAACACGAACTGGCCGAACGAGCCGCCGGCGTTGATGAAGCCGGCCGCGAACGGACGGCGCGCTGCCGGCAGGCGCTGCGCGGTGGCGCCGATCAGGATCGAAAAGCTGCCGGCGCCGGCGCCGGCAGCGCTGAGAAACCCCATCGTAAACATCAGGCCCCACTGCGAACTGACCAAGGGTGTCAGCGCCATGCCGGCCGCCAGCATCAGCGCGCCGAGGACGATGACCTTGGCCGAGCCGTATTTGTCGGCCACGGCGCCAAACACCGGCTGCGCCGCGCCCCACACGAACTGCCCCACCGCCAGCGCGAAGCTGATCGAGGCGATCCCCAGGCCAGTAGCGGTATTTATGGGCGACATGAACAGCCCCGTGGTCAGGCGCGCGCCCATCGTGATCATCAGGATCGCGCTGGCGGCAAGGATCAGCAGCCACGCCGCGCGCGGCGTCATTTCAGTCTGCGCGGGCATGCGGCAGTTCCTCGACCAGTGGGGTCAGTTGATTGAGCGTGGCGTCGAGCTGCACATGCAAGGCGCGCACCGTGGCGGTGCCGAGCAGGTCTTCGAGCGCGTCCTGAGCGGCGCGCCAGGCAACGTAGGCCTGCTTCACCTTGGCGCGGCCGGCATGGGTGATGGTGACGATGCGCTGGCGGCCGTCGGCGCCGGCTTCGAGCGTTACCCAGCCCGCGTCAAGCAGCGGCTTCAGGTTGCGCGTCAGCGTGGTGCGCTCGGCGCCGAGCCGCTCGGCCAACTCGGCCACCGGCAGCGGCTCGCGCGCGGCGTTCGTCAGCACCGAGTATTGGGTGGTCTTCAGGCCGACCGCGGCCAGGTGCTGGTCGTACAGGCGCGACATGGTGCGCGTCAGTTTGCGCAGCTTGAAGCAGGTGCAGCCGAGCGGTTTGTCGACGGTGTCGGCCATGATGAGTGTAATTGCACGTATTTAACCGAGCGATTATAGTGCATACACACACGCGTTGCAAAGATGATATTTCGCGAGTCGGCGACGCAGAACTCCGGTGCCGCCCTCCCCGGACGGCAAACCGACAAAACTATGCCGACGGCGCCTTGATCAGCATGCAGATCGCCTCCGCCGCCATGCCCTCCTCGCGCCCCAGGTAGCCAAGCTTTTCGTTCGTCTTGGCCTTGACGTTGACCTGTTGCGGCGACACGCCGATGTCTTCGGCGATGCGCGACACCATCTGCGCAATGTACGGCGCCAACTTCGGCGCCTGGGCGATGATGGTGGCGTCGATGTTGCCGATGGTGTAGCCGGTGGCGATCACGCGGTGCGCCACTTCGCGCAGCAGAGTGCGCGAATCGGCGCCGGCGAACATCGGGTCGGTATCGGGAAAATGCTTGCCGATGTCGCCCAGCGCCGCGGCGCCCAGCATCGAATCGATGATCGCGTGCAGCAGCACGTCGGCGTCCGAATGGCCGAACAGGCCGAGCCGGTGCGGAATGGTGACCCCGCCGATGACCAGTTTGCGGCCCTCGACGAGGGCGTGGCAATCATAGCCGGTGCCGATCCGGAAAGGCGGTGCGAGGTTGTAGGATGCGAGTGCCATGTCAGTTCACAGTAAAGGGTTAAGGCGCGGCCAGGTACATCTCGGCGATCCGGATGTCGCGCGGCAGCGTCACTTTCAAATTGCGGGGATGTCCTTCGACCAGCATGGGCGCGTGACCGAAAGCTTCGACGGCGCTGGCGTCGTCGGTGATGGCGCCGCTGTCGACAGCGGTGGTGGCGGCGTCGAGCGCGTCGCGCAGCAGGCGGTAGCGGAACATCTGCGGGGTCTGGGCCAGCCACAGGGCGTCGCGCGAAATAGTGGTGGCAACGGCGAAAACAGCAGAATCGGCGCCGGCGCGCTTGACGGTGTCGACCACCGGTAGCGCGAGCAGGCCGCCGACCGGGTGGACGCCGACTTCGGCGATCAGTTTTTCAATCAGCATGCGGTCCAGCCCTGGCCGCGCGGCGTCGTGTACCAGCACCCAGTCGGTGTCGAGCACGGCCGACGCCATCACAACGAGCGCGTTGCGGATCGATTCCATGCGGGTGGCGCCGCCGCAGCGCAGCACCGTCACGCCGTGGCTTGGTGCCACCGCGTCGATCTGGCGGTCGCCCGCGCTCACCGCCACGAAAACGTGGCTGATTTTTTCGCTGGCGAGAAAGGCGTCGAGCGCATGACGCAACATCGGCTTGCCGCCCAAGGACATGTATTGTTTCGGGCCGTCGGCGACCATCCGCGCGCCGACGCCGGCGGCGGGGATCAAGGCAAAGTATCGTGGTGCGGTGCAGTTCATTCGGATATCTTCCGTGGCGTTTCGGCGGACCGACAAGTCACTGTAACTCACCTTTGCAAACTTTGCTGAAACGGACATAATCTTGCGGTGTGTCAGCAATAACCCGCGGCTTATCCGTGTCGGCGTCGCGTTTTAAAGGACGTATTGGCCGTCCGATAAGCTGATTCAATTTGCAGCGAACCAATATTTCCACTTTCGGCGCATGGTTGGGACGTGGCTTGAGGTGGCTCATCTCCTGCGCAAGGACCTGCGGAGATGCACAAGGTACGGGCAAGCATTGACTAACGGCTTGATTGACGATGCGTTCGGCGCTAGCTGGGCGACTGCGCCGTCGTCACCGGCGCCGGGCAGGTTTTACCCGGGGCCCAGTTGCCGGCGATGATTTTTTCGAGCCAGAAGGTGCCGATCACGGTCTTGACGTCGGTGATCTGGCCGCTGCTCACCATCTCGAGCAGTTCGGGCACGGTGGCGCGGAACGTTTCGAGGAACTCGCCGTCGTCGAGCCGGGCCGGGCCGGCGGTCAGTCCGCGCGCCAGGTACAGTTCAAGGTGCTCGTCCGAGTAAGCGATGGCGTTGTGGATGGTGCAGAGAAAATCCCAGTTGCTGGCCGTGTAACCGGTTTCTTCCTGCAGCTCGCGCTTGGCGCACGCGAGGTGGTCTTCGCCCTGGTCGATCTTGCCGGCCGGGTACTCGATGAACACCTTGTCGAGCGGATAGCGGAACTGCCGTTCGAGCAGCACGCTGTTGTCGTCGAATAGCGGCAGGATCACCACCGCACCAGGATGACGGATGAATTCGCGGAACGTTTCGGCGCCGTCGGGCAAAGTAATCCGGTCGCGCGTGACTTTCAGGAAGCGGCCGTCGAATGCCACTTCGCCATCGATTCGGGTTTCCTTGAGGTCCATGCCCAACTCCTGTCGTGGAAAATCAGTCGCGGCGCTTGCGCAGGTAGCGCACCACGAAGCCCGGGAAGGCCAGCACGATGAACATGCAGCCGGTAATGGCGTAGAACTCCCAGGTGTGGGAGAACACGTTGCCGATGCGCGATTCGAGCGCCCAGGCCAGCAGGCCGACGATAAAGTATAAGGCGATCAGTTCGACCAGGCGCCACACCGGATGTTTTGTGCGTGCCTGGCCAGGCCGGACCGGCTTCAAGGGAATGAAGCCGAACACGGACTCATTCAAAAACGGCAGGTTGGCAAGCACCAGTGCGACGGCGATCACGAACCAGCTGGCGAGCGATGCGGTCATCGCCTCAGGTACCGAGCGTTTTGGTCATCGCATTCAGGCAGGCGTTGAGCAGCGCGCCAGGAACCACGCCGAGGGCAACGATCGCAATGCCGTTGACCGACAGCGCCACGCGCATGTCGAGCGGCACCGCGATGGCGGTGGTGTCGACCGGCTCGTCGAACCACATGGTCTTGACGATGCGCAGGTAGTAAAACGCGCCGATCAGCGAGAACATCACCGCCACCACCGTCAGCCAGATCAGGCCCGACGTCGCCACTGCCTGCAGCACCGCGTACTTGGCCATGAAGCCCATCATCGGCGGCACGCCGGCCAGCGAGAACATCAATACCGTCATCACCACCGCGAACCACGGACTGCGCCGGCCCAGGCCCTTGAAGTCGGCGATTTCTTCGGCTTCGAAACCGGCGCGCGCCAGCATCATCATCAGGCCGAAGGTACCCAGCGTGGTGAGCACATAGGTGATCGAGTAGTACATCGCGGCGCTGTAGGCGGCGGTGGCGTTGCTCGAATCGGCGCTAAGTGCTCCCGCACCCACGGCGCCGACCACGCCGGCCAACAGGCCCAGCAAGACGAAGCCGGTTTGCGCGATGGTCGAATAGGCCAGCATGCGTTTCAGGTTGGTCTGGGCGATTGCAGTCAGATTGCCGACCGCCAGCGAAAACACGGCCAGCACCATCAGCATCTGCTGCCAGTCGATCGCCATCTGCAGCAAGCCTTCGACCAGCAGGCGAATGCAGATCGCGAAAGCGGCGAGCTTCGGCGCACCGCCGATAAGCAGCGTAACGGCGGTCGGCGCGCCCTGGTAGACGTCCGGCACCCACATGTGGAACGGCGCTGCGCCCAGCTTGAAGGCAAGGCCGGCAACCACGAACACGATGCCGAACACGAGGATGGTCTTGTTGACGACGCCCGACGCCGCTACCCTGGCCACTTCCGCCAAGTCGAGCGAGCCGGTGGCGCCGTACAGCATCGAGATGCCGTACAACAGGAAGCCGGACGACAGCGCGCCGAGGATGAAGTACTTCATCGCCGCTTCCGTCGACGTGGCGTGGTCGCGCCGCAGCGCCACCAGTGCGTACAGCGCCAGCGACATGAGTTCGAGGCCGAGGTAAATGATCAGCATGTTGGTGGCCGAGATCATGATCATCTGGCCAAGCAACGAGAACAGCGCGAGCACGTAGAATTCGCCGCCCAGGTTACCGGACAACATGCCGCGTTCGCCCGCGTACTGGCGCGAGTAGATCAGCGTGACGCCGACCGCCAGGTAGCTGAACAGCTTGAGCAGGTTCGACATCGGGTCCGACACGAACATGTGCGAAAACGTGTACACCGTGGTGCCGGCGCTGTAGTCGGCGTATGTGATCACGCCGCATACCGCCAGCGTGGCGAGCGACAGGTAGTAGGCTACCGAGCGCTTCGACATGAACATGTCGATCAACAGGATCGCCGATGCCGCGACCATCAGGAAGATTTCAGCGTAAGCCGGGATCAGGTTGGGGTTGGTCATTTGATTCATTGTGGTCTGCGGTCCGGTTTATGGCAGTTTACTGATCGCGACATGCTTGAGCAGGTCGGCGACCGAGGTTTGCATCGTGTCGGTGAACGGCGCTGGATACAGCCCCATTGCGAGCACGGCGATGGCCAGCACGGCGAACATGAAGAACTCGCGCTTGTTAATGTCGGTCAGTTCCTCGACGTGCTTGTTGGCGACTGCGCCGAACACGACGCGCTTGACCATCCACAGCGAATACGCGGCGCCCAAAATGAGGGCGGTGGCGGCCAGCATGCCGATCCAGAAATTGAACTGGACGGCGCCGAGGATCACCATGAACTCGCCCACAAAACCCGACGTCGCAGGCAGGCCGGCATTGGCCATCGAGAACAGCACGAAGTAGGCGGCGAATTTCGGCATGCGGTTGATCACCCCGCCGTAGTCGGCGATCTGGCGCGAGTGCATGCGGTCGTACAGCACGCCGATGCAAAGGAACATGGCGCCGGAGATGAAGCCGTGCGAGATCATCTGCACGATACCGCCCTGCATGGCCATCGGGTTGAAGATGAAGAAACCGAGCGTCACGAAACCCATGTGGGCGATCGACGAATAGGCGACCAGCTTTTTCATGTCCTTCTGGACCAGCGCGACCAGACCGATGTAGATCACCGCGATGAGCGAGAGCGTGATGATGAAGTCGGCCAGGTAGTGGCTGGCGTCGGGGGCGATCGGCAAGGAAAACCGCAGGAAGCCGTAAGCGCCGAGTTTCAACATGATCGCCGCCAGCACCACCGAGCCGCCGGTAGGCGCTTCGACGTGGGCGTCCGGCAGCCAGGTGTGGACCGGCCACATCGGCACCTTGACGGCGAACGCCATCAGGAACGCCAGGAAGATCAGCACTTGTTCTTTCATGCTCAAAGGCAACCTGTGCCAGGCCAGGATGTCGAAGCTGCCGCCGGCCTTGTTGTATAGGTAAATAATGGCGACCAGGGTCAGCAGCGAACCGAAGAAGGTATAGAGGAAAAATTTAAAAGCCGCGTACACCCGGTTGGCGCCGCCAAATACGCCGATGATGATGAACATCGGGATCAGGGTGGCTTCGAAAAAGAAGTAGAACAGCAGGCCGTCGAGGGCGCAGAAAACGCCCACCATCAGGCCCGACAGGACCAAAAAAGACCCCATGTACTGCGCCACGCGCTCGGTGATCACCTGCCAGGCCGAGATCACCACGATGATCGTGATGAAGGCAGTCAAAGGCACGAACCACAGCGACAGGCCGTCGATGCCGAGCGCGTACATGATGTTGAAGCGGCCGATCCACGGCGTGCTTTCGACGAACTGCATGCCGTGCGCGGCGTTGTCGAATTGCTGGATCAGCGGGATCGTCACCAGGAAGCTGACGATGGCGCCAACGAGGGCGAACCAGCGCGTCAAGGCCGGCTTGTCGTCGCGGCCGATGGCCAGGACCAGCACGCCGAACAGGATCGGAAGCCAGATCGCCAGGCTCAGGAACGGAATAAAGGTTGAAGACTGCGTCATGTTGTCGTTATCTTTTTTTGTCTGATTAAGCGTGCCAGAACGGGAAGAAGTACATCAGCGTAGCGAGCACGCCAAGGATCATCACGAACGCGTAGTGGTAGATGTAGCCGGTCTGCGCGGTGCGCACCACCGACGAAAACCAGCCCACCAGTTTTGCGCTGCCGTTGACGACCAGGCCGTCGATCAGGCTCTTGTCGCCGACGTTCCACAAACCGTTGCCAAGCAGGCGCGCGCCGCCGGAGAACACGACGTCGTTGAACTTGTCCATGTAGTACTTGTTGTCGAGCAGCGTGTGCAGCGCATGGAACCTGGCAAAGAACCAGGCCGGCACGCGCGGATTGATCAGGTAACAGTAGTAGGCGGACGCGACACCGGCGAACGCGAACCAGAACGGCAAGGTCTGCAGGCCATGGATCGCCATGGCGGCGGCGCCGTGGAATTCTTCGCGCAGCACTTCCATCGCGCGGTGGTTTTCGCCGACCGTGATCACGCCATTAAAGAAGTCCCCATGCAGCATCGGGCCGATCGTCAGGTAGCCGATGACGACCGACGGAATGGCCAGCGCGACCAGCGGGAACCAGACCACGAACGGCGACTCGTGCGGTTTCTGGCCAGGGGCCAGGCCATGGTGGCCGTGTGCGTCGTCGTCTTCTTCATGATGGGCGTCGGAGTCATGACCTTCGCTGTGATGGTGCTCCTTGCCGAATCGCTCCTTGCCGTGAAATACCAGGAAGTACATGCGGAACGAGTAGAAAGCGGTGACGAACACGCCGATGATCAACGCCCAGTATGCGAATGGCGCGAAACCGAGATTGCTGGCGTGGATCGCTTCGATGATCGAGTCTTTCGAATAGAAACCTGCGAAAAACGGGGTGCCGATCAACGCCAGCGAGCCCAGCAGCGAGGTGATCCAGGTGATCGGCATGTACTTGCGCAGGCCGCCCATGTTGCGGATGTCCTGGTCGTGATGCATGCCGATGATGACCGAGCCGGCGCCAAGGAACAGCAGCGCCTTGAAGAACGCGTGCGTCATCAGGTGGAACACGGCAACCGAATAAGCGGACGCGCCCAGCGCGACGGTCATGTAGCCGAGCTGCGACAGGGTCGAGTAAGCGACGACGCGCTTGATGTCGTTCTGAATGATGCCCAAAAAGCCCATGAACAACGCGGTGATCGTGCCGATGACCATGACGAAGGTCAGTGCGGTGTCGGACAGTTCGAACAGCGGCGACATGCGCGCCACCATGAAGATGCCGGCCGTGACCATGGTCGCGGCGTGGATCAGTGCCGAAATCGGGGTCGGGCCTTCCATCGAGTCAGGCAGCCAGACGTGCAGCGGGAACTGGGCCGATTTGCCCATCGCGCCGATGAACAGGCAAATGCACGCTGCAGTCAGGAGCGGCCATCCGGTGGCGGCCACGCTCATCGCCGCGAGTGCGTCGCGCTGGGCAAACACCTCCTGGTAGTTCATCGTGCCGGCATACGCCAGCAACAGGCCGATGCCGAGGATGAAGCCGAAGTCGCCGACCCGGTTGACCAGGAATGCCTTCATGTTGGCAAAAATGGCGGTCGGCCGCGTGTACCAGAAGCCGATCAACAGGTATGACACCAGGCCCACCGCTTCCCAGCCGAAGAACAGCTGCAGGAAGTTGTTGGCCATGACCAGCATCAGCATCGCGAACGTGAACAGCGAGATGTACGAGAAGAAGCGGTTGTAGCCTTCGTCTTCCGCCATGTAGCCGATGGTGTAGATGTGCACCATCAAGGAGACGAACGTCACCACGCACATCATCATCGCCGACAGCGAATCGATCTGGAAACCGACTTCCATCTTCAGGGTACCGACCGTCATCCAGTTGTAGATGGTGCCGTTGAAGCTGGCGCCATCGAGGACGGCGAGCAGGGTCTGCACCGACAGGATCAGTGCCACCAGTACGCCCAGAATGCAGGCGGTGGTCGATATTTTTCGACCGACGACGTTGCCGAGGAATTTGGTGCCGAGCAAACCGGCGATCGCTGCGCCGGCCAGCGGTGCGAGAGGGACCGCCAGAAGGAGGTTAGGGTTGAGAATTTGCCCCGCCATGTTGAACCTTATTATTTAGTCAAATCGTTGAAGCGCGCGTAGAAATAGCTGAAAGCTGCGAACGTGGGAGAAGATCAGCCCTTCAGGCTGTCCAGGTCTTCCACATTGATCGTATCGAGGTTACGGAACAGCACCACCAGGATCGCCAGGCCGATTGCCGATTCGGCAGCCGCCACGGTCAGGATGAAGAACACGAAGATCTGCCCTGCCGCGTCGCCGAGGTAGTGCGAGAACGCGATGAAGTTCAGGTTCACCGCCAGCAGCATCAGTTCGATGGCCATCAGCAGCACGATGATGTTCTTGCGGTTCAGGAAAATGCCGACGATCGAGATCGCGAACAGGATCGCTCCCAGGACCAGGTAGTGTGCGAGCGATAAAGTCATTTTGTCTCTTTGGCGGGAGTTGAGGCAAGAGCCGGGCTTGCAGCAGCATTGGCTGTTGCCGCCGCTGCTGCTGCCGTCGATGCCGCGTCCAATGCCGGCTGGTCGACTGCGCTCATCTTGACGATGCGCAGGCGGTCGTTGCGCTTGACGCGCACGGCGTCGGCAGGGTCGAAGGCCTTGGTGTCCTTGCGCTTACGCAGCGTCAGGGCGACGGCGGCGATGATCGCCACCAGCAGGATCACGGCGGCAACCTCGAAACCGAGGATGTAGCGGGTGTAGATCAGGATACCGAGTTCCTTGGTGCCGCCAATGTTGGACCCGACAGCGACCGGCTGCTGTTCGAAGGTGAGGAAGCTGCGCCACAATACGGCCGCCATCTCCAGCACGATCAGCACGCCGATACCCGACGCCAGCGGCAGGTAGCCCCAAAAGCCTTCGCGCATGCGGTCGATATTAATATCCAACATCATGACGACGAACAGGAACAGCACCATCACGGCGCCGACGTACACCAGCACCAGCACGATGGCCAAAAATTCGGCCTTCAGCAACAACCAGATACCGGCCGCGTTGAAGAACGCCAGCACCAGAAACAGGGCGGCGTGCACCGGATTGCGGGCCGTGATGACACGCGTGGCGGCAATCACCATAATCGCCGAGAACACGTAGAACAAAGCAGTTTTAAAATCCATGGCTAACCCAAAATGCTACAGTTGTTATGCGAAATTCAGCGGTACCGAGCATCGGCGGCGCGGGCGGCGGCGATGTCGTTTTCATAGCGGTCGCCGACGGCAAGCAGCATCTCTTTTGTGTAGTACAAGTCACCACGCTTTTCGCCGTGGTATTCCAGCACGTGGGTCTCGACGATCGAATCGACCGGACAGGACTCTTCGCAGAAACCGCAGAAAATGCACTTGGTCAGGTCGATGTCGTAGCGTGTCGTGCGGCGCGAGCCGTCGTCGCGCTGTTCGGACTCGATCGTGATGGCCATCGCCGGGCACACCGCTTCGCACAGTTTGCAGGCGATGCAGCGCTCTTCGCCATTCGGGTAGCGGCGAAGCGCGTGCAGACCGCGAAACCGCGGCGACATCGGGGTTTTCTCTTCCGGATACTGCACCGTGATTTTACGAGAAAACATGTACTTGCCGGTCAGGGCCATGCCCTTGATCAGCTCGGTCAGCATCAGGCTGCCGAAAAA
>Ga0326735_1000426_pt1 | contig 10424 bp, 12 predicted proteins | sample 37_GP2_1092_FD_207945 | JGI IMG/M metagenome (GOLD analysis project Ga0326735, IMG submission 207945) | Glacier ice microbial communities from Ngari, Tibet, China - 37_GP2_109.2 | ecosystem: Environmental > Aquatic > Freshwater > Ice > Glacier | place: China: Ngari, Tibet | collected 2018-07-31
ATGACAACCCATGCCCATGTCATCCTGTATCACACCGCAAGCTGCCCTTACTGCGTACGCGCCGAGCGATTGCTGGAAGCGAAAGGCGTCACCGACATCGAGCGCATCCGGGTCGACCTCGATCCCGAACAGCGCGCCGTGATGATGCAGAAAACCGGCCGCCGGACGGTGCCGCAGATCTTTGTCGGCGCCACCCACGTCGGCGGTTTCGATGACTTGTATGCGCTCGATCAGTCAGGACGCCTCGATCCCTTGTTAAATGGCGTTTGATCCGGTTTTGATGTGAAATCGCGCGGGGTCGGCGCAAACCTATTGCAAGCCTGTTGGTTTTGATACAATTGCCGTCGCGTTTAACCCCAAGCACATTTGGAACGGCGCTCCGCCGTTCTTCTTCTCCCTCAACGAAAGCGTTCCATGTCTGACGAAAACCTGCAACCCGTATTCCAAATCCAACGCGTGTACCTGAAAGACATGTCGCTGGAACAGCCGAACTCGCCGTCGATCTTCCTCGAACAAGAAGCGCCGACCATTGAAGTCTCGCTCGACGTCGGCGCCGAGGCAATTGCCGACGGCATCTACGAGTCGACCGTGACGATCACCGTGACCGCCAAGGTCAAGGACAAGGTCGCTTTCCTGGTTGAAGGCAAGCAAGCCGGTATCTTCGAAGCGCGCAACATTCCTGCGGACCAGATGGATCCCCTGCTCGGAATCGGCTGCCCGAATATCGTCTACCCTTACCTGCGCGGCAACATCGCCGACGTTATCACCCGCGCCGGCTTCCCGCCAGTGCACCTCGCCGAGATCAACTTTGAAGTGTTCTACCAGCAGCGCCGCGCCGCCCTGGCAGAAGCTGCTGCCGGCACGCCAGCCGACACCACGGTCCAGTAATCGTCAAGTAAATTAAGTAAAACCTCCCATCGCCCGGCAACTCGGGCAATGCACGCGGGACGGGCGTTGCCCTCTCGCGTTTCTCAGACCGCCCTTTCAGCCCATCCGCGCGCCAAAGCCTTCTGGGGTTCCATGCAAAATATCAAACAATCACCAAGTAAAATCACCGTGCTGGGTGCAGGCGCATGGGGCACTGCGGTCGCCATCGCGCTTGCCGCCCGCCACGATGTGCTGCTGTGGGGCCGCAACGGCGAAGCGATGGATGCCATGGCGCAAGGACGCGACAACCGCGCCTACCTGCCTGGCTTCGCGCTGCCGCCGGCATTGGGCGTAACAGCCGATATTAACGCCGCCGTTGGCCACGTTACCGGTGCCGGTGCCGGTGACGCGCCGCTGCTGATCGCCGCCTGCCCGGTGGCCGGCCTGCGCCCGCTGCTCGAGCAGCTCAAGGCCATGTCGAAGCCGATTCCAAACATCGTGTGGCTGTGCAAGGGCTTCGAAAACGGCACCGGCCTGCTGCCGCACCAGGTGGTGCGCGCGGTGCTGGGCAAGCAGGTCGCCGGCGCGGCACTGTCGGGCCCGTCGTTCGCGCAGGAAGTGGCGCGCGGCTTGCCCTGCGCCCTGACGGTCGCGTCCGATTCGCCGGCGTTGCGTGAACGCGTGGTCGCTCTCGTCCACGGCGGCAACATCAGGGTGTATTCGAGCGACGACCTGATCGGCGTGGAAGTGGGCGGCGCAGTCAAGAACGTGCTGGCGATCGCCACTGGTGCGGCCGACGGCCTGGAGCTGGGACTGAACGCGCGCGCCGCGCTGATCACGCGCGGGCTGGCGGAAATTACGCGCCTGGGCGTGGCGCTGGGCGGCAACATCGGCACCTTCATGGGGCTGACCGGCATGGGCGACCTGATTCTCACTTGCACCGGCGACCTGTCGCGCAACCGCCGCGTCGGCCTGGAGCTTGCGCGCGGCAAACGGTTAGAGGCGATTGTTGCCGAACTGGGCCATGTCGCCGAAGGCGTACCCTGTGCGCGCGCGGTGCGCGAACTGGCCGCGCGCCTCGGCGTCGACATGCCGATCACAAATGCCGTGGCCGGCGTACTGTTCGACGGCGACGACCCGCGCGCCATGGTGGCGCAGCTGCTGGCAAGGGATCCGCGCGGAGAATCAGCTTAAAGCGCGACCTGAGCTCAATTCGAAACTAAGTACTTGTCGAGAAATAAATGTGAGGTTTTGGCAAACATAGCCGGATGCGGTGCAAGGCGGTCGTTGCGCCGCAGTGCGAGCACTGCAAGCAGCGGCCAACACAGCGGCGCGCTGGCTATGGCAGCCAAAATGCACATTTATTTTTTGGCGGGTACTTAGGCCAGCGCGTTCTGGTTTTTGCTGTATGGGTCGGCGTCGTGCGGGTGTGTCAGCAGGATCGTCATCAGGGCCACCGCATCCTCGACCGCCCGTACCGAATGCGGCACGCCGCCGGCCAGGTACAGCATCTCGCCCGGCTTCAAGGTGACGATACGGCCGTGGGCATCGACATCGATCTCGCCTTCAAGGCATTGCAGCGTCATTTCACCGTCCACCTTGTGTTCCGGCATCGGACGCTCTTTCGGCAGCACCATCCGGATCAATTCCATGTGGGGCGTCTTGGCCAGTGCGACCGAAGTGAAAAAGGCGATATCGTTGTCGCTACGCGCCAAAGCGATCTTGTCTCCCGATGCTGCGTGATGCAATGCCATGATGAGATTCCCGTGGTTAAGATAAATTAAGCAAGGTAATTCTAGGCTTCCGCGGCGGCGGCCTCGTCGAATGTTTCCTTCACGCCGCGCAGCCAGGTGACGAGCGCGAACGCGTCCTTGAAGCCCTGTGCCAGTTGCGGCACCAGCCGTTCCGGCGCATTGAGTGCCAGCGCGAACTCTGTCCAGACAAAATAGCCTTTCAGCTTCAGGTACTCGATGTGCGGATCATCCGGATCGAAGCCTTTGGGCGGGCGCTGCAGCTTGTCTTCGGCAAGCAGGTCGCCGAAGGTGGCGCGCAGCTGTTTATTTTTCAATACTTTGGCAAAACCTGTCGCATCGTTGACCACGTGCTGGCGTATCGCCTTCAGGCGCGGCGCCGGCGGCATGTATTCGCCGGCGCCAAGCATCAGTTTGCCGCCTTCGATCTGGAAAAAATACGTCGGCCCGGCGCCCGCACTGGGACGGCGTGCGTCGTTCGGCGCGATGCCGGCTGAAAAATTCGTCTTGTAAGGCCGCTTGTCGTTGGCAAAACGGATGTCGCGGTTAATGCGAAACATGGCCTTCTTCGGGTTGCACAGCGCCACCTGCGGATCGAACTTGCCCAGTTCTGCGATCAGCGCGGTGACGACGGCGAGGAATTCTTCACGCAAAATGTCGTAACGCGGCTTGTTCATGATGAACCAGGGACGGTTGTTGTTCTCGCTCAGCTCGGCAAGGAACTGGGTCAGGTCGCGCAAATGCATGGATCGGCTTTTAAAAAAATGGGGATGGCCGGATTTTACCCGACTCTTACCCGACTCTTTACCCAACTACTCGGGCTCAGGCACCGCGCGCGGGCGCTTGCCGACCGTCACGTCAAAGGTCGATTGACGGCTCTTGCGCATTACCGTCATTTTCGCCTTTGCGCCCGGTGCGAGCTGGGCGATCAAGGTCAGCATCTGGGTGGTGCTGGTAACGTCTTCGCCCTGCACCCCCAGCAGAATGTCGCCAGGAAGCATGCCGGCGCGGTCGGCCGGGCCGTTGCGCACCACGCCGGCGATGATGGCGCCGCTCTGGCGCGCCAGCCCGAAGCTTTCGGCCAGTTCCGGCGTGATGTCCTGCGATTCGATGCCGATCCAGCCGCGCACCACTTGGCCGTTCTTGATGATGGCCTCCATCACCGACTTGGCGGTAGTGACGGGAATGGCGAAGCCGATGCCGACCGAGCCGCCAGTCTGCGAGTAGATTGCCGAATTGATGCCGATCAGGTTGCCGCGGGTGTCGATCAGGGCGCCGCCCGAGTTGCCGAAGTTGATGGCAGCGTCGGTCTGAATGAAATTTTCGAACTGATTGATGTGCAGGTTGTTGCGCCCGACCGCGGAGATGATGCCCATGGTGACGGTCTGGCCGACGCCGAACGGATTGCCGATCGCCAACACGACGTCGCCGACCCTGGCCTGTTCGGCGTGGCCGAGCACGATCACCGGCAGGTTCTTGGCTTCGATGCGAATGACCGCCAGGTCGGTCTCGGGATCGGTGCCGACTACCTTGGCCGGCGCCTTGCGCCCATCCGCCAGCACCACCTCGATTTCGTCGGCCGAGGCGACGACGTGATTATTGGTCAGGATGTAGCCGTCAGGGCTGACGATGACGCCCGAGCCCAGGCTTGACTGGCGCTCGTCGCGCGACGGGCGCTCGCCGAAAAATTTGCGGAAGAACGGGTCGCGCATCAGCGGATGGTTCTGCCGCAGCGCCTTGCTGGTGAGGATGTTGACCACCGCCGGCATCGCCCGCCCGGCGGCCTCGCGGTAGCTGCCCGTCACTGGCTGCGGCGGCGCCTGCAGCACCCCGACCGGCGTGGCCGGGCCGACCGGCTGCAGCCGTGGCGCCACCCCCTGCAGCCAGCCCGGCTGCATGACCTGCAACACCATATACAGCCCGAGGGCGATGGTGACGGTTTGCGCAAACAGCAGCCAGAAGCGACGCATCGGTGGTTCAACCTTTCAGCAATAATCCCTAACGGCGCAGCGCATCGCGGATTTCGCGCAGCAGCAGAACGTCTTCCGGGATGATGGCGACGACTGCCGCCGGCGGGCGCATGCGGTTCATCGCGCGCACCATCAGAAAAATAATGAAGGCGAGGATGACAAAATTGATCAGCACGGTCAGGAAGTTGCCATAGGCCAGGACCGCGCCCGCCTTTTTCGCCTCCAGCAGCGGCAGCCCCATGTTCTGGCCATTGAGCGGAACGTAGTAGCTGGCGAAATCGAGACCGCCGAACAGCCGGCCAATGGGCGGCATGATGATGTCCTGCACCAGCGAATCGACGATCTTGGAGAACGCGGCGCCAATGATCACGCCGACCGCCAGGTCGACGACGTTGCCCTTCATTGCGAACAACTTGAATTCGCCCATCATGCTCATCAATCTCTCCGGTGGATGTCGGTGCGGTGCGCCGCAATCATACATCGAAGCAGTTAGAAACTATACAAGACGGTTCGGTTCAACGGTGGCCGCCGGTTTTCGCCAGCTTCGCGCCATTTTTTGCAAATCAAAACCAAAAATGCCGCAGAAATGCCCCACGTTAAGCCAGTTGCAACATTTTTTCTTTAAATCGCTTGCGGCTTCCCTTATAATTTAAGGTTGCTAGAAGCTCGGTACGGTTTCTGAAGATTTCGCATTTTGACTGATTGGGGTTGGTATGAGTAACGAAAAACTGGTCGATCCAGGTCGTCGGGGGCTGATGGTCGCTACCTGCGCAGCTGGCGGAGTTGTTGGTTTAGCCACGGCGGGCGCTTTGGTCAGTACATTCCAGCCGTCGGAGCGCGCCAAAGCCGCCGGCGCGCCAGTGGAAGTCGATATTTCAGATGTCGCGCCGGGCACCATGAAAGTGGTCGAATGGCGCGGCAATCCGGTCTGGATCCTGCGCCGTACGCCAGAAATGATGGCTTCGCTGGCAAACAACGACAGCAAGGTGGCCGACCCCCTTTCGGACAAGTTCTACCAGATCGAAGTGCCTGCCTACGCCAAAAACGAGACCCGTTCGCGCGCCGAACACAAGGAAGTGCTGGTCGTGGTCGGCATTTGCTCGCACCTGGGTTGCTCGCCATCGTCGCGGTTTGCCGAAGGCGCCCAGCCGTCGCTGCCGAACGACTGGAACGGCGGCTTCCTCTGCCCTTGCCACGGTTCCACCTTCGACCTCGCCGCGCGCGTGTTCAAGAACAAGCCGGCGCCGACCAACCTGGACGTGCCACCGTATATGTACCTGTCCGATACCAGGATCGTGATTGGTAAAGATGAGAAAGGCGAAGCATAACCATGGCTGCTTTTAAAGAAACCACATTCCCGGTCGACGCCCCCGCCGCCGAAAAAGCAGTCGGCTGGATCGACGACCGTTTTCCGCTGACCAAGCTGTGGAACGATCAGTGGGGCGCTTATTACGCCCCGAAAAACTTGAACTTCTGGTACATCTTCGGCATCCTGGCGACCTTGATCCTGGTAATGCAGATCGTCACCGGCATTTTCCTGACGATGCACTACAAGCCGGACGCCAATTTGGCCTTCGGCTCGGTCGAGTACATCATGCGCGAAGTGCCGTGGGGCTGGCTGGTGCGCTACATGCACTCGACGGGGGCGTCGGCCTTCTTCATCGTGATCTACCTGCACATGACGCGCGCACTGATATACGGCTCATACCGCAAGCCGCGCGAGCTGCTCTGGCTGTTCGGCTTTGCCATTTTCCTGGCGCTGATGGCCGAGGCGTTCTTCGGCTACCTGCTGCCATGGGGTCAGATGTCGTACTGGGGCGCCCAGGTGATCGTCAACCTGTTCGGCGCCATTCCTCTGATCGGACCGGACCTGTCGCTGTGGATTCGCGGCGACTACGTCGTCTCCGACGCCACCTTGAACCGCTTCTTCGCCTTCCACGTGATCGCCATTCCGCTGGTGATCCTCGGCCTGGTTGCCGCCCATTTGATCGCGCTGCATGAAGTCGGCTCGAACAACCCGGACGGCATCGAAGTGAAAGACACGCTGGGACCTGACGGCCATCCGCTCGACGCTGTTCCGTCGCATCCGTACTACACCTTCCACGACCTGTTCGGCGTGTCGGTGTTCCTGCTGATTTTCAGCGCGGTGGTGTTCTTCGCACCAGAGATGGGCGGCTACTTCCTCGAGTACAACAACTTCATCCCCGCCGATTCGCTCAAGACCCCACTGCACATCGCACCGACCTGGTATTTCACGCCGTTCTACTCGGTGCTGCGCGCCATCACCGCCGACTTCATGTACGTACTGATGGCTGTCGTTGCCGCCTACGTCGTGTTCGTCTTCCTCAAGTCGCGCCTGGCGTTCAAGACCAAGGCGATCATCGCCGTGGTCGGCCTGCTGATGATTATCGGCATGCTGCCGGCCATCCTCGACGCCAAGTTCTGGGGCGTGATGCTGTTCGGTGCGTCGGTAATGATCCTCGCCGCCATGCCGTGGCTGGACCATTCGCCGGTCAAGTCGATCCGCTACCGCCCGACCTGGCACAAATATGTGTATGCGCTGTTCGCCCTGTCGTTTGTCACGCTCGGCTACCTCGGCACCCAGGCGCCGAGCCCGGTCGGCGGCGTGGTTTCGCAGGTGTGCACGCTGATCTATTTCAGCTTCTTCCTGTTGATGCCTTGGTGGAGCACGATGGGCCGCTTCAAGCCGGTCCCTCAACGTGTGACGTTCCATCCGCACTAATTGACGACATCAAGGACTATCCCATGAATTTTCTGAAACGACTGATCGCCGTCCTGGCAGTGCTGCCAGGACTGGCATTCGCCAGCGAAGGCGGTATCCCGCTCGACAAAGCACCGGAACGCAACAGCGTGACTTCGCTGCAAAACGGCGCCAAACTGTTTGTCAATTATTGCCTGAACTGCCACTCGGCGACCGCCATGCGCTACAACCGCCTGAAGGATATCGGACTGACCGACGACCAGATCAAGAACAACCTGTTGTTCTCGGGCGAGAAAGTGGGCGACGTGATGGCCATTGCGCTACGCCCGGCCGACGCCAAAATCTGGTTCGGCGCGATTCCGCCGGACCTGTCGGTGATCGCGCGCGCCAAGGCGTCCCCCGCCGGCACCGGCAGTGATTACCTGTACACCTACTTACGCAGCTTCTACAAGGACGACACCCGTCCGACCGGCTGGAACAACATGGTGTTGCCGAACGTGGCAATGCCGCACGCAATGTGGCAGCTGCAGGGCGTGCGCACGCTAAAGATGGTGCAAGAGAAAGATCCGCATGATCAGACCAAGATGATTAACAAATTCGCCGGCTACGAGATGGTCAAGCCGGGCAGCATGAGCGTGAACGATTTCGACATCGCCACGGCCGACCTGGTCGGCTACCTCGGGTGGATGGCCGAGCCGGCCCAGGGCACGCGCAAGCGCCTTGGCGTGTGGGTGCTGCTGTTCCTGTCGATCTTCTCGCTGCTGTGCTGGCGCCTGTCGGCCTCGTATTGGAAAAACGTCAAGTAATCATTCATTGCCCGCAGAGTTCGCGGGCAATCACTTTGGGGTGAGCCGCTCGACGTTTCACCCCCTTTGTTTCTAAGGAACTATAAAAATGATGGTTCTCTACTCCGGCACTACGTGCCCATTCTCCCAACGCTGCCGCCTGGTCTTGTTTGAAAAAGGCATGGACTTCGAAGTGCGCGATGTCGACCTGTTCAACAAGCCGGAAGACATTTCGACGATGAACCCGTACGGCCAGGTGCCGATCCTGGTCGAGCGCGAACTGATTCTGTACGAATCGAACATTATCAACGAGTACATCGACGAGCGCTTCCCGCACCCGCAACTGATGCCGGCCGATCCGTTGATGCGCGCCCGCGCCCGCCTGATGCTGTTTAACTTCGAAAAAGAATTGTTCGTCCATGTCCACGTGCTCGAGAGCGAGCGCGCCAAGGCCGGCGACAAGAGCCACGACAAGGCGCGCGCTGAAATCCGCGACCGCCTGACGACGCTTGCGCCGCTGTTCTTAAAAAACAAGTACATGCTCGGCGACGAATTCTCGATGCTCGACGTCGCGGTCGCGCCGTTGCTGTGGCGCCTTGACCATTACGGCATCGAACTGTCGAAAACGGCGGCGCCGTTGATGAAATACGCCGAACGTATCTTCTCGCGTCCGGCCTATATCGAAGCGCTGACGCCGTCCGAGAAGGTCATGCGCCGTTAATTGCCGCACCCGCACGCCAGCCAGAAACGCCGATCGGCGAATCGAAGTAGACTGGCGTGCAAATCCGTACCACTCTCATCCCAGAACATGCCAGACATATCAACCAAACCCTACATGCTGCGCGCCATTTACGAATGGTGTACCGACAGCGGTTTTACGCCCTACCTGGCGGTCAAGGTCGACGCCTCGACGACGGTGCCGATGGAATACGTGAAGAAGGGCGAAATCGTGCTCAACATCAGCTTCGGCGCCACGTCCGGACTGAAGATGGACAACGACGCGGTGCACTTCCACGCCCGCTTTGGCGGCGTGTCGCGCGAAATCTACGTGCCGGTGCACAACGTGCTGGCTATCTACGCCAATGAAAACGGCCAGGGCATGGCGTTTGAGGTCACGGGACCTGCCGTTGACGGCAATACGGCGAGCGCCACCGACAGCCCGGTCAGCACTGCACCGGCCCTGTCGTCGGTGCCTAGCGTGGCAGCCGAGAAGCCCGCCACCCCGCTGTCGCAAATTCCCGACGATAACAATGAGCCACCCAAAAAAGGCGGCCGCCCAACGTTGACCGTCATCAAATAGCGGTATAATCTTGCCTCACGCCGACTTAGCTCATTTGGTAGAGCAGTTGATTTGTAATCATCAGGTGGCCAGTTCGAAACCGGCAGTCGGCACCAGAATATAGTTGGAAAATCAAAGACTTACATGCTTCGGCTTGTAGGTCTTTTTAGTTTGTGTCTTGCCTACCTTGTCGTGTAACCGCTGTGTAACCCAATTCGATACATAAGTGTCGCCGTTTCGCTCTCGCCGCAGTAACCCGTTACCGACAAGCACTTTGCACCTCGTTTTTGATAACAATCAGCCCTAACGGTCAGGATAAGCCGATTTACACCATGGACGGCGCAATGCGCAACGAGCGCCCGGAAGGTAGACCTATGTAGTGCGTCGTGCGCAAGTAGCTCTCACTTTCGGCTCTGTGCGTATTGTCGAATTTTCGTGTTTGCCATGCGTTAGTAGTTTGTGCCACCCGGAACCTGCCAACGACAAGCAACAAGTGGTCCCGATGCTGGAGCTCGTGGAGGCGCAGTCGGCGGTCGTGGGCATGCCGACCCGCCTGCTCGCCGACACACGATACTGCAGTGAAAAGAACATCGTCGCCTGCGCGGATGCGAACGTGACGCCACTGATCGCCGTGGCGCGCGACCAGTACCATCCCGACTGGCGCGAACGCCACAGCGAACCGGCGCCGCTGAGCGCTGGTGCCGGCGTCGTACAGACCATGGCGCACACGCTTAAAACCAAGGCCGGGCGTGCGCAGTACGCACTGCTCAAGCACACCATTGAAGCGGTCTTTGGCATCAAATCGGTGATGGGCTTCCGTCCGTTCTCGCTGCGTGATTTGGAGCTGATCAGCGGCGAATGGAGCCTGGTCTGTCTGGCGTAGAATTTGAAGCGAATGGCTGCATTATGCCTATTTTTTGTGCAGATCAGGAATTCGGCGACAGTGCGTCGGCTCAAGTCCGACAGGCAGCTAAAAGTAGATCGACAGGCCGGAACCCTTCGGCATGTACTGGCGCAACAAGCCGTTGGTGTTCTCGTTCGATCCACGCT
>Ga0326735_1000427_pt1 | contig 10416 bp, 13 predicted proteins | sample 37_GP2_1092_FD_207945 | JGI IMG/M metagenome (GOLD analysis project Ga0326735, IMG submission 207945) | Glacier ice microbial communities from Ngari, Tibet, China - 37_GP2_109.2 | ecosystem: Environmental > Aquatic > Freshwater > Ice > Glacier | place: China: Ngari, Tibet | collected 2018-07-31
GCCTAATGGACATAATTCATGGTGTTTTTGGTCTGCCCAACAGGAATCGAACCTGTGACCCTCAGCTTAGAAGGCTTGGAGCATGGACATATTCCGGCGTTGACTGGCGTAGGCCAAACAAACAAAAATCATTAAAATCAATTACTTATAAATTTCACACCCGCTCCCGGCGTTGGTTATAGTAGACTCGCATTCTTTGAATCCGCTTACTTATCGCTTACTTGGGAACGAATCAACGTGCCAGCCAACAATCAAACAGTCAACTTCACAGCGTCCCGCGTGGACGACTTCCAATGCCGGGAAGGCAAGACGCAAGATTTCCAATGGGACGCATCCACGCCGGGACTTGGACAGTGTGTTTCCAAAACTTCCCGTGCCTACGTCTTCCAGTCTCGCTTTGACGGCAAGCCCTTCCGCCTCACCATTGGCAAAACTGCCGTATGGCGGTTATCAGACGCCCGCAACGAAGCCAAGCGCCTGCAAGTCATGGTGGACAATGGCCTAGACCCTCGCCGGGTGAAGGCCGACACCCTCACCGCTGACAAAGCAGCCCGCGAAGCCCAGACGCTCACGACCGCCCGAGACTCTGCCACCCTTGCCAATATCTGGCCCATCTACCTTGCCGACCGCAAGCCTAAATGGAGCGACGGACACTACCAAAACCACGTCAACCTAGCTGCCGCTGGCGGGGAAACAAAGAAGCGGGGCAAGGGCGAAACAGTATCCGGCCCACTGTTCCCGCTAATGCCTGCCCTGCTATCGGCCCTGACCAGCGACAAGATAGCCGGGTGGCTTGCTGCCGAATCTGCCACGCGTGCCACCAACGCGGCCCAGAGCTTCCGCATCCTTCGCGCTCTCGCCCACTGGGCTGACGATATGCCAGCGTACAGCGGCCTTATCCCGGCTGGCGCATTCACCGCCCGCAAAGTGCGTGACGCCGTGCCAAAGGGAGAAACCAAAGAAGGCGACAGCCTACAGCGCGCGCAACTGGCCCCGTGGTTCGCTGCCATCCGTGCAATCGACAACCCCATCCTGAGCGCCTACCTTCAAGGCTTGCTGATAACAGGCGCACGCCGGAACGAACTTGCCGCCCTGCGATGGACAGACGTTGATTTCGAGTGGAACAAGCTAACCATCAGCGACAAAGTGGAGGACGCACGCACAATCCCGCTTACCCCGTACCTGTCCAGCCTGCTATCCGCCCTGCCCCGCAATAACGAGTGGGTATTCAGCAGCACCAAGGCCGAATCCGGGCATATCGTCGCCCCGACCAAAGCCCACCAGAACGCCCTTGCCTCTGCCAAGCTGCCCCACGTCTCGATTCATGGCCTACGCCGCACCTTTGGCACGCTGGCGGAATGGGTAGACGCCCCCACGGGACTTGTTGCGCAGATCATGGGCCACAAGCCTAGCGCCATCGCTGAGAAGCACTACACCCGCCGCTCTATCGACTTCCTACGGGAGTGGCACGCTAAAATCGAAGCTTGGATACTTACAGAAGCAAAGATCACATGGAACAAATAAAGCTATCCGCCCTCCGAGACTTCGCCATCCAGCACTTCCCGCGTGCCCAGACGGTGAAAACCGGCCTGCCCGCTGGCGACTACCAACGCACCCTCTACGGCTTCGCTGCCCTTGTCTCTGCCAACGCCCCAGCCACGGAGACGGTAGCGGCCCACCTGCTGCAAACCGTCCTTCGCCTACAAATCGAATGGCCCGCAGAGGACAAGCTATCGCCCTACCAGCGCCAGCAGGCCGAGCATGAAGCCGTACAAGCCGCCTCCGAGCTTTGCACCCTGACCAGCGTAGCTATCCCGTGGCTGGCCTCTGCCCTCGCCACGCCTGCCCCGCTGCCCGTCCCTTCCTCTGTCCCGATTGCCACCATTCCGGCCCCTGCCTCAGCACGTCCAGCCCTGCAACCCGGCCCAAATCAGACCACGGAGGACGCCGCCCGCTACCTTGGCGTGAAGCCCCAGACTATGCGGGAATGGGCCTCCAAGGACAGCGGCCCACTCCGCCCTATCAAACTGGGCACTCGCAATGGCTGGCCCACGGCTGAACTCGTGCGTCTGAGCGTTGAAGGCTGGAAACCCCGCCGCAAGACCACCCCGACATAAAAGCAGCCGCCGAATTTTTGGTATCTGCTTTCCTCACTAAGTTACCCTGGCCCTTCGCCTCCGCTACCTGCCATGCGTCGTACAACCCGGAACGGGTACACCGTCGCCTGAAGCTTGTAGCTGTAGCTCATCGCCATCAGCATCGCTTCCCGGCGAGGGAAGTTGTAGATGTTGCGCGCCACCTTGCTGCCCGTCCCATTCAGGTAGAAACCAGTGGCTAAAGTCTCAGCCGCTGCTTTATATCCCAGAACGTTAGGCACTTTTGCCAAGAAGTTCTTGTGTGACAGTTCAGCCTTGTTGTTGTCGCGGGTAGCGTTGATATAAGCCACCATGTCCAGCGACGACCACTCAAAATCAGGCCACCCCTACGACACCGCCACGGCACGAACACTGCCGAGTTGATGCGTTGGCATAGGCTCAACCGTGCGCCCCTCCTGAGCCCTCTAATGGCTTCCGCCCCATTAAGTTGACAGAGCCCCGATTCACCGGAGAATACTACTGGGAATCACTCATCACCACGGGCCACCTCTCAAAAGCGCACGTTTCCCGCACACGAGGAAAGCCCCGGTATTGCTAAGAAACCAGACGCGTCATCTTCGAAATTTTTACAGCAGAATTGCGCGGGCAAATCTCGAACGCCGACGTAGTGACCTTGCTCGACATGCCATAGGTGCCTAAAAAATAGGCAGTTACGGCGGGAGAAAATAAAACCGCAAACCCCTTGACATTTTAGTCGAAGTGAAAACAATACTTGACAGCAAGGTCACTTCATGATATACTGTTATCAAGTGGAGGAAATGTAGTTCCGCATCCCCCGCACTACCACCCCGGTAAAAATTTATTCATGATCCTAACAGTACAGGAGGCTTCACCGTGTCAAATCAATATGCAATCTCGCCCAGCTTCGGCGGGAAACTTCAGTCGGCAGAGTATTACGTCGGCGTCAATGCCATTATTGCAACTCTGCGCAAGATGGCGACGATTCGTACCATAGCGGATCACCTTAACCGAGCGGGGTTTGTAACTCCAACCGGCCTAAGCTGGACGAAAGACCGGCTTGCAAATTACCTCCGCTCAACTTCCGTCGTGGCAGCAGCGTAATTCAATCAAACTCTAAGGAAATAAAATGACAAAATCAGCAGCAGGAAAATTAGTCGATACCATCATCAGTGCCGTATCCCCAGCTTCAACCCCAGCAGCTAAGCCATACGCGGTTACAGTGTTTGGCCCGACAACTTTAGCTCTACAGGAAGTAGCCGCCCACGTACGAAACGGTTACGTTCCCGATATCAATACGCCGGTACAGATTTTCGGTGCAGCGGGAACAATCAGCATCGTTCTAGTTTTGGGCAATCCTGACCAAGCATTCATCGAACGTGCAGCCGTTACAACTTCCGATGCTGTCGCTCAAGAGGAAGCCCGCTTTAAACGTCTGGTAGAGGAAGCTGCGCAACGCCAGATTGAAGCTACAGCCCGTGCCGAGAAAGAAGCGCGTCGTACCAAGCTGATTGCGGAACAACGTGCAGCCTTGGCAGCACTGGAAGCTTCAGAGTAAATCACCCTGCCTCCCCGCAGGGAGCGCGTCAGTAGTGCCGTAATAACAATCCCGCCGCCTGTAATTTGCTTGACCAAGCTTTAGCTTCGTCTGTCGCTTCTATTCGTGCGTGCGGGACTACATAAACAAACTGAGAGGAATTAAATGAACACCATCACCATGCTTAAAACTCTGGCCGACGCCGTAGACATCAAGCGCGCTACGGCTATCGCTTCGCGTGCTGCAAACATCGCCTGCCGAACCATTACCGCTACCGAACCTGCCATGTGGACATCGAAGCGTGCTGCTAACGCCGCTGCCCAGAAGGCCCAGACGACTTTAGACAACGTGCTTGCATCAGTACGTGCCCACCTTGCCACCCAGTAAAAGGATTTCTATGAACATCGAACTAGCCCTGTTGAAAGACCTGACCAACGCCGCCGACGCGGTACACACTATGGAAGCCGCCGCTACTGACGCCTTCAAAGTGGCCTTCACCGCCTCTGTAGCGGGAGCAGCCACGGCCAAGGCCGCACGCCTCGCCGCTGACGCCGCAGCCTCACACGCCAAGCACGAATACAACGCTGCATTGTCAGCAGCCCGTACCCACATCGCAGCAAAGGAACCGGCATGAAACCAACAATGATTCCGCATACGAAGCGGCAAACGATTACCACCAAGTCTGGTGTTGAACTCGAACGTGCTTATCTGTTCATGGCGTCCGATAGCTGGGAACAGCTACAGGCACTCTGCTACGCGCAAGGCCGCTCCAGTAGCCAAATAATCCAATCGCTTATTTCACTCGCCACCATCGGCAACCAAAAGGATAAAAATGACACACCTAGCACTCGTTAAACCTGAAGCACCAGCAGAAGAACACAAATACAGCGCGTACGACGCTACCACCATCAAAGGCCATCAAGCCATGTTGCAAGCTGGGCGGTACTTCAAGCTGTATAACGCCGCAAGCCCGTTCCCACGCATCGTTTCCGGCGACAACTACAAGGAACCGCTACCGATGTCGTGGCTGACCGCAGACTTAGGCGACTACTGCCAAGAGCATCACCGCAAGCGTCCTAGCCCGATGCCAAGCCCGGACTACATCGCCGCCCCGCTGGAAACTGTAACGGGTTATATCTTCCGGCCTAAAGGCTCTGCGATGGTTCGGCCTAAGCGATTACGCCATAAGTACGTGAACATCTACCAAGAGTTCGAGCCACAGCATCCAGCTATTCCACTGTCGATGCACTTTCACCGCCTGTTTGAATGCCTGTTTCCTGATCCGGTTGAGCGCCACACATTTTTGCAATACGTCGCCCATATGTTCCAGCATCCCGACATTCGGCCAAGCTGGCACGCAATGCTTCTGTCTGATACTGGAACAGGCAAAGGATTTTTATACAAAGCTATCTTGCGCCCGCTTTTGTGCAAACAAACCGCCTTGCTGAAACGCTACTCCGAACTGACGGGCAAGTTTTCGATGGTAATGGAGGGCACGATTCTAATTCTGCTAGACGACTGCAAATCGAAACGGGAAGACATCCAGACGCAACTAAAGTCCTTGATGTCGGAGGACACCGTATTCCTGGAGCCAAAGGGACTTCAAGCCGGGATGGTTGACACCTATTCGCGTTTCTTCCTTGCCACCAACGAAGAGAAGCCCCTAGACATCAACCAGTCTGACCGCCGTTGGTGGATTCCAAAACGGCTTTGTTACTCCAATGGCTTGAAAGCCGACGCAGGCCGGAAGCAGCGCAAGAAAGAGATTATCGAACCGCTTGCCGACTGGATCAAACTAGATGGTGCGCTTGAAGCTATGCACGAGTTCTTTATGAACTACAAGCTGACCGATTGCGCCCCGCTGGAAGACTTCGACCCGATGTCGCCACCAATGACGGACACCCTGTACGAACAGATTGCCAAGTCCGTGACGGTGGAACAGGCGTTTGCAACCGATTACCTGAGCAACCACGCCACCAAGGTTTTGAAGTCCGGGGAACTCTGCGCAGCCTTCACCGGGGTAAGCATGGGCAAACCGAGCAATCAAGCTATCGGCAAGTTGTTCGACGACTGCGAATACCGGCAAGATTTCCTGACGGTGCATGGCGTGAAGGCTCGTTGGTGGTTCCCAACCTCGATGTCGAAGGCCGAAGCTGAATGCACCGCCAACGTCCCTCCCGAGTTCTAGCACGGACGCAGAACGGACGAATAACGGACGCAGCACGGACGCCCTCATAGGGGGAACGGACGGAACGGACGACTTGCAAGTTATTACTTAGTAATGGGCAGTTGTCATCATCATCAAAGGAAAATAAATGAGCCACACATCAATTTCAGAGAGCAAGGCACTTGCCTTTTACGCCACTCTACCTCTGCCGGTATTCCCGACGCAGACGTTCGCACCACGGCGACCTATCCACTACGAAGACTGCACCGAGTCCGTACACGAAGGCAGGCCGGATGCCGTGTGCATCCAGCCCCGCACCTACGTTCACATCGAATCGAAGTGTGGCAAGCGCCTGAACGCCCACCGGACGAAGGCCAGTAGCCACTGGGCGCTACAACAAGAGTACACCCGCAGGATGCACGACGGACGCGACCACCCGTACAACTTCTACACGGCCCACTTCGCCCGCATGGACCCGGTGTTCTTGCAAGACAACGCGTGGAACAACAGTCTGTGGAAGCTCCTAGCCCTGCAAGCCCGTGATAGCTGGCAGCGGTTCATCGTATCGTTCAGGCGGAACCCTTCGGCAGCAGACGCAGAGTGGTACGTGGAATGCGGTTTGGTGTTCTGCACCGACGCCACGTTGAATCAGATGTTAGGCATCATCGAATTCGCCGCCCACGGCCTGTACTACCCGTTCCGCCTTGATGCCCGCCGTAGCGGCTACATCATCACCGTGAACCCGGCCCCGGCCCCGGAACACGCTGGCCTGACCCCGGACCAAGTAACCGCCGCCAACCGGGCCAAGTACGTGCTGCTTGCCACCGCCCCGGACGACGCCCAGAGCCACGACGCCTTCTAACCTCGAAAGGATTTATCCATGGATGCAGCTTCAAAATACCTTGCCCGCCTGTACGAACCAGCTACCAACGCCGGGCTATCAATGGCCGCTCACATCGACTAGGCGCTATGCTTAAAAAACAGCTTACTTCCCCCCATACTTTCGGGTCCGCCTTTCATAATCCAAGCGCGCTCATAAAGCAACGGGGAAATCCGCTTCCAAAGCCGATCTTCAGCCTCGTGCTCTCCGCTCCACGCTTGGACAATCATTTCCTTGGCCTTCTTGGGTACGGGATAACAACCGGCCCAAATAATATAAGGGGAAAGTCTCGTGAATAAAACCAACTCATCTGCGGATATCTCAAGCGCTGCGCATTCACTCCGCGATGCGAGAAATTCAAGCTCGTGCACATAGCATTCTTTCGGCAGAGCAGGACTGTGCCCTAGTTCGAGCCGAACCAGCACTATGAAGCCCTTCAGCAAATTTTCAAATGCAAGGCCAACTAACAGATCGTGCTCCGCGTGGAACGAGAGAGCCTCTTCGTCGTCCCGGCATGGGTGCTTTGTAGGGTCTAGACGCTGAGCGGCGGCATAGAGGCCGCGAGCTTGAAGAAACCATGAGCCGGGTGACTCCCATTCCGCTCGAAACGTTCTTTCTGCATCTTCATCGTTCATGTGACCTCCTTGGAAATCTTCGCACTCTATATATGAAATTGCAATGTCCATCGAATGGTACAACTAGGCTATGGCTCAGCAGCACCACGAACAGACCAGCAGTCTCCGGGCAAGCAGATTCAAATAAACCATTTAAAACAGACTGTCGTTAATGGACTGTGTATAATAGACTTTATTGAATCAGCCACCCTGAAGGAACCAACATGTTTGTACGCGCTTACCTCCGTGCCTCGACCAAATCGCAGGACGCTACGCGTGCCAAGTCCCAGCTTGAAGCCTTCGCCGCTGAACGTGGCCTGCACATAGCTGCCTTTTACGTCGAGAACGAGTCAGGCGCATCTTTGCAACGTCCTGCCCTGTTCGAACTGATAGCAGACGCCACCGAAGGCGACATCCTCCTGATCGAACAGGTAGACCGCCTCTCACGCCTGAACGAGTCGGACTGGGACGCCCTGAAACTGGCCCTTAGTGACAAGCAGATCAAAGTAGTAGCCCTCGACCTGCCTACATCGTGGATCATGGCCGCACCATCCGACGACTTCACAGCACGCATGTTCTCTGCCATCAACGGCATGATGTTGGATATGCTGGCCGCTATCGCCCGGAAAGACTACACCACCCGCCGTGAACGTGCAGCCCAAGGCGTACAGAAGGCCAAGGCAGCAGGCAAATACCATGGCCGCGTCGAAGACACCGACCGAAACGCCCTAATCCAGAGGCACTTGAAAGCTGGTCTCTCAAGCTGGAACGAAATCATGGCACTGGTGGGATGCAGCCGTGGCACCGTCGCCAAGCAAGCCACTTTGCTGAAGGGAGAACCCCTAGCTAACTGACTTAGCAACTAAAAGGCCCGCAAAGCGCGGGCCTAGCAGCAAGAAATCTCCCAGCCATTTACTGATTGAATAGGCCAGTCTTGTTCTTTACATCGGATTCGCTCATTGAATACCGTTTGATGACTCCAACTTGGTCAAAAAGTACAACCAGTTCTTTTTTCTTTCCGCTAGACGTGGCACCGAACATGTTCACAATAGGCACGTAGCTGATTGCGTCCAGCGAAACGTTCGTGAACTCGTAGTTCCAAATTTCCAATCCCCCGTCCGTAAATGTCGTCTTCAGCGGAGAGCCAAATAAACTACGGACCTCAGCTTTGGTGGTCCGTCCTTCCGTCATCTTTCCGGACATGGAACTTTCAGACTCTTTACGGAGCGTCTCATTGCCAACACTCGCACATCCAGTTAAAAGAACTGTAAATACGAGCGCACCCACCGTGATAATTTTTTTCAAGATACCCCCTAAGGTAAAAAATTTTTGTTTTAAAAGCAACGAAATCATATACGAAAGGTTGGCTTAGTTCCAGAAATAATATCGATTGGCCGCTGGGGCACCTCATCGGTCCGCCACGTCCCACCCCTGCCACACCTCCACAGCATCAGCCTACGCCCGCGTACCGGGACAGCCTCCGAGCAGCGCCAGCGACCCCCAGCAATATTTTGCCGGGGCTTCCCGTGTTTTTCCCCCCTGCCATTTTGTGCTCACCAAAAAGTTGGAAAAACAGCCTGTAGATACTTTTCCAGCTTCCCCAGCCCTTCGCCCGCACAGAGGCACTTCCCCCAGATTTTTTTAGGTCATTTCAGCCGGAAAAAGCTTTAGCCCAGCGGTTTGAAAGTGCTTACTTATCGCTTACTTGGAAATAACTAAGGCAATACTTGCCTAAGTAAGCAGCGCAAGACTTGATGTAACCTATTGATTTTAAACGGTAATTTGGTCTGCCCAACAGGAATCGAACCTGTGACCCTCAGCTTAGAAGGCTGATGCTCTATCCAACTGAGCTATGGGCAGTATTTGACGCGGTGCGACCAAAAAGGTGCACGCAATGGAAAACGGGCCGTCACCGAAATGACAGCCCGCTTCGTAAAACTTGGTCGGAGTACAAGGATTCGAACCTTGGACCCCCTGGTCCCAAACCAGGTGCGCTACCGGGCTGCGCCACACTCCGAAGACAACATCATACTGCGTCGCGCCCTCGCCGTCAATGCGGCGCCCTTGTTTTTGCCAAGCGTTTTACTAGGCGGGGACCTTGTCGGCGATTCGGCGCGCCATGCTCGCTGCCATTTCCGCACTCTTCGCTTCGACCATCACACGGATCAGCGGCTCGGTGCCGGAGGCGCGGATCAGCACGCGGCCGGTATCGCCCAGTTCGCGCTCGACCTGGTCTTTTTCGGCCACCATCTGCGCGTTCTTGGTCCAGTCGAAGCCTGGCGCCACTTTCAGGTTGATCAGTGTCTGCGGGTACAGCCTCAGTTCGCTGCAGCATTCGGCCAGCGACTTGCCGCCGCGCTTGAGGGCTGACAGCACTTGCAGCGCCGAGACGATGCCGTCGCCGGTGGTGTGCTTGTCGAGCGCGAGCAGGTGGCCGGAGCCTTCGCCGCCGAACAGCCAGCCGCGCTCCTGCATCACTTCGAGGACGTAACGGTCGCCCACCTTGGCGCGGGCGAAGCCGACCCCGAGTTCCCTGAACTTGACTTCCAGCGCCATGTTCGTCATCAAGGTGCCGACGGCGCCGGCCACCGGGCCGGTCGCCATGCGGTCGCGCACCATCACGTACAGCAGCTCGTCGCCGTTGTACAGGCGGCCGTTGGCGTCGCACATGATCAGGCGGTCGGCGTCGCCGTCGAGGGCGATGCCGAGGTCGGCCTTGTGCTCGAGTACCGCGGCGGCCAGCGCCTTCGGTGCGGTGGCGCCGAAGCCGGCGTTGATATTGAAGCCGTCAGGAGATGCGCCGATGGCGATCACTTCGGCGCCGAGCTCGTGGAACACCGGCGGGGCGATGTGGTAGGCGGCGCCGTGGGCGCAGTCGACGACGATTTTCAGGCCTTTCAAGTCGAGCTCGTTCGGAAAGGTGCCCTTGCAAAACTCGATGTAGCGGCCTTGGGCGTCGAACAGGCGCTTGGCGCGGCCGAGTTTTTCGGCTGGCACGCATTCCATCGGCAGCTCAAGTGCCGCCTCGATCTCATGCTCGACCGCGTCGGGCAGCTTGGTGCCGAATTCGGAAAAGAACTTGATGCCGTTGTCTTGGAACGGGT